>Ga0163144_10016688_pt1 | contig 15031 bp, 9 predicted proteins | sample OliLak19BULKMAT1_FD_123175 | JGI IMG/M metagenome (GOLD analysis project Ga0163144, IMG submission 123175) | Freshwater microbial mat bacterial communities from Lake Vanda, McMurdo Dry Valleys, Antarctica - Oligotrophic Lake LV.19.BULKMAT1 | ecosystem: Environmental > Aquatic > Freshwater > Lake... | reverse complement strand
TATTATTTCGAGCCGTTGCAGCAATGAGATTTCCGAACACCGGACCGAACGCCGAACCCCCGATGCATGCAGGTTGCCAAGTACCCGCAATTCCATTGCTTTCAACCTGTTCGGCGCTCTAGGAGGCAGGCCACGTGCTGGTGAGGCGAACGCGGCGCCTCGGACGCAAGCGCTACGGTGCCGGTGGTGCGCGTGAGGTCAGCGTTCGACGGTCACGCCCTTCCAGAAGGCGACGTGGCCGCGGATGTTCTTCGCGGCGTCTTTGGGATCGGGGTAGTACCAGGCGGCGTCCTTGTTGACCTCGTCGCCCGCGACGACGTCGTAGTAGCTGGCGAGGCCCTTCCAGCCGCAGGTGGTGTGCGTGGCGCTCGGCTTGAAGTGCTCCATTTTCAGGGATTCGAGCGGGAAATAGACGTTGCCCTCGACGAGCTCGTGCTTGTCGCTCTCGGCCAGGACGGCACCCTTCCAGATGGCTCTCGGCATTTCGATTCTCCTCGGTGGTTCTTCGGACGTGGGCGTTCGTGTGGGGGCTGCGCGCGTCAGCAACCTTCGTGCTGACCCAGGACGGCGGCAAGCGCGCCGTACGAGATGACGTCGCAGATCCGCTCGACCATTTCGAGGTGATCTTGCCGTGGGCTCGCCAGGGCGTTTCTCAGGACGGCGGCGGCGAAGCCGCGCTCCTGCGCCCCGCGGAACGTCCCGAGGACGCAGTATTCGGCGCAGAAGCCGGTGATCACGACGAAGTCGACGCCGGACGCGCGGAGCTTCTCTTCGAGGTCGGTCTTCCAGAAGGCATTGCAATGGAGCTTGTCGACGTGCGCGTCCTCGGGTCGTACCTCGACGCTCGGGTGCACCTCGAAGCGCGTGTTGCCGGGCAATCGACCCGGGTCGTCGACGTCGCGGACGACGATCACGGGCGCCTCGAGCTTGCGGAACAGACCGATCGCGGCGTTCACGTACTCGACGGCGGAGCGGAGCGAGCCGAGCGCCGGCGAGCCTTCCTCGAAGAACTCGTTCTGGAGGTCGACGACAAGCAAGGCAGGTTTCATGCGGCGACCGTGGGGCCGCTGCTGTCGAGGATCAATCCCCGACGAGCGGGTGGAACGCAAGGGGGCACGGGGTTCGAGTGACTCCCTCGCTCGCGCCGATCGGCACCGCCGGCGCGGGCATCGCCTCCGATTCGGGGGGCGTCTCATTGGATTGCTTGCACGGCCTGGAAACCGGCGCATAGTCGGAACGGTGCTCTGGGCCGCGTTCGGGCGACGCATTGGCTGGTCAGGCGTTGGCCAGGCGTTGCTCGCGCATTTCAATGGCCGGCGGACGGCCTCGATATGCCTTCTCTGAATTTGCTCCAGTGGCCAGCCATGGCCGTCACCGTCGTGGCGGCGTGGCTGGTGGCCTCGCAGTCCAAGAAGAAGCGAACGGTCGGCTTCTGGCTCTTCCTGGTGAGCAACGTGCTCTGGATCGTGTGGGGCTGGCACGACAAGGCGTGGGCGCTGATCACGCTCCAGGTGTGCCTGGCGGCATTGAACATCCGTGGGGTGCTCAAGAACGACCCGGAGCTGGAGGCAAAGCTGAAAGAGGCTTGAGGGGGCCGCGCGGCAGCGGGAGGTAGTGGCGTGGTCGTGGCGCGAAGCTGCGGGGAATGGCCGCTTGCTTCAGAGGCTCTCTGCGGGGAGTCGCGGCAGGGGCTCTACAGCGACTTCTTGGAGAAGTACCAGTCGGTGACCTTGAGGTCCTTGTTGGCGACGCGGTCGGCCGCGCCCTGCGAGGTCATGGGGGCCGGGACGATGACGTCCTGGCCGGGGCGCCAGTTGGCCGGGCAAGCGACGGCGTTGGCCTCGACGGTCTGGAGGGCGTCGACGACGCGGAGGATCTCGTCGAAGTTACGGCCGACGTTGAGGGGGTAGTAGATCATCGCGCGGACGTTGCGCTTGGGGTCGATGAAGAAGACGCAGCGGACGGCCGCGGTGACCGACGACGGCGTGTGCACCATGCCGTAGAGGCGCGCGACCTTCTGGTCGAGGTCGGCGACGACGGGGAACGGGATCTTCACGTCGAACTTCTCTTCGATGTTTCGCATCCACGCGATGTGGCTGTAGATGCTGTCGATCGAGACGCCGATGATGGCGACGTTCTTGGCGGCGAGGGTGTCGTGGAGCTTGGCGAACTCGACGAACTCGGTGGTGCACACGGGGGTGAAGTCGGCCGGGTGCGAGAACAAGATGACCCACTTGTCCTTGTTCCACGTCGAGAGCCGGATCGGTCCGTGGGTGGTGTTGGCCTCGAAGTCGGGCGCGGGGCCGTTCAGCTCGAGGCGGGGCGGTGTTTCAACGGCGGCGGGTGCGGTCATGGTCATGGCTCTCTCCTGCTGTGGAGAGGCCGTTCTGCATCCCGTCCCGGCGTGCCGCAAGAGGCAACTGCGCGGGCCCGGAATGGCCGTCTCAGGCCGCGGGAATCAAGCTCGGGCCGGTCATCAGGCGAGGCACGTCCTTGCCGGTGTCGGGGCTCCACGCGTAGACCCAGGCGCTCCACGCGATGGGCTGGTGACGGAACGAAATGGCGCGCGCGTCGAGCGGCGGGAGCGGCTTTTGCGGGAGGCCGCCGCGGAGGGTCGGCTCGATCACGGGGGCGTCGGTGCGCAGCGGGTAGATGGCCTCGACGGTGTAGCCGGGGCCCGGCCACACGATGAGGCCGGACTCGGAGATGTCGTACGGGAGGTCGCCGCCCATGGCCATCTCGAGCTGCTCGCGCACCAGATCGGTGGCGGCGAGCTGGTAGAGGCCGGCCAGGGCGTTCTCGAAGAGGACGCGGGCATTGCCGCGCAGGGCGTCGGCGAATCCGACGTTGGCGACGCCGGCGACGACGAAGCCCGACTGCTCCTCGAACGAGATCTCGAAGGTCGAGCCGGGGCCCTTGGCGACGGCGTGGCAAGAGAAGGCCACGCGCACCCGGTTGGAGCTCATGTTGACGCGCTCGATGTAGAGGTGGCCGTGCGGCCAGCGCGGATCGGCGGCCAGGAGGCACAACATCTCGCGCTCGACGAAATGTCGAATCGACCCCTCGACCTCGTGGACGCCCTCGCGGAACCGACCGCGCGCGCCCTCGCCCTTCGCGGTCTTCTCGCCCACGCCGTGCTCCATTTCGTCCTCGCGGCGAGCGGCGTGGCGCAGGCGGGCGAAGGCCTTGGGCAGCGTGCCGGAGTGGAAGCCGGCGACGAGGAGGCCGGTCATGGTCTCGCCGTGACCGCCGATGGCGGAGACCGGGAGCACCTTGTGGCGGCTGGCCCGGTAGAGCTTGTAGTTCTCCTTCAGCTCCCAGCCGAAGAAGCCGAAGATCGTCGGGAAAAAGAAGGCGGTGACGGTGGTGAGGGTGCCGCCGATGACCGGGCCGAAGACCCTGAACGCGCGGTCGAACAGGGTGAAGACTTGCGGCGCGAACGGCAGCATCATCTTGTGTGCCGCGGCCGTCATGGGCACCTGCTTCACCGGGTTCACGTACGGCTCGATGAGCAGCGCGACGTAGACGCGCACGGCGTAGGCGACGATGAACCAGATGACGCCGGCTCCCGCCTTGAAGGCGAGCGAGAGCTTGCTCTGACCCTCGCGGAAACGGAGGACCTCGTCGACGCGGTAGAGGACGCGCTCGAGGCCGTCCATGACCCGGCGAAAGAAGTCGACGATGAGGCGGAAGAGGCCGGGGAGGACCTTGTGGCTGAGCATCTTCCAGGTCGGCGCGACGTGCTCGACGAACATGTCCTCGGCGCTGTCGCCGAGGCGCGTGGCGAGCCCGCCGCTGACAGCGGCGAAGACGCCGAGCGCGATGACGAGCCAGACCGTGTCGGGCTTGAGGCCAATCCAGAGCGTCCCGGGCGCGGGGTTACGGAACAGCAGGAGCAGCACCAGGTAGACGGCGATGGCGGCGCCCGCGGGGAGGATGGCGTGGCGCGCGAGGACGCGGGCTGGGCGGCCTTCGAGGACGCGCTCGACGGACGGGAGGGAGAGCAGAAACTTGGGAATGCGGACGAAGAGGGTGCCGAGCGCGGCGCCGATGAGGCGGAGGACGCGCATGACGATGGAGCGGAAGGCGTCGCTGTGGAGGAGGCCGAAGACGACGACCGCGGTGACCCAGAGCGAGAGCGTGGTGAGGCCCGCGAGGGCTTCGGGCAGCGGCGAATGGGCCGGGCCGCCGACGAACAGGGTGACGTGATGGACGCCGAAGGGGGAGAGCGCCGGCGCGAGGAGGTGGCTGATGCCTTCGAGGGCGATGAAGGCGCCGCCGACGGGGAGGATGAAATAGAGGACGATGCCGCGGCCGACGGGCGTGCCGAAGAGGACGGACGAGACCTTCTGGAGGCCGCGCAGGTAGATCTCGCCGCGGCGGTAGACGCCGTCGAGGGAGAGGTCGAGGGCGCGATCGGCCTGGAGGAGGGCGTCGCCCTTCCAGAGCTCGGAGGCGCTCGACAGATCGTCGAGCTTGAGGTGGTTGCGCGAGAGGGCGTCGCGGATGTGGCCGAGCGCGAGGAAGCCGCGGTCGACGGCCTGATCGAGGAGCTCTTCGACGAGCTTGTCGCGGGCGACGCGCTCGGGCGTGGAGGCCGGCAGAAGGCCGACGTCGTCGAGGGCGGTGATGAGCTTGGGGCGCAGCTCGGCGCGGACGTTTTGATCGGCGTGCTCGGTGGCGCGATCGAGCAGCTTGGTGAGGAGCTTGCGGTCGGCGGGCGCGATGCGGACGAGCTTGACCTTGCGGGCGGCGGAGTGGAGCGAGCGGGCGATGCGCAGGGTGCGGGTGGCGGGGAGCGGGCGGATGATGGGGCGCTTGCCGGCGGAGACCGCCCACTTGACGAGATCGACGGCGGAGTGCGGCAGCTCGTGGGCGAGGGCGGCGTTCTGGAGGTCGAAGAGGAGGCGCGCCTCGATGGGGTAGCGGAGGCCGCTGCGGGCGGCGCCTTCGTCGGTGAGCATGAGGAGCAGCGAGGTCCACTCGACGTCGGGTCGCGCCGACTGGCCGGGGGCTGGGCGGAGCGCGGCCTTGAGGCGGTCGCCGAGGGCTTCGAGGTCCTCGCGCTGGCGGCCCTTGGCCATGCGGGTTCGCTGGGGGTCCTTGCCGAGGCCGACGGCGGCGTGGAGGAGGGCGGCGCGGACGCGGTTGCCCGATTCGCGGGCGGCGGCGGCGCGGGCCAGGAAACGCTCGGCGGCGGAGCCTTCGGGGGCGGTGAACTGGGCGGGCGCGACGGCGGCGCCGAGGAGCGTGGCGCTGGAACTTTCGGCGGCGGTGACCAGGGCGATGGTGGCGCCGGGGTCGACGCCGTCGGGGCAGGCGCGCTCGAGGAGGAGGCGCGCGTCGACGTCGCGGGCGATCTCGGGCTCGACGCGCGCGGCGTCGAGCGAGGGGAACGTGGTGGCGAGGAGGCGGGGGGCGAAGTAGCGCAGCTCGAGGAAGAGCGCGACGAACTCGGCGTAGGCTTCGCGGTCGCCGCCGGGCGGGAGGAGCAGATCGTCCTGGCGGAGGATCTCGCGGATCTCGTCGAACTCGGTCTGGCCGATGTGATCGATGCGCTCGCGCACGGCGGCGTCTCCGAGCTGGCCGCTGTCCATGCGCTGCTCGATCTCGACGTGGATGCGGCCGTGGAAGGCGGCGCGCCAGAGGCGATTGGTGATCTCGGCGGCGGGCAGGCGGGCGCTCTCGGACTGGGAGAGGCGGGCGACGAGGACGACGCTCCCGAGGTCGGTGGCGCGGGTCAGCAGGTTGCGGACGTTGAGGTCGAGGTCCTCGGGGGTGGTGATGCGGAGGAGCTCGTCGCGCGGGAGGGCGTAGCAGTGGACATGCGGGACGGTGAGGCCGAGCCCCTTGATGTCGCGGTGCGCTTTGATGACCCGCCGGAGGACACGACCCTCCACGAGGAGGACACCCTCGGAAGCGCGGAAGGTTTGCTCCACGAGGGTGTCTTAACACGGCGCGACGGGCCGGCGGGGCGTGTTACGGGGCGGGAAGGACGGGATTCAGCGCCGGAGAAGCAGGGATTCAGCGACGATCGCGCGGGGGGCGCGGGCCGCGATCGTCGACGGGACGGTGGCCGCCTTCGGGCTGCGGGGTGCCTTCGGGGCGCGGGCCACCTTCGGGGGCGGGGCCGCCCTCGGGGCGCGGGCCGCCTTCGGGACGGGGGCCGCGATCGTGGTCGGGGCGCGGGCCGCGATCGAAGCGCGGGCGGTCGCCTCCGTAGCGGGGACCACCACGACCGCCGCCATCGCGCGGGCCGCGGCCGCGGTCGCCGCCACCACCACCACCGCGATCGCCACCACCACCACCACCGCCGCCCTCGGGCATGCCTTCGGGGACGGGGAGCAGCTCTTTGCGGGAGAGGCGGATCTTGCCCTCGCGATCGATGCTGAGGACCTTCACGTCGACGCTGTCGCCCTCTTTCAGGACGTCCTCGACGCGCTCGACGCGGTGATGCGCGAGCTCCGAGATGTGGACGAGGCCGTCGATGTTCGGGAGGATCTCGACGAACGCGCCGAACTCGGCGACGCGCTTGACCGTGCCCGAGTAGGTCGCGCCGATCTCCGGCTCGGCCGTGAGGCCCTTGATGATGTCGAGCGCCTTCTTGACGGCGTCCGAGTCGGACGAGGCGACGTTGACCGTGCCGTCGTCCTCGACGTCGATGGAGACGCCCGTCTGGTCGACGATGCCTTTGATGGTCTTGCCGCCGGGGCCGATGATGAGGCGGATCTGGTCGGGCTTGACCTTGATGGTGGTGATGCGCGGCGCGTACTGCGAGAGATCGGCGCGGGGCGCGGGCAAGGCTTCGAGCATCTTGCCGAGGATGTGGAGGCGACCCTCGCGCGCCTGGTCGAGCGCGTCGACGAGGATCTGGCGCGAGAGGCCCTCGACCTTGATGTCCATCTGGATGGCGGTCACGCCGTTGGCGGTGCCGCACACCTTGAAGTCCATGTCGCCGAGGTGATCTTCGTCGCCGAGGATGTCGCTGAGGATGGCGTAGCGCTTGCCGTCGTGGATGAGGCCCATGGCGATGCCGGCGACCGGAAACTTGAGCGGCACGCCGGCGTCCATGAGGGAGAGGGAGCCGCCGCACACCGCCGCCATGGACGACGAGCCGTTCGACTCGAGCGTCTCGGAGACGATGCGGATGGTGTACGGGAACTTGTCGGAGGGCGGCATCATGCGAAGGAGCGCGCGCTCGGCGAGGGCGCCGTGGCCGATCTCGCGACGGCCGGGGCCGCGCATGGGCTTTGTCTCGCCGGTGGAGAAGGGCGGGAAGTTGTAGTGGAGGTAGAAGCGCTTCCACGTCTCGCCCATCAGGCCGTCGATCTTCTGTTCGTCGGTCGAGGTCCCGAGCGTCGTGGCGACGATCGCCTGGGTCTCGCCGCGCTGGAACAGCGCCGAGCCGTGCACGCGCGGGAGCAAGCCGACCTCGCACACGATGGGGCGCACGGTCTTGGTGTCGCGGCCGTCGATGCGCTTGCCCTCGTCGAGGATGAAGCTGCGAACGACGTGCGCCTTGCGCTCCTCGAACTCTTCCTTGATGAGCTTCTCGCTCGCGGCGAACCTGTCGCCGAGCTCGCCCAGGAGGGTCTCGTTCATCTTCTTCTTGAGGACGCTGTAACCCTCGTAGCGCGCCTTCTTGTCGGTGACGCGGGTGGCCTGCGAGAGGTCGGCGTCGACGAGCGCGGAGATGCGCGCCTTGATGTCGGCGGCGAGCGACGGCGGGGTGAAGGCGCGCTTGGGCTTGCCGACGGCGGCGCGCAGCTTCTCGATGAGGTCGAGGATGGGCTGGGCCTGCGCGTGGGCGAACATGAGGCCGTCGATGAGGTCCGCCTCGGTGGCCTCGGCGGCGCCGCCCTCGACCATGACGATGGCGTCGCGCGAGCACGCCACCACGAGATCGATGTCGCAGGTCTCGAGGTCCGCGACGGTCGGGAAGACGATGAACTCGCCCTCCTTGCGCGCGACGCGGATGCCGACGATGGGGCCGGCCCACGGGATGTCCGAGATGTGCAGCGCGGCGCTGGCGCCGGTGAGGGCGAGCACGTCGGCCTTGTTCTGCTTGTCGCTCGAAAGGACGGTCGCGATGATCTGCGTGTCCTTCTTGTAGCCGTCGGGGAAGAGCGGGCGGAGCGGCCGATCCATGATGCGGCAGGTGAGGATCTCCTCGTCGCGCTGGCGCGCCTCGCGCTTGAAGAACCCGCCTGGGATCTTGCCGGCCGCGTACGTCTTCTCGACGAACTCGCAGGTGAGCGGGAAGAAGTCGAGGCCGGGGCGGTCCTCGGTGGAGGACACGGCGGTCACGAGGACCATGGTGTCGCCGAACGTGACGAGGATGGAGCCGTGAGCCTGCTTCGCGAGGCGGCCTGTTTCGAGCGTGAGGGCTCGACCGCCGATCATGACGGATTCTCGGACGAACATGTGGATTTGAGACCAGAGTCGCTGCGTGCGACCGCGACGCCGGGCGGGAGGACCCCGCTTCTTCCTCGATTCCTGCGCGCGAGCGCCTTCTGGCTCGGACCGAGCTCGAAGCGGCTCACGCGCACGAAGCGAAGATGAAGATTGGTGTCCTGACGCCTGGAATGGGGGTGATGGAACTGGGCGTTTTGGCGGCCCTGCTGAACAGTCGTTCGGCGGCGTTCTAGAGCGTTCATGGACGCCGCGCCAGAAAAAACTGGACCGCAGAGAGCCGCAGTCCAGCCTCGCATGGCAGCAGCGAGCGCGGCGTCCGTGGCCCATCGCTCGGCGCGACGGGTGCGGTCCGCTGCGCACTACGCGGCCGGATCTCGCGGCGCGCTCTCGCAGGGCGCTCTGGCGGGGCGCTCTGGCGGGGCGCTCTGGCGGGGCGCTCTGGCGGGACGCTCTGGCGGGGCGCTCTGGCGGGGCGCTCTGGCGGGGCGCTCTGGCGGGGCGCTCTGGCGGGGCGCTCTGGCGGGGCGCTCTGGCGGGACGCTCTGGCGGGACGCAGAGTCGTGCGCCGAGAGGTGAGGTGGGGAGATTACTTGCGGAGGTTGAGGGCGCCGATGAGCTTGCGGTAGCGCTCGATGTCGGTGCGCTTCAAGTAGTCGAGCTGGCGGCGGCGCTGGCTGACGAGCTTCAGGAGACCACGGCGAGAGTGGTGGTCCTTCTTGTGCGTCTTGAAGTGATCCTGGAGCTGGTTGATGCGCTCGGAGAGCAGTGCGATCTGCACCTCGGGCGAGCCGGTGTCGCCCTCGTGCGTGGCGTATTTGACGACGATCGCAGCCTTGATGATGGAGTGGAGCATGGTCTCTCGCGGGTGACGCCTCCCCCGGAGCGAACCGCCTTGCGGCAGCCCCACGGGAAGGCCTGGTACCGGGTGAACCCGGCAAAGGGGCGCGCAGTATACGCGGGGCGACCTTCACGTCAACGAGGAGGAGCGCGGTGGGTCTCGCGTCGCGGCTCGCGTCGCGGCGAAGCGTCAACGAGGAGGAGCGCGACGGAGGCTCGCCTCGCGGCTCGGGCGCGGCCGCGCGTCGAGCGCGATCGTGCCCGGCTCGCGAGAGAGGGCTACGCGGGTGAGGCGGCCGGTAGTACGCTCCCGCGCCATCTACATGCCGGGTACGATTCGGCCTCCCGAAATGGAGGGCTCACTTTGGGCAGAGGGCTCGGGGCCGCCCAGTTTGTCGGTCTCCACGCTCGGCCAGGCGGGTGCTCGATCGAAATCCCCGGAGCCAGCGCGGGTGAGCCAGGCCGCCGTGTCGAACCTGCCGCGCCCGCCGCAGACGTCGTCGCCGTCGTTCGACACGAGCATGGGGACCACCAAGGTCTGCCCGATGTGCAGCCGGCGCTTCCCGGCCGAGTTTCGCGTGTGCCCGCACGACGCGCGCGACCTCGTCGACGACCTGCCCGAGAGCGAGCGCGACGACCTGCTCGGCACCACCCTGAGCGAGACGTACTCGATGGTGCGGGTGCTCGGCGAAGGTGGCATGGGCCGCGTGTACGAGGCGCACCACACCCGGCTCACCGGCAAGCGCTTCGCCATCAAGGTGCTGCACCCGGAGTACACCCGCCAGCCCGAGGTCATCTCGCGGTTCCAGCGCGAGGCCGAGGCCGCCGCGTCGCTGCGAAGCCCGCACGTGGTCGGCGTCTACGACGTCGGCAAGACCCCCGACGGGCGGCCGTTCATGGTCGCCGAGTACCTCGACGGCAAAGAGCTCGCCGAGCACCTCACGACAGCGGGGAAGCTCGCGATCCCGTCGGCGGTGCGCATCGTCCGCCAGATCTGCAAGGCGCTCATGCTGGCGCACGAGAACGGCGTCGTTCACCGCGACATGAAGCCCGAGAACGTGTTCCTGACGGGCGACATGAACGCCCCGCTGGCGACCGTGCTCGACTTCGGCATCTCCAAGGTGGGCGACGGCACCGGCACCAACCTCACGAAGACGGGCATGATCATGGGCACGCCGTCGTACATGGCGCCCGAGCAGGCCCGCGGCGAGCGCGTCGATCACCGCGCCGACGTCTATGCCGTGGGCGCCATCTTGTACGCCGCGCTGACCGGCAAGCGGCCGTTCGATCACGCCGATCCGATGGTGACGGTGACCGCGGTGCTGACCCGCGATCCGCCGCCGCCGCGCTCCATCGAGCCGACGATCCCCGAGGCCCTCGAGCTCGCGATCCAGCGCGCGATGGCCAAGGAGCCGTCGGAGCGCTACGCGACAATGGCCGATTTCGACGCGGACCTCGCGCCCTGGGATCCCGACTCGGAGCGCACGTCGCGCGAGACGCGCTCCACCGCGACCCCGGCGCGCACCATGATGTCGTCGTCGATGGAGCAGAAGTCCCAGGCGCTGCGCATGGCGTGGCCGATGATCTTCACCCTCACGACGGTCGGCGCGATCTGGGTGCTGGGCAGCATCGTCACGACGATCGCCGCGCTGATCCGGCTGTTCCGCGGCGGCACCGATCTCAACGGAACCGAGGCCGCGCTGCTGTTCTTCGGGGCGTTCTTCGTGCTGCTGACGCCGCTCGCGCTGTTCGGCCGGCACCTCTGGAAGAACGTGCGGCACAACCGCATGCGCGAGATCGAGATGTCCGAGCGGCTGCGAACGCCGGTCGTCGTCGCGCTGTGCGGCTACGGCTTCGCGACGTTGCTCGTGCGCCTGCTCGAGGTCGCCGTGGTGCGCAGCGCCGTGAGCTGGGGCTGGCCGGTGTGGGACCTGCTGCTGTTCGTCATCGCCGTCATCGGCGCGACCGGCGCGTACCTGCTGGTCGAGGCCGAAAAGAAGCGAATTTAGAGCGGGGCCGCGAGCGGCGGAGCGGCCGCGTGCGGGGGTCGGTGAATGGACCCCCGCCGCCCGGATCTGCGCGGCGAAGCTGTCTGACTACTTCTGAAAGTTGTCTGACTACTTCTTGACGACGCCGAGGTCGACGAAGGCGTGGTCGATCATCACGACGAACGGCCGCTCCTCGAACGTCAGGCCGCCGCGACCGTCGTGGTCGATGACCTGGAGCTTGCCCATGCCGTAGCCCATCGGGCCGCGCGAGTAGTACTGAGCCTGAAGGCGGTACGGCCCGCTGCGCTGATCGGCGCGCTTGCGGATGGTGAAGCACTCGGGGCCGTAGCCGGTGGTGACGTCGGCGTAGAGGCTGCCGCCCGATTCGAGGGTGGGCTGGCTGTAGAACGCGTGCCCGCCGTTGCCGTCGTAGATGTGGAAGTCGACGTCGTTGGCGTCGGTCTCCCAGTTCAGCACGAAGCGCAGCGACGGCTCGTCCTCGATGACACCGCCCTCGCTCTGCACGCGGCGCTGGATCTCGTCTTGCCGCTTGGGATCGGCCTTGGCCCACGCGGCCCCGACGAGGCCGAGATCCTCGCGCAGGATGCGCGTCACGCCGGCGAAGCGGCCCGCCGGGTAGCTGCGGCGAACACCGCGCACGATGGCCTCGAAGGCCTGCTCGGGCTGACCTTTCTTGAGCAGCGCGAAGGCGTAAAGGCGATGGCTCGCCGGGTGGTCGGGGCGCTCGATCTCGGCCTTGCCGTACGAGTCGGCGGCCAGATCGAGGCCGTTGCCGGCGCCCAGGTGCTCGAGCCGCTCGCCCGCGAAACGCCGCAGATCGGCGCGCCCCGGGAAGAGGTCGATGATCGATCCGTAGCAGCGGGCAGCTTGCAGGATCTCGCCCGCGGCCTCGAACGCCTCGCCGAGCGCGACGAGCGCCATGACGTCGCCGGGCGCGCTCTTGCGCCACTCGAACGCGGTCTTGATCGCCGGCTCGATCTGGCCGCGCCGGACCAGATCCATGACCGTCTTGAACGGGCCGGTGTACGGGTCCGCTTTTGGCAGCGGGGGCGGATCCGACATGCCATCGGCCACCATGGCGCTCGCCTGCGGTCGCATCTCGCTCGAGGGCTCTCGCTCCTCCATCGGCGCGGGTGGGGGCGGCGACGGCCGCCTGTCGCGCGCCGGCGAGACGGAAGCGGGGGCGGGCGCAGCGGCACCGCGCGGCTCGCTCGGCCTCGGGCTCTCGCTCTCGGGTGCGCGAGGCGACTGCTGCGTGGAGGTCGCCATCGGCGCTGGCGGGGCCATCGGCGCGGCTGTCGCAGCGGCACCGCCGAAGCTGTCGCTGCGGGCCATGCCCTGCCCACTGCCCAACCCGCTGAGCCCACCGGGCGCGCCGGCCGTGCCCTTCTTGTCCGAGGTGTCGGGCGCCGGTCGCGGCCCCGGAGCGGCGGCCGTTGCCGGGCGCGCAGGGAGCGCCGAGCCGCCGAAGTCCCCGTCGGCCGCGTCGATCTTCCGCTTGGGCGCCGGCTTCCTGGGCCTCGCCGCCGTCGCCGCGGGGGCGCTCGGGGGCCGCCACGTCGGCCCGCGCGGCGGCTTCTGCGCGACCACGACGGGCGGCGGTTTGGGCGGATCGGGGAGCTTGCGCTTGAGCAGCGAGACGCGGTCGCCCTCGGTCACCAGGATGTCGGCGAGGGCCCGGCGATCGATGCCGAAGCGGGCGTAGTCGCCGTCGCTCTCCAGCACGAGCAGCGCGGTCTTTCCCGACAGCACGCGGAACTGCGTGGAGAGACCGACGATCTCCTTGGCGAGCGTGGCCGACGCGCCCTCGACGCGCTCGCGCTCCATCAGGCTCTTGATCTTGGCGCCGACCCACGCGCGCTCGAGCAGCGGCCGCTCGACCTTGGCGACGTCCGGCGAGGTGAACGCGGCCCCACCGACCGAGATGCGCACCGGCTTGTCCTCGGGGACGTTGGCGTACACGAGCACCTGATCGCCGGCCTGAACGCCGTCGATCTTCTGCGGGAACGAGAACGCCGCGTTCTCGACCTTCACGTCGATGCCCGAGCGCGTCGCCTCGTTGAGACGCCGCCACATATCTTCTTCGCCCATCCCGGCATCGACCACGACGCCGCCCCGCGGCAGCCCCGCGTTGACCAGGCTCTTCAGCAGATCGTCGTCGCGGATGCCGCCGAGCGCGATCGCGTCCAGGCGCTCCACGCCCGAATTTCGCAGGCCGAGCGCCCGCTCCCGCAGCTTGTCGCCGGCGGTCTCGCCCGCCGTCGGCACGCCGTCCGAGACAAGCACCACCCGCGCGATGCCGCGGGCCCGCGCCCGCTCGCCGGCCCAGGCGAGCGCGGCCTCGACGTTCGACGCGCCGAGCGCCAGCCGCTGCCGCATGCGATCGATCGCGGGCTCGCCAAATTCGCCCGCCGTGCCCTCGAAGACGGGCTCGACCGTCTGATCGAAGGCCGCGACGATGACCTGCGTCTTCGGGCCCGAGGCGCGCGCGATCGAGGCGCACAGCCGCTGCAAGATGCGGCCTTGCTCGGCCATGCCGAGGGCGCGCGACGCGCTCGTGTCGACGAGGAGCAGCGCCGCCCCGAGCGGCTCGGGCTGCGAGCTGACGATCGGTGTCACGCGCGCCAGCACGAGGTTGCCGTTGCGCACCCCCGCGCGGTCCCCGAGCACGCCCGAGTCGACGCGGAAGTCGCCCTCGGGCTTGATGCCCTGCTTGGTGAGGGCGAGCACCGGCGCGGCGCGCCCCGCGACGTGCGCCTCGATGTCGACGCTGCCGATCTCCGGCAGGCCCTTGAGCGGCAGCACGTACGGCGCGCGCTTCGAGAGCTCCTGCGAATAGCTGACGATCAGCTCCTTGCGGCCGCGCGCCGGGATGGGAAACACCCGCGCGCTGAACTCGTTGCCGGCCGCCTGTTCGAGCAGCGCCGGGTCCTGCCTGCGGTGGAGGAAATCTTCGTAGGCGGCGCGCGCCTGCTGCTTCTCGACGACCTCGCCTTCCTGGAAGCCCGCGTCGTTCTTCATCGCGAAGCGGCTGATCGCGGCGCCCTGTGGCAGCACGATCGAGAAGGTCCCTTCGAGCACGCGGTTCTCGGGGTTCTCGAAGGTGAGGTGCAGCTCGGTGAAGGCGAGCGGATCGTCGATGACGGCGCGGCCGCGGAGCGCGACGAGCTTGAGGCCGGTGCCGTCGGACGACGTGAGGCTGAGCGGCACGGTCGCGGCCGCCTGCACCGGGATGTCGTCGAAGGCGACGGCGAGCGTCCGCTCGGGGACCTTGAGGGTTCCTCCCGATCCCGTCGTGGCCGGCGTGGTGGTGCAGCCCAGGGACAGAAGAAGGGCGAACGTGGCGAATCGGGCGAGCCGTCGCATGGAACCTCCGGAGGCAAACGCCGCTGGCAGACGCGCCGCTGGCGAACGCGACGCCATCGTATACGACGGAGCCGGAAACGTGCGGCAGGAGGCTTTCTTACGGCGACGGCGGGAGTTGGATCTGCGGCGGGCGAAGAACCCCGTGAGGACGGGCAGCGCGACGGTGAGGCGGGCGTTGGCTCCTACGGGGCGCGATGTCTGAAGCGAGAATTTGAATCGCGGAAGGCACGGCGCCTTGTCCGCACGGTCAATCGCGTGAATGGGTGCTCCATCCTTCGCGACGCCGCTTCAGGCGAGCGTCTGGCCGCGCCAGGCGCCCCCGCCAGGCGCGCGTCTGGCCGCGCCAGGCGCCCCCGCCAGGCGCGCGTCTGGCCGCGCCAGGCGCCCCCGCTAGGCGCGCGTCT
>Ga0163144_10016687_pt1 | contig 15031 bp, 13 predicted proteins | sample OliLak19BULKMAT1_FD_123175 | JGI IMG/M metagenome (GOLD analysis project Ga0163144, IMG submission 123175) | Freshwater microbial mat bacterial communities from Lake Vanda, McMurdo Dry Valleys, Antarctica - Oligotrophic Lake LV.19.BULKMAT1 | ecosystem: Environmental > Aquatic > Freshwater >... | reverse complement strand
CGCCACGGTATCGCTGGCGTTGCGCGATCACCCGCGCATTTCCAAAGCCACGAAGAGCCGGATTGTGTGTTTGGCCAGGAACCACGGCTATGTGGTTGATGGGCGACTGTCGGAATTGATGGGCTGCTGTCGTTGGGAGCTTTGAAACTGGAGGATGAGATTCCGGCTCCACTTCAAAGATTCGCCATCGTAACGAGCGGCACGAGCATTCGCACGCGGCTGCATCGGGTCGTCAGCCATTTTGCGCAGAACACCAACCGACTCCTGGCTACGTTGAAAGAGCGAGGGCTTCGCGTGCCGCTCGATGTGGGGCTCGCCCTCATCGACAGTTCCACCCATCCGGCCAATATCAGCGGCGTGCGCTCGAATTTGGAGCAGTGCGGGAAGAGCGCCGTGGAACTGCTGGTCAGCGTCCTTCAGCAGGGTCGATCCGGACCGCCGGCAACGCCGACCGTCATCTGCGTCGATGGCGATTGGATCGAAGGCAAAACGATTCGGGCAGCGCGCTAAAGACACCCTGCGGCTCGGAAACTGTAAAAGCCCGCGCCCAAGGGATCGTTGGACCGCCGACCCATTACGATGTGATCGATCAGGTTGATGTCCACCGCGGCGGCAGCTTCCCGGAGCGTTCGGGTGATCCGGATGTCCTGGGCGCTGGGACTCGGGTCTCCGCTGGGATGATTGTGAGCGCAGATGATGCCGGAGGCGCCTTCTCGAATCGCTTCACGGAAGACCTCTCGGGGATGAACCAGCGTGCTTGAGGCGGTTCCGGATGAGACTTCGACCCGCTTGATCAGGCGCCCTTTGCGATTGAGGCAGAGAACCCAGAACTTTTCGACCTCGAGTCCAGCCGTTACCGGTGCGAGGTAGGCGGCCACCCCCTCTGCGTGATCCAGCATGGGCTCCGAGTCTCCTTGATAGGTTAACACTCGCCGTGCCACCTCCATCACGGCGACCAATTGCACGGCCTTGACTTCGCCGATGCCCTTGAGCGCCCGGAAACTGGCGGTGCGCCAACCGACGAGCCCTGCGAGGGACCCAGCCTGCGCCACCAGCCGAGTTGCGACGGTCATGACATCCTGTCCCCGGGTCCCACTCCGTAGCAAAAGGGCGAGGAGCTCCGCATCGCTCAACGCTCCGGGTCCGTAGTGAAGCAGACGTTCCTGTGGACGCTCATGAGGGGCTGTTTCCTGGAGGCGATTGATCGAAGAGGAGGAGTCGACTGGCATGACTTTAATGCAATGAGATAACAATTGCTGCCGCCGGTGATGCTTGTAAATGCCAATTTCTTTGGTCTCCTCCTTTTCATGAGCTCATTGCGCGTTGTCGTCTGGGGCGAAAATGTCCATGAACATACGAATCCGAAGGTGGGTTCGATTTATCCCCACGGGATGCATGTCACACTTGCCGAAGGGATTCGGCTGGGGGTGCCCGGGTCGGATGTAACCACTGCGACCCTGCAAGAGGCCGAACATGGTTTGACGGAGGAGCGACTTGCGGCCACGGACGTGCTGACGTGGTGGGGGCACAAGGCGCACGACCAGGTCTCCGATGCGGTGGTGGATCGAGTGCAGCGCCGGGTTCTTGAAGGGATGGGTTTGATCGTTCTTCACTCAGCCCACTATTCGAAAATCTTCCGTCGTCTCCTCGGGACGACCTGTTCGCTCACTTGGCGGGAAGCGGATGAAAAGGAAAGGCTTTGGGTCTGCAATCCGGGGCATCCGATCGCCGCGGGCCTCGGGGCGTATTTTGAACTGCCGGCGGAGGAGATGTACGGAGAGCCTTTCGCTGTGCCTTCGCCGGACGAGCAGGTGTTCATCTCCTGGTTTGAGGGAGGTGAGGTCTTCCGCAGCGGTTGCACGTGGCAGCGCGGAAACGGAAAGATTTTCTACTTCCGTCCCGGGCATGAAACGTATCCGACCTACCACGATGTGAATGTGCGTCGGGTGATCTCGAATGCGGTGCGCTGGGCGGCTCCGCAAGGTCATTGGGCCAACGTGGACAAGGCCCCGAATGCAAAGCTTCATCCAGAACCCATCAAGGGTCGCATCTCCCTTGATTCGAAGGCTTAGGGCATTGCCGCCGGCGCTGCCCCTCCAAGTCCCCTTGAATCCGAGGATTTCTCGGTAAAACGCGAGGGCCTGATCGAGCTGGCCGATGAGCCCACCGACGTGGCTCATCAGGGTGGCGATTCGAGACTCCGGGAGGTGTTTCTCTTGGTCCTGGCTCCCCACGCTGCGCTGATACGGAGCCGACGAAGCCGATGACCATCAGCGAGAGCAGCGATCGGATCATTTTGGATACGGGGCCGGCAGACGGGAGGTTGCGGGAGCCTTACTCTTCCGGCAGGGGCTGGTCCTTGGTCTCCGGCAGGAGAGGCAGAACGAGGATTCCGAGGAGGAGGACGAGGCTGACCCACAGACCCGCCGTGCGGAAACCCTCGAGGTTGCCGCCGAGCCTCCGGGTTATCTGGCCGATGGTGAATGGGGCGGTGGCGGCGAGGAGGCGTCCGAAGTTGTAACAGAAGCTCGTGCCGGTCGCGCGGAGGCTGGTGGGAAAAAGCTCGGGCAGGTAGATCGCGTATACCGCGAAAACGCCGAGTTGTCCGAAGCCCATGAGCGGGATCATCCAGAAGATATCGTTGAACTCGCGCAGGCCCTTGAACACCAGGACCGTCGAAGCGAAGGAGAGGAAGAGCGCGAGGGCGAAGGCGATCTTCCGGCCCTTGAGTTGTGCGACCTTGGCCATGGCGGTCATGCCAAAAAAGGCACCGACGTTTTGGAGGAGGAGCGCGATGGACGTCCAGAAGGCTTTCTCGCTGGCAAGTTTCTCAGGTGAGATTCCGGAGTTCTTCAAATGCTCCGTGACGATGGAGGAGACGATGGTGGGGTGAAAATTGCCGATGCCCCAGAGTCCGATGATGCCGGCGCTGCAGAGGGCGAGACCGGCCCAGGCGTGCTTGCGCCACCGCGGATGAGAGAGGAGCGTCGCGTAAGAGCCGAACTTGATGCCGAGCTTCGCGCCGGAGGCTCTGGCGTCGACCCACTTTTTCGGTTCCTTGAGCCGCGCGAGGATGAAGACACAGAGGAACGCGGGCGTGGCGCCGACGAGGAACATAGCCTGCCAGGTGGTCAGGCCGCCGGGCAGGAGATGGCGTGCGGCAAGGGCGGCGATGCCCATGCCGATGAGGGCGGCGCTGATGTTGCCGACGCTGGAAAGCGACTGGAGCAGACCGAGCGCTGGCGCGCGGGCCTTGTCGGGCACGGTGTCGGCGACCAACGCAACGGCGAGACCGAAGACACCGCCCACGCCGAGGCCGGTGAGGAAACGATAGACGCAGAAATCAAAGAACCCGGTGGAGAGTGCGCTCAAGCCGGTGAACACAGAGTAGAGCAGCACGGAAAGGGTGAGGATCTTGGCGCGGCCGAAGCGGTCGCCGAGCGCGCCGAAGAGCAGGCCGCCGATGGCCCAGCCGACGAGAAACACCGAGGTCGTGTAGGAGCCGTATTCGGTGACCTTGGACTTGTCCTGGAGGAGTTGCTCCATCGCCGCACCGCGGCCGAGGTTGAAAAACTGCTGGTCCATGCAGTCGAAGAGCCACGCGAGGGAGGCGACGGCGAAGACGAACCAATGTTCACGGTTGAGCAGGCGCCACCAAGGTTGGGCGGATTGGGACATAAGCTGGAGCGTACGGGGTTGCGGGAGGCGGGAAGGGGCAGAAAAGGCGGATGGCGACGCGTCTTGCGCGGAATGATCGCGATGTCAGGATTCGGGTGAGCCAAGCTTCACCGGCTGTCCGGTCTGCGCTGAATCGTAAAGACTGAGGATCAATGCGACGGCTTTGCGCGCCTCCGGGCCATCGACCTCGAGACGAACGCCGGAGCGGATTGAGTCCGCCAGATTCTGGATCTGCCGCATGTGACCGTGATGGCTGATGCTGTTGGGTGCACTGGCACCTGAGCGCATCAGGGGGTCGGGACGGGCCTGCAGGATGACTTCGTCTTCCGGGCGGGAGTCGCGAAAGTCCCATCGGACAATCCGGTCGTCCTCGAGCACCGCGGAACCGTTTTCTCCGCAGATCTCCAGCTTGCGGGCCCAGCCCGGGAAGGCGGCCGTGGTGGCCTCAATCGAGCCGAGCGCTCCATGGGGGAATCGCAGTGTGGCTGAAGCGGTATCTTCAACTTCGATACCGGTGTGCACCCGCCGGGTGCTCCACGAAAAGACCTCAGAGGGCATGCCGGCGAACCACTGCAACAGGTCGACGGCATGAATCGCCTGATTGATCAACGCCCCGCCACCATCGAGGGCCTTGGTTCCATGCCAGCTTTGGTGGTAGTAGCCCGCTGTTCGGTGCCATTTTACGTAGGCGCTGGCGAGCACCAATCGTCCAAACCGACCGGCGTTGATGGCGGCTTTCAGGGTGCGAGCACCTTCGCCGTACCGGGCTTGGAAAATCGGCAGAAGCTTGACCCCGGTCTCGCGGCAGGCCGCGAGCAGCGTGTCGATCCGCTCAAGCGATATCTCGATCGGCTTTTCGATGATGATATGTTTGCCCGCGCGCGCGGCCGCCACGGCCGGCTCAAGGTGCGCACCGCTGGGAGTGGCGATGCAGACAACGTCGATGTCCGGTCGGCCGAGCATCGTTTCGAGGCTGCACGTGGCGAACGCTGCACCGTGCTTTGCGGCAAAGGCGTCCGCCTTGTCTTGGGTGCGGCCACACACACCGCGGAGCGTGCAGCCCGTGACGCCAGCGATCGCCTGCGCGTGAAAGTCCGCGATCAGACCAAGCCCGACGATGCCGAAACCGAGAGAAGGGAGAGAGTCTGAAGCCATGCGAACGGAGACGAGGGAAGGATTGATTGGCTGGAAGGGCGTTGGCCGATAAGAGAGCTGACGCCAAAATTCAGGAGCGGGCGAGCACGTCGTGGTTGGGGACTTCGGAGAGCCACGATCGGTGCTCGGTGTGAATCAGGCTGCGGGTCGGTGCAAGGGAGAGATGCCGGCCCGCCGATACGCGGCTCGACAGCACGACTTTGCCCGGCAGACTGCGGGCATGTCCTCTACCTACGAACGTTTGCGGGCCGATATCATCCTGGCGATGAAGGCGCGCGACTCGAAAACGGCACTGATCCTTCGAACCTGTGACGCGGCGATTCAACGCGCGTCGATGGACCTGGGCAAACCGATCGATGACGCGCTGGTCACGACGACCGTGCGAAAGTCCGTGAAGAACCTCGCGGACGCGAAAGTCGAATTCGAAAAAGGTGGGCGAACCGACTTGGCGGAGGCCAATGCTGCGGAAATGACCGTGCTCGAGAAGTATCTGCCGAAGGGACTCGATCCGGCTCAGGTGGAGGGCTTGGTTTCTGAGGCGATCCGCTCCACCGGGGCAACGACGAAGAAGGAAATGGGCAAAGTGATTGCGGCACTCAAATTGCACCCGGACGCCGGGAGCATGGATTTCGGGGCCGTGAGTAAACTCGTTCAGTCGCGCCTTCATTGATGAGGTTCCGGGGCTGCGTCGAACGTTGCGGCTCTTTCGCATCCTCGGTGTGAGAAAACGCACGCGTCGGCGATTCAGAGGGCTGCTTTGATCGCAGAAATCCGCTCCGCGTAGGCTGCTTCGGTCAGGGTCACTCGCGCGGCTGGCATCATTTCAAACGGGGCTCCCCATTGGACGCCCTCGCGGTACTTGGGGGCGAGATGCATGTGCAGGTGAGGCAGCTTGTCGGAGTAGGCACCGTAGTTGATCTTGTCCGGAGCGAACGCTGTTTTGATCGCGCGGGCAGCGCGAGCAACGTCCTCCATGAACTGATTTCGGTCGGCGGTCGACAGCTCAAAGAGTTCGTTGACGTGATCTCGGAAGGCGACGACGCAGCGTCCCGGGTGAGTTTGTTCCTTGAAGAGATAAAGAGTGGAAATGCTCAGCGGAGCGATTTCGATCATCAGGTCTTGGAGTCGCTGGTCTTTGCGGCAGTACTGGCAGTCCGGGAGTGCACTCATGGGTGGTGGAGGGATTCAGATTCGTGGGGGGAGCTCGCGCGGACGTCAAAGAACGCGTTGTTCACCGTTAACGGGTTCGTCAATCGAGCCCATGTCTCGTCGGGGGCGAGCTCGAGGTTCTCCCACTCGTGCGTTCAGGTGCTCAGGTGGCAATCGCTTTGTGACGAAGAGACACCAGACTGCCCTCGTTCGATGATCGAAAACCGTTTTTTCCGTGCTGGATTTTGGCGGAGGTGCTTCACCGTCGTCGCCTGCCTGCTCGGCGCGGGCTGTACGTCCACGTCGAACGTTCAGGCGGTGGATGAAGAGCGTTTGGCGCGGCTGGTGATTGAGAACCGAACGGACTATGAGTGGAACCTATTGGCCACGTCGGATTCCGGAAAAACGTCGAACCTCAGGTTGGATCGACGGGCCACCGTGACCCTGAATTTGCCGGCGGGAGGATATCTCGTTGAGCAGAGCACCCAGGCAGGAGTACCGGACGGGCGCCGCCTTGTCAGGACACTCCCCATTTCCCTTTCGGCGGGCATGAGCTACCGCTGGCCATTGCTCACGCTTTTGGCGGATGAGACGACGTTGATCCCATGAGTTCTCGAGGCGAGTCGCTCCGGATGATTGCGGAAGTAAGTCTTTCTGCTTCGGGGGGAACGAACGCGGTGGTGGGAGGTCGTCCGCTGAACCTTTGGTGGGCGGAGGTGCAACCGTTCGTGCGCACGGTCCTTTTGGCACCCCAGCCGTCAACCAAGGTCGACCGGGTCAGCTGGAGTTGGACGCAGGGAGCAAGGAGCGTGACCGCGAGCCGTCCGGAGATGGTGGCCATTCGCCGGGATTTGGAGGAATCGGCCGCCGCTCTGGTGGCGGCGGTGCCGAAAGAGGCCAAATTGCGAACGGTCTTCGATGCTTACGCCGAGCTGCTCCGGGCCTTGGCCAGCCGGAGCAATACAGAGCTTGAACGTTACGTGTGCGTCACTCCTTTCGGTCCGATGCTTCACAGCTGGGGTTCATCCGTGGCTGCGATCCCGCGAATGGCTCAAAGCGCGGAACTGGAAATCAGCGGAACGGTCGTCGTCATGGGCAAACCCGACGGTGGGCATCACGTGGTCCTGATCGACTCCCGAGGGAGCACGATCGGGCGGTCACGTTCGGATGTAAATGGACACTTCCGTTTCTCGAACATCGCGTCCGGACGATACCGTTTACGGGGTGTATCCGATCGGGTTGATTTTCCCGTGACGGGATTGCCCGTCGATCTGGAAGATATTTCAGTGGAACATCTTCAGCTCAAAAGCAGTGCGACGATGGCGGTCCGTGAGGGGGGGGCCAAAGCGAGTCCCTCAAGCCCTGAGTTATCCGTACCGGCGGGAGAAGACGAAAGACCGGCGGCGAGTTCGGACCGCGTTCAGGGGCGCGGAGAAAGACTCAGGTGGCCCCTTTGGATCGTCGCGGTCGGAGTGATCGGACTCCTTCCGGTCATCTATTGGCTGGCGATTGGATCTGAAGAACGAGCCGTGGCCGATCTGGCGGTGTCGGGATCCGTCAATCAGGCTGCGGACGAGCCTGATCATTCCGGAGACCGCAGCGCGGCGACCGTCGAAGGAGGAGGTCGTTCGAGAGAAACGGAAAACGAAGAGTCGCGTAACTTCAATCGCTTCCGGAACAAGGGATTGCCATCGAGGATTCGCTTTGAATCCAGCGGAGTGATCGATGGCCGCGGATCTGCAGCCGCGAATCATCCAGGGGCTGCTTCTGAAGATTCGGTCGCACGTTCGGTAGCGGTTTCCGGGGGAGCTGAGGGATCAATTTCGGATTCGCTGGACCGCAATTCAATCGCCGCCCGTTCCAGTGAGAAGGGGTTTGTCTCCAAACGTGGCGGCGGTCCGGCCTTGTTGGAGGGGGTAGGTCAGGATCCGGCTGGCGCTTCGACGGGTCCAGGGGGGGGCATGGCTGACGCGAAGTCCGATGCGCCGGCGGCCGCCGTGGCCGCTCCGAACGCGAACGGGAGTGGCTCCTCGGCGAATTCCAAACCCGGCGGCCCAGGAGCGATGGCGTCAGGAATTGCGTCCATTAGCCCGGCCGCTGCTTCAACGGTCGCCGATCCGTCTCCTGCGAGTGGTTCTCCACCCATTGACGCCGTTCGTTCTTCGAACCTATCCGCAACTCCTCCTCCGTCTCGCGATCAGAAGGCTCTGTCTGAAAAGAAGCCTTCGGATCGGACTCCGTGGAGGCAACGAGCTCCCGGTTCTCCGGACGACGTCAAACCGTCCCGCGAACCCTCCGCTAAAGCGGATGAAGTGGAACATGATCCTGAGCGGAACTCTGCCCCGCGGCTTGGTTCGACTCGGTCGGGGAATGAAGATGAGACGGCGGACACGAAAGCAACCGACCCCGCTTCCGATCCAGCGACGAGCGAGGCAATTGATAAGCAGAAGGATACGTCAACCAGATCGCCGCGAACGGTGTCGGGAGCAGGCACCGGCGCCTCCCATCCCGATCGAGGGCCCACCCTTCGCGATCACGAGCCGTTGGCGCGAAAATTCCGGATAAGGATCGCGCCGTGGAAATCGATCCTGGTTCGTGATCAGATTGTGGCCACGACGCCCCAGCCCATTGATTCTCCGGATGAGACGGATGATCGCCGTCGAGAATTGCTCGAACAGCAAAAGAAGCTGCTTCCGGACGACCTCGCGTATGCAATCCGCTGGCAGGGCATAGGTGTCTCGTTTCGGGCTGACGCGGCTGGGGAATGGCGTGGAGAAAATGGAGTGCCGGTCGCGGGAGGGGGGGTGGGCTCGGGCGAAGCAGAAATCGGATGGCCGGAGGAGGAGCTCGCGCAGGATCGTGAGATTCACTGGATGACGGCGCGTGGAAGGGAAGCGACCGTGACGACCACCCGGACCGGAGAAATCCTCGTCGCTGCGCGCGAGGGCGTGCGAGTGTGGTTGTGGGTCGCGGTCGAACTTGGCGCACCTTCGGCTAAATCCGAGCATCTCCTCGACGGGGCGAAGGGAGGTCGAGTTGTGAGCCTCCCGCAAGGCGCGGCCCAGGCTTGGCAGGTCGAGGATTTGGTGAAACCCCGATGGGCTCGAAGCGTTCAGTGGCGGTCCTTCGGTTCCGATTCCAAATCGACGGTCGGCTGGCGTGCGACCCAGTGGAAAGACGGAGCGGGTCGGCGTCTGGAAATGCCTCTGATCGCGGACGCCGGGGCCCAGTCAGGTGCCCGTCCGGCATTGGTGGACGAGACTACGGGTTGGGCGCTGATCACAACCGTCCGGGTGACTCCCTAATCGACGTCGCAGAGTTGTTCAGCGATTTGCGCGGCTGGGGAGGGTGATCCACTTTCTCGTGGACGAAGGTGGCTTAAGTGCTCGCGTGGCTCGCTATATTTGTCATTCGAGATTTCTCCTCAGCTGTCCCTGTTCCGCCATGCCCGAATTTGCCTTCGACACCCTCCAAGCCGCTCTCGCGGAACAACCGCTTTTCGAGGCAAAGACCTGGAAGCTATCGCCTTCCGCATGGGCTCTCACTCCGGAACAAGTGACTGAGCTGGAGGCCATCGGCGCAGCCTGCCTCGAGTTTCACGAAGCCTTGGAGACGCTTTATCTACGCTCCGCTTCTGGCAAGAACCTGTTGCGTAACAAGGTACTCACAACGCCTTGGGTGGCGGAATATCTTGATCGTGGGAAGCCTGCATATCTCGTTACTCATTCTAGGGATGTAAAAAATCGAGGAATACTTCCGGCGGTATTGAGGCCCGATCTTCTGCTGATGGAAAATGGGTTTGTGATGACGGAGTTGGACTCTGTGCCTGGGGGCATTGGGCTGACCGCGTTTCTGAATCGATTGTACGGAGGCACCGATGGAGTGGGGACGAGCGACGTGCTGGGTGGAGGCGACGCGATGGTTAAGCACTTTTATGCCTCGCTGGCGGCGTTGCGTGCTGACCTGAGAAATCCGCTGATCGCGTTGGTGGTCTCGGACGAGGCGGGAACGTACCGACCGGAAATGGAGTGGTTGGCGCACCAACTGCAACTGCAGGGAAAGCGGGTGTTCTGCCTTTCGCCGGACGACGTTTTTCCGTTGGGATCAACGCTGTGCTTCGACGTCGAAGGAAATCCCGAAAAGATCGATGTGATCTACCGGTTTTTCGAGTTGTTCGATTTGGAGAACATTCGCACGGCGCGCTTTTTCTTCGAGGCTTGGTCGGCGGGAGAGGTTGCGATTACTCCGCCGATGAGGCCGTTTCAGGAGGAAAAGTTGGCGTTTGGATTGTTTCACCACCACTTGCTGACCGACTTTTGGAGTGAAGCGCTCAGTGCGCGGGCGCATCGGGAACTCAAGCGGTTGATCCCTCCCACGTGGGTGCTTGATTCCGCGCCATTGCCTCCGGGGGCGGTCCTGGAGGGGCCGAGAGTGGGCGGTCGAGCCTTGTCGGAGTGGAGGCAGTTGGCGGGGGCGTCGCAAAAGGAGCGGGACCTGATCATCAAAATCTCAGGGTTCCACGAAACGGCTTGGGGAGCCCGGAGTGTCGTCCTCGGCAGTGATTGTTCCCGCGAGGAATGGCAGGCCGGCATTGAGATCGCGATGACGGATGCGCCAACCAATCTGCACATCCTTCAGGAATACCGGAAACCGCGACGCGTGCAGCATCCTCTTTACGCGAGTCAGGAACCACACCCCATCCAGGACGCCTTCGGTCGACTCCGTCTTTGTCCCTACTACTTTTTCGTCGATGGCAAACCGCGACTCAGTGGAGCGCTCGCCACGTTCTGTCCGCCGGACAAGAAGATCATTCATGGGATGCAGGATGCCGCCCTTTTGCCCTGCCGCGTCGTGGCTCCGAACTAAAAATCCCGGCCGGGCGGATCGAGCCCTGCGAGGGAAGATCCGGAAATTAGGTTTGCCGGACGTAGGATGGCCGCGCTTAGATTGACGGTTACCACGTACATGAAGCGCACCCACCATTGTGCCCAACTCACCTCCGCCGAACTCGGAGCAACGGTTTCGTTGCTCGGCTGGGTGGATTCCATCCGCGACCACGGCGGGATTCTCTTCATTGATTTGCGTGACCGCAAAGGAATCACGCAGGTCAAGTTCGACCCTCAGGTAGACGCGGCCTTGGGAGCGGAAGCGGCACAGGTCAAACCCGAATCGGTGATCGGGATCGCGGGCTTGGTGGTCGCTCGACCCCATGGCACCGTCAACGCCTCGCTGCCGACCGGCGAAATTGAGGTCGAAGCGACCGAGCTGACGATTCACAATGTGTCGGAGACACCGCCGTTTCCCTTGGACGATGTGGGTGGGGACAAAGTGAATGAGGACCTGCGCCTGACCTACCGTTATCTTGATTTACGCCGCCCAAAGATGCGGAAGAATCTGGAGATCAGGCATCGGGCCACCAAGGCGATCCGCGATTATTTCGACAGTCGTGAATTCATTGAGGTCGAGACCCCGGCTTTGTTCAAAAGTACGCCGGAAGGCGCTCGGGAATACCTCGTGCCTTCGCGGATTCATCCCGGACAGTTCTATGCCCTTTCCCAGTCTCCCCAGCAATTCAAGCAGATCTTGATGGTGGCCGGCGTCGAGCGGTATTTCCAGATTGCCCGCTGTTTCCGGGACGAGGATTTGCGTGCGGATCGGCAGATGGAGTTCACCCAAGTGGACGTCGAGGCATCGTTCATCACCCGCGAGGATGTTTACGCATTGTTTGAGGGGATGTTGAAAAAGGTCTGGCAGGATGTGCTGGGCGTTGATTTGCCAACACCTTTTCCCCGAATGGCCTACGGGGACGCGATGAACCGATTTGGCGTGGACAAGCCGGATGTGCGCTTTGGACTTGAGCTGGTCGATTTCACCGATCTCTTCCGACAATCCGCCTTCAAGGTCTTTCAGGCCACGGTTTCGGGCGGAGGGGTCATCAAGGCGTTGAATGCGAAAGGTCTTTCTGATCTCACCCAGGGTGAGCTCAAGACTCTCGAGGATATCGCCAAGTCCCTTGGAGCGAAAGGTCTCGCCTTCATCAAGATCGAGAATGGTGAATGGAAATCGCCGATCGTTAAGTTCTTCTCGGAGGCGGAAAAGGCTGCCTTGACGGAGAAGCTGGGAATTGCGGAAGGTGACATCGTCTTTTTCGCGGCCGCCCCATGGGAGAAGGCGTGTGCGATTCTGGGTCGTATTCGTTTGGAAGCATCCACGCTGCTCCAAAAGCGCGGGCGCCTGACGGTTCGTCCAGACGACTGGCGATTCCTCTGGGTGATCGATTTTCCGTTGATGAGCTTCGATGAGGAGCAAAACCGCTACTTGGCGACCCATCATCCATTCACCGCACCGGTGCCGGAGGATATCGCTTTGCTCGACACCAATCCGAAAGCGGTTCGTGGTCAGCATTACGACGTGGTGCTCAATGGCATGGAATTAGGTGGCGGCTCGATCCGGATTCACCGACCTGCGCTGCAGAAGAAGGTTTTTGAAGAGGTCCTGAAGATTCCGACCGATGTGGTGGAGAGTCGCTTCGGATACATGCTCAAGGCGTTCACCTATGGTGCGCCTCCTCATGGAGGAATTGCGTTCGGACTGGATCGGATGGTCGCGCTCCTGTGCGGTACGACCAGCATTCGCGATGTGATCGCATTTCCGAAGACCCAAAAGGGTCAGGACCTCATGGCGCAGAGTCCGACTCCGGTCACCGCCAAGCAGCTGAAGGAATTGCACATTCAAACGGTGATGCCGGACTGACCGTCCGATTGATCTTTTGGGTGGTGCCCGCGGAGTTCCGCAGGGCATACGGAAGCGCCGGGCTTACCAGCCCGGCGTTTCGCTTTTCGGGGACCAGATGCCTCAGAATCGCAGATACTTTCGGTGCATGAATAAAATTCAAGTCGTTCCACGGTCGTGGCACAGCGTGTGCTGATCCGTTGAGGGCGTGTCCTCTGTGACTCGAGCCATCCACCCTCCACTACATTATTCGTTCTTAATTATACTATGAAGCTACGGTCCCAGCATACCTCCGGCGGGCTGAAGATGGCAGGCATCTTCGTACTGCTGGCATTGGTTTCAACGGCCTTTGGCCAGGAAGCCGCAGCCGCGGCGACAGCCGCCGCAGAAGCTCCGAAATACAAAGACCTCGCAGCCTTTGCGGAGTCGCCTGGCTATTCGATCTTCACTGCAAACAACATCTGGATGATGTTATCCGCCGGTTTGGTGTTCATCATGCACCTCGGCTTTGCGACCGTGGAATCGGGTCTCACGCAATCGAAGAACACGGTCAACATCCTGTTCAAGAATACGCTGATTCCCTGCATTGGTCTCCTCACGTATGCTCTGGTGGGCTTCAATCTGATGTATCCGGGTGCTGACTATGCCGGCAAGTGGTTTGGGTTTGCCGGTTTCGGAGTCAGTGTCACCGACGATGTCGCGGCGCTGACCGATGTCTACAATGCGGGTTACACGTATTGGACGGACTTCCTCTTCCAGGCGATGTTCGCCGCGACCGCGGCGACGATCGTCTCCGGTGCTGTGGCTGAGCGCGTGAAGCTCGGTTCGTTCCTGATCTTTTCGGTGATCTTTGTTTCGATCGCCTATCCGATTACGGGCATGTGGAAGTGGGGCAATGGCTGGCTGAACACCATGGCGACACCGTTTTACGATTTCGCCGGCTCGACCTTGGTCCATTCGGTGGGCGGTTGGGGTGCGCTTGCAGGTGCGATGATTATCGGACCCCGTCTGGCGAAGTACCGCGGCGGCTCAATTCATCCGATTCTCGGCCACTCGATGCCTCTCGCCACGATTGGTGTGTTCCTGCTCTGGCTCGGTTGGTTCGGCTTTAACGGCGGTTCCGTTCTCTCGGCCAATCCGGCTCTCGTCTCATTGGTCCTGGTGACCACGTCGCTGGCAGCGGCTGCGGGTGGCGTCGCCGCCGCGATGACCTCCTGGGCGGTGCTGAAGAAGCCCGACCTCTCCATGGCCCTGAACGGCATTCTTGCCGGCCTCGTTGGAATTACTGCCGGTGCGGATCAGATGTCTGCCATGTCGGCTGTCCTGATCGGTGCGATCGCCGGTGTGATCGTGGTGTTCTCGGTCGTATTCTTTGACAAGATCAAGATCGACGATCCCGTGGGTGCCATTTCGGTCCACTTGGTGTGCGGTATCTGGGGCACGCTTGCGGTCGGTCTCTTTGGCAATCTCAAGGGCGGCGCGCAGATCGTTTCGCAGCTCAAGGGAATCGCGAGTGTCGGTATCTTCACCTTCATCTTCGCTTATGTCCTCTTCACCCTCATCAAGATGACGATCGGGCTTCGGGTCAGTGCCGAGGAAGAGACTGAAGGTCTCGACATCGGGGAACACGGCAACGAGGCTTATCCGGATTTTACCCCCTCTCACAAGTCCTGATAAACAACTCCCACTTCGGTGCCTGCGCGAGTTGGCTTGCGCTCGGAGAGTGGGAAAACTAAAACTCTGCTCATCCCTCAATCTCACCCATTCGCATGAAACTTATCATCGCCATCATCAAGCCATTCAAGTTGGAGGAAGTGAAGGAGGCTCTCTCCGAAATCGGCATCGAGGGTATGACCGTGACTGAAGTCAAGGGCTTCGGTCGCCAGAAGGGTCACACCGAAATCTATCGCGGAAGCGAGTACACCGTGGATTTTCTGCCCAAGGTCAAACTGGAGATCGTAGTCGCCGACGAGATTGTCGGAAAGACGGTGGACACGATCGTCAAAGCCGCCAAAACAGGCAAAATTGGCGACGGGAAGGTCTTCGTTGTCGCGCTCGAGGATGCCGTTCGCATCCGTACCGATGAACGCGGCGATGCGGCCATCTAAGGCAACCTGAGTCTGATTCTCTGTTGAATGATAAGGCCGGCATCGAGAGATGCCGGCCTTTTTCGAATCCGGGCTAAGCTGACTGAGTCGTTTCGGCCCGATCGCCGAGTGCCTTGGCGTGATGCCTCAGGACCCTTTGATGTGCGGTCAATCCCACGTCTTCCGAGGTGTCGGCGAGGGCGAGGAGCAGCAGACTGAGCGCTTGGTTG
>Ga0163144_10016686_pt1 | contig 15032 bp, 7 predicted proteins | sample OliLak19BULKMAT1_FD_123175 | JGI IMG/M metagenome (GOLD analysis project Ga0163144, IMG submission 123175) | Freshwater microbial mat bacterial communities from Lake Vanda, McMurdo Dry Valleys, Antarctica - Oligotrophic Lake LV.19.BULKMAT1 | ecosystem: Environmental > Aquatic > Freshwater > Lake... | reverse complement strand
TCGGCTCGTCGCATCCTGGGGCTGGAGAAGGTCCCAAGGGTCCGGCTGTTCGCCGGTTAAAGCGGCACGCGAGCTGGGTTCAGAACGTCGCGAGACAGTTCGGTCCTCTATCCTCTGTGGGCGTAGGAAAATTGAGGGGTTCGGTTCCTAGTACGAGAGGACCGGAATCGACGCACCTCTGGTGTACCAGTTGTCCTGTCAAGGGCATGGCTGGGTAGCTACGTGCGGAATAGATAAGCGCTGAAAGCATCTAAGCGCCAAGCTACTCCCAAGATGAATTTTCCCTTAAGGATCGTCGAAGACTACGACGTTGATAGGCTGGAAGTGTAAGTGCAGTAATGTATTCAGCTTACCAGTACTAATAATCCGTTTGGCTTGATTCCTATTTTTGAATTCGGATATCAAGTATTGTGTAAGGCTCAATTGAGGCCTCAGAAATCAGCCAGCGAATGAAATATCTCCATGTGGATGCCAGAGAGCGGGCAATTACTGAATCGTTCCACAGCACAAGATGCTGTGGTTGGATTCAGGACAAAAATTTGAATAGAATCCTGCGTATCATTTTTCACCCGATATGTTCCCCAGAGTCCCAGTCCTTATCATACAGGATTGACCTCTGGTGACCAGAGCGCGGTGGAACCACCCGGTCCCATTCCGAACCCGGAAGTGAAACGCTGCAGCGCCGATGGTAGTGGGACGATAGGTCCTGTGAGAGTAGGTCGTCGCCAGGTATATGCCCGGCTCCAAGAAATTGGAGTCGGGCTCTTTTTTTGTACGTATGTCGGCTTGACGTTAGAACGACTTTCGCTGTTTTTAACCAAAACGCTCCTTTGGCCCGTTTCAGGAGCTTGATCTCACTGGATCACGGTTGCAAAAAAACCTGCGGTGGAGACTCCCCCCATCGACAGCCTGTCCCGTTCCGGCATATCCTTCGGGATCATGTTCCTGTTTAGCGACAAAGTCCTTTTGAAAAATCCAGGCAGCCACAACAATTGGAATCAAAATCGCGCCGAATAGTGAGAATCTGGCTAGTGCAGATTCCCCGGCGAGGAAGTAGCGGTGGGCGTGTAGGCTGGCAAAATCGCTGGATATCTTTTGGGGTGCATAGGAATTGTTTTTCATGTACGGCTGGTGCGGATGAAGTTGCCAGAAATGAACGGTTTGGAGGTGCTCGGCATGATCGGGGCGGGGGAGAGCGGCAGGGTGTTTGCTGCGAGCGACGACAACGGAGTGATCTGGGCGGTGAAAGTTTTCGAGGGTATGGCGGTGAACAGGGGGCTGCTTTCAAGGATGGTGGCGAGGCTTGAGGACGGTGGCTGGCCGGTGGGTGTGGCGCGGATTGAGTCTGCGGATTTCGAAGGCAGGCCGGCCTGCTGGGTTTTGCCAATCTATGGTGAGGCGGATGAGGGTGCGGAGGATTTTTCCTGGAAACCGGATAGCCTGCAGCACCGCCTGGAGGAGCATCCGGGGGAGAATTCATGGGATCTCATCAAGGAGATCGGCGCGGCGTTGGCGGAGATGCATGCGAGGCGGGTGGTGCATGGGAACCTCAAGCCTGGAAACGTGTTTTTCGGGGATGGGGGAGGTGTGAGGCTGACCGACTGGAGCCTTGGGAACATGCCGGGGATCACGCATTTCGATTTCACCGACGCATTGCTCTACCAGGCTCCGGAGCAGTTGTTGGATCCGGGCGGATACTTTGAGGAGGAGGGCTACCGCTGGGATGTGTTCGCGTTCGGCGTGCTGGCTTTCCGCCTACTGACCGGCAGGTTCCCGCGTTGCAACGAGATCTTCTCTTCCGTTGCTCCCGATAGCGGGGAGTCCCGCAAGGAAGGCATCCATGCAGACTCGGGAAAAATCGCGAGAAATCTGGAGCGGGCGGAGGAACCCGAGTGGGGCGGCGAGCCGCGCAGCGACCTGGAGGCCGGGTATCGCCAATGGATAGACCGGTGCGTCCTTTTGCAGCCGGTGGACAGGCCGGTATCGATGATCGCGGTGATGACGGGTTTCTCCGGGGTGGAGACGGCGGTAGGCGCGCAGGTGGAGCGGGATAAGCTGATGGATCAGCGCAGGCATGCGGTGAGGTTCGGCCAGCGCGCGGTGTTTTTCTCAGGGATGGCCGCCGCCGCATGTGCGGTTCTCGGAGGGCTCTGGCAGCTTTCCCAAGGTCTGTTGAATGCGGAGCGGGCGGATGCGCTCAAGGAAAAAGTTTTACTCACGGCGAAAGCGGATGACGCGGTGGGAAAGATGACCGCCGCCATGCTCGAGAAGGAAAAAGCCGTGCAGGAAATGGAATACCAGGGGGAACTCGGTAGTGCGCGGCTGGAATCCTCCCGGCTCATCGGTGACCGACTTTTCGATTGGGCGATGGAAAAAGGCCGCCGGGATCTCCCTCCGCTGGACGGGCGCGAGCTGCGGCTGAAACGGCTGGAGAGGTTTTTCGAGGATTTTCTGGTGAGGACAGCGGAGATCAAGAGCCTTGATGATGAGCGCTCGCGGGTGAGGTTGCAGCTTGCGGAAATCTCGCTTGCGGCGGGCGATGCGGAAGCTGCGGAGCGCAGGCTCGGCGAGGCGATCGCCGGGTGGACGGGATCCGCCATGGACGGCGACACGAAGCTGCGGCTGGGCCGGGATGCGCTGTTGCTTGCGTTGCTGAAACAGGAGAAAGGTGGCGAGAGGGTGGATGAGGCTTTCAAGGATGCCCGTGATGCGCTTAACACAGTGCCCCCAGCCGAAGTAGATACCCAGCGCCTGCAGCAGCTCCTTGCGATCCTGGATTTCCATGAAGCGCAGATGCTCGCCTCAAAGGGGGAGGACGCGAAGGCGCTTGAGCAACTGATGCGATCCACGCAACAGCTCAACGAGCTTGCCGACGCGAGACCGGACGCCGCGGTGCTCCGATCGGAGCTCGCAGCCTGTTACCTTTCCTCCGCGACGGTGCTGGAGGGAATCGGGAAACTCGGCGACGCCCGCGAAGTGCGCACCCTTGCGGCGGCTGAGATGGTGGCTTTGATCAAGGGGAATCCGGAAGACATCGGGCTGAGGCTGGAGCTTGCGGGTTGCTACGGGGCGATGGCTGAGGCCTCGCTGCTTGCGGGCGATGTCGGGGACGCGGCCAAGGTTTCCGAAGAGGCGATGAAGCTGCTCGACGGGGTGCTGCAAAGACGCCCGGACTCAACCGTGGCCTCAGCAAGGAAAGCGGCCCAACTGGGGCTGCGGGCGGGGTTGTTGAGGGATCAGGGGAAGGCGGAGGAAGCGATGGCCGCATTTGAGGAGGGGATCCAGTTGCTGGAGCGCCAGGGGCCGACCCGCGAGCCGATCATGGACTACCGCCTCGCGCTGCTGTGGTGGCAGAAGGGAAGGATGCTCGGCTATGACGGGAAGAGGGGGGAGGAACTAGTTCTGTTAGGGAAAGCTAGGGATACACTGCGCGATCTCGAAACCAAGGGCGGGGACAATGGTATCCGCGCCGAGGAGCTACAACGATCGAGCGCGTATCTGTTAGGTGACTATGCCCATGCGCTGGAGCTAGCGGAGAAAAAAACCGAATCGAAAGCGATTTACCGGGAGGCGGTTTTGCTCTGGGAGAGCCTCGTCACATCGAGGCCGCAGAGCGAGGAATACAGGGAGGGCCTGGAGTGGATACGCCAGCGTGCCGGGGGTGCATGACGATAAAAAAATTCAATTTCCAGCGTCTCGCGTCCCGATCCCCAGCTCCTTTCGGAGCAACAGGTTCAGCTCGGTTTTGCCTGGCTTCAGGCATTCCGAATCCCCGAATTTCACGATCTGCGTCTGCTTTTCGGTCTGGCCGATGGCGAGGTATATGACCTTTCCTGCGGGAAGACCGGAATACATGGTGGCGATCACTTTTCCAAAGAACCGGCCGTCCCCTCCCTCATCCGTCATCATCTCCCCGGATTGCGAAGTGCAGCCGTCGAAGTTCGAGAGTATCGCCGAGTCGATGTATTGCTGGATTTCCTCAGTGGTCATGAAATGTCGTTTCGGCGGCGATCCTCGCACGAATAGTTCCGGGATCAAGATCCCGGCAACAGGAGGGTGGCTTCATCCGGGAAAGTGCCTTTCGCCCCAATGCAGCATCGCGCGCAAAACCGGGATCAGCGAAGTTTCGAGAGCCGTCGGTTCATAGGTGGGTCTGGGAATGGTGCCGTCGCCGGTATTTTTCACGATCAGCCCTCGTTCCTGGGCGCAGATCCTGGAAAAGCATTTTCCGCGATATGATCGGAATCGCCCGTTGCAGGGAGGCGGAGGAGTCTTCGCCCTCGGATATTTTCCAGAGGATGATCGGTTTCCACCGGTTTCCCAGCAGGGTGAAGGTATAGGTCATCGGACACTCGTGGACGATGCGGCGGCGGTTCTGGCTGTTGGTCGAAGTGGGCTTGGGCATTGCGTGGTCACTTTTATGTAGCCCTTCCGGGGAACGGCGTCCCGACATATACGAATCCATGTCCATAAATTCAAGCATCGGTATCCTCGGCACAGGCAGCGTTGGCACATCCCTCGGGAACCTCATCCGGCACTCCGGTTGCGAGGTCATCTGGGGAGCACGCGATGTCAAAAAGTCGGCTGCACTCCTGGGCGGCGCCGAGGTTGTCCCATTCGCGGAATTGGCCGCCAAGTGGGATACGATTATCGTCGCTGTCCCGTGGCTTTCCGCCATCGATCTGCTGGCATCGCTCCCCTCACTCGATGGAAAAACCATTGTGGATGCCACCAACCCGCTCCAAGCCGACTGGTCGCCCGTCCTGCTGGGACAGGAATCCTCCGCCGGGGAAGAAATCCAGAAGGCCTTTCCGAAAGCACGTGTCGTCAAAGCTTTCAACACCATCTTCGCGGATATGATGAGCGTTGAACGCACCGTGGAGGCCGCCTCGCGGTGCCCTGCACTGCGCGAGGTATCTGGAGGCGATGGCTCATCTGAACATCCACATCGCCGTCGCGATGCAGGGCGGCACCCGGGCGTTTTTCTCCTACGGGCAAGCGTAGAATCAGTAGGGTAAGCGCGTCTTAGCCCTCCACAAATGACAGCACAATTGTTGGTATTGTTGGCGGCTTGCTTGTGGCAGGACGCTTCCTTAACAGGCGACCGCGCCAAGCCGGTGGAGCGCAATGGCATTGAACTCATACATCTCTCCGATTCCAATTCGTTGCCATCAAGGTTTGGGACGATTGCCGCATCATTTCGCAGTGATTTAGCTCCTCGCCGGCCTTTGCTTCAGGAGCAGCACAATGGCGGCCAGGCTGGCTACCAGCATCAGTGAGATCAGCGAAGCCGCGAAGAGCTTCTCGTTCTGCCCCCCGGCAACCGCCATCCAGCCGACGGATGCACGCCAAGTGAAGGTGAGCGCGAGGAACCCGCAGATCCCTATGCCGATCCGGCGGGCTGGCTTCCAACCCTTGCTTGAGATGACCCCCACCAGGATTTGGATCATCCCGAAGGTGCCGCCGGACATCAGCGCAGTCTTGGCTTTTTCGGGATTGGAGAGAAACCCCGCCAAGCCGGCAAGGATGAGGAACAGGCCGTAGCAAATCAGGATGGTGCCGCTTTTCATTTGTTTGGTAAGTTTATGGTGAAATTTGTTTCACGATTTAAATGGCGCACTTTTGGAAGTCTGCAATGGTTTTTTCAACAAATCGCCCATCGCACTGCGTCCCCAACGGGAGACCTCGGTTTGCAGTGGCATTCGTCCCACTTCAAAAATCTCACTGCCCGCTTACCTAGAACGTGAGTGAACCCGTCCACCCGGCCCTTTTCCCCTGGATGCAGATATCCCGTAATTCCCATGGACTCACACCCCACTGTTTTCAATCAGGCGGAACCGAGCCGGATTCCTCCTGCCAGGAGGCTTCATGCCCGTTCCCGGTGCCAGTGCCGTGAGATTTTTGAAGTGGGACGGCCGAGCCGGACCGTCCCTACCGGGAATCAGTCTGGATGCCTGTGAAATGCACAACCGGGGCCTTCTCCAGCTCGCTGGCCGCAAGATCCAGATGGAAGCAGGCGAGGTGATCATTGGTGTCCTCGTGATCAACCAGTGTCTGCTGGATGATCCAGATGGATTTTTCCGGGAGCTCCTGGATGCGGGTGTGCTTGCTGTTGCGTGCTTCGGGGTCGAACCGCAATGACCCGCGGGCTTCCTCGAAAGCCGCGATGTTTTCCTGAAGGCCGGCAGGGGACAGCTCGGATCGCACCTGGGACAGCGCTTGGTCGTAGCGCCCGTGGGCGAGGCATTTGATGAATTCGAAGATGATGGCACGGGTGGCTTTCAGCAGTGCGGTTTTGTTGCGGGTGTACGGGATTTCCCTGTCTGGCTTCGGCTCGGGCTTGGTGGGTGTTGCCTCCGGATTGCGGAGCTTCTCCCATTCATCGAGAAGCGAGGAATCGGTGCTGCGGATGATCTCTCCGAAGAAGTCCTCGGCCTCCTCAAGTTCCGGGGTCTTGAGGTTCGTGGGGACGGTCTGTGCGAGGATCTTGTAAACCTCGGTGAGGTGCCGGAGCAGGATCGCCTCGCTCTTCTCCAGGCCATAGGTCTTGATGTAATCCTCGAAGGAGGAGTAGTCCTCAAACATCTCCCGGGCGATGGATTTCGGACGGACGGAAGCTTCTTTCGCCCACGGGCTTTTCAGGACGAATTCGTTGTAGGTCGTGTAGATGAATTCCTTACCGGGCTTGGGATGCTCCACCTGCTCCAGTGCGTCCATCCGCTGGTCGTATTCGATGCCGTCGGCCTTCATTTCCGCCACCAGTTTGTCCTTCGCCTTGTCCACCTGCTTGCGGAGAACCTGCGAGGGATCCTCCACAATGGCCTCCGCCAGCGAGATGACATTGAGGGAGTATGCGGGATCGTTGGCATCGAGCCGGGGAATCGCCTCGATCAGGTAGGTGGCCAATGCCTGGTTGAGCGAAAAGTCATCCTGTAGCTCGATGTTCAGCGCCACCTTGGCCGGGCCGGTGCGCTGCTCCTTCGGGATGATGCGCAGGATATTCCCCTCCACCAGCCCACGGAAAAGCTCGAAAGCCCGCTTGCGGAGGGCCACTTTTTTCAAGGGTGTTTCATGGGAGTCCCGGATGATGCGGCGCAGCTCCGCGCAACCGTCCTCGTCGCTGCGGGAAAGCAGGTTGAGCAGCATCCCGTGTCGCATGACGAACGACGAACTGAGTTTCTCCGGGGGCGAGTCGATGAGTTTCCGGAAGGTGTTCTCATCCCAGTTCACGAAGCCTTTCTCCGGTGGCTTCCGCTTCATCGCCTTTGATTTTCCTCCCTTGGCGGCGGCTTTCGCATCCGCCTTGATGTTTGCGATGACATGCTCGGGCGCCTGCGCGACAACGAATCCGATATCGTCGAAGCCACGTCGCCCCGCCCTTCCCGCGATCTGTTTGAAATCCCTAACAGCGAGGGTTTTCGTGGATTGCCCGCCGTATTTGAAAAGCTGGGTGAAGACCACGGTGCGGATCGGCACATTGACCCCTACGCCCAGGGTATCAGTCCCGCAGATGACTTTCAGCAAACCCTTCTGGGCGAGCTTCTCCACCAGTGTACGGTATTTCGGCAGCAGCCCGGCGTGGTGGATGCCGAGGCCGTGGCGGAGCAGCTTTTTCATCTCTTTCCCGTAGGGGCTGCGGAAATCCGCATCGATCAGGATCTCGGCGATGGCTTCCTTTTCCTCCTTCGAGCAGAAGTTCCGGCTCATCAGGTCCTGCGCGGTCGCGGCGCAGGCAAGCTGGGAAAAGTGGACGAGGTAAATCGGCGCGCGGTTCGCCTCCACCAGCTCCTCGATCTTTTCCTCAAGCGCGGTCGTCGAGTAATCGAACTCAAGCGGCACCGGCCTGTCCTCGGATTTCACCAGCACCGTCGGCGCCCCGGTGAGGCTGGTGATGGATTCCTGGAAAAACCCGGTGTCCCCGATGGTGGCGGACATCAGCAGGAAGCGTGCCTGCGGCAGGGTGAGCAGCGGGATCTGCCAGGCCACCCCGCGCTCATGGTCCGAGTAGTAGTGGAACTCGTCCATGATCACGTCATCGACGGCGGCGCTGGCACCCTCCCGCATGGCGAGGTTGGCGAGGATTTCCGCCGTGCAGCAGATGACCGGGGCGGATGGGTTCACGGTCGCATCGCCGGTGATCATCCCGACGTTTTCCGGCCCTAAAGTGTTGCAGAGGGAGAGGAACTTTTCGTTGGCCAGCGCCTTGATCGGGACGGTGTAGTAGGAACGCCGCCCGAGGCAGACCGCGCGGAACTGCAGCGCCAGCGCCACCAGCGATTTCCCCGATCCCGTGGGGGTGTTGAGGATCACGTTGTTCCCGGCGAACAGCTCAAGGATCGCCTCTTCCTGGTGGTCATACGGCGTGGTGCCGGATTCCTCAAGATAGGTCAGGAAGGCTCCGAGGATCTCGTCGGAGGAGGTTGGGTCGGAGACATTGGCGGGGGAGAGAGCTGGCATCTGGGGGGATCTTAGGCGGTGATTCCTAGAACTCCAAGGCTTGGTGCCGAAGGGAACTTGAAGAATGACTTACACGAAGCCGCGAAGGCGCAATTATTGAGCTTCCAGTTCCTCCGTGTCCGCTGCGCTCCCGTTGCGGTTGAGAACTCTTAATCTGAAAGCATTGGCTACCCACCGGAGAAAACCGGGTTGAAGCCCGCTTCTGTGAGGATGCGTTTGACCTCGTCGCGTTTGTCGCCCTGGATTTCGATGCAGCCATCTTTCACTGTTCCGCCGACACCGCAGGCTTTCTGGATCTTCTTCGCGAGATCCTGTTTCTCGGCAAGTGAGATCCCGATGAAATTCTTTGCGATGGTGACCCCCTTGCCGCCGCGATGGGCGGTCTGGCGGACGATGTCCACGCGTCCCCGGTTGGTGTTTTTCTGGCCGCGCTTGGAAGTTTTCTCCTGGATGACGGGAACAGGCTGCTCCGGACCTGCAGGCAAGTCACCGAGTGCGTCGAGGGCACCGAATGCATTCGGGTTTTGCCCAGCACCCGCAGCGTCATCTTTCTTCCGGCTCATTCAATCCATTCAACGCCGGATCTGACGAAGCTCACGCTTATTCCGCGAAATTTGCAGGAGCAGGCGCGTCTCCGCGCCTTGGGTCGGGGGTGGCGCCTTCGCCGCCTGTAGTATTGCATTTCCTGCCGCCGCGCCGGATAGCGCGGCACCAAGCTGGCTTTCCGGAGGTGCTTTGAGGGTGCTTTCCCTACTGTGATAGGACGGCAGCCAAGTACGGGGCGGTGCGGGAGGTTTTGGACTTCGCGACTTTTTCGGGGGTGCCTTGGGCGACGATTTTTCCTCCGCTCTCCCCGGCTTCGGGGCCGATGTCGAGGATCCAGTCGGCCTCGGCGGCGACGGCCATGTGATGCTCGATGACGACGACGGTATGGCCTTCGTCGGCGAGGCGGTGGAGGATGTCGATGAGGCGTTTCACGTCTTCAAGATGGAGGCCGACGGTGGGTTCCTCGATGAGGTAGAGGTTGCGGGCTTTGAGTTGTGCGTTGTTGAGGGTGGCTTTCATTCCACGGCCTTTGATGAGTTCGGAGACGAGCTTGATGCGCTGCGCCTCGCCGCCCGAAAGGGTGGGGGATGCCTGGCCAAGCTGAAGGTAGCCGAGGCCGGTGTCGGCCATGAGTTTCAGGGGATGGGAAATGCGCGGCTGGGATTCGAAGAAGGCGGAGGCTTCGGCTATGGTCATGGCTAGGACTTGGCCGATGTTCTTATCGCGGAATGTGACTTCAAGGGTGGCGGGGTTGTAGCGCATGCCGTTGCATTCCTCGCAGTGGACCCAGGTGGAGGGGAGAAAATCCATTTCCAGTTTCACCCGGCCGTTGCCTTTGCAATCGGGGCAGCGTCCGCCTTCGGTGTTGAAGGAGAAGCGCGATGCATCGAAGCCGCGCATGCGTGCCTCGGGTAGCTGGGCGAAGAGGGCGCGGATGTGATCGAAGACTTTTACGTAGGTGGCGGGACAGGAACGGGAGGTTTTTCCAATGGGTGATTGATCGACTTCGTAAACGGATTTGATGTGGGTGGCTCCGCTGGAGGTTTTGAATTTCTTGGGTTGTGTTTTGGCATGGCGGTTGAAAACCGCCGCCACGCATTGGTGCATGAGCGTGGATTTCCCGGAGCCGGAAATGCCTGTCAGGACGGTGAGGCGGGCGAGGGGGATTTCCACGTCGATTTCCTTGAGGTTGTTCGCGTGGCAGCCGGTGATTCTGAGATGGGGGTGGGCCTTCGGGATGTTGCGGCGTGAGCCGCGCATGGGGTGGTGGATTGGGTTGGCGAGGGCGCGGTAGGTTGGAGAAGAGAGAAAATGAGATTTGAGATTTGAGATCTGAGAGTTTTGCGGCGGCTTTCCTTGGTAAACGATCTCACCACCCAAGCGCCCTGCTCCCGGCCCGAGGTCGATCAAGTGATCGGCGGCGGCGATGGTGTCCTCGTCGTGCTCTACGATGATGAGGGAGTTGCCTTGGTCGCGTAGGGCCACCAACGTTTTCAGGAGGGCGGCGTTGTCGCGGGGGTGGAGGCCGATGGTGGGTTCGTCGAGGACGTAGAGGACGCCTCGGAGATTGGAACCGAGCTGGGCGGCCAGGCGGATGCGTTGGGACTCGCCGCCGGATAGGGTGTTTCCTGAGCGGTTGAGGTGGAGGTAGCCGAGGCCTACTTCCTGGAGGAAAGTTAGGCGTTGGGTGATCTCAGGGATGATGTCGCGGGAGATGAGTTTTTCGCGGGGATTTACGAATTTCAGTTTCTGGAAATGCTCAGTGGCTTCGTTAATTGAGAGATGGGAGATTTGGGCGATGGATGATGATTCGCTGCGGGACGCAGCTTTCACGGCCTGCCCCGCGACGGGGCAGCTACCCAGCCTTACGGCGGAGCCTACCGGGTTAATGCGGGATCCTTGGCAGGCGGGGCATCCGATGAGTTCGTCATCATCCATGCGGTCGATGGAGCGGTCGGCGTCCATCTCGGCGGCGAGGACGGAATCGAAGCGGGAGGTGTCGAGATACTGGCGGCGGCGTTTCGGGATTTTTCCGTGTCCCCGGCATTCCTGGCACCAGCCGTGGGGGGAGTTGAAACTGAAGAGGCGGGGGTCGAGCTCTTCGAAGGAGCGGTTGCAGCTCGGACAGCTTGATGAGGTGGAGAGGAGGATGAACTTTTTGTCGGCGGTGAAGAGTTTGATGAGGCCTTTGCCGATGTTTAGGGCTCTGGCGAGCGGGGTTGAGATGTCTTTCGAGTGGCGACCGAAGGTCACCACTACGACGTCGATGTCGTGTTCTACGAAGCGTTCGAGGCGGGTGAAGGTTTCGGCTTCCTTGAACTGTTTATCTACCAGAAGTGTAGTGAACCCTTGTTTGACGGCCCAGGCGGCGACCTCGGTGTGGTAGCCTTTTTTCCCACGGATGAGGGGGGCTAGGATTTTGATGGGGCCTTTCTTGAGCTCGGCACGGATGGCGTTCTCTATGGCGGCGAGGGATTGTTTTTCTACGGGGACTTGGCAGTCGGGGCAGTAAATTGTGCCTAGTTTTGAATAGAGGAGGCGGATGAAGTTCCAGAGTTCTGTGACGGTGGCGACAGTGGATTTTCCGCCGCCCTGCGAGACGCGTTGCTCGATGGCGACGGTTGGGGGCAGTCCTTGGAGTTGGTCGATTTCGGGTTTCTCCAGTTGCTCCGCGAACTGGCGCGCGTAAGCGGACATGGAGTCGAGGAAGCGGCGCTGGCCTTCGGCAAATAGGATGTCGAAGGCCAGTGTCGATTTTCCGGATCCGGAGAGGCCGGAGATGACGACGAGCTGGTCGCGGGGGATATCTACGGAGATGTTTTTCAGGTTGTGGTGGCGGGCGCCGCGCAAGCTGATTTGTGATTTGAGATTTGAGATTTGAGATTGGGGGGAGGACTGGCGGACTAAAGTCCGCGTTCCTTTCAGGGTGGCTTTTAAGTAGGCGGCGGTGGGGGTTTTGGTTTTGGCGATCTGTTCGGGGGTGCCTTGGGCAACTAGCTGGCCGCCGTGTTTGCCGGCTTCGGGGCCGAGGTCGAGGATCCAGTCGGCGGATTTTATGACGTCGAGGTTGTGCTCGATGACGAGGAGGGAGTGGCCGGAATCCACGAGTTGTTGGAAGACGGCCAAGAGGTTCTCGATGTCGGAGAAATGAAGGCCGGTGGTGGGTTCGTCGAGGATCAACAGCTTGGAGAATGGAGCTGAGAGCTGGGAGGCAGAGGCTAGAAGTTGGCAGAGTTTGAGGCGTTGGGACTCGCCGCCGGAGAGGGTGTTAAGGGCTTGGCCGAGCTTGAGGTAGCGGAGGCCGACTTGGACGAGGGGGTTTAGGATTCGGATAATCTGCTGGTGGCGTTTAGCGTGTGAGGGAGGGAGGGCTTTTTCGTCTTCGTAGAAGGCGATGGCCTCGGTGACGGTGGAGTCGAGGATGTTGTGGATGGATTTTCCACGGTAGAGGAACTCGAGGGTGGAGGGCTTGTAGCGTTTGCCTTCGCAGTCGGGGCAGGTGACGTAGATGTCGGAGAGGAACTGCATTTCCACTTTCTCGAAGCCGTTGCCGGCGCAGCGGTCGCAGCGGCCTTCGCCGGAGTTGAAGGAGAAGAAGCCGGTCTTGAGGTCGCGGGCTTTGGCGTCGGGGGTGTTGGCGAAGAGCTGGCGGATGGGATCGAAGGCACCGAGGAAGACGGCGGGGGTGGAGCGCGGGGTGCGGGCGACCGCGGTCTGGTCGATGAGCTCGATGCCGTCGAGATACTGGGTGCCTAGTATTTCCTTGATCGGGGCGGGGTCTTCGTTGGTCTCGATGCCTAGCTTGCGGGCGGCGTTGAGGTAGAGGATTTCATGGGCGAAGGTGGATTTCCCCGATCCGGAGACGCCGGTGAGGCAGACGAAGAGGCCGAGGGGGATCTCCGCATCGAGCTTGCGGATGTTGTGGCGGGTGGCGCCCTTTATCTCGATTTTTTGGTTGGTGGGTTTGCGGCGGGATTTTGGGATTTGGATTGATTTTTCACCTGATAGCCAGGGGAGGGTGCCCTCTTTGATTTGAGATTTGAGGTTTGAGATTTGAGATTTGAAATCTCCGTGGAAGATGATATTTCCGCCGTGCTGGCCGGCTCCGGGGCCGATGTCGATCAGGTTGTCGGCGGCCTGCATGACGGTTTGCTCGTGCTCTACGACGACGAGGGTGTTGCCTTTGTCGCGGAGGCCGTGCATTACGCCGACGAGGCGGTCGATGTCGCGGGGATGGAGGCCGACGGTGGGTTCGTCGAGGACGAAGAGGGTGCCGGTGAGGGAGGCACCGAGACATGTGGTGAGGTTGACGCGCTCGACCTCGCCGCCGGAGAGTGTGCGGGTGGGGCGGTCTAGGGTGAGGTAGCTCAGGCCGACCTGCTCTAAATAACAGAGGCGGGAGTTGATCTCTGTTAGGACCAGGTCGAGGGTGGTATCTATGGTGCCGAGTGCCAAGTGATCGGTGATCAGTGTGGAAGAGAAGGGAAGGAGCTCCGAGATGGGGAGTTGCCAGAGGTCAGGGAGGGATTTGCCCTTGATTTTGAAACAGAGGGACTCGGGCTGGAGGCGTTTTCCCCGGCAGGAATCGCAGGTGGTGTAGGAGCGGTAGCGGGAGAGGAAAACGCGGACGTGCATCTTGTAGGCTTTGGTTTCCAGCCAGTCGAAGAAGCCTTTGACGCCATACCAACCGCCGGATTGCCAGAGATCCTCGAGGTCTTCGGGGGAGGTGGTTCTACGATCTCCGTAGTAGATCCATTCGCGGGTGTCTTCGTCTAGGTCTTCCCAGGGGGTCGTTAGGTCGATGTAGCGTTCCTTGCAGTTTCGGATGAGGTCGCGCTGACATTCCTCGCCGCGATCGCCTTGGAAGGGTTTGATGGCTCCCTGCCGGATGGACAGGGAGGGGTCGGGGACTGCCTTTTCGAGATCGATGCCGATGACGCGGCCGAAGCCCCGGCATTTCGGGCATGCTCCGAGGGGGGAGTTGAATGAGAAGAGTGCCGGTGTCGGGGCGCGGAGTGTGAAGCCGGTCTTCGGATTGGTCCATGTTGTTGTGAAGCTGCGCGAGTTTTCAGTTTTCAGTTTCGAGTTTTCAGGAAGAGAAATTGAGGCGTGCCCTTTGCCGAGGAGGAAGGCGGCCTCGAGGGCTTCGAGGAGGCGCGAATTGTTTTCAGGGCAGATTTTCAGGCGGTCTTGGATGACGAGCAGGGTCAGGGGGAGTTTTGCTGGAGGCGCTTCATCTGTGCGGAAAGTTTCGCCTTTTATGAGCACGCGGAGGTAGCCTTGGGCGTTGAGGAAGGGGAATAGCTCATCGGGTTTTGCGTCGGACGGGACGGGTATGGGAAAGGTGACGAGGATGTTTTCCTCCGTGAGGTTTTCGGTAGCCCATGTGGCGGCGGATTCCGGGGAATCGGGACGGATCTCATCTCCGGTAGCCGGGTCGTAGCCGGTGGCTAGGCGTGCGAAGAGGAGCTTGAGGTAATCGTTGATCTCCGTGAGCGTACCGACCGTGGAGCGGGTTGTGCGGACGTGGTTTTTCTGCTCAATGGCGATGGCCGGCGGGATGCCCTCAATGGAATCGACGAGCGGTTTGTCCATGCGGTCGAAGAACTGCCGGACATAGGGGGAAAAGGTCTCCACGTAGCGGCGCTGCCCCTCCGCATAGAGTGTGTGGAAAGCGAGGGAGGATTTCCCTGACCCGGAAGGGCCGGTGACGACGGTGAGTTTCCCAAGAGGAATGTCGAGGTCGATGCTCTTGAGGTTGTGCTGGCGGCAGCCACGGAGGGCGATGACAGGCTGATTGCTCTTGGTTTTCTTCTTTCCGGACACGGCGCAGGATATGCGGGAAATCCCGCTCCGCCAGCGGAAGTGCGGATAGCAGGGAATTTTCGGGGAATCCGGTGGTTGACAGGTGGGGTCTGAACACGTAATCAATCGCCTCACGCAACGGAACAGCGGCGGAGTAGCCAAGTGGTAAGGCAATGGTTTGCAAAACCGTCATTCGTGGGTTCGATTCCCACCTCCGCCTCCAT
>Ga0163144_10016684_pt1 | contig 15033 bp, 5 predicted proteins | sample OliLak19BULKMAT1_FD_123175 | JGI IMG/M metagenome (GOLD analysis project Ga0163144, IMG submission 123175) | Freshwater microbial mat bacterial communities from Lake Vanda, McMurdo Dry Valleys, Antarctica - Oligotrophic Lake LV.19.BULKMAT1 | ecosystem: Environmental > Aquatic > Freshwater > Lake... | reverse complement strand
CTTGGCAGGGGCGGGCTTTCACCCCCTCCCTGCCTCCCCCGCTGGGAGGCTTTCACCCCCTCCCTGCCTCCCCCGCTGGGGGAGGAGTTTTCTTGTAAGTAAGTCCTCTCGGGGGAGGATGGTTGAGCGTCCTTGTGTAGCTGGCTGCACATCGCAAGGGCGGTGAGCGAAGGGCTGCGGGCTGTCTGGGTCGCTTAAGAGGTTGGGGTTTCTCGGACTCAGAGGTGTACCGCGCTTGACCCGACCTTCCCTCAATTCCCTCCAAAAGCCCCCTTTCCAAGGGGGTTGGGGGTGCCTCACATCGCCGCTATTCGAGTGCACGCGACTCGCATCGCAGCCATCGGAAAAGCCCCCCTCGAACGAGGGGCTGGGGGAGGTTCCCAGCGCGGGAGCGCAACGAATCAGGCTCAAAAAGAAGTGATGAATCTCGAGGGGGGAGGATCCCCCGTCCCATCGACGGAAAGACGACGCCCCCGGAACCGTGAGGCGCCGGGGGCGGTCTGTTGGGTCGACGGCGATCCGTCGTCGCTCTCAGAGGTACGAGCTGATGCCGTAGGAGCGCTGGATCTCGATCAAGTACTCGAGGAACGAGTCCTCGGACGCGAGCTGCACCCGGAGCGCGCGGGCTTGCGCGACCTGAGCGGCCGTCGGGGTCGGGATGGCCTCGAGCACGCGCGCCTGGTCCTGCAGCTCACGGATGCGCTTGAGCAGGTTCAAGCCGAGCTCTTCTTCCGGCAGGTTGAAGTCGTAGCGCGGGCGGATGACGACCGCGATGAACGTCGTGTGAAGCGCGTCCGAGTCGTACGTGATGTAGTCGGGTAGCGTGCAGCCGGCCGCGCCGAACGCGCAGGTAGCGGTGCCGTCGGGGCGGGTCGCAGGGATGTCTGAGCCATCGCCGTTGCCCGCCTTGTAGATCATCAGGCGCTGCTCGAACGAGGTGTCGTAGAAGACCGGGAACTGCGCGAGCGAGAGGATGGTTGCCCAGTCGCGCAGCAGCTCGGTGCTCGTGCCGTCGAGCGCCGGCTCCGGATAGGTCGCCTCGATGGTGCCGCGGCAGGGCTCGACGCCCGTGGGCCCGCAGCCCGTGTTGCCACGCCACCAGTTGAGGTGCTGGATGGTGGGACCGGCCGCCGACATCTTCACGCGCGGTGCGAAGCCCCGCGTGTTGCCCTGGATGTAGGCACCGAAGAACTCGGTCATCTCGAGCGGGAAGAGGTCGTAGAAGTTGATGAAGTAGCGCTCATCGATGGTGAAGGAGAGGTTCCAGTCACGCAGCGCGAGTGCGTACATCGCGAAGATCTTGTCGTTGAACGTGCCAGCTCGCTCCATGCGGAAGAAGCCATTCTGGCCCGTCTGGTACGCCGACCACATGTGGAAGCCCGCACCGGGACGCAGTCCGAAGTCCGCGCCCGCCGCGTCCGGATTGTCGCTCACGCGACGGTAGATGTTGGCGGCCGTGTCGAGCTCGTATGCGCCAACGTCCGGCAGCGCGATGATCTCGGCAAACCAGTTCATCGTGTCGACACACGCGGTGTACTGGTCGTCGACGCCGAGCGGACCGTTCTGCGAGCGGAACTCCGGCTCGTTGAAGTAGCGGAAGAACAGGTGCTGGTAGATCTTCGCAGCGTCCTGGATCGCGCCGTACGTCGCGCGGCCACGCGCGCCACCGCGACGGTAGTTGCGGTAGTAAGCGCGGGGGTAGCCCTCTTCCCAGGTGCGACGGTAGTTGTCGACCGACTCTTGGAAGGACTCACCGGCATCGAAGCGGTTGCACCACGAGATGTCGTCCGTGCGCTCGTCGCCGCAGAAGAGGTACTTCGTCGGAAACACCGCCGGCGTTCCAACTGCCGCGTAGTCCTTGAAGTCCTCGTCGAAGGTCGAGCAGATGCAGTTACGGTCACCCATCTCGCAGCGCTCCGGAACCGGGGCATAGCGCGGATTCTTGATGCACTTCTGTGCGAAGGGCGCGGTCGCAGAGAGACGACCGGGGCCGTTGGGGCAGTCGGTGTCGGCGGTGCAGCTATCGCCGCCGCGGTAGACCTGCAGCAGCGTGCGGCCCACGACATCGGACTCGTGCAAGCCGTCGAGGTTGCGCAGAGGGCTGCTGATCTCGGGCTCGGCCGTATACGCTTCCTTGACGTTGAAGTAGTTCCACATCGTCGCGGCGATGTCGTAGCGGCCGATGCCGGAGAGGTCCGACAGGTCACCGTGGTAGTCCATGATCGAGCCCGACATCGTGTTGCCGATGCCGCGCACGCCACGTGCCTGACGCACCGCGCGCAGCGCCGTCTGGTACGCGTTCAGCTCTTGGCCGTTGAGCTCACCGTCACGGTTGCCGCCGTTCTCGGCCAGGTCGTAGTCGCCGTAATACGGCAGCGGCAGCTCGCGCGCGATGTTGTAGTAGCCGTCGTAGTAGTTGTTGCGGTCGAAGCTGCCGGCGAAGTTGTGCCGCAGTCCGACCGAGTGGCCGAGCTCGTGGTACATGACGCCGCGCAGGAAGGCCTGCTGCATGCGGACCGACGCTTCCTTGTTGCGCGTCGCGGCGTCGCCCATCGTGCCGAAGGCGTTCGCCCAGTACTGCCAGTTCGACGAGTTGTAGATCGCGGCGTTGTCGTCGAGCCGCGGATCGATGTTGCGGCGCGAGTTGAACTCGGCGCGCAGACGATCGCGGTCGGCGGCGCCGATCACGTTGCCGCGGAACGGCGAGGTGCGGTCCATGATCGCCGGGTTGGTCGCGATCGAGTCGGCCGGCAGGCCCATCATGCCCGGGTCGAGGTTCTGCATCCCGACGCGCGCGTCGACCGCCTCGAGGCCGACCGCCGCGGCGAAGCGACGCTCCACCGAGGTGCCCGCGAGGTTGCGCATGCGGTCCGAGTGAATGAGCGCGCGACCTTCCATGCCGTGCAGCTGCTCGAAGTTCGGCGACATGCGCTCGAAGCGGTCGAGGATGCCGTCGTGCAGGTCGATCGGCATCGAGGGGCGGCTCGGGTCGGAGTTCGAGTAGCCGTCCGTGCCCGAGTTGGCGAGCGCCGCGGGGAGCTCATTCGAGCCGACGCGGCTGAAGTACCCGCGTAGGTGCTCGCCAGTGAAGAACTCGTCCTCCGGAGTCTCGCCGCGCAGCACCGGGAAGAACTGCGACGCCGTGGTCGCGACCGACTCGATCGACTCGGCCGCCATGTTGGCGTTCGAGGTGATGAGCTCACCCGAGCGAGGGTCCATCATCGGCAGCGAGACGCCGCCGAAGCCGACCGCGCCGTGCTCGATGTAGTTGAAGAACTGGTAGCGGATGTCGCCGAGCTCCTCACACGCAGCGCCAGGCGTAGCGTCGCACGAGTTTGCGCGCAGGAAGAACATGCACTCCGGGCCTTCGAAGCGATACGAGAAGGAGTCGGCTCCGTAGTCCTCGTAGGCGGTCGGGTGCGCGACGTCGGCTGGGCCGACGATGTGGCACGCATACGGGTTGGTGACGCCCGTAGTGGCCGGGTCTTGGAACGGGTTGTACTGGTAGTCGCACTTCCCGTCGGCATCGATCTCGGGCGCCTTCATGGTGCCGTCGGTGCTCTGCCAGCAGTACTGCGTCGGGTCGACCGACTGCGCGTCGATGCGGACACCCGTCGCGTCGATCGCCGCCGCGCCGACCGCGCCGCGCTGACCGCGCATGAACGCCTCGTTCCAGTCGCCGACGATCTGGAACGCCGTGCGAGTGAGGTGCGCGGGGAAGCCCGCGTTGAGGTGGTACGTCACCGGACGCAGGCCGCGCATCGCGACCGGGGTCGTGCAGCGGCGCGCCGCGCGGTCACACCGCGAGCCGACACCAGGCGCGCCTGCGGGCGCATCGTTGTAGCGGTTGTCGCACTGCCAATCGGCGCCACAGGTCACGTCCGCCAGCGAGTTCGAGTAGAGGTTGTGCTTCGGCCGGTAGAACGCGAGGAAGTCAGTCTCGCCGTAGTCGCGCGAGAGACCGCCTTCACAAGTGTTCGACAGACCGCAGAAGCCGCCTGCGCCGCACTCGGCATCGTCCGAGCAGTGATCCGCCACGACGACGCGGTCCTCGCCACCACGCACGTAGGTGCGCTGATAGGAGCGGAACGTGCCGAAGCGGTCGAACTCTTGGTGCGACTGTGTGTCGGACGCGTACTCGTGGTTCGGCGGCACGCGCAGGAACGACGAGCGCACCGTCACCGCGGCCGACGAGCAGAGTCCGCCAAACGAGAAGCAGGTCGCCCCAGGGGACCAGATCTCTTGGTTCACGAACGACATGTAGTGAATCGTGTTGCCCGCGTTCGCCGGCCACTCGTCGCGGAAGCGATAAGTCGGGTCCTCCGAGACGCGCGTGAACTGCGGCTCGTAGGTCTTCGGGAAACACGGCGCGTCGCCACACATCTCGCCGTGCGCGCCAGTCTGGAAGTCGAACGGCACGGGCTCCGGCTGCAGCACGTTGAAGAGCTGCGCGATCTGGGGTCCGTAGTTCGCGTAGAACGGCGTGATCAGGTTCGTCGACCAGTCGACGCGCACGAACTGCCGTTCGTACCAGCGACGATCGGTCGAGTTCTCGAGGAGGATGTTGACCTCCTCACCGGTGACAGGGTTGAAGTCACGACGCACGTCGAAGTGGCTTTGGATCGCGAAGGCCGCGAGCGGCTGGCCGCGGAACTCGGGCGACCGACCGTTGTCGTTGCCGCCGTCGATGAGCTCGTACGCGCGGTACGCGTAGATGAAGTTCTCATCGAGGACCCAGCGGATGCGCGCCATCGTGAACGACTGCCCGTTGTCGTAGCCGAAGTCGATCATCGACATCGAGCCAGTGAACGGCGCGAAGCCACCGCCGGAGAGCACCGTCGCTTCGTCGGTGTCGACGTCGATGATGGTGGTCGCGTACCACCACTCGCCGTCGAACACCGTCTTGTCGACGACGTTCGTCTGGACCCGGTTCACGTCCGGCTTCGAGACCGAGCAGCCCGTGAGGGCGAGCGCGAGCGCGGCGAAGACGGCGAGCGCCGAGGTGGAGAGGCCGCGACCAAAGGTCTGAGTTGCGTAGCGCATGATCTTGCTTTCCTTGCTCGTCATGTCCGTACTCCTCAGAACCGAAGGTAAGAAGCGATGCCGAGCTCACGCTCGAGCTGAATCAGCTGTCCGAAGAACGACTCGAGATCGCGGAGGCGGCCGTCGAGGCGGTCGATTTCGCGGTTGGTGTCCGCCGAGCCCGTCGGCAGGATGTAGCCGAGGGCGACCAGGCGGGCCTGCTCGATGGCGGTGAGGTTCGCGCGGTCGAGCGGGACTCCGCCGCCACGGCCGTTGTATTTGTCGAGCATGCGCACGATGAACTCGGTGTTGCGCGCCTCCTCGACCATCTGGAAGCCGATCGAGCGCTGCTCGACGGCGCCGGTGCCCGGGGTGACCTCCCAAGCGAGGTAGTTCTTGCCGTAGCGCGCGCTGGTGTAGCGAACGTAGTCGATGCCCTCGACGTCCGTCGCCGTCGGCCGGTGGCAATCGCCTTGGCCCTCGATGCAGACGAACAGCTGGTTCGCGAAGCTCGTGTCGAAGAACACGGGGAACTCGGTGAGGCCGTAGATCGCCGCGTACACCTGCAGCACGATGCTGCCGCCGCCGTTGACCAGCGGGTACTCGTTGTCGCTATTGAGTCGCTCGATCGGGTCGGGACGACACGTGAGCGGGTCAGCCGTCGAGCAGTCGCCTCGATAGAAGTTGTTGTAGACGATGCGACCGTCGCCGCAGTTCGGGAACGTCGTGCACTCGACGTGCGGCATGTACTCTTCCGGCGCGTCGCGGATCATGCCGTTCCAGATCTGCTGCATCTCGTTCGGGAACAAGTCGTAGAAGTTCGTGTAGAACGGCACGTCGCGCGTGTACCGCGACTGCTGGCCACGGACCGTCATGAGCTGAAGCGTGAACAGCTTGTCGTAGAATGTTCCGATACGTTCGACGCGCTGGATACCCGACAGGCCAGACTGATAGACCGAGTCGGCGTAGCGACCCTTACCGAGGCAGACCTCGAGCTGAGTGCCAGTGCGCGTGCAGTCGACCGACGCGCGCTCGAACCACTTCCAGCGGTCGTTGAACTGGTAGCCACCGAGGTTCGGCTGACCGAGCACGCGACCATAGAAGTTGAGGATGTCCGCCGTCGCCATGAACTCGTCGTAGAAGCCGAATTCACCGGTGTCGGTGCGGAACGCCGGGTCCGAGACGTACTGGTAGATGAGGTTCTGGTAGATGTTCTGCAGAATCACGAAGCGGCGACCGATGAGCTGGTCGAACAGATAGCCGCCGATGCTGAAGCTGCTGCGGTAGCGCCGGAAGTTCGTGAACAGATACATCCGCTCATAGCCCTCCACCGTGTTCTGCACGATCTCGCGGTAGCTATCGCCTTCGTCGAAGCGGTTGCACCAGCCGATCGAGCCCGGCGTCGTGCCGCCGCCGGCAGCGCGCTCGTCCGAACAGAAGCGGTAGTTCGCCGGGACCCAGCGCGGCGACGGGCCGGTGGCGACGGTGTCGGAATCGAAGCTCGAGCACATCTGCGTTCCGCCACGGGGCGACGCGACGCAGCGCTGCGTGAAGTTGTTCGTGACGTTCGTCGCGAGCAGGTCTGCTGCGCGCGAGCCGCCCACGGCGTACGGGCAGTCCGTATCCGTCGTGCACGTCTCGCCGCCCTGGTACCAGCGGAAGAAGGAACGCGGGGTGTTGATCGGCGTCACGTCCTCGGCGAGCTCGCCATCGGAGTTGTCACCGAGCTCGACGACATCGCCGTAGCCCATGCGGATCGCGTGGTGGTCGTAGCGGCCGGAGGGCTGCAAGCGCTGATACCAGTTGGCCGTGTAGTCCATGATCGACGAGTTGGCCCAGCCATCGATGCCGGCGAGCTCGCGGAGCTCACGGGTCTCCTTGTAGTCGTCCTCGTAGGCGAGCTGCTCTTCGGTGTTGAAGCCGACGACGCCGTCGCGCTGGTAGGTCGCCGACTGCGGATCCGGCAGCGGATACGCTGCGTCGATGACGTAGTAGTCGTCCGCGTAGTTGTCGGTGTCGGCCGAGCCGCCGAAGTCGTGGCGCAGGCCCATGCAATGGCCCATCTCGTGGACCTGCGTCTGGCGATAGAGCAGACGGTTCAGCTCGAACTCGAGACGCGCGCGCGGCCAGGTGAGATGCTTCTGCACGAAGTACGCGACCGAGTTGTCGATGTACTCGTTCGGCATGTGCATGTTGCTGCGCGCGATCTTCGTCTCGAGCGCGTCGAACTGCGCGAGCTGCTCAGGCGCCGTGACGCGGAACGGAGACGCGCGATTGAGGATGCCTTCAGGCATGTTGCCCGCGCCAAAGCCGGGCGGGACGTTGGCGACGCCGGCCATCGCCATCGTGTCCCAGTTGGACGTGAGGCGACGCTCGGTCTCGGTGCCACGCAGATTGGTGATGCGATCACCAAACGTGTTCGCCCGGCCGTCGGTGCCGGAGAGCCGCTCGGCGCGGTTCTCGACCATGAACTCCATGCGGTCGCGCATGCCCTGCGCCGCCTGCGGGAGCGGATCGGTCGCGCTCAGGTTGCGCAGCGCCTGGCTGAAGTCGACGCGCGGCGGTGCCGGGAGCTGCACCTGGTTGAGCGAGTCGAAGTAGCCGCGGACGTCCTCACCGGAGAAGAACTCCTGGTCGGTGTAGTCGCCGTTGAGCAGGTCGTACGTCTGCAGGGCGAAGGTGCGGAAGCCGTCGAGCGCGGGGCCGCCGATGTTCGCGTCACCGAAGCGAATCTCGCCGGTGATCGGGTCGGCGCGCAGGGTCGCGACGCCGAGGAACGGCGTGCCGGGCTGATCGACGTAGCTGAGGTACTTGAAGCGCGCATCACCGCGCTCCTCGCACTCGAGGCCCTCGACCACGCCGTCGTTCGCCGCGATGGCGGCGCGGTTGCAGGTGTTCATGCGCAGAACGTTCACGCACTCGGTGCCGACCATCTCGGCCCCGTACCAGCCGTCAAAGCTCGTGTCGCTCAGGCGACGTGCCACGTCGGGGTTCAGCATGTCCGGCTCCGCGTTTGCGGGGACGGCCACGTGACAATCGTACGGCGTGCCGGACGCGATGCGCTCGGCGTTCTGCGCGGGGGTCTGGAACGGATCGTACGCGCCTTCGCAGGTCGGGTTGAGGATGATGCTGGTGTCGTTCGGATCGGTCTGGCAGAAGCAAATGCCATCCGGATCGACGATCTGACACGGCGTGCGGTTGTAGGCCGGCAGCGCGGTTCCCTTCATCGCGCGGACCGTCTCCATCAGGATGAGGTTCCACTGGCTGATGACGTCGAACGACGGCTTCACGAGGTGCGCGGGCAGCTCCGGCGTCGTGTACCAGACGACCTGACGAACGTTGCGCTCGGCGAACGGAACCGGCGTGCGATTGCCCGCGGCGTCCTCAGTCCACCAGTTCTTCCAGATGTTGTGGCGGTTGATCGCGTAGTTGAGGAAGTCGGTGCCGAACCACGCCGGATCGTCGGGCGTGCCGGTCGAGCGGTCCCAGGTCGGCGTGTCGAGGCGGAAGTAGCCGGCGCGATCCCAGCGCGTGTCGGTCCAGTTCGAGGCCTCGTACTGGCGCGTGTCCGACACCTTGAGGAACGACGTGCGAACGTACGCGGCAGTGGCGGTGCAGCCGGGCGCGTCGCTGTAGGGCGAGAGGCAGAAATTGACCAGCCCGCCACCGAATGGATCCTGAATGTCGCCCGGAGACAGCAGCTCCTGGTTGACGAAGCTCATGTGGTAGAGCTCACCGCGTGCGTAGTCGCCTGCGAGGTCGCGCTCGTAGGGCTTGCAGTTGGCGTCGGTGTCATTTGCGCACGGCATGCGGTCGAAGCGCGGCCGCCACGAATCGGGGAAGTCGCTCTCCTGCTGGACGGTGAGCGGCACCGGCTCGCGGCGGTAGAGGCCGAGCACCTCGTAGAGGTTCGACGTGGTGCCGTAGAAGCCCGGCAGCATGTTCATCGACCAGTCGACACGCATGTAGTCGCGCTCGTACCAGCGACGATCCGTGTTGTTCTCCGTGATGAGGTTCAGCTCTTCGCCGGTCGTCGTGTTGTACGCGCGCCGGATGTCGAAGTGGCTGGTGATGCGGTATGCAGCGACCGGCTGGCCGAGGAACGTACCCGGGTCACGCGGCGTTCCGTCGCCGCCGATGACCATCTCGTAGTCGCGGTAGGCGTAGAGGAAGTTCTCGTCGATGACCCAGCGGATACGCGGCACGCCAGTGAACGAGCCGGCGAAGTCCGAGGCGGAGTCGCCCGGGAACGTACCGGTGGCGGCCACCTCGTAGTCCACGTCGACGACCGTCTGCGTCATGTACCAAGAGCCGGTGAAAAGGCCCTTGTCGACGACGAGCGTCTGCACCCGATTGATCGGGTCTTGCTCAGCGCAGCCGCTGGTGGCCATGCCCGCTCCGAGCACGGCGCTCAGCGCGAGTAGACCGGTGAGAATTCCGGCGACCGACGATGTTGTACGAGTCTTCCGAAAGGGCGACATACCAAGAGCCTCCGACGAAGCCAGGGGCGCGACCCCCTGGCGAACAGTGCGAGTGAACGAGTGCGTGCTGCGCATGATCAGAATGCCCTTCCGTTGCGGGGGCCCGAGGCCTGACCGTTGCGGATGCGGCGGAGCTGCTCCGGCGTCAGTTCCACGCCTTCACCAGTGATGACGTCATAGAGCTGATCGAGGGTTACTACTGCTGTCATCGAGAAGGTCGTGTCTGGGCCCCAGAGCGGGTTGCGCAGCTTCGCGTTTGGGCTGAGCTGCGTGGTGAACGTGCCGTACGTGGCCGAGAGGTTCATCCAGGGCAGCACGTCGTAAGCGACCGAGAGACCGAAGTACTGGAGATGTCGCCAGCTCGTCTGATCGTCGGTCAGGACCACCGGGCCGCTCGCGGTGTCGACGGTGTGCTCGCCGACCGGGCGCGCGAGGCGCGGCAGCCAGTAATAGGTCGCGCTGATGTTGAGGTGCTCGCCGTCCGGCACCCACAGCAAGGTAGGTCCGAAGAGGAACGTATCGCTCGCGTTGGTGAAGCCGCCCACCGAGCAGCCGTTCGCGCCACCGGCGCAGATCGTAGCCACTGAGTTGTTGCGATTGTTGGCGTCGTCGAAGAAGGTTGGCGCGTTCGTCGACTGCCAGTTGTGCGTGTAGCTGAAGTCGAAGAGGACGCTGAGGTGCAGGGCCTCCGACGGGATCTGATAAGACGCGTTGGCGACGACGCCAGTCGCGATGATCTGGTTGGCCAATCGGCTCGCGATCGAGACCGGCAGGCCCACGCGGAGGCCGGCAGTCAGCACGAAGCCGCTCTCGCTGATGAGCGCCGGGCGGATCAGATCGACGACGGTATCGGAGAGCAGCGGTTGGCGTGCGTAGGTGTCGAAGTCGGAGTTCGTCACCTCGACGTTGACATCCTGCCGGACACGGAGAAACAAGGTGTCCGTGATGTAGAAGCGCGGAACGAGCCTGAAGTTCAGCGAGAACGTCGGGTTGTGCGTCAGCTGCGCGCCTGGGTCGAATGAGTTCGTCGTCAGCGATGGCGTGAACAGGAACAGCGAGTTGCGCCAGAACTTCTTCGGCGCCGGCGGCGGCTCTTCTTCTGCCGGCGCGGCCTCGGCGTCAGCGTCGGCGGCTGTATCGCTGGTGGTGGCCGCGGTGTCAGCAGGTGGCGCGTCCGCAGGCGGCGCATCGACCGGCGGCGCGTCTGCCGGAGGCACCTCTGTGGGCGGCGCATCCGCAGGGGGCGGCGCGACGATCTCTTCGGTCACCACGGGGGCAGCCGCGTCGACGCCCGCATCGGCGTCTTGGGCGCGTGCGTTAGAGACCGTCAGGGATGCGCCGAGCAGGCCTGCGCAGAGGAGAAAGCGAGAAAACGACTGCGTCACGAATCACTCTCCGTGCGGAGAACGGCCCGGCTCTCGCCGGACCAAGGAGCTGCACCGAACCCAGAAACTACTTCGAGCCCAGGAACAACCGTTCCCCACGATTTGTCGTAGAGGGCGCCGGAGAAGAGCGCGGAGAGTTGCCGGAACGTCGCCGAATTGTCAACGGCTATCCGCTGCGGCGATCCGGCCACGGATGACGGCGGCACCTCGACGAGCGGCGTGGAAGAGCATGCAGACGAGCAGACGACGTTCATGAGCACTCGCTACCGCGCGTGGCGCGGCACACCGAAGTGGAGTTGGGGCGGAGCCGCTTAAGCAAAGCGTGCGCCACGGCGACTCGTCGGCCATATCACCATGAAATATAAGCACTTTTCGGCAATGAGCGCGCGGCAAGGTGCGGGTGTGACATTCTGGCGCAGGATCGTTTCCCTAACAGCGCCGGCGCTTGGCCAACGGGCGGTTTTCTGAGCCAGGAACGTCGCGGTCTCTAGGCGGAGCGTGGGATCCGCAAGCGATCCGCCTGCGCGCGCTGGACTGCCGCTGTCACGAACCTAACGGCGACATCGGCTCCACTCGCTTTCAGCCTGCGCGGAAACTTGGGTGGTGCGGCGGTGTGCGACTACCGTCATTGCCGTGCCCTCGCGCGCGCTCGATGAAGAACGACTGCGACGTTTCCTGCTGCGGCGCCGTCGTGGCAGCGGGGAGGTCGAGCCGCCGCCAGTGGGCCGGCTGCTCGCAGAGACGCTCGACCTCGCCGCGAGCCTGGTGCCCGCTGCGAGCGGATTCATCGCGCTCGACGATCCGTCGGAGCGCACGCGACGAGCGAAGGGGCGCAGCGGGAGCGCGCCGTCCGCGCTGACGTTGGTGGCGGCGTTCGGTCAGGGCAGCGAGCGGCGAGTCGGTGAGCTGCTGGCTCCGACGCTCACCGGTACGACGGGCGCCGAGCCGGACACGGGCGCCGAAGCCGCGCGCGAGCAGGCGCTGGTCGCGGAGGCGCTCAGCGCCGGGCGCACGGTGACCCGCGCCGAGGAGGGAGGCGCCCCGGCGAGCATCGCGGTGACCGTGCGGCTCGAGCATGCGGTCTGCGGCGTGCTCGTCGTGCTGGCGCGACGCGGGCGCCAGTTCGCCGAGCGTGACGTCGAGATCGTCGAGCTGCTCGCGCGCTATGCGTCGCGGGCGATCCTCAACGCGGTCGACGTGCTGAAGCAGAACGAGCTCGCGCGGCGCGACGAGCTCACCGGCGTGCGCAACGTGCGTGGCCTGCACGACGAGCTCGACGCCGTGCTCGCGAAGGCCACGCGCGAGCAGGCGGACGCCGCGGTGTTCTTCGTCGACGTCGATCACCTGAAGCGGGTCAACGATCGGCTCGGTCACGCGGCGGGCAGCGAGACGCTGAAGCGCGTCGGGCGCGCGCTCGCGGAGACGGTGGGCGCGGCTGGTGAGGTGTATCGCTTCGGTGGTGACGAGTTCGTCGTCGTCGCGCCGACGCTCGACGCGACGGCGGCGCGCGCGCTCGGCGCAGCGATGCGCGTGGCGGTGCGCGCGGCGAGTTCGGGCGCGCTGCGCCACATCGGCGTGTTGCCGGGCGTGACGATCTCGGTCGGCGTCGCGACGCTGCGCGGGTCCTTGCGAGCGCGCGGCGACGCGCGTGGCCGGGCGTCGCGCCTGCTGGTCGCCGCCGATCGCGCGCTCTATCGCGCCAAACACGCCGGCCGCGACGCCGTCTCGATGGCGACGCTGCGCGACGATCCGCCGCGAGCGCTGGTCCGCTAGTGCGCCGATGCAGAGCGCGCTGACGCACGTGTCGCGCGCTGCTATCGTCGCGCCCCGGAGGTCATCTCAATGCCGAGCTTGAAGGGTAAGACGCTGTTCATCACGGGTGCGAGCCGCGGAATCGGGCTCGCGATCGCCAAGCGCGCAGCGCGCGACGGCGCGAACATCGTCATCGCCGCGAAGACCGCGGAGCCGCATCCGAAGCTGCCCGGCACGATCTACACGGCGGCCAAGGAGATCGAGGACGCGGGCGGCAAAGCGCTGCCGCTGATCTGCGACATCCGCTACGACGATCAGGTCTACGCGTCGGTCGCGAAGGCGGTCGAGACGTTCGGCGGCATCGACGTCTGCGTGAACAACGCGAGCGCCATCAACTTGAGTGGCACGCTCGACACGCCGATGAAGCGCTACGACTTGATGCACAGCATCAACACGCGCGGCACGTTCCTCACGTCGCAGGCGTGCCTGCCGCACCTGCTCAAATCAGACAATCCGCACATCCTCAATCTGTCGCCGCCGCTCGCGATGGAGGAGCGCTGGTTCGCGCCGCACGTCGCGTACACGATGGCGAAGTTCGGCATGAGCATGTGTGTGCTCGGCATGGCCGGCGAGTTCCGCAGCAAGGGCGTCGCCGTCAACGCGCTGTGGCCGCGGACGGTGATCGCGACGGCGGCGGTGCAGAACCTGCTCGGCGGCGACGCGACCATCAGCGGCGCGCGCACGCCGGAGATCATGGGCGACGCGGCCTATGCCATCCTGACCACGCCGAGCCGCGAGCTCACCGGCCACTTCCTCATCGACGAAGACTTCCTGCGTGAGCGCGGCGTGAGCGACTTCGCGCAATACAGCGTCGTGCCCGGCGCCGAGCTGATCGAGGACTTCTTCTTGCCGGCGAAGTAGGCAGCGCTGCGCTGCCTTCAGTGACGCATGATGCGCTGCCTTCAGTGACGCATGATGCGCTGCCTTCAGTGACCGCCGACGCCGGCGACGGCGGTCACTCCGCGCAGCTCGACCTCGATGCCGCGGAGGCCGGCCACCAGCTGGAAGTCGTGCAAGGCCTCGCGTACGTCGTGCTCGACGAAGTCGGCCGCGCCGCGGTCGACGACGAGGCGCGTGCCGTGTGGAACGGCGTTGAGCAGCTCGAGGAGCGCCGCCTTGTGAAAGAAGTAGATGTCCTTCTCGAAGCGGAGGACGCGCGTGCCGTCGCTCTCGGTGAGCATCGAGAACGCGCCCTTCATGCTGGTGCGGATGGTGAAGGCGAGGCCGACGACGATGCCGATCGCGATGCCGACGAGCAGATCGGTGAGCAGAATCGCGACGATGGTGATGAGGAACGGCGTGAACTGCGTCCAGCCGAGCTTGAACATCCCGCGAAAGAGCTTTGGTGAGGCGAGCTTGAAGCCGGTGAGCACGAGGATCGTCGCCAGCGCCGAGAGCGGGATCATGTTCAAGAACATGCCGGCGAAGACGACCGCGAGGAGCAGAAACGCGCCGTGCGTGAACGCCGCCGCCTGAGTGCGGCCGCCGGCGTTCACGTTCGCGCTGCTGCGCACGATGACGCTGGTCACGGGGAGTCCGCCGACTAGCCCAGACAGCAGATTGGCGACGCCCTGCGCGATCAGCTCGCGGTTGGGCGAGGAGCGGCGGCGGAACGGATCGAGTCGGTCGATCGCGTCGAGCGAGAGCAGCGACTCGAGAGTGGCGACGATCGCGATGGTGCCGCCGAGCAGCCACACGCGCGCGTCGCTGAACGCGCTGAAGTCTGGGAGCTGTAGCTCGGCGAAGAACGCGCTTGGGCCGCCCTCGGCGGGCACCTCGACGAGGTGACGGCGCTCGAGCACGAGCTGTGGTGCAAAGCGCGCGAAGCCGATGTTCATCAGCGTGCCGACGACGACGACGATCAGCGCGCCTGGCAGCCAGGTGAGCTTCTTCAGGAGCTTCACCCGGTCGAACGTGATCAAGATGGCCATCGACGCGACGCTGATCAGCACGGCGCCCCACTCGAGCCGCGACAGCGCCTGCGCGAAGAACGAGAATGTGTTGCCCTGCCCGCCCTCGACGACGAACGATTCGCTCGCGAAGTTCTCCGCGTCGTAGCCGATCGCGTGAGGGATCTGCTTGAGGATGAGCAGCAGGCCGATCGCGGTGAGCATCCCGCGGATCACCGATGACGGAATGAACGAGACGATGACGCCAGCGCGCAGCGCGCCGAGCGCCAGCTGAATCACGCCGCCGATGACGATCGCCAGGCAGAACTTCTCGAAGCTGCCGACCTTGACGATGCCGGACGAGACGATCGCGGCGAGCCCCGCCGCGGGACCGCTGACGCTGAGGGGCGCGCGGCTGATGAGCGGGATCACCAGGCCGCCGAT
>Ga0163144_10016683_pt1 | contig 15034 bp, 10 predicted proteins | sample OliLak19BULKMAT1_FD_123175 | JGI IMG/M metagenome (GOLD analysis project Ga0163144, IMG submission 123175) | Freshwater microbial mat bacterial communities from Lake Vanda, McMurdo Dry Valleys, Antarctica - Oligotrophic Lake LV.19.BULKMAT1 | ecosystem: Environmental > Aquatic > Freshwater >... | reverse complement strand
CTCCCGGCATTCAGCAATCCGATCGGCGTCCACCAGCATGGCCGTTCGCCGCTCTTCAACGCGTCGCTCGTTGCGCGACGGGAACAAGCGCAGCCAGCGTTCCACCACTTCCTCGGGCAACCATTGGTTCGCGTAATCTGGCAGCAGGCTCAGCACGACGTGCAGGTGATTACCCATCACTGCATAGCTGTACACGCCGATGGAAAAAATGTTCCCAAGCGCCAGAATGCGCGCCTCGATCATCTCCTTTCGCGCCGAGTGATCAAGCCCGGTCAAGGGATGGTGCGCAATCGTCGCCAGCCAACTTGCCAAACGACGGCCACGGATGGGAGTTCATGGCAACCCAGGGTTCGCTGCGCTCACCCCGGGCTATGTTCGGCGCGTCAATTCAATGACAAGGTCCGATCTGCAAGCGAACGCACCGCACGAGGGAACACGCGGGCGTGGGTTGAGAACCTCAACAATCAGCTGATCAGCTGATTTACCCGGCGCACGAATGCGGAGGGATCTTCCAGCGGTGCGCCTTCGGCAAGTGCGGCTTGGTCATAGAGCACGAGGGCGAGGTCCGCAAACTGGGTGGCGTCTTCGGTGGCCTGCAGGCGCTGCACCAGCTTGTGGTTTGGATTGAGCTCAAGCGCTGGTTTGCTGCCGGCGACGGCTTGCCCGGCTTGGCGCATCAGTCTCTGCATGTGCAGCGCCATCGCATATTCGTCAACCACCAAACAGGCGGCTGAGGTGGTTAGGCGATTGCTGCCGCGCACCTTTCCGACGCGTTCGCCAAGGGCTTCCTCAACGCGGGTTGCCAATGCTTCGTCGAGTTCGCTGGTGGGCGCCGCGGTTTGGTTTTCCAGATCGGGAATGGCGGACAGATCCAGATCGCCCTTGGCCAGATTGATCAGCTTCTTGCCGTCAAATTCGGGAAGGTGTGAGATCACCCATTCGTCCACGCGGTCGTGCAGAAGCAGGGCTTCAATGCCCTTGCGTGCAAGCGCTTCCAGATGCGGCGAATGGCGTGCGGTAAGGTAAGAATCGGCGGTTACGTAGTAGATCGCTGCTTGTCCGCCGCGCATGCGAGTGATGTAATCGGCAAAGCCTACGCGCGGCTGAGCGTCCTCGCTGTGCGTGGATGCAAAGCGCAGCAGGCGCGCAATCTTGTCCCGATTGGCGAAATCTTCGGCCAAGCCTTCTTTCAGCACAGAGCCGCATTCGACCAGGAATGCGCGGTATTTGTCCGGGTCGTCCTGTGCGACTTTTTCCAGCAGGTCCAGCGCGCGCTTGGTGCAGCTGGCGCGGATGGCTTGGGTGAGCTTGTTGTCCTGCAGCAGCTCACGAGATACGTTGAGCGGCAGATCGTCTGAATCCACCACGCCGCGCACGAAGCGCAGATAGGCTGGCAGCAGCTGTTCCGCAGCGTCCATGATGAACACCCGACGCACATAAAGACGCAAGCCTTTGCGCTCATCCCGGCCACCGTAGCGCAGATCAAACGGCAGCTTTTCTGGCAAGTAGAGCAGGGTGGTGTAGCTTTGTTTGCCTTCCACCTTGTTGTGCGCCCAGGTGAGGGGCGGCTGCGAATCATGCGCAATGCTCTGATAGAACGCTTGGTAGTCCTCGTCCTTGAGCTCGCTCTTGGCACGCGTCCAGAGCGCTTTGCCCTCGTTGACGGTTTCCCACTCATCTTTGTCGTTCTTTAGCTTGACCGGGAACGAAAGGTGCTCCGAATACTTGCTGATCAGGCTACGCAGGCGCCATTCCGATAAAAACTCATCCTCGTCGGGCTTGAGATGCAGCACGATGTCCGTGCCCCGCTCGGGCTTGTCGATGGTTTCGACGCTATAGGCGCCGTCACCGCGCGAGGACCAGCGCACGCCTTGCTCGCTGGGCAGGTCGGCGCGACGGCTGGATACCACCACTTCGTCCGCAACAATGAAGCCCGAGTAGAAGCCAACCCCGAACTGGCCGATCAGATTAACCTCGCCTTTTTGTGATTCTTGCAGCGCATTCAGAAACTTACGCGTGCCCGAGCGAGCAATCGTGCCGAGGTTTTCGACCGCTTCTTCGCGCGACAGTCCAATTCCAGAATCGCTGATGGTGAGCGTACGCGCCTCCTTGTCGAAGGAAAGGCGAACACCAAGCTCACCGTCACCGGCCAGCAGGCTGCTATCGGTCAAAGACGCAAAGCGCAGCTTGTCGCAAGCATCGGACGCGTTCGACACCAGCTCGCGGAGAAAAATCTCCTTGTTCGAATACAGGGAATGGATGACCAGGTTCAGAACTTCCTGGACTTCGGCTTCAAATCGTTTGGTTTCAATAGTCATGACAGGTCAGGCACCGGTGGACGCAACGGCGAGGTAGTGGGGGCAGCTGTCCGTGTTTCAAGGCCGACGCCATTGCAAGTCCCGCGCCGGTCATGGCCGGGCGGCACCTTGGCGCGTGAGTCGGGTCACCAAGGTGGCTATGGTTTGTCATCGCGACCGAAGGCAGAGATCTCAGGCCGACTGCATGAGATGTCTGCTTTCGATCGAAATGAGAGCCCGACCGATGCGGTTGGCAGGCTCACCAGATCCGGCATCCTACGCTGGCTGAGCCCGCCGAAACGGAGGTTGTAGTTTGCTTGGTCAGTGCCAATGCCAGGGCCAGTCACGTGGAATGGCGCTATGGTTGTTACTTGCGATCGCGCAGATGTTGGTCGAGGAATTTCAACACGGCCTCATAGCCCGCGCGCTCATTCTCCCGCTTGACGAAACCGTGGCCTTCATCCGGAAACACCACGTATTCCACCGGGACGTTGTTTTTACGCACTGCGGCGACAATTTCGTCGGATTCCACCTGCAGCACGCGCGGATCGTTGGCGCCCTGCAGCACGATCAATGGCTTGACGATATTGCCGGCGTGAAACAGCGGGCTGATGCGCGTCAGGCGTTCTTTGTCCTTCACCGGATCGCCAATTTCGGCATACAAGGCTGCGCGTTGGGCTTCCCACCAGGGCGGAATGCTCTCCAGCGTGCGCAGCCAGTTCGATACGCCAAAGATATTCACGCCCACTTAAAAAAACCTGCGGCCGGAAGGCCAGCGCCGCCAAAGTCATGCAGCCGCCGTAGCTACCGCCGGCAATGCCGATGCGCTTGGGGTCCACTTTTCCGGTTGGCAATCAGCATGTCCTTCGAGCGCTGGCTGCATTGTTGGCTGGGGGCGGGGCTTCGCGACAGGCAAATAGCGCGAACAAACACGCGCTGAAGATCAGTTTTCGCATGATTGGGTCCTGAAAGAGGGCGGCGCGGAGTTTTCATCAAACAATGCTTGCAACACGCGCTAGATGTCATGTTTGCAGCGCATGAGACCGGTTCAATCCAGAATTTCGATGGGATGAGTTTTCTGGCGGGAAACCGTGCGTCGATGCGGCGTGGCGATGGCGTTGGAGGCAATGAATCGCGCGCCTAAGATGGTTGGTCGCGGCTGGAAGGGTGGAGGCGATGGATCGCGCTTCTACGATGGTTGGTCGCGGCTGGAGGGCGGAGGCGATAGATCGCGCGCCTAGATAGACTCCTGCCGGTGTTTTTTAGGCATTCACGCGTAGTTGGCCAGCGCCAGATTGAGCATCGAGCGCATTTGTTCGCGCAGTGGCACCGGCGAAATCACCTGCGCGTCTCCGGCGTAGCGCAGGATGTCCATCAGCAATTCGCGTGGATGGCTATAGGGCACCCGGAGCTCGTAACTGCCGTCGCTGAGGAAGCGCCCTTGCTGCTGCGAATGCCATTGCTCCTCGGACACCCAGCGTGCGGCGTGTTGCGAAAAGCGGATCACGGCAACGTCCTTCACCGCGCCGGAGAAGATCCCGTAGCCAGCGGCGAGCTGCTTGTCCAACGCCTCATCGGTTAGGTCAAGCGCTTCGCTGTCGTCAACCTGGGGCTGCTGGATCCGATCAAGCGCGAAGCTGCGAATGCCTGAGCGCGTTTCGTCAAAAGCGTCGAGGTACCAATTGTCACGGTAGTGCGTGAGGCGCTGTGGATGCACGCGCCGCTCCTGCACTTCTTCGGTCGAGCGTGCCTTGTAGCGGAACTTGAGTCGCTTGCGTTCCAGTACCGCTTGCGCAACCAGGCGGAAGGTGGCTTCGTTGACCTGCCGGGAATGCGCGCGCAGCACGCGTAAGCGCCCCAATTGCTTGGCTTGTGCGCCAAGCATGCGTTCTATCCGCGGTTGGAAGCGCCCAAGCGCGTCGCCCAGTAAGCCGCCGCCGGCTCGTTTGAGCACCTGTTGCGCCAGCAAAAGAGCATAGAGTTCATCCGGACTAAGCCAAACCCCGGGCAACTCGAAGGCTTGGTCGGAGCGGGAATAGCGCCAAAGCCGGGGTTCGCCTTCATGCTCCAAGGGTGCGCCCAGGAAATCGCGCATGAAACCCATATCGCGATACAGCGTTGCCCGCGAGCAGCCGGTCTCTTCCATCAGGCGATCGCTGCTCACGCCATAGCGATTGGCGGAGAGCAGGCGGTGAAAAAGTACAATACGTTCGATGCGTTCCATGGCCGCATGGGAAGCCATCCGCACGCGCTTCGTCAAGGCTTCATGCGTGAAAGTCGCCCTGCGCTGCGCGTGCCGATGAGCGCAACGCCAAAGCCTGAGCCAGAATCGATCGCGCGAAAACCTGCAACGCATGAGCGTACTTTTGCAAGACTGCGCGCGGCGCTCCAATTATGGTGCGCTCCATCGGGTTAGGGACTTGTCGCGTTGAAAACCAATCGTTCTCACTATTTGTGGCTGCTGGTTGCGGTCGCGCTTTGCGCCGGCTGGGTGTATGGGTATTGGAGTTTGGCCGACCAATCGACGCACACTTTGCCGGCGGCTGCGCTGAAACAAGACGGGGCAATGCTGACGCAAGCCTCAGGGCAGACCGCGCAACGGCAAGGTGCAAGGCCCGCAGCCGCGCATGCCGGGCACGATCACCATGCCGACGATCTACTGGAAGCGCTGTCGCGGCAGCCGGCACGCGCGCAGCTGTTTGCGCCGCAAAGCGCGCACTTCTTGCCGCCAGAAATGCTTAGCCGTGATCGCTTTGCCAGCGAACAAACTCAGCTCGAACTGGATCCGAGCTGCGAAAAACGTCTTGCTGTGCCTGATCCGCAGCGCGCGAGCCAATCCCAGCTGCTTGCCGACTACGGTATTGACGCCGAGCCGCGCGTGCCGGTGGATCTGTTCTTCGAAAGCCTAACGCAGTTCTATCGACTTGGCGCGCATTACTACCAGTTTTCAGCCGAAGCCCGGCCGGCAAGCCGCCCTCCGCGCTATACCCTGGCGCTGTATCGGGCCGACGACGAAGGCATGCAGACCCAGGTGGTGCGGCAGCCGCTGGCGGTGCGCAGTGATCAGGAGCTTGATGCGCCCGGCGTGCGCGACGTGCTGAAGGCGCATTTGGATGCAGTGCAAAATCAGGGTGCCGAGCTTGGCGCGCGACTGCTGGAAGCCAGAGTGACGGGAGCGCAGGGCAAGGAAGACCAGGAGCTGCGTTTTCTGAATGCAACTCCCGTGCAGTGGGTGTTCGGTCCCGGCGTATGTCAGCTCACGGGCGAGCGCCGGAGCCTGTATTGCCGCTGTCTGCCTGACGGCGAACAGCTGCGTATTCCGCCCTATTAGCCAAATTGGCCGCCCACTGTGCTTGTGGGACTTGAACCTTCGGTCTGATGTGCCGACCATTGCGCTCCTTTGTTGGCTTCTCTAGGGATTCACCATGCGTTTATTGCTTGCTTCACTGGCTTTGCTTCCTTTCACCCTGTTCGCGCAACCACCGGCGAGTCCGGCTACTGGGGCTCCGGCGCCAAAGGCCAACGCGGCGGCGCCATCGCTACCGCCGCCGCGGGTGTCGATGCTGACCACGCAAGGCGAAATCGTGCTTGAGCTGATGGCTGACAAATCGCCGAAGTCGGTCGAGAACTTTTTGAACTATGTCAAGGCTGGCCACTACAACGGCACGATTTTTCATCGGGTGATCAAGGGCTTCATGATTCAGGGTGGCGGTTACAACTCGGTGCCGCTGTTGAAAGCGACCAATCCGCCGATCTTGAATGAGTCGTCAAACGGGGTTTCCAACCGTCGTGGCACCATCACTTTCGCCCGCCAACCGGATCCGAACTCGGCCACAGCTCAGTTCTTCATTAATCTGGTCGACAACAGCTATCTGAACTTCAGCGGCCCAGGCACCGGCTACGCGGTGTTCGGCACCGTGGTTGAGGGCATGGACGTGGTGGACAAGATCGCGGCGATTCCAACCGTTGCCCAAGGACCTGAGTTCTCAAACTTTCCGAAGGATCCGGTGGTGATCCAGAAAGTCGCTTTGATCGTCCCGACTGCGATACCGACGGCACCGACACTGGCACCGGCGCCAAAGACTCCGTGAGCTTGCGCTACTTCATTTCCGATCTGCACCTTGGGCCCGACCAACCGGGCCTGAGCGCGCTGTTTGCAGATTTTCTCAGCCGCCTTGAGCCGGAGACCCGCGAGCTTTGGATTCTGGGCGACTTGTTTGAAAGCTGGATTGGCGATGATGACGATGATCCGTGGCTGCTCCCAATCACCGCGCAGCTGCGTACCGTGGCTGAGCGTGGGGTCCAGATGCACTTTTTGCACGGCAATCGGGACTTCTTGCTCGGCCAGCGCTGGGCCGGTGACGTGGGAATCGAGCTGCATGCGGCGCCGCAGCGCATCGAGATCGCCGGACAAGCAAGCTTGCTGATGCATGGCGACGAGCTGTGTTTAGGCGATGTTGCTTACCAGCAATTGCGAACCACGGTGCGCAATCCGGCCTGGCAGCAGCAGGTTTTGGGACTGCCGCTTCCGGTCCGACGCATGAAGGCCGAGGAGCTGCGCAAAGCGAGTCGCGAACAAACCCGCATGAAGGCCAGCGACATCATGGATGTGGACGCAGATGAGGTGGCTCGCGTGATGAGCGCCAATGCGGTGGCTCGACTGCTGCACGGCCACACCCATAGACCAGCGATCCACAGGCTGTCCGGCGCGCAAGGTTCCGGCCCGCAAGTCTTTTCCGCCGGACAAAGAATCGTGCTGGGCGATTGGGGCGCACAGCCAAGCTTCCTGCGTGAAGCATCCGATGGGCTCAGCCTGTGCTTTGCGGGCGAGACCTTGCAAGTGCCCAGGCTCGCTCCGGCAGATTGCGTGCCCGTTTAGTGGTTGGCATGTCCACCCGGCTTGTCATCGCGAGCGCAGGGACAGATTTCAAACCGCCGCAGGTTGAAATTTCTTCCTTGGCTCGAAATGACAAACCGGCGGTCGAAATGACAAACCGGCGTCATTCTGCGCGGAGCCGCTAAGCGCAGTCGCAGAATCCATAGCAAGCGTAGCGCGCTTTGAAATCAATGACTTACGCTGTCGATTCATCGCGACCGGCCAAGCGCCACTACAAGATCGCGCGTCAAACCGTATCATCTGCGCCCCAGTGCCAAGGGCGGAACCATGTTACGAATCAGCAGTTGGATTGATGGCGCGAAGTATTTTGCGCCGCACACGCTGGGCGTGGATGAGCCCGCGACCGGGCTGAGCTATGCGCAGGTCGATGATTGCCAGCCGGATGATGTGCAGCGCGCAATCTCCGCTGCCGATCGGGCATTTCCGGCCTGGTCGCGGCGCACAGGCGAGGAGCGTGCACGCATGTTGGAGCAGCTCGCCGACGCCATTGAGAGCAACCTTGAGGCGTTTGCGCAGGCCGAAAGTCGCGATTGCGGCAAACCGATTCGTGCCGCGCGTCAAGTTGATGTGCCGCGCGCAATTCAGAATTTTCGCTTTTTTGCATCGCTAGCGCGCACCGTTTCCAATGAGTCTTATCAGCCCAGCGATCAACATTGGCATACCGTGCTCAGGCAGCCGCTTGGGGTGGTTGCGTGCATCAGCCCGTGGAATCTGCCGCTTTATTTGCTGACCTGGAAGCTGGCTCCCGCGCTTGCCACCGGCAATACCGTGGTGGCCAAGCCCTCCGAAGTAACGCCTTTAACGGCCAGTATGCTGGCCGAGCTGACCGGCGAACTGGGTTGGCCGCCGGGCGTGCTCAACATCGTGCACGGGCGCGGGCCAAACGCAGGCGCAGCGCTGGTGGGCGAGCGGCGCATCAAGGCCGTGAGTTTTACCGGCAGTACCGCAAGCGGACGCGCTATTGCTGAACAAACTGCAGCGTCGTTTCGCAAACTTTCCCTGGAGATGGGCGGCAAGAATGCCATGCTGGTGTTCGCGGACGCTGATCTTGAACTTGCCGTGCGCGAGTGCGTGCGTGCGGGCTTTTCCAATCAGGGACAGATTTGTCTTTGTGGCTCGCGTGTGCTGGTGCAGCGCGAGCTGATGCCGGCGTTTCGGGCTGCGCTGCTGGCCGCGATTGAGCGACTCAAGCCAAGCGATCCACGTGAGCCGGAGTGCGAGTTCGGCGCCTTGACCTCCGCCGCACACTTGGCCAAGGTGGAGGCAGCCGTTGCGCTGGCAGAGCAAGAGGGCGGACGCTGTCTGATCGGTGGCGCGCGGATCAAGCTTGATGGACGCTGCGTCGACGGCTATTTCTTTGCGCCCACGGTGTTCGACCAACTGCCGTTTGAGTGCCGCACCAATCAGGAAGAGATTTTTGGGCCGGTACTCACGCTGCTGCCTTTTGACGACGAGCAGCAAGCCGTTGCCTATGCCAATGGCACGCGCTATGGCTTGGCGGCGTCCGTCTTCACCAGCGACATTGGGCGCGCGCAACGCGTGGCGCGCGCGCTGGAAGCGGGGCTGGTTTGGATCAATTGCTGGATGCAGCGCGACCTGCGTTTGCCTTTTGGCGGCGTCAAGGACTCTGGCCTTGGGCGCGAGGGCGGCATGGACGCATGGCGTTTTTTCACCGAGGCCAAGAGCGTGAGCCAAGCGCTCAGTTAGCTCGGGCATCTGCGAGCAGAATAGCGCTCTGAGCGCTTGGCGCTGTCGCAGCGAACGAGCTGTCGCAGAAGCTTTTGCGCGCACAATAGCTGGCGGTGGTACGGACCAATGCTGCAACGCAGCTTGACGCCGCCCTCACGACCCTAGACAGTGCGCGCCGCACTGAACTCCGCCTTAAGGCTGAGTGATTCGCGACCACCGGCGGATGGAGCCGGCTCATGGTTTGAAGGTCTTCAAAGTCTGGAGGGGTGTGATTCGTCTTTTGCTCATGTTGGCAGCGCTTGCCCTGTTTGGCTGTGCCGGAACACTTCCGGACCAGCGCGCTTCCACAGCGGCCCCCCTTCACGATAGGCAGGCCGACGCGCAAGCCCCGGAAACAATTCCGGTCACCCCCGAGCAGTTTCCGGAACCGGTGCGGATTACCCATAAGCTGGTGCTTCCATCCGGCACCCAGGTTGATGTGAACAATCCCTTCGGTGATGTCCGCTTGCGCTTCAACGGCTTCGAAAATCAGTTTGAGGTGAGTGCCGTGGCGCAGATTCCCGAGGGTGCTGCCGCATTCGAACTCGTGCCTCAACTTTCCGCGCAATCGGTCACGGTCAAGGTCCGTTTGCCAGCGGGTAGCGAGCTGAAGCCAACGCAGCGTATCGACATTGTGGTGTACGTGCCTGAGGGCCATCCCGTGCGCGTGGTCACCGCGAAGGGACAGATTGAAGTGCGCGGCATCAAGGCGCCGCTTGATCTGCTCAGTGAGTCCGGAAACATCGCCATTCGCGGCGTCAGTGCGCCCATCAGCGCTGAAACGGGCGCCGGAAGTATCGAAGTTTCCCTAGAGGCCGCGGGCAACACCGGCGAGCAGCGCCTGGTGACCCGAACCGGGCAAATTGTGGCTTCGTTCGGGCCCGATTTCAACGGCAAGCTCGCCTTGGCGACTTCGGCATTGATCGCGACCGAGTTCAGCGTCGACATCACGCCGCAGCCAGGTCAGGAACCCAACAAACGGGGGGTTGCGGTACTTGGGCAGGGCGGAGCGAGCGTTAAAATCGAATCCAAGCGCGGTGAAATCCGGTTGTTTCGGCGCGCGCCATACCAAGCAGGCGGGCAATCAAGCCGGCAATCAGGTGGGCAATCAGGGCGGTAATCAGGCCAGCAATCAGGCCAGCAATCAGGTGGCCAATCGGCCAGCTAGAGAAGTCTCTAAAAATACCATTAAGTTTCAAAAAATCCCATTTACTGAGCATCCGACTGGAGGGTTAGGAGCCATGAAGAAATCGCAAGCGCCATGACAAATATCAAGCGGGTTTATTCCATTTCGGTTCCGTTTTATATCTGCCAGGAAATCAAACATGAAGCTTAAGTATTCGCTTATTGCATTAACACTTGGACTACTCTGCGGCGGCTCAGTGTATGCCCAAAGCATTGTATCGGACTCATTGCCGCGCGACACCTCGATCAATAATTCAGGCGTGGAGTTTGGTGAGCCGGTAACGCCAGTTTCTATTGACGTCGATTTGCGCAGCCTGCCTACGGCGAGCGAGTGGCGCCCCGGTGACCCCATTCGCGAGGCGCACAAGCGTCAGTTCCATCCGCTCGACAGCAAAGACCCTGCGGCACCCTCGGATTGGGTAACGTCTCCGGATTTGCTCGACGACCTGCAGGAACTCAATGACATCACCCAAGGACCGCGCAACGATTTTGATCAATCGCGCACCGGTCGGGTCAATATTGATAATGGAAACACCGGCGTCAGCCCCGGTGACCCGGTGATTGAAGTTTCCCCGGACCACGTGATGTACGGCGTCAATAACGCTGGCGGTACCATTTTCAAGATCTACGACAAGGCCGGCGCGCTGCTGGCCGGACCCACCACCTTCAAGTCGCTGGCTCCCGCTGGCGACCCTTGTGCTACCAGCGTTTCAGATCCGATCATTCTGTTTGATCGCTTGGCCAATCGCTGGTTTTTGCTTGAAATGGGCGGCACCAGTTCGGCCAACCGTCTTTGCGTGTACATGTCCAAAACCAGCAACCCGGTTTCCGGCGGCTGGTGGTTCTATGGCTTCTCCACGCCAGCGCTGCCGGATTACCCGCATTGCAATGTGTGGAACAACGCCTATGTTTGCACGGATAACGAATCCGGCGCGGGCGCCAAAATTTATGCCTTCGATCGCGCCAACATATTGAATGGTGCGACGGCTCGTCCAGCCCAGCGCTTCACTTCAGTCGCCAAGTTGGCCGGCTATGGTTTCCAGGCCTTGACCCCAGCGACGTTCATGGGCACCTCGGCAAATCCGCCACCTGCCAGCGCGCCCATCATTCTGGCTCGCCATAACGATGACGAAGCTCATGCTGGCGCTGCCGCAAACACAACTCAAGACTTCATTGACCTGTACGCCCTGAACTTGAACTGGACTACGCCGACCAGCAGCAGCATCACCACCTTGCCACGCGTGGCAGTGACGGAATTCAACAGCTGGTTCCGCAACTACTCGGCGTTCGCCACGGTGCCGCAGCCGGGCAGCACGTCTTTGTTGGATCCCATTCGCGAAGTGATCTTGAACTCGATGGTATATCGCAATATGGGCAGCTACGAATCCATCGTGGGCACCTTTGCCACCAACCAGAACGCAGCCCGCACGGGTACCGTGGTAGATTCGGGCGTACGCTGGTTCGAACTGCGCAAGACCGGCGCCGGCAACTGGGGCCTGCAACAGGAAGGCACCTTCAGCCCAGGCGACTCCAGCACGCACCACTTGATGGGCACGATCGCCACCGACAAGATGGGCAACATCGGACTTGGCTTCAACAGGACCAAAACGACCAGCCCAACAATGTCGGCCAGCCTCGGATATACCGGTCGTTTGATCACCGACGCTTCCGGCGTGATGACTCAGGGCGAAAACATGATCGCAACCGGCGCCGCCGCTGAAACCTCCGGCCGCTGGGGCGACTACTATCAAATGTCCGTTGATCCAGCTGATGACTGCACATTCTGGTTTGTCGGCATGTATCGTCCAACCGGTGCATGGGCCACGCGCGCTTCGCACTTCAAGTTCAGCAACTGCAGCAGCACGCCAGCGCCTACCTTTGCCATCAGCGGCACGGTCGCCAATGGCAGCGGCACCGGTGAAACAGGCGTGAGCTTGAGCACGGGTTCGGCCAGCACGAGCACGACCGGCACGGGAACCTACAGCATCGGCAGCCTTGCCAATGGCAGCTACACCGTGACTCCAAGCAAGACGGGCTGTACTTTCTCGCCAGCCAACCGCGCAGTGGCCGTCTCTGGCGCCAATGTGACGGCCCAGAACTTCACCTCAACTTGCGCTACGACTCAGCCCAGTTTCTTTGAAAACCAAGCTGACTTCGCGATCAATGACAATGCCACGATCGAGTCGCCGGTGACAGTTTCCGGGCGTACGGGTAATGCACCGAGCACGCTGAGCGTCGCGGTAACCATCTTCCACACCTATATTCAGGATTTGAAGGTGGACCTGATCGCGCCCGATGGCAGCGTTTATGTGCTGCACAACCGCACCGGTGGCGGCGCAGACAACATCATTCGCAGCTACACCGTGAACGCTTCCAGTGAAGCGGCAAACGGAATCTGGAAACTGCGCGTGAATGACAATGCCAATGCCGACACGGGTCGCTTGGACAAGTGGAACCTGCAGTTCTAGTGGTCTTTTATAGCCCTTGAGGGCCCTTGAGGGAGGGATACCAAGGCCGGGGCAACCCGGCCTCGGTTTTTTGGCTGCGGTTTCTAAGCTCGGCTGCTTGGCTCAGCGGCTTGGCGCAAAACTGTTTCAGATTGGTCGAAACTGGAAGCTGTGGATCTAAGCGACGGCGCCTGACGGCTCCACGCCGAATGACGCTTGGCGCCTGGGTCATTTTGACCGAACCGAGAAATCTCGTTCTGGGGCGGTCTGAAATCTCTGCATGCGGTCGAGATGACAGGCAGGAACGCGCTATGGCAGCCGAGTTGCAGGCACGCAAGCTAACCACCGCTTGTGCGACGAGTTTTGTGCTTGGGGTGGCTTGACGCCCTGAAAGTTAGCTCAGTGGATTGCCGCCGACACGACCGCCAAGTTACCTGCTCTTCACCAGCGCCACCACGCGCGCATGCAATCGTATTCAGCAGGGTTTCGGGATTGAATCAGCCCTATTTCACGCGCTGGTGGATCACAATGTCGGCGGCCTGGGTCGATATCCAAGTATTTCGACTGTAGGTCCATTTCGCACGAAGGCGTATCTGGAGGGATCGCCTTCAGCTTCCAAAAGTAGATTCTGTCCTCGGGAGGGATACAGATGAAGCACATTTTTTATGTCGTTTGCTTTTTATTGCTTGGCACATGGAATTCAATGGCGCGTGCCGAGGTTGTTTTGCATGCGTTTGATTGGCCCTACACGCGCGTTGCGCAGCAGGCGGCTGAGATTGCCAGCCTGGGCTACAAAGCGGTGCTGGTGGTGCCGCCGCTCAAATCCGGTCCTGACTGCGCTTGGTACATTCGGTATCAGCCGCAGGATCTGCGCACGATAGATCACTGCCGCGGTAATAACGCGAGCTTTAAGACCATGGTCAGCGCCTTAAAAGCTGTGCAAGTCAAGGTTTATGCCGACTTGGTGCTCAACCACATGGCCAATGAGCGCAACGGTGCGCTGGATTTTCCGGGTGCAGCGGCGTTAAGCGACTACCGAACCCGTGCAAGCTATTGGTCACTGCAGCGCCTATTTGGCGATCTCCGGTTTGGGATTTTTGGCGCGAATGATTTTCACGAGGCGCGCTGCATCAGCAATTACAACGACGTCTGGCAGGTGCAAAACTGGCGGCTCTGCGGCGGTGCGGGCGACCGTGGACTGCCGGATCTGCGCGACAGCAGCTGGGTGATACAGCAGCAAAGAGAATATTTGCGCGCATTGAACGCGCTCGGTGTCGATGGTTATCGCATTGATGCGGCCAAGCATATGAAGCCGGCGCAGCTGAATGGTGTTTTCACCTCAGACATTGTCGGCAGCCGCTATGTTTTTGCCGAGATCATTACCGGTGGTGGTGCAGGTACCAGCGAGTACGACAGCTTCCTTGCGCCGTTTCTGCGCGACTATCCACGGTTTGCGGCGTATGATTTTCCGTTGCTCAATACGCTGAAGCGCTCCTTTGATTTTGGCGGCTCGATGAGCAATCTGGTGAACCCCTTGGCGTTCGGACAAGCATTAAACTCATTTCGCGCCCTGACCGTGGTGACAACGCACGATATTCCCAACAACAGCGGTTTTCGCTACCTGATTTTTGATCCGACCGACGAAAAGTTGGCTTATGCCTACGTGCTCGGGCGCGATGGCGGCACACCCATGCTGTACAGCGACTTTACCCGGGGCGACAATAGCCGCTGGTTTGACGCCCACAAGAATGCCGATTTGGTGAAAATGGTGCGCTTCCATAATCGGATGCAGGGTTTGGGTCAGGAAATGCTGGCATGGAATGATTGCGCGATTCTTTTCCGACGCGCTCAGGACGGCATTGTCGGTATCAATAAATGCGGCTCTGAAGTCGTATTCAACGTCAATACCAACCAGCGCTTTTTTTGGTTCCGCAACTACCGCGAGCAGTTAACGCAGTCTGTGCTGCGCATCAGTACGGCTAACCATACGTTTCGGCTGGCACCACGCGCCGCTGCGATCTGGGTGATCGAATAGCGGGAATCGACCGTACGCGCGACCTGCGACTGCGCGCGGAATGACGGTACTGGGGCCTGAAGGCGCCTCAGAGCTGTCATTCTGCGCGGAGCCGATAGGCGTAGTCGCAGAATCCACAATTACCTGGTTTGGTCCAGCTCAGCGGGTTTTGCACTTGTGGATTGCGCGACTGCGCGCGGAATGACGGTGCTGGGGATTTGAGGACGGTTCGCGCCGCCAGCGGGCGACTTGTGGATTCCGCGACTGCGCGCGGAATGACGGTCTTGAGGGTTTTAGGTCGGCTGGCGCCGCCAGCGGGCGACTTGTGGATTGCGCGACGGTGCGCGGCAATGACGGTCTTAGGGTTTTAAGGAGAGCGCGCGTCGCCTGCGGGCACTCATGGGTTTCGCGACTGTGCGCGGGATGAACGTGCTGGCGGTTCAACGCCACGCCTTTTGGGTTCGTG
>Ga0163144_10016682_pt1 | contig 15034 bp, 16 predicted proteins | sample OliLak19BULKMAT1_FD_123175 | JGI IMG/M metagenome (GOLD analysis project Ga0163144, IMG submission 123175) | Freshwater microbial mat bacterial communities from Lake Vanda, McMurdo Dry Valleys, Antarctica - Oligotrophic Lake LV.19.BULKMAT1 | ecosystem: Environmental > Aquatic > Freshwater >... | reverse complement strand
GGGATCCGGGATATCGGCGGTGTAGAGGTGTTTCGCGAAAAGCTCGCAGGTGATGTCTTCCGGGGAAATTTCTCCGGAGATCGCGGCCTCTGCGATGGAGCGGGCGGCGGCGGTGATTTCCTCGCGGGCCCCGTAGGAGAGGGCGAGGACAAGGGTCATTGAGTCGTTGTTTTTTGTATGATCCTGGATGCGGTCCAGGCGATCACGCGTGGATTGTGGCAGGCGCTCAAGCTGGCCGATGGCCTGTAGGCGGACGTTCTGCTTATCGAGTTCCTCCGCCTTTTCGTCAAGGAACCGGTCGAGCAAGGCCATCAACGCCTCGATCTCCGCTTCGGGGCGGTTCCAGTTTTCCGAGGAAAAGGCGTAGAGGGTGAGGTATTTGATATCCAGCTCCTTGCAGGCATCCATCACCTCGCGGACGGATTCCGCACCGGCACGGTGCCCTTCGGCGCGGGGCAGCCCCCGCTCCTTCGCCCAACGGCCGTTGCCGTCCATGATGATTGCGATGTGCTGCATGAAAATCGGGGATCAAGCCAGCGGGGCTAAAATTTCTCCTCCTCCTGGTAGGAGCCACCGTAACCGGGTGTGTAGAGTTGTAGAGGAACGAATTTCGCGATCTGTGCGAAGTGTTTGTCCAAGGCGTAGATCCGCAGTCGATCTTGAACTGCGATGGCGGCGATCAGGACATCCATCCATGGGAGATTCAGCCCTTCGTCCCTCAGTTTCCAGGCAAGGGCGACAGAGCGATCCCAATCCTCTTCCGTGCACCGCCGGTAGGGAAGGCTTTGGAAATGCCCGGCAAGCTTTCGTTTCTCCCCTTTGCGGGCACCACCAAGGACTTCGAGGCGGACCGGCGAGCACCAAAGGGCTTTTTGATTTCGGAGCAGACCGTCAACCGCATGCTTGACCTCAATCCGTCCATTTGGACGCAATCCCTCGATCCACGCGGAAGAATCAACAAGTACCATCCGGCAATCTAGTTGTAGAGATCAGGAACAGGATTGGCGATGTCATGGCCCTTTTCGTCCAGAACGGTGTCAGGATAGTCGAAAGCGCTCTCACGGATCAGACGACCGAACTCCTTGGACTTCTCCCGATTGACGAAATCATTGACCGCCCTGGCGATTGCCGCGCTTTTGCTTTTATCGCCTGTCATTTTCAAAAGGTCGGTCAGGATATCTTCTTCGATGTCTGCTGTGATTCTCATGCATAGAGCATTTCCTTCATCATGCATCAAATCAAGTGTGAAAATGCGCCATTATGATTTATTTTCAATCCTTATTGTCTGTAATCTGTCCGGACCTACGCCGACAAACTCGATCGGCGCGTCACAGAGTTCGGAAAGGCGGGTGAGGTAGGCTTTCGCATTTTCCGGGAGCTGGTCGTAGCTGGTGCAGGTGGTGGTGTCCTGTTTCCAGCCGGGGAGGGTTTCGTAGATTGGCTTTGCTCGATCCCAGAAAGACCTGTCGGCAGGCGGAAGCTCGTGGAGGGTGCCATCGACATCGTAGGCGGTGCAGATTTTCAGCTCATCGTATTCGTCAAGGCCATCGACGTTGGTGACGGCGATCCCGGTGACGCCGTTGACCATGCAGGCGAAGCGGAGCAGGACGGTATCCAGCCAGCCGCAGCCGCGCGGGCGACCGGTGGTGGCTCCGAATTCGCGACCGAGATCGTGGAGGTATTTGGAAAGCCCTTCGTCGCAGGTGGGGAATGGGCCGGAGCCGACCCGGGTGGTATAGGCTTTGCAAACGCCAATGACCGCCTCGATCGCGGTTGGCGGAAGGCCGGTGCCAGTGGTGGAGCCGCCCGCGGTGGTGTTGGAGGAAGTGACGAAAGGATACGTGCCAAAGTCGATGTCGAGCAATGTGCCCTGCGCTCCCTCGAAAAGGAGCGTTTTTTTCGCCTTCCATGCCTTGTGCAAGATGGGGATGGTGTTGGTGACGTGCGGGCGGAGTCGCTCGAAAGCGGTGTAGGTTTCCTTGATCACGGCCTCGGCGGTGAAGGTCGGGAGATTGTATTTCGCCAGAATCTCGTTCACCTCGGCAACGCGTCTGGTGATCTGTGCCTCGGCGAATGGGCGGTCGAGCAGGTCCGCCATGCGCAGGCCGCAGCGGTTGACTTTGTCCGCGTAGGCGGGGCCGATGCCGCGTTTCGTGGTGCCGATCTTCTGATCGCCGAGGGAAATTTCACGGGCGGCATCCAGTTCCTTGTGGAATGGCAGGACAACGTGGGCGCGATCCGAAATAAGAAGCTTTTCCGGGCCAATGACGATGCCCTGCCCCTCGATTTTTTTGATTTCCAAGCACAGGCCGATGGGATCGACGACAACGCCGTTGCCGATCACGTTGACCTTGTCATCCCAGAGGATGCCGGAGGGCAGGAGGTGGAGGACGTATTTCGTGCCCTTGGCGATGACCGTGTGGCCGGCGTTGTTCCCGCCTTGGCCGCGGATGACGACGTCTGCTGTTTCGGTGAGGTAGTCGACGATCTTGCCTTTTCCTTCGTCGCCCCATTGGAGGCCGATGATGACTGTGTTCATGATTTTTTAACCGCGAATGGACGCGAATTTTCGCTAATTTTAAGAGGAATGAAGAGTGATTATTTTGTCAGGACGATTCGTTCCCATTCCAGGGTGGGCTTTTTGAAATTGATGATGAGGCCGAGCGGCAGGCCGGTGATACGGAGGTAGTTGATCATTTGGCCGCGTTCGTGATCGGTGATTCTGTCGATGGTTTTCGTATCGACGATGATTTCCGCGAACGCGATGAGATCAGGAATATACTCGCCGATCCGGACTTCCCGCCAAATTACTGGAAAGCGTTTTTGCTGTTCGAAAGGGATTGAGAGATGACTGAACTCAACAGCCAGAGCGTTTTCATAAGGCTTTTCATTCAAGCCATGACCGGTCCCGTTCAGAACCGCCAGCGACGCCCCAACAATCTGATAGACCTCATTCTGAAAAATCAAATTCGCGGGCATTAGCGTCCATTCGCGGTTAAACTCTTTTTGTTTTCTTCGATAAGCTCAGCGAATTCGGTGAAAAAGTAGGCGGCGTCGTTCGGACCCGGCGCTGCCTCAGGGTGATATTGCACGGAGAAGACCGGGAGGGTTTTGTGGCGCATGCCCTCGACGGTGTTGTCGTTGAGGTTGATGTGGGTCACCTCGATGTCGTCGGGGAGGGAGTCGGGATCGACGGCGAAACCGTGGTTCTGGGAGGTAATGGAAATTTTCCCGGTGCGGAGATCCTTGACCGGCTGGTTCCCGCCGCGATGGCCGAACTTGAGTTTGAAAGTTTTGCCGCCGTATGCGTGGGCCAGGAGCTGATTGCCGAGGCAGATGCCGAAAATGGGGAGCTTGGTGATGAGTTCCTTGATCTCCGCGTGGATGTAATCAAGGGCGGCGGGATCCCCGGGACCGTTTGTTAGGAAAAGTCCGTCCGGCTTTTTTGCGAGGATGTCTGCGGCGGAAGTTGTGGCTGGCACGACCTCAACCTCGAAGCCCGCCTGGCGGAGCATGCGGAGCTGGTTGTATTTCAGGCCGAGATCGAGTGCTACAACCTTGTATTTCGCTTCGGGCAGCTCCTCGTAAGTTTCCGTTTCGCCGATGGATGCGTTTGCCAGACCCCATTTGCGGGATTCCCCGGTCCAGGTGTAGGCTTCCTTGGTGGTGACCTCCTTTACGAAATCAGAGCCCTCCATCGGGGCGGAGTTTTTGGCGGCGGCGATGGCTTCCTCTTCGGAAAGTTCCGTGGAAACGCAGGCGCGCATGGCTCCGAGGGAGCGGAGGTGCTTGGTGAGGGCGCGCGTGTCTATGCCCTCGATGCCGAGGATGTTGTGGCGCTCAAGGTAGGAGGCAAGGCTTTCCGTGGAGCGGTAGTTCGAGGGGATTTGGCAAAGCTCGCCGATCACGAACGCACGGATGTGCGGGCCGGCGGATTCGTTGTCTTCGGGGTTGACCCCGTAGTTCCCTATCATTGGGTAGGTCATGGCGACGATCTGGCCGCGGTAGGAGGGGTCGGTGATGACCTCCTGGTAGCCGGTCATGGAGGTGTTGAAGCAGATTTCTCCGGTGGTGGTTCCTGTGGCTCCGTAGGAAATTCCGGAAAAGCAGCGTCCGTCTTCGAGGGCGAGAATGGCGGTGGTGGGCACGGGGCGGGAGGGTATGTACCTCCGGCGGGGGATGGAACACTAAATTTTGGGAAAGGAACCGCGATTTGGAAATCGCGACTGCAACGGGTAGATTTCGGCAAATATCAGCTTGTCGCGATTCCAAATCGCGGGGATCAAGTCCCGAGAATATTTACATCCAGCCCCTTGAACTGCGAGAACGCCTTGTCGGCGGTCACAAGCTGGAAACCGGAACGGACGGCAAAGGCCGCGAGGTAGGCATCCATCCAGAGCTTCGGCGACGGGGTTTTGCGCAGCGCGAAGGATTTCCAGGTATCCTCAATTCCGGGAGGTTCGGGTGCGAAGGATATACGGGGATCGGCGAGGAATTCCTCGTAAGCAGACCATGCTGACCGGTTGCTTGCCGGCTCGAGGTCATGCGCCTTCATCATGGAGGTGGTGGTCAGCAAACGGACAAAGCCTTGCTGGGTGGGTCGGCAGAATAGGAGGCGATCCTCGTCCTTCTGATCCTCCAACCAGGCACTTGCGATCTCATGGTGCAAATGCCCTTTGATTGAAACAGCTAGCCATACGTTAATGTCAGGGAGTTTCATTGGTTTGGTTGAGCCACTCGACCTCCTGGTTCAAAAGGATTTCATCGATCTTTTCCGGAGTCATCTCGTCTGCGGGATTCACCGGCTTCTTGCCGTGGAAAAGGGGAATCTTAACGCGCTTGCCCTTGACTGGTTGAAGTTTTGGCAATGACAACCCTCGCTGGAAAATCTCAGTGGCAACATCACGGAGCTTGCGCCCTTCACTGGCGGCCTGGACTTTCATCTCCCGCACGAGCTCATCAGGAAGATCAAAGGTGGTTTTCATGGAGGAAACTTTCCAGCTTTCTGGGTTTCTGTCAAGCTTGGGGGCACTTCTGGATTTCCTGGCATTCGGCTTTTCACCCTGTATCCCATCGAGCAACAATGCGGTCTCCGCTTCCGCTTGTCGGAGCAAGAGGCGGATCAAGTAGGAATCCTCGACCACCATTAACCATGAAAGCGATCCGTAACCTACTTGCCATCGCCGCTTTGACGGCGCACACGAGCGCGCAAGCCATCACCCTCAAAGGCAGCGACACTTTGGGTGCCAAATTGATCCCGCAAATCGCTGAAGGATACAAAGCCAATGGACATGCATCGGCAAAATTTGAAATCGCTGCCGAAGGTTCTTCGACAGCATTTTCCGCCCTCGCCAACGGTGAAGCTGATATCGGCATGTCATCGCGCAAGGCCAAGGAAGAGGAGATCACCGAGTGCAAAACCAAAGGGGTCAACCTTGTGGAGCATGTGGTATGCCTCGACATGCTCTGTGTGATCGTGAACAAAAACTCGCCGATTGACAATTTGACCAAAGCGCAAATCGCCGGGATTTTCACTGGTGAAATCAAGGACTGGTCAGAAGTCGGAGGCACTTCCGGGTCGATCGCGATCTACACCCGGAATACTACTTCGGGCACCTACAAGGACTGGCAGAAACTCGCCATGGAAGGACGCGACTACTCAGCCAGCTCGTTGAAAATGTCGGTCAATGGGGTTGCCCAGGAAGTCATTGAAAACAAAAATGGCATCAGCTACGTCGGGCTTGCCTACTCGAAAACCCACGGGCTAAAAGCGATTCGGATCGACGGGATTGCGCCTGTTGCGGAAAACAAAAAAACCTACGCTTACTCAAGAAATCACTACTTGTACATCTCCGACAAGGCATCCGCTGAGGTCAGGTTGTTCGTCGACTACGCTCTTTCGCCCGAAGGGCAGGCCATTGTCGAGCGCACAGGCTTCATCCGCGTCAAGTAAGCGCAATGGAGGTCGAGCTTGGCGAGCCAGGGTTCCAGCCTGGCCTCGCGGGGAGGGAAGGCGTTTGGTATCCCTTCCACAAGCCCTGCGTCTCTCAGGTTTGGCCCCGGGTGAGCTTCGAGCGGAGTTCTCCGAGCTGGGATTTCAGGGAATCCAACTGTCCTTCGAGAGCTGTTAGATCGCTGAGAACAGTGCCGGCTTCCATTTCGTGGAGTTCGGACTGCTTCATCTCATCGAGTTCGGCGTGCATTTCCGACATGCTGTTCATGATGATGCCGATGAAGAGGTTGAGCATGATCATGGTGCCCAGCAGGATGAAGCTGACGAAGTAGATTGCGGCGAGAGCGGGCGATGAGCCGCTGGCGCTGGCAAACAGGAATTTCCAATCGTCGAGGGTGATCGTCTGGAAAAGCGTGAGATAGGCCGAGGCCAGATTACCGAAGTGCGCCTTGTCATGGTCGCCGAACAACTGCACGCCGACGATGGCATACAGATAGAACATCAGCCCCAGCAGCAGGCCCACGTAGCCCATTGAACTGAAACTCTTGACCATGCAGCCGACGAGAAGCTGCAACTTGGGCAGTGCGGAAACGAGGCGGAGCAGACGCAGTGCCCGACCCAGGCGCAGAACCATGGCGAACTGTGAATCCATCGGCAGCAGGCATAGCACCACGATTGCGAAGTCGAACACGTTCCAACCATCCCGGAAGTAGTCCAATGGCCTGGGGCCGTGGGACACCAGTTTCAAGATCACCTCGATGATGAACACTCCCAGCACGACCGCATCGAGAACGCCCAGCAAGGAACCATGCGCGGCCACCATTCCGGCATCCGTCTCGATGCCTGCCAGGACACCTGCGAGCAGGATCACCGCGATGATGGCGCGCTGGAACCACGGCGCATGAACGATGCGGGTCGCGGTTCTCGGCAAGGCGCTGAGCTTGGGCATTGGCATTTTACGTGATCAGGGAATCGGCAGATGGAGCTTCTTGGGCGAACCCGTATGGCGGGGAATTGATGGTGGGAGCATCAGACCGCTGTTTTGCCCCGCACAAGCGAGAGGATGGCGGCGGAGTCGAGCGTTTTGGCGCGCTCTTGGATTTCCGGCAGGTATCGGGTGTGGAGTTCGCTGGCTTGGCCTTTCAAGGGGGCGACGAGTTTTTTCAGATCCGGGGCGGTGAGGGTTCGCCCGCCCGCATAGTATCTCTGCGCAATATGGCCGATGGCGTAGGTGGAGGCGAAGGACATCGCCGAGCCTGTGACTTTGTCAGCAACACTGCCGACGGTTTTTCCGCCGAGTTTGCGGCCGAATTTGCCCACCAGCTTGCGCGCGAAGCCCTCGACCATTTGGGAACCGAGCCCGATGCCGGCGGTGGCGAGGAAGTCCTTGATATTGGAACGATCAAGCTCCACCCCGTGGGACTTCCCGATCCGATAGACCATCTTCATTTGCATCGGAATGATGACAACGGTTGCCAGGGTCTGGGGTAGCAGTTCGAGAGCGCCGTTGAGGATCGCGTATTTCAGGATCATGCTGCTGCTGTCGATCGCATCCGCCTCCGGCAGCGACGCACCAAGTGGAGCGAGGGCGAATGAATCCACCTCCTGGTCCACTGCGCTTGAATCGCTTTCCGCTAGGCCCAGACGGCCGCGCAGTTCTGTTAGAAACTCTTCTTCCTCGGCGGAGATCGAGCCACTGGCTTCGCAAATCGCGCGCGCCATTTCGTAAGCGAGCATCCGGTCCTGGTTGGTGCTGAGACCTTCGCACGCCTGCCCGATGGAGAGTTTCCCCATCAGGATGCTGCGCGAGAGCACAGCTAGGTTGTCCGCGTCCATTTCCTCGGCATAGCGGGCGATTTCCTGGCGCTCGGCATCGGATTGCTCGCCATTGGAGAAGGCGGCATAGAGGCAGATTGCCAGCAGGGAGTCATGGGTGGTGGACGGGTTCATGGGAGTGGGATTTGCGGAGTTCATAACGTTTTTTGTTCTGCTTTATTGGGGATCAGGACGGACATCACCGACGCCACGGCGAGCGTGCCAATGACAATGACCAGCGAAACAAGCGGATCGATCTTGATGCTCTTCATTTCGTTGGCACTGAAGCCGAAGTCGTTGAAATACGGCGGCGCGGCGAGCAGCAGCAGCTTAACGCCGACGTAGGCGAGAATCAGGATCAGGGCGGGCTTGAGGAAGCGGAATTTCGAAATCAGGGCGGCCAGACAGAAATAGAGGGCACGCAGGCCGAGGATCGCGAAAATGTTGCTCGTAAAGACGATGAACGGATCGGGGGTGATCGCGAAGATCGCGGGAATCGAATCAACCGCAAACACAAGGTCCGTGATTTCCACCATGATCAGCGCGAGGAAGAGCGGGGTAATGGCCCTGCGCGCGGACAGGGTGCCCGGTTCGGCGGGGGCGTAAATGTCCCTGCCTGTTTGGGTATCCTTGATGTAAGTGGGGGCCACCGTGCGGCGGGTGAAGAACTTCTGCCCGTCATAGAAATCCACCGTGCGGAAGAAGCGCTTTGTCAGCCTCACGATCGGGTTATTCCCGGGATCGTCGTGGCTTTTGATGAGTGCCATCTTGAGTGCCGTGAGGATCAGGAAGATGCCGAAGACAATGAGAATCCAGGTGTAATTCATGATCAGCTCCGCGCCGAGGAAGATCATGCCGCCGCGCAGGATGAGTGCGCCGATGATCCCCCAGAAGAGCACGCGATGCTGGTACTTCGCGGGGATCGCGAAGTAACCGAAGATCATCGCGATCACGAAGATGTTATCCATCGCCAGGGATTTCTCGACGACGTACCCGGTCAGATACTGGATCGCCGCCGTGCCCCCCGTGACCTCCCCCAGAACAATTTTCCCTCCCACATAGGTCGGGGTTTCCAATCCCAAGCCGAGCCAGTGGAACTGATAGGCGTAGTAGATGAACCCGGTGAAAGAGGTTCCGCAGGCGAGCCAGACGCAAGACCAGGTGATGGATTCCTTCATCGTGACTTCATGGGCCTCGCGATGGAAAACACCGAGATCGAGGGCGAGGAACAGCATCACAAGCGCGATGAAGCCGATGTACGCCCACATTTTCATGCTTGCGGGATCGGCGGCGATTGCGGTGTTGGCGAGTAGTGAGAGCATGGTCATATGATTTCAGGGGAGATCGGTATGGCGTTATTTGCGTTGGCCTCCGGCAGGGCGGCGGCGCGTCAATTCGATGGCGGGAGCTGCCTCCCGGCGGCTTGAGCGCTTGGAGTGGCGGTGGTCGATATTGGCGGCGATCATCTCGAGGACGCATTTCGAAGGTGCTTCGTTGCGGTGGGTCAAGGTCAGTTTCATGAGTTGCGGTGGTTCGTTGTGCTGGACAACGGGCAGACTGTGGACTCCCGGAAAAAGTTTGAATAATACTATAGTTCACACTAAACCTTCTAGGAAATGGAAGACTCACCCGGCGCTGAATTTCTCAATTACCACCATCTCCGCTACTTCTGGACTGTGGCGACGGAGGGCAGCCTGCGCCGTGCGTCCGAGAAACTGAAGGTTTCTCAGCCGTCGATGTGCACGCAGATCAAGCTGCTTGAATCAAGCCTCGGTGAGCCGCTGTTCAGGCCCAGTGGCCGGTCTTTGGAGCTGACCGAGTTCGGCCAACTCATCTTCGGGCATGCTGAGGAAATCTTCACCACCGGCAATGAAATCCTGCGGGCCGCCAAACACGCGCCGGGCGTTCGCGTTCTCAAGCTGCATGTCGGCATCGTCGATTCGTTCCCCAAACTGATGAGCCACGACATCCTGCGCCCGGTGTTCGAGCATCAGCCGCCGGTGCAACTCACCTGCCATGAGGGGAAAATGGCGGATCTCGTCTCGCAACTCAACACCCACCGCCTTGATGTTGTCCTCACCGATGAACCCGCCTCGCCGGGGATTTCAGGCAGGGTGTTCAATCATTCCCTGGGCTCATCCGACATCACGTTCTTTGCAACGCCGGGTTTCGCCAAGACCCTCAAGGGAAGGTTTCCGCGGAATCTGGACGATACCCCGGCGCTTTTGCCCACGCAAAACTGCAGCCTGCGGCGTGATCTCGAAAGCTGGTTTGGCAATGCCGGCATCCGGCCACGCGTGATTGCTGAGTTTGAGGACGGGGCGCTTGCCAAGATTGTCGCCTCCAGCGGCCTGGGCTTCATCGCGGTTCCGACAGTGGTGGCGAAAGAGGCGATTGAAAGGTATGGATTCGTCTCAATCGGCCGAACCAAGGAAGTGAGGACCCAGTTTTTCGCCATCACCGCAGAGCGCCGCTTCACGCATCCGGCGATCCTCGCCATAGCGAAGAGAAACCGTGGTGGAGGAAAGCATGCATGAGGGAAGGAGCCACGCCGTTCCATATTTTTTCGGCTTCCTTGCGCGGGGATTTCTCGATCACTTGAGAATGTTAGACAAGCCTGCCGCCGTTTTTCCCGCCGCCGGGGCCGAGCTGGATGAGGTGGTCTGCGGTGGCGATTACGTCGGGGTGGTGCTCGATGATGACGACGGAGTGGCCGGCGTCGCGGAGTTTGAAGATGGCTTTGAGGAGCTTTTCCACGTCGCCGAAGTGGAGGCCGGTGGTGGGTTCGTCGAAGAGGTAGAGGGTGTGGGGGGAAGTGGGTTTGGAAATTTCGAGGGCGAGTTTTAGGCGTTGGGATTCCCCGCCGGAGAGGGTGTTGCCGGCTTGGCCGAGGGAGAGGTAGCCGAGGCCGAGCTCGTCCATAGTGTGGAGAGGGCGGTAGAGTTTCGGGATGGGGCGGAAGTGGGCTTTGGCTTCGGTGACGGACATTTCGAGGATGTCGGCGATGGATTTCCCCTTGTAGGTGATTTCAAGGGTTTCGCGGTTGAAACGTTTTCCGAGGCAGGCGGGGCACTCGGTCCAAGCGTCGGGGAGGAAATGCATCTCGATCTTGAGTTTGCCGTTGCCTTGGCAGCGCTCGCAGCGGCCACCCTTGGCGTTGAAGGAGAAGCGGGCTTTGCCATAGCCGCGTTGCTTGGCGAGGGGGAGTTTTGAAAAGAGGTCGCGGATGAGATCGAAGGCGCCGATGAAGGTGGCGGGGTTCGAGCGGGGGGAGCGGCCGATGGATGATTGGTCGCAAATAACGAATTTCTCGATGTGCTCGAGGCCGGTGATGGAGTCGTGCGCGCCGGGTTCTTGCTTGGAGTTATGGAAATGTTTGCCGAGGGCTTTGGCCAGGATGCCGTTGATGAGCGTGGATTTTCCGGAGCCGGAGGGGCCGGAGATGACGGTGACTTTGTTGAGCGGAATCTCAACGGTTAGGTTTTGGAGGTTGTGTTCGCGGGCGCCGTGGATCACGAGCGGGGAGCTTGGAGCGGAGAGCTTGGAGGGAAGAGGGGAGAAGCGGGGGATTTCTCCGCGCAGCCATCGGCCGGTGGGGCTGTCTATTGTTAGAGGATCGCCTTCCGCCAGTATTTCGCCGCCTTGCGCGCCGGCTCCGGGGCCCATGTCGATGAGGTGGTCGGCGGCGCTGATGATGTCTTCGTCGTGTTCTACTACGACTATGGTATTTCCAAGATCGCGGAGGCGGGTGATGGCGGTGATCAGGCGGGCGGTATCGGAGGAATGGAGGCCGATGGATGGCTCGTCGAGGACGTAGATGACTCCGGAGAGGCCGGCTCCGAGTTGGGTGGCGAGCTTGATGCGCTGGACTTCGCCGCCGGAAAGGGTGCCGGAGGAGCGGTCGAGGGTAAGGTAGTCGAGGCCGACGTCTTCGAGGAAGGTGAGGCGTTTTTCGACTTCGGCGGCTAGGTCGCCTAGGGGGGCGGGGGTGTTTTTTAGGGAGGAAATCCAGGTTTTGGCTTCCGCTATCCCCAATTGGCAGAATTGCATGATGCCCAATGAAGAGGGTTGAACCGCCAAGACGCCAACTTCGCTAAGGCTGGGGATGCCGGAGGAGGTGGATTTGGCATGGCGGATGGAATCCGCCGCCACTTTTACGGACTGGATCTCCTTTTTTAGGCGGAGGTGGTGGCAGGTGGTGCAGCCTAGGCCTTCGCAATCGGGGCAGGCTCCTTCGAGGGTGTTGAAGGAGAAGTGGCGGGGGGTGAGGTTGCCGAAGATTTCGCCAGTGCGGGGGTTGCGGTAGGAGGTTTGGAAGGTGAGTTCGCGGTAGTCGGTTTCGCCGGGTTTCTGCAAAAGGACTTTGGCTTCGGCACCGCAGAGGCGGAGGGCGAGTTCGATGGAGTCTGCGAGGCGGGCTTCGATGCCTTCGCGGATGACGAGGCGGTCGATGACGATCTCGATCTTGTTAGAAGCGTTCGGGTCTGGGGTGACTTCGGTGATTTCCTGGATTTCTCCGTTGATGCGGATGCGGATGAAGCCTTGGCGCTGGAGATCACTGAGGAGGCGGTCGGGTTCTGCGCTTTCCTCATCGGGGACGGCGGCGAGGATAATGAGTTTTGATCCTTCCGGTTGGGAGGAGAGTTCGGAAATGATTTCGGAGGGCCCCATGCGGGTCATGGCCTCGCCGGTTTCGGAATCGTGGGGGACGCCGGCGGCGGCCCAGATGATGCGGAGGTAATCGTAGATTTCCGTGGCGGATGCGACGGTGGAGCGCGGGGACAGCCCGCCTACGCGTTGCTCGATGGCAATGGCGGGGTTGAGCCCCTCGATGGAATCGACGTCGGGTTTTTCAAGCTGGGAGAGGAACTGGCGGGCGTAAACGGAAAGCGACTCGACGTAGCGGCGCTGGCCCTCTGCATAGAGCGTATCAAATGCAAGCGAGGATTTTCCCGATCCGGACGGGCCGGTGATGACCGTGAATTTCCCCTTCGGGATGGCGACCGTGAGGTTTTTCAGGTGATGCTGGCGGGCACCGCGTATGAGGATGTGATCCATTCGGGGAAACTCTAAATTTTAAACCATAAACCTCAAGGAAGAGGATATGAGAGCTTTTCGGTTGCGGAGGCTCGTTGATTCGGGAGAATGCATGTGAAATGAGCAAAGCGAAGATCGGATTTGTGGGAGCGGGGCGGATGGGGGCGAACATGGCGCGGCGGTTGCATGATATGGATTACGAGGTGACGGCGATCCACGACCATTTCCATGAAGTTGCGGAGTCCGTGGCGGCGGAGCTGGGGGCGAAGGCGGTGGTATCGCTGGCGGAGGTGACTGCGGCGGCGGATGTGATTTTCACGGTGGTGACGGATGATGCGGCGATGGCGGAGATCTTCGGCGGCGAGGGATTGCTGATGGAGGGGGCGGCCGGGAAAACCTTCATCAACTGCGCGACGGTCAGCCCGGAGGCGCATCAGAAGGCTGCGGAGGCTGCTAAGAAGGCCGGGGCGGAGACGCTTGCGGCGAGCATGGCGTCCTCGATCACCCAGGCGCGGCAGGGGACGCTTTACCTGATGATAGGCGGTGATGAGGCCGTTTTTTCTGCGAATGAGTCCCTGCTGAAGGATATTTCCTCATCACTGCGTTATGTCGGGCCGGTGGGAAATGCGGCCAAGATCAAGGCGCTGGTAAACATGGTGATGAACATCAACACCGCCGGGCTGGCGGAGGGGCTGGGGCTTGGGCAGGCGCTTGGGATGGATCTGGACATTTTGCGGGAGGTGTTCGCCCAGACGGGGGCGAACTCGCGGGTGCTGGAGACCGACGGGGACGATATGGTGCTGCGCGAACACGATTGCTTTTTCTCAGCATCCCATGCCGCGAAGGACAGCGGGATCGCCAACAGCCTGGCGGCGCAAGTCGGGATTGCGGTGCCGCTTTCGGAGGCGACAGAAGAACAATACCGGAAGCTGGAGGGACTCGGGCTGGGTGAATTGGACAAATCAGCGGTGGCGGAACTCACTTTCCCGGGACGTGCCGGGGAAAAAATTCAAATGACATGACAGCGACAAGCCAGATGATGAACGAACAGGGGGAGCGCTTGGATACGGCGTTCCACGGCGGTGACAAGCTCGGGGTGATGGTGGTGCTCGGCCACGGGGTGACGGGCAACAAGGACAGGCCGCTGCTGGTGGCGGTCGCTGAGGGCCTTGCGGCGAAAGGCTGGCCTTGCTTGCGATTTTCGTTTTCCGGAAACGGGGAATCGGAAGGGCGCTTTGAGGAATCCACGATCAGCAAGGAGATCGGCGATCTGCTGGCGGTTTTAAAAACCGTGCCGCAGGAAAGGCGGATCGCCTACATCGGGCACAGCATGGGTGCGGCGGTGGGTGTGATCAAGGCGAGCCGCAGCCTGACCATCCAGTCGCTGGTTTCACTTGCGGGCATGGTTCACCCGGCCGATTTCCTGGAGAAGGAATTCGGTGATGTCACGCCGGATGGAGGCAACATGTGGGATGAGGAGGGCTGCCCGCTTTCCACCACATTCGTGGATGACATGAAAGGCATCGGCAGCCTCGTGGAAACGGCGGCGCAGGTCAGGCAGCCATGGCTGCTGATCCACGGCACGGCTGACGACGTGGTGCCGATTCAGGATAGCCTCGACGCCTTTGATGCCGCGAAATGCGAGAAGAAGCTGATCCGGATCCCGGATGCGGGGCATTCGTTCGTTGAGGAAAGCTATCCGTTGATCGTGCGGGAGATCGATGCCTGGCTGACGAAATGTTTCGGTTAGGCGGGACGATTCCGGCGCAGGCGAAACCAGAAAGCGGCATGTAATCGAAAGCCCGCTCCCTATTTCGCCTCCAGCAAAAGCATCACCGGATTGTGGTCCGAAGTGTAGCGGGACACGGTGATGGCCTTGGCCTGGGATTCCCTGAAGCCGGTGGTGAGAATGTAGTCGAAGGTGGTGGGTTTGAATTTCTTATCCCATGGGCTGTTATGCCATGTGAGACGCTCTTCCTTGGGGGTCGTATCCCAGGTGTTGTGGAAGCCGGCGCTGACAAAATCCGCGATGGCGGTGCACCCGGGGAACTGGCCGTCGTGGTTCGAGTTGAAATCTCCCGCAACGATCCAGCCGAGGATTTTCTGCCCGTCGAAGCGTTTTTCCATCTCCGCCTTGTGGGAGAGGATCTGGCGGACGGATTCCCTGCGTGTGTTCGCCACATCCTTTTCGCCCTCGGGGGTTTCGCTGCCCCGGTTGCTTTTCAGGTG
>Ga0163144_10016681_pt1 | contig 15035 bp, 13 predicted proteins | sample OliLak19BULKMAT1_FD_123175 | JGI IMG/M metagenome (GOLD analysis project Ga0163144, IMG submission 123175) | Freshwater microbial mat bacterial communities from Lake Vanda, McMurdo Dry Valleys, Antarctica - Oligotrophic Lake LV.19.BULKMAT1 | ecosystem: Environmental > Aquatic > Freshwater >... | reverse complement strand
TGTCGTCGAACCCGAACAATCCTAGCAATAACAAATCTGGAAAAAACAAAGCCAGAGCAGATGAGTTGGCGCTGAGGGCCGAACTCGCGGAGACGAAGTCTAAAGCTCAAGCACTCATCATGGCTGGCGAGATTCTTTATCTTAAAGGTGATGTCTGGATTCCTGTTGAAAAGGCGGGGCAGTCGCTCGCAGAAGGAACTCAGCTCAAAAAGAAAACTGAAGGACCCTCCGATGTGGGTCGTGGGGCTCAGAAACTGAGAGGCGCATTTGAAGAATGGCCTGAGCTTTTGCTGAAATCGCGGGATGCACTTTGTTTGGATGTCGGATCCAGCACGGGTGGATTCACGCAGGTTCTTTTAGAAAAAGAAGCAAAACGAGTTGTGGCACTCGATGTGGGCACTCATCAGCTTCATGAAAAACTGCGCTCAGATGAGCGAGTTTTGAGCCTAGAGCAAACTCATATTCTTAAGGTAAAGCCTGAAGATTGGGCTGGACACAATGTGGAGTTGCCTTTCGACTTTTTGGTGACCGATGTCTCATTCATTTCAGTAACTAAGATTTTGTCCCATGTGGCCCCATGGATGCGTGTGGGCGCTCCTTGGATTGTTTTGGTGAAGCCTCAGTTTGAATTGGACAGGGTGCGAGTTCCCAAAGGCATCGTGCGAGAAGAGTCGGATCGACAATTGGCGCTTGAGCGTGTGCGTCGAGCTTGTGAAGATTCACGGATGCTTGAGTGGCGGAGCTTTGTGCCAAGCCCGATTCAGGGCGGTGATGGCAATATTGAGTATTTGGCTTATATTGTGAAGCGTGAGCCGTCTTAATTCTTGTAGAAGCGTAAACCTAATTGTTTTGCTGAGTGTTTTTTTTCTGGCCTCCTGTGCTGGTCGCAAAGCTCCACGAATTAAGCCACCTAAATCGCAACAGCCTGTGGATAATGTTTGGGAGCCGGGCGTGGAAAATGTTCCAGAGATCGAGGCTCGCGATCTTCCCGCTGATTCCGACGTTCATGAAGAGCAAGTTGAAAAGAAAAAACCTATTCCGCCAGTTATTGGAATCGTTGTTGAAGGTGCAGGGCTCGAATCTTTTGTTGCTTTGGGCTTTATGCAGGAATTGGCCAAAGAAGGAATTCAGCCCAAGAAAATTTTGGGAGTGGGCTGGGGGTGCTGGATTGCTCTCTCATGGGCCTTGGAGTCGAGTAGCAATCAGGCTGAGTGGCAGTCCTTTAAGTGGAGCACTTGGAAATTTCTAGGACTCGAAAAAAGTTTTATTTCTCGAATCACAGGAAGCAAGGCTTCTTATGAAGATTTTGCTAATGAAATGAAGGTGTGGCTGCCCAAGGGAGAGTTCAATGAATACGCTCTCGATGTCGATTGCCCTTCGTTGAGTTTGGCCAAAGGTCGAGCAGAATTGCAATCGTCTCAACAATTGGGTGTTTACCGTGCGCTCTGGAATCAATTGCAGATTCCTCTTTTTAATTTACCCAATCCTGAGACCAAAAATATCATGTCACTCTCTGGCTTAGCTGCGCAGGCGGTGGCGATGGATGAATACGACAATTTTTCGACAGCCCGAGGTTCTTCAGAAAAAATTGATTTCTGGATTCACCTCCAGAGCAGTCCTTCGGATTTGCTCTCGGGTGATGATGCATGGCTTTCTGCGGCATTCCTTCGGGCCGAGGTGGCACGCGAGAGCTGGTATCGCACACGCCAAGGTCGCTGGGTCATGAAAATGCCTCTTTATAGGGAAGTGTCGGTGAACGAGAAGAGGGCGCTCGACTTTTCGGAGCGCCGCGCTCTGCTTCTAAAGGGGCGAGATCTTGGACGTCGTTGGATCGAAGGCAATTGGTATCAGAATAATTTGGCTCCAGCCTTCACCACACCCGATAAATAAAGTAATTTTTATCTCATGAGTTTGGAAAACACCCTTCGATCGAATTCTCTCTTCGCGGAATGCTCAGACGAGCAATTGAAAGTTTTGGCAGCGGCAGCTTCGCTGCAAGAAATTAGCGTGGGTCAAAGTCTTTTTTACGAAGGCGATGAATCGACCACGCTGTTTATCGTAAAAAACGGTGCCATAGGACTCAAAAAATCTTCTTCAAAAGGCGAAGAGGATTTGGCTCGAATTGGAACAAATTCTCACTTGGGAGAAATGACGTTTTTGCAGGGCTCTGCGGGTAAATATGAAAAACGGAGTGCTTCGGCCGAAGCTGTCGAGACAAGCACTCTCGTTGAAATTCCTTTTCAAGTTTTGACCGATATGATCAAGAATGATCCTCAGTTCGGTTTGATTTTTTATCGTTCCGTAGCGTGCAACCTGAGTGCTCGCATTCGCAAAACGGGTGAAGATCTTACCAGCCTCAAGTCATTGTACTTGAGGCATGTGTAAAGACTTTGACCGTTCTTATCGATCCCTCGGACGAGGCACAGATTGAATTTGTCTTAGAGCAATTGCTTGCTGATTCTCCGATTGGAATGCCCACCGAGACAGTCTATGGATTGGCTGCACGCGCTCTTTCCCCTGTTGCTTTGGCTCGTATTTTTGAGCTTAAGGCGCGCCCCACGTTTGATCCGTTGATCGTTCATGTAGAAAATTTGGAACAAGCATTGTCGCGTGGGCTTATCGAAAAACCATCTTCGTTGCAGGAGCGACTGGCTCATAAGTTTTGGCCGGGGCCGCTCACAATTCTTTTCCAAAAAACGGCCCTGGTGCCCGACCTTTGCACAGCTTCGATGCCCTTTGTGGCTCTTCGTTCTCCCGAGCATCCCGTTTTTCAAAAAATTATGAAGGCTTTGGGAGAGCCCTTGGCCGCTCCTAGCGCGAATCGTTTTAAGTCAATATCGCCGACTGATGCACAAGCGGTTGTGCAGGAGCTCGGACCCTACGGACTCGTTGCAGTTGTGGAGGGGGGCACGGCCCAGCGGGGTATTGAAAGCACCGTTGTTAAAGTTTTGTCAGAAGCGAAATTGGAAATTGTGAGACAAGGAGCTTTGAGTCGAGAAGAGCTAGCTTCGTTTCTTGGAAGCTCAGTGGAAATTGTTGTTCGACAATCAGGGTCGGGAGTTGAAATCTCGCACGATGCTCCCGGGCAGAGTGAAGTTCACTACGCTCCCAAAAAACCATTATATCTTTTGCAAGAAAATGAACTGAGTTCATTCGTACAAACACAGGCTTCATCGGGCGCAGCCTTGTTGGAAGTTTTTCCTCAAAAAGAGGAATTGAAATGGGACGGTCTGCGAGTCTGTCTTTCTGAAAATCGCTCATGGGCTGAGGCCGCGAGTCGGCTCTTTTCAGAACTTCGTCGACTCGATCAGAATGTTGAAATTAAATGTATTGTTGCGATTGCCTGCGAGGAAGAGTCGCTCGGTGCTGCAATTATGGATCGTTTGTGCAGAGCCGCTCAAAAGCGCTAAGCATTCATTGAAACCAATTGTTTCTGGACACACCCTTCACCCTTTTATAGATTGTCTCTATGGGTATAGAAACTTCTGAATCACTCGCAACGAGAACGGGCTTTTTTTGGGGTATGCGTGTTTTCTCCAAAGCCTTAGCCCGTGTCTGGATTGTTCCAGAATTGAGAACTTGGTTTTTTAAAACGCTCTCTATAACCATCCTGCTCGCCTTCGGAATCATCGTGGGCTTGTTTGCGTTGGGTTCGTGGGGATTTTCTAGCTATTTCGAGAGTGGTTGGTCGGCAGCTGCGGCAGCGGTGTTGTGGGCTATAGCTTTGTTTTATGTGGGCGGGCAACTCGCAGCACTTTTGGTGAGTGCCTTGGTTTTACTTATCGGTGGGGAATCAGCTTTGAGCCGTTATTATTTCCCCGAACGCGGAGCCCATCTTTCTCTGGTACGCAAAGAGCAGCTTCGATTGATATTAAAAGATCGAACAAGCGAAGTGGTGTCCGTGTTGGTGAGCTTGCTTGTGGCTTGTTTTGCTTGGCCTCTTTTGCTTTTGCCTGTGACCATGCCTATTGGGGTCTTGATTTATGCCTGGGCTATGGCGGGGGATTCGTTGGCTGTGTCTCGAAGGGTTTGCCACGAAGGTGGATATCCGGCCTATCAGGATTCGCACAAGTTTTCGGCAAGCACCCGAATGGGATTGGCGCTTATGCCTGCTTCGCTGGCCCTCTTTCCCGTCTTAGGCTGGGCTTTGTTGCCGGTTCTACAGGTGGCAGGTCTTGAAGCTCAAAAAGAGGTTCTTATTCCTCTGACAGGACCCCGTGGCGCAGTCCCCAGTGAGTCACAAAAACCTCTTCCTGTCCCAAGCGAGCCAAACAACTCGTAAGAACAAGAATACCCGCAGGGAGAATGTCTGCTCTATCGGCGTCCATTCCCGACATGGCTTTACGATCGCGTAGGCTTTTCACTCGGAGTCTGTGGGAGAGGTCTTCAAGTTCTTTGCGACTCACGAGTTTTCCTTCTGTTCCGCTCAAGAGCGCTTCGCAAAATTCTGTGGCGAGTAGCAAGGTGCCTCCTACCGCCACGGCTCTATAGGAATTGGGGGAATAGTTTTGGAGAAGCTTGCGGAAGTCTTCCTCGGGGAAATACTTTTTGATCTCGATGCGCGCCTCATTCCAAACTTCGTTGGGCACGGGAATTTTGTCTAAGCCCAATCCTTCGTGGCAGCGCAAAGCACCTCCATTGAAGGAGTGGGCTTCAAAATGAGGCTCTAAGAATCCGATCTCCGTTGAAGCCCCTCCGATATCAAGAAACACGAAGGAGGCGTTTGGAAACTGTTGGCGAGCCGCTTGTTGGGCGCCTTTCATGCTCCAAAGAGCTTCTTCTTGCCCACTAATGATTTTGAGTTCTACACTCAAATATTTTTGCACCAGCGCACTGAGCTCTGCTGAGTTGCGCGCGTTGCGGGCGGCCGCAGTGGCAATGACGGTGATTTTTTCAATTTTTCTTTGAACCTTAAAGCTAGCAGCCATTTCTTTGAGCGCCGCTTCGGTGGAGGCTAGGGAGCTGGCTTCAAAATAGCCGCCGTTTTTTTCAAGATTCTTTCCAAGTCGAGTGACCCAGCTCTTGGTTTCCTGAGGAACTAACGCCCCGCGTTCGTGGGTGGCTAGAAGATATTTAACGGAGTTGCTTCCGATGTCGACGACAGCACGCATAGGTCGTAATTTAGCAGGTATGTTGGGAATCTTGCTAGCTGCTGGACGGGGAACTCGTATGAAAAGTACGAATCCCAAAGTTTTATTTGATGTGAATGAGGAGCCTCTTTGTTTTGCCTCTTATCGAGCGCTCTTTGCCTTGTGTGACAAGGTGCTTGTGGTGGTGGGCTACCGAGGGGCCGATGTTAAAGAACGCCTGTTGGGTCGGGCGTTTGAGGTTTACGGAAAAGAAGCTGTGTTGGCTAAAACCTACTTTTACACTCAGGAAGAGCAGAACGGTACAGGCCACGCAGTGAAGGTTGCTCTTGAGGGAATTGGAAAAGGACTCACAGCACACGAAGCTACTTTCGTTTTGAATGGCGATCTGCCCTTGGTGACTGAGCAAACTTTATCACCCTTGCTTTCTGCGATGAGAGCCGATTCTTTCGATTCGTTGTGTTTGAGTTTTGAGGCGAGCAATCCCACTGGTTTCGGTCGAATCAGAAGAGATGCTTCGGGACATTTACTCTCGATTCGAGAAGAAAAAGATGCCAGTGAGAGCGAAAAGAAAATCACAGAAGTGAATGGCGGCGTTTACTGCTTTAAAAGCTCGATTCTTTACGATGCGCTTCAAGGTTTGAAATCAGATAATAAGCAAAACGAATTTTATCTCACCGATCTTCTCGGTTCTTCTCAGCAGCCTAAGCTAAAGACGGGCGCTCTCCTTGTAGAAAACGCTGAAGATCTCCACGGAGTGAACACAACTTATGAGCTCACGCTGGTGCGTAAGTTGGCACAGGACCGTTTGAAGAAAAGCCTTTGCGAGGAGCATGGTCTTGATTTTTCCAATGCAGACTCATGTTTTGTTTCAGCTCGAGCTAAGTTCAAGGGGCCCGCTCAAATCGGACCGGCCTGTTCTATCTTGGGAAATAGCGAAATTGGTTTGAATGTCTTTTTAGAAGGACACGTTTTAGTTCAGAATTCTAAGATCGAAGATGAAGCGCAGTTGTTGTGGTCATCGGTTGTGAAAGAAAGCCGAGTGGGGCCTCGTTCTAAAATTGGTCCGATGGCTCATTTGCGTCCTGGGAGTTTGCTTTCTGAGGAAGTTAAAGTGGGCAATTTCGTTGAGATCAAGAAATCCACTATGGCCAAAGGGTCTAAAGCCTCCCATTTGAGTTATCTCGGTGATGCTGAGATTGGCGAAGAGGCCAACATTGGCGCGGGTACCATCACCTGTAATTACGATGGCTTCAATAAGTTCAAAACTAAGATAGGAAAGAGATCTTTTATTGGAAGTGACTCTCAGTTGGTCGCCCCCATTGTCATTGGCGACGATGCTTATGTGGGCTCAGGCACCACAGTTACAGAAGACGTTCCTGATGGAGCTTTGGCAATTTCCCGACCCGACATGTTGATCAAAGAGGGCTACGCTCAAAAGCTCGCGGCCAAGCGCAAAGCCCAAAAGCCATAGCTTCTATTTCTCTGCTTTCTCATGAGAGAGATTCTGTTGCGAGTCGGGGGGATAGGCTCTAAGCTTCCTCGCCTATGTGTGGAATTATTGGATACATCGGTAATGAGGCTGCTAAACCCTATCTTCTTGAGGGGCTACAGCGCATGGAATATCGCGGCTATGACTCTGCTGGCATCGCTCTTTACCAAGAAGAACAAAATGATTTTCTAGTTAAACGCTGTGCGGGGCCTGTTGAGGGCCTCGTTCGTCTCACCGAATCCATCGGAGAAACTGAGAAACTCGGTATCGGCCATACTCGTTGGGCTACTCACGGGGTGCCTTCGGAGATCAACGCTCACCCTCACCGAGCGGGTTTTGTGGTTCTTGTTCATAATGGCATCATCGAAAACTACGCTGAGATAAGACGTGCCTTGTTGGATGAGGGGATTCTTTTCTCATCTCAAACGGACACGGAAGTGTTCGCAAAACTTTTGGAAAAAGAGTGTCGTGTTCAGGCTCAATCCAGGCATTCTGGAAAATCTTTTGAGACTTTGGATCGGGACCAAAAGATTTCTGTAACACTCTCTTCACTCAAGAGCGCATCGGAAAAAGTAAGCGGACATTTTTCGGTTATTTTTGTGATTCAAGGCATTGAAGATCGCATTTTCGGTTTGCAGCAGGGGGCTCCCTTGGTGGTGGGGCATTTTGCGAAAGGCGCTCTTGTTGCAAGCGACTTACAGGCGATGTTGAGCTACACGAAAGATTTGAGTTTTGTTCCTGTGAGCACGGTGATGATCCTTCACAAAACTCAGGTAGAGTTTTTGGATTCTCAAACATTGAGCCCTAAAAAGGTGAAAATGGACCATATTGAATGGTCTGCAGAGCGCGTGGCCAAAGAGGGTTACGAACACTTCATGTTGAAAGAAATCTTTCAACAACCCAGTGTTATTGCCGACACTCTTTCTGGCCGTATGCCTGAAGATGATTTGGGTGCTTTTATTTGGGACAATCCCCAAGCTCATGCAGCCCTTTGGAAAAACGTTAAAAAACTTTATTTAGTTGGGTGCGGATCTGCCTACTACGCTGCGATGGTGGCTAAGTATTATTTTGAGAAGTGGGCCCATCTGTCTGTCGAAATCGACATTGCGAGTGAGTTTCGTTATCGCGATCCTGTTTTCGAGGTGGGCACCATTGTAGGTGTGATCTCTCAATCAGGAGAAACGGCCGACACACTCGCGGCATTGCGATTGGCGAACGAAAAGGGATTGACGACATTTTCGGTTTGCAACGTCCCCGGTTCCACCATCATGCGAGAATCAAACTTTCAATACTCCACCAAAGCGGGACCTGAGGTGGGTGTGGCTTCAACCAAGGGGGTTGTCACTCAAATCACTCTTTTGAGTGCTCTGGCCCAAGATGTGGCGCGCCTTAGAGGTAGGAATCCATCTTCTTCTGATGAAAGTGTTGAGGGCTATCGTGCCTTAGCGCGTTTGCCTCAGGATATTGAAAAAGTTTTATTGAACGCGCAAGAGTATCAGGATGTGGGAGCTTCGTTGGACAAGATGAGAACCATTTTGTTTGTGGGACGTGGAACGATGTATCCCATCGCACTCGAGGGCGCACTTAAGTTGAAAGAAATTACTTATCGCCATGCTGAAGGTTATGCGGCAGGCGAGCTGAAGCATGGGCCTATCGCACTGGTGGATAAGGATTTGGCGGCGGTGGTATTAGCACCTAAAGACGGGTTGCGCGCAAAAACTCTTTCTAATCTCGAAGAAATCAAAACTCGTGGAGCCTATATTGTGGGAATTGGTGAAGTAGGAGATAGGGAGTTTGAATCTCTCTGTGATCGCTACATCGGGTTGCCACCCGCTTCCTGGACTTCAGCGCCGATCTTGTATTTGTTGCCGGCTCAACTCATGGCCTACGGCTTGGCTGTGAAGCTAGGTTGCAATGTCGACAAACCTCGCAACTTGGCTAAATCCGTTACTGTAGAGTAACAGTAGATAACGGATTTATTAAAAGCTCTGACTGAGTGCGGTTGGTATAAATTCTTTGATCTTGAAAAGATCGGTAAAGGCTTTGATGAGGCTTTCCGATTCTTGTGGAATAAAAAAAAACTCTACAGCAACGCCCATTTTCCCTGCTAGAGATCGGCGAGTCCAGCTCACCATGCCTTTGCCTCTAAAGGAGTAGTTGGGAAACATCTTTAAGCGCAGATCAAAATGTAGGATGGACCCTTCTTCGAGATGGTGTGCTTGGGCAGAGTCGATTTCGTAGAAAAATCCCCCACGACCGAGTTCTGTAATGTCGATATGAACGTCTTGGGAATTTCCTTTGCTTGTGACCTGTCCACTGATTCGTCCAAGCTTGTTGGCAATGCGCACCTGTGTTCCGTCATAGAGTCTTTTCCCGTTGGATTGGGAGAGACGTTCGACAAGATCACAAAGTTCCGAAAAGTCGAGAGCTTTGCGTATGAGCGTGGCACAACCAGCTGCATGGGAATCCGCGATCCGAATGCGATCGGAGCAAACAATGATTTCACAATCTGAAAGATTATCTTTTCTAATTTCAGAAGCAAGAGTGAGTGTTTCTTGTGCGGAGGAGAGTGAATCACTTAGAAACACCACGTGGTATTTAGATTCTTTAAGGGCAAGAAAAATTTGATCAGCCTTCTCAACGAATGAGGCATCAACGCCCTTGTCTAGGAGACGGTCTGCGATGAGAGCACCACGTTCCGGGCTGCTCTCGAAGATGAGTACCTTGGTTTGGCTGTTATCACTTACATCCTGCATAAAAAATCACCGTATTCCTTTGTAAAAGAAGTCGTAATGTCATTTTCAGCTAACGCGTTAAGAAAGAGTGTTAATCTTTGGTTCAATTCATTCAAGCGGTTGATATGATGGGGCTATGACTAAAGTTAATTTTTTAAGAATGGGGCATTCCGCTCTCGTAGTGACTGACCTCAAGCAGAGCATCGCATTCTATAGAGACGTGTTGGGTTGCAAGAGCATCTGGGAAGCAGATTCCGACTGGGCACAGCTCGGCCTCGGTCCAGACGACATCAGCTTGGTGCAAAAAAAAGAGGGCAAGTCGCTCCACCCTCCGCACGTCGGTTTTCAGGTCGCGACCTATGAAGACTTGGTTAAGATACATGCTCAACTCAAAGACCAAGGAGTTTCAGTTGAAGGAGTGAAGGGGCATCGAGATGGCACGGCCTCTTTTTATTTTCGAGATCCGAGCAATAACATTCTTGAAGCTTTGTGGGATGATCGTGATTTGGGAGAGGCTCGTAAAAAACTATGAAAATTTTGCTCATCGAAGACAACACACTTGTTATTGAATCTCTTAGAGGGGCACTCCAAGAGCACACGCTTCAAACTCATGACAGCTTGTCTGATTTTGACATGAAGTCGCTCGAGAACAACACTGACTTGGTTCTTTTGGATTTGATGAGTGAAAAAGATAAAGACGCACAAAAAACACTCAAGCGTATCCCTGAATTGCGGAGTCGAGCCCCTCACGCCGAGATCTGGATTCAATCGGGACAAGAAGATGTCGCGATTATGCGAGCGTGTGTGGAGGCAGGGGCCCATCGCTTTTTGCTGAAGGATCACCTTCTTTTGGAATTGCCTTTAATTCTGGAATGGGTGGAGGAGCTTCGTTCTCGTCGCGCCGATCTCGAGGCGCTTATTGTCGGTAAAAGTTCTGTCCTAGAAAGAATGCGTTCGGAGCTGCTGGATCTTGCTCGCACCGATATTGACGTGTTGATCGAGGGTGAAAGCGGATCGGGAAAAGAATTGTGCGCACGAGCCTTCGAGTCTCCCAGTAAACCCTTTGTCGCAGTTAACGTTGCAGCTATTCCTAAAGATCTCTTTGAGGGAGAACTCTTTGGATATGAGAAGGGCGCTTTTAGTGGTGCGGTTGCCACTAAAGCAGGTTTGTTTGAGGCGGCTCACGGAGGCGTTCTCTTTTTTGATGAAGTTCAATCTCTTCCAATGGATCAGCAAGCCAAGCTTTTGCGTGTTTTGGAGACAAGAAGCTTTCGTCGATTGGGTTCCACCGTTGAGAAGCGTTTTGATGCGCGGATTGTGTGCGCGTCCAATCAAAACTTGAGAGAGGCTAGTGATCGAGGCGATTTCAGGGAAGATCTTTATTATCGAATAGCTCCAGTGACGGTGAGTGTTCCTCCTCTGCGTCTGAGACAAGGCGATGTGTCTTTGCTTGCCAAAACATTGCTCAAGCGGATTGATCCTCAGTCTCGTTTTCGTTTTGATGAAGAAGGACTTCGGGCTCTTGAGGCCTACGAGTGGCCGGGCAATGTTCGTGAGTTGTTCGGCTTGATCAAAGCGTTGGTGGCGAAGAGCCGCATCCCTGTGTGGGGGCGACAAGAGGTCGACGCTGAGCTGACGCGCGGAGAGCTGAGTTGCGTTGCACCCGCAGCAGCTGAATCTTCATTTCAAATGGATTGGGACTTGGGTCTCGATAAAAATGTTCAGAACTTTGAACGTTGGATGATTTCCAAGGTGTTGAATGAGTCGACCGGGCTTGAAGCCCGAGAGCGCTTGAAACTCAAACGCTCTCGGTTTTATGAGAAACTAAAACTCTATTCGCTCGTTAAAGACGAAAATTAAGGGAAGAACAATTCAACAACAGCGGCGATGTCTTCAACTTTGGTTCCTACAGTGAGGATGCCGTTGTTGAAAAGGCGTTCGCGGCGAGTGTATTCTTCTTCGAGTTCAAAGCCTTTGACTCCGTTGGCTTGAAGATGAGGGCCTTTTCCAGATTCTGTGAGGTAGGCATCCAGTTCTTGAAGAGCTTCGGAAAATTCAGAAGATTTCATGAAGTAACCGGCTTGTGTGCCAAAACCTCTTAGGAAGCCGATTTTAAGCATGGCTCCAAGAACCGCTTCGTTAGTGAAGAGTTGTTCAGTGTAGACACCTTCACGGCCTACGCTCAATTGAGCAAATAACTCCATGTTGCCGTTGCGAGTTTCGCGTGAGCTGATTTCGAGTGTGTTGCTAAGGATGTCATCGACGGAATCCGTAACATAGAACTTTTTGTAGGATTTAATTGCATCAACAAGGGCCGGATTCTCGTTGAAGATCTTTTTTAGAAGGGTCACGAACTCAAGGCGCGACACGTTTGAATTCGGAGCGCGATCGAGAGTGTCTCTCTCAAATTTAATTTCCATGTTGGGAACCATGTTCTTGAGTTGGTTCACAAGTGTAGGGATTTGAGTGAGAATGTTGCGCTCTTCGTTGAGGCGATTCACGATCAAAGAAACAGCGTTGTGCTGGGTGGGGTAGTTGAGCACGTTGCCTTTGAGGCGTGTGAAGCGTTCGAGCTCTTCAGCAGTTGTTTCAGCTCCATAAAGCTGTTGAATGTTGATCGTTTGGATGAGCCCTTCGTCTTTGTTGAAATATTGTCCAGCACCGCTTTGGAAGATCATGGAGTAGATCTCCGAAACCGCGGTGGCTTTTTCGAATTCAGGAATGAAAAGACCAAGGTTAAGGTAAACCTTTTCTTCGATGGCAGCTTTCTTTTGGGGATAGCTTTGGGCTTGAGTTGTAAGGCTGAGGCCGAGGAAGGCCACGGCTAAGGATAGTTTAATGAATTTCATAAGTTCCTCCGAGCCCAATGAATTAGGCTGAAAACTTATGGGAGGCAAACAGAGCTGGGTTGAGTCAGTTTATCGGTCAAAAGAGGCCATACCACCCTCAGGCACTTTTCCTGAGTTGATAGCTTCTTTGAGGACCTGAGAAACCTTGAAAGTCATAACGCGACGAGATGAAATCTCCATAGCGTCTCCTGTTTGAGGGTTACGACCCATGCGGGAGCGTTTGTCACGCAATACGAAGTTTCCAAAACCAGAGATCTTAACGTCTTCTCCGTTGTTGAGAGCGCCTTTAATAGATTCAAATACGGTTTCAACCAATTCTGCAGCTTCAAGTTTTGAATAACCACAGGTTTGAGCAACACGTTCGACGATATCAAATTTAGTTAAAGTCATTAGTCTTCTCCCCCAAGAAGGATTTGCTAGCTCGATCTAGTCTCTATACGGGCTAGCCTCTATACTTTTAATCGTAGCCTAAGTTTTTGTATTTTCTAGTAGCTCAAACGTGTATTGAGGCACTTAATGCGCTGCATATTTTGTTCAGGTGGCGTCATTTTGGCGTTTTGGAAACGCGAGGACCTTAGAAATTTCCGTAGCTCCCACCAAACATTGTAAGAAACGGTCAACCCCGAGAGCAATTCCTCCAGCCTCATCGAGGCAATCGAGAGCTTCGAAAAACTCCTCATCCAGAGGCGGAGAGGGGACTTTATACATCTCCTCACGTTTGTTTTGATCTACAAGACATCGTTTGCGTTGCTCTACCGAATCGGTGAGTTCTCCAAAAGCATTGGCGAGCTCGACTCCGTGAAAATAAACTTCGTAACGCTCACAAAGATGGGGATTTGCTTTCTTGCGACGAGATAAAGCCGCCATTTCTAAGGGGTAATCCCAAAGAAAGCAGACGTTGAACTTTTGAAACTCTTTTTCGATCACATCCACGACTAAGAAATTAAAGACGTCATCGAAAGAGGCGTCGGCCTCAATATGAGAAAATCCCGCCTCGCGCGCGCGTCTGGCGAGGCTTTTTTGCTCACCATTGCGAAGGATCAGGTCGAGTGCGATGCCACAAAACTCTTCGAAAGCCTCAAGAACAGTAAAGTGTTTGATGTCGCGCCAGTCGCTAGGGCGCTTTGAGAAGCGCTCAGACATGAACTCAAAGAGTTTGAGCGTGTCATTTGAGATGTCTTTGTAGCCTCCGGGGTGACGATACCATTCGAGCATCGCAAACTCGGGCTGATGTCTTCGGCTTAGCTCACCATTTCTAAAGGAGCGGCTGATTTCAAAAACCCGAGGCAAACCTGAGGCGAGCGCTTTTTTGAGGTGATATTCGGGGGAGGTGGGCAAAAAGAACTTTTGTTCCTTTCCGCCCCCCATGTTGGGAGTGAAAACTGTCTCAAAGTACTCAAGATGGGGTTCGAGTCCGGGGTTGGCAACAAGAAGAGGAGTCTCCACCTCAATAAAGTCGTGGTGGTTTACAAAGAACTCGCGAATGCCTTTAATGAAGTGGTGTCTCAACACAAGAATTTCTTGGCGGGCTTTGATTTGTTGAGAGTCCAGCATGGACTCTCATCTACAGTACGCTTTAGGACTTTTTTCCAGTTCTTTATCTTTCTTTGTTTTCTCTTGGTTCTTGTGTCTCCAGAAAGTGCGTGGGCATCTCCTCGCTATTCGTGCCAAGAGGTGATGAAGAAGGATTTCTTAAAAGCTTTCAATCTCGCTCAAAGTGCGCCCACATTGTTGGGACAGCTTCTTGATGATCAGGTTGAGGCCAGCACGCTTTTGAGTCGTGCTCCTAGAGCAAAGCGGGCGGGGCTGAGTTCTTGTATTCAAAAACGCTGGGCGCAGATTGCTGAATTGGCGCGCAACCTTTCGAAAGAGCAATTAGAGAAGGCCGACACTCATGTGCAGCTCGCACGAATGAATTCGCTTCAAGGAATTGAATCCTCGGCATCTTCTTCATTGCGAACAGCTCTCAATCTCGACCCAAAAAACATACCGGCACTTCACTACTCGGGTTTAAGGGCCAGAGCTGAGGGGAAGCTTGATTTGGAGCGCAACTTGTTGCGATCGATTGTTTCTCATGCTGACTCGAATGCTGATTTTGAACTGCAAAAACTTCTTGAGGAATCTTTTGAACGTTACTCCTATCTCACCACCTCTTCGGAAACTTTGGAGCTTGTGGAAGGGCCTTGGAAGAAACTGAATAAGTCCTCCATGACCCGCGTGCGTCGCGGACTAGAAGTGACCGAACAAATTAAGAGTCCCGAAAAAATGCAAAGTATTTTTTCTGAAGTTTGGGGAAAGGGTGAAATCGGAGATGCCCCCGAATGGGCACTTTATCATTGGGCGAATATGAATTTGCTCCTAGGAAGCGATGAAGAGGCTGTCAAGGGGTTCTCTCGTTATGTCTCCAAGAGAAAAACGTGGGATGAGAGCTATTGTAAGCAGCTCTATACCTACTTGAGTCCTGCGGACAAAGTGAAATCGTGGACGAATTTGCGACGCTGGACGGAACTCATCATGAAGCAAGAATGTGCAAAGAAGATTGCTGAACTTGATAAGCTCAAAATTTCAACTTTGCATTTGCGTGCCATCGAAAACGGAGCCTTCGATAAGGCGAAGCCTGTTCGTGATTTGGATGAAGCTCAAAAGATAAATAAGGATCGACACGAACTCACACTCTTTATGGTTGAGGCGGTGCTCGGACAAATCAAGGGCGTGCAACCTGAAAGCCCTTTCGGGCGCTCGTCCATAGCTTTTCGTAAAGCGCGAGCTTACCTCTCTTATTTGAGGGCTTCTGGAAATTTTGAAGCGGACGCTGGGTTTTGGAATTTTTGGTTGGAATGGCGCGCAGGCAATGCGAAAAGTGCAAAAGCCA
>Ga0163144_10016679_pt1 | contig 15036 bp, 10 predicted proteins | sample OliLak19BULKMAT1_FD_123175 | JGI IMG/M metagenome (GOLD analysis project Ga0163144, IMG submission 123175) | Freshwater microbial mat bacterial communities from Lake Vanda, McMurdo Dry Valleys, Antarctica - Oligotrophic Lake LV.19.BULKMAT1 | ecosystem: Environmental > Aquatic > Freshwater >... | reverse complement strand
GACGCAGACGCAGACGCTGCCGCTGCTGCTGCTGTGCGCCGCGCGCCCTGAACTGCTGGACCGGCGACCCGGCTGGGGCCAGGCATGGCCCGCACACCGCCGCCTGGACCTGCAGCCGCTGGGCACCGACGAGCGCCAGTCGCTGGCCCGTTCACTCTTGCAGCCGCTGGGGCAACACCCGGAAGCGCCGCTGTTGCAGCAGCTGCTGATCGAGCGCACCGACGGCAACCCCTTCTACATGGAGGCGCTGCTGCAGATGCTGATCGACAAGGGCGTGCTGGTCACGTCCACCGCGCCCTGGCAGTTGGAGTCGCATGGCTTGCAGCACCTGCAGGTGCCCACCACGCTGGTGGGTGTGCTGCAGGCACGGCTGGATGCGCTGCTGGCGCCGCAGCGGCGTGCGCTGCAGCAGGCCAGTGTGGTGGGTGCGGTGTTCTGGGACGATGCGCTGGCGTCGCTTGACGCACGCGCGCCCAGCGAGCTGCAAGCGCTGTGCCAACGTGCGCTGGCCATGCCGCATGAACAGAGCGCCTTCGGCGGCACCCAGGAATTCGCCTTCCGCCACCACCTGCTGCACGAGGTGACCTACGGCACCGTGCTCAAGCGCGACAAGCGCGAGCAGCACGAACGGGCGGCCTTGTGGCTGGAAGCGCGCAGCACCGGGCGCGGTGCGGAATTCGCGGGCCTGATCGCCGAACACTTCGAACGTGCAGGCATCCCCGACCGTGCGGCACAACACTGGGCGCTGGCTGCGCAAGAAGCCGCCAATCGCCATGCGGACCGCGCTGCGCTGGCACACGCCGACCGCGCGCTGGCGCTGGACATTGGCGACAACCCGCAGCGGCAGTTTGCGCTGCTGCGGGTGCGCGCCAGCGTGTGGCCGCGCCTGGGCGATGTGCAGGAGCACGAAAAGGCGGTGGCGGCGCTGGAAGCACTGGCCGAAGCGCAGGACGACGAGGTGATGCGGCTCATCGCAGCGCAAACCCGCATGCACAGGCTGTGCCAGAACGGCGACTACGAAGAAGCCCACGCGCTGGGCAAGCGGCGCCTGGCCACGGCCGAGGCGCTGGCCCCGCAGGAAGCGGCCCGCGCTCACAACATGCTGATCATGGCGCTGGGCCGCCAGGGCCGACATGACGAAGCTCGCGAGCACGCCTACGCCGCACTGTCCCTGGCGCGCGCCGGCAACGATGCCTACACCGAAGCGTCGGCCTTGAACAACCTGAGCGTCGGCTACTTGGCCGAACGCCGTCTGCCGCAGGCCACCGAAAGCTGCGAGCAGGCGCTGGCCGTCTACCAGCGCATCGGCAGCCGCTACGGCGCGGCCATTGCCATGCTCAACCTGTCGCTGGCGGCCCAGTACCGCGGGCAGCTGGTGGCCGCGCGGGACCAGCTCTTGCAGCTGCTGCAGCTGTGTGATGCCATCGGGCACCGGCAGATCGGTGCCCAGGGGCGCTGCAACCTGGCCGGTGTGCTGGTCGAACTCGATGAGCCGAAGGCGGCGCTGGACCACGCCCGTGATGGCATCCACATGGCCCGCATGGATGGCGACCGCTTCATTCAGGCCACCGGGCACGGCGCCATCTTCGAGGCCAGCTGCCGCCTGCACCTGTGGCAGCAGGCCATCGAACATGGGCGCCTGGCGCAGGCCGGCCTGGCGGCCAATGGCGAACCTGCGGAGTCGCTGTACTGCGAGGCCGGCGTTGCGTATGCCTTGCAGCAAGCCGGTGACAGCGCGGCTGCGATGGCGGGTGTTGACGCCGTGCTCGCTGCCGTGGCCGGCCGCGGTGGCTGGCACCACGACGAGGCCGAAGCGGCCATCGCCTGCAGCCGCGTGCTCATCCAGCAGCAAGATCCGCGATCGGCGGCCACCCTGGCCGCTGCCCACAGCGGCCTGACGGCGCAGGCGGCGTTTTTTGCAGACCCCGCCGAACGCGATCAGTTTTTGCAGGCCACCGCGTCGCGGCGCCAGATCCAGGCGATGTGGGACAGGCGTCTGCCGGGTCAGGGCAGCGCCGCAGCCTGATCGTTCAGCCCTGTCTGCTTTGACGGCACCGGCAATCGGGGCGCTTTCGAGCCGACTCGGCACCGTGCGTGTCACCCACTGGCTGTCCAGGATTGCACGCCACGGCGCCATCGACAGCCTGAAGCGCAGGCAGGCCCGCCCGCAGAGAAGTTTGCCCGCGACCCACGAAGAAGCCGACCCGTTTGCCGAGTTTTCTTGCTCCGACGCGGGGCCTTTGGAAAGCCTGATCCTGCAACGTCAGGCCGCTGAAGTCAGGTAGCGCCTCCGGTCGTTGCCGGCAGAGCAAAGACAATGCCTGACGTTGGCCTTCTACGACGGTCTGTGCCATGAAGAAATCGCGCGCCGTCTGGATCGCCCGCTGGGAACGGTCAAGAGTTGGGTGCGCCGCTCACTCATGTCATTGCGCAAGAGCGTCGATTGATGCCAGCCAGCGGCCGGGAGGTCGGACTGTGCACGAGGTTGCATCCCGCCCGCTGGAGTCCATCAAGCCAGCACGCTTCGGGCAAGCTTCAGATGATCTCGAAGTAGCGCTTCAACTCCCAGTCTGTCACCGCGTCCTGCCACTGGCGGTGTTCCCATTCGCGTGTGGCCGCGAAGTGATCGACGAAGGTGTCGCCCAGGAAGTCGCGCGTGATGTCGCTGTTCTTGAAGACGCCGGTGGTCTCGATCAGCGAACGAGGCGCACGCGGAATGTGCTCGGCGCCCTGGTTGGTGCCGGTGATGGGCGGCGCGGTGAGTTTCAGGCCCTGCTCCACGCCGTGCAGGCCGGCGGCGATGACGGCAGCCATGGCCAGGTAGGGGTTCACGTCGGCGCCGGGGCAGCGGGTTTCCAGCCGCGTGGCCTTGGGTGAACCGGCAATGACACGAAAGCTGGCCGTGCGGTTGTCCAGGCCCCAGGTGGGTTTGACGGGCGCCCAGAAGCCGTCCACCAGGCGTTTGTAGCTGTTGATGGTGGGCCAGAACATCGGCGCAAAGTCCATCAGGCAAGCCACCTGGCCGGCAAGATAACTCTCGAACAGCTGGCTCATCTTGCGCGGGCTCTTGGCGTCGAAGAAGAGGTTGGTCTTGCCGCTTGCGCTCCTTGCCGTGCTCCTTGCCGTGCTCCCTGCCGTGCTCCCGTCTGTACTGCCATCACTCAAGCTTTGGTGGATGTGGCCGCTGCAGCCTGGCAAAGTTGCGCTCCACTTGGCCATGAAGCTGGGCATCACGCCGTGCTGCTTGCCGATTTCGCGCGCGCCGGTCTTGAACAGGATGGCGCGGTCGGCCTGTTCCAGCGCCGGGCTGAAGGCGATGGCCGCTTCGTAGACACCCGGTCCGGTTTCGGTGTGCAGGCCTTCGATGGGCACGCCGAAAGCGGCCATGTCGTCCATCAGCGCGTTGAAGAACGCGCGCCGGTCGGCCATGCGCAGCAGCGAATAGCCGAACATGCCGGGCGTGATGGGCTCGGGGCCGACGCCCTTCTTCGCAGCCCAGCTCTGCGGCGTTTCCGCGAAGTTGAACCACTCGAATTCCATGCCGGTCATGACCTGCAGGCCCAGCCTTTCAGCGCGCTTCAAGACCCGCTTCAAGGTCTGGCGCGGGCACACGGCATAGGGCGTGCCGTCGGCGTTCACAAACTCGCCCAGGAAAAACGGCACGCCGCCGTCCCAGGGCACGTGGCGGGCGGTGTCCAGGTCCAGCCGCGCCAGCGCGTCGGGAAAGCCGTGCTGCCAGCCGGTGACCTGGGCGTTGTCGTAACAATGGTCGCTGCTGTCCCAGCCAAAGACGACGTCGCAAAAACCGAAGCCGCCGTCGGGTGCGGGCTGCGCCGCGCCGAAGAACTTGTCGCGGTGCAGGTACTTGCCACGCAAGATGCCGTCGATGTCGCTGACGGCCACCTTCACCTTGCCCGCGTCGCTGTCGCGTATGGCGGCCACGGCCGGGTGTTCGGTGGCGGCGCAACTTGTCACGCGGGGTGAGGCGCCAGGTGCGGCGCGAGGTGTGGCGGTCTCTCTCTTGCGGGCCATGTGCATGCTCCGGTCAGGGGCGCCGATGCCGCCGGCGGCATCGGCTGTCCAGGCGGGTGAGTGTGCCGGGAGGGGGGATGATGCGCGAGAGATCCATGGCGGTGGTCTTCAGCTTCGACCTGTCGTGGCTGAGCCCGCTGCTCAGCTTCACCGGCGTGGTGATGTTCATCAGCCGCCAGAACAGCACCTCCGGCCACATCGGGCGTGTGCTGATCGGCCCGGGCCTGATCACGCTGGCGCTGCAACTCATCGTGGCTGCCACCAGGCCGCCTCGCACATCTGCAGCATCGCCTACCCCATTCTGGAGTAGGCCGGCGTGTTGTCGGCCACTCGCATCCGGCAAAGCCAGCTGGGTGCGCTGGACGAAGCCAGCCGGCGCTGAAAACGCAGAGCCCACAATCCGCCGCACGCACACAGCAGGAAAGCGGGCGCCAGATGACAGACACCGTGCTCGTATCGGGGGGCAGCGGCTATATCGCCGGCTTCCTCATTCGCCAATTGGTGGCCGAAGGCTGGCAGGTGCACACCACCGTGCGCAGCCTGGCCAAAGAAGCGGCTGTGCGTGAACTGCTGCAAGTGGACAACAGCCGCCTGAAGTTTTTTTCCGCCGACCTGAACGCCGACGCCGGCTGGGCCGAGGCCGTGGCCGGCTGCAGCCACATGGCGCACGTGGCTTCGCCCTTGCCCCTGCGGGTGCCCCAACACGCCGATGAACTGGTGGTGCCGGCGCGGGACGGCGCCTTGCGCGCGCTGCGTGCAGCCCAGGCCGCCGGGGTGCAGCGATTTGTCATGACCTCGTCGGTGGCCGCCATCGCCTATGGCCGCGGGCGCGGGGTGCACCACTTCACCGAGGCCGACTGGACCGACCTGTCCCAGCCCGGCATCACGCCCTACGTCCAGAGCAAGACCGTGGCCGAGCGTGCCGCGCGCGACTGGATGGCCCAGCACGGCGGCAGCATGGAATTTGTCAGCATCTGCCCATCGGTGGTGCTGGGCCCGGTGTGGAGCCGCGACTATTCAGCCTCCGTGGTCATCGTGAAGAAGCTGCTCGACGGCAGCCTGGGCGCCTGCCCCGACATCGGCTTTGGCGTGGTCGACGTGCGCGACGTGGCCGACCTGCACGTGCGTGCGCTGAAGGCGCCGGGCCTGGCCGGTGAGCGCTTCATCGCATCGGGCCGTTTCATGAAGCTGCGCGAGATTGCCGACGTGCTGCGCGCAGAACTGGGCCCGCAGGCGCACCAGGTGACCACACGCAACGTGCCCGACTGGCTGGTGCGCATCGCGGCCCGGTTCAGCCCGATGGCACGCGCGGTGGTGGGTGAGCTGGGCTCCGTCCGCAATCAGAGCCCGGCGCATGCAAAAGAGGTGCTGGGCTGGGCCACCCGGCCGGTGGAGCAGAGCATCGTGGACAGCGCGCGCAGCTTGCTCAGCCTGGGTATCGTCAAACCTTTAAAGTGAGCGGTGAACATGACTCACGACAAAACCTGGTGGATGGTTCTGCGGTGGAAGACCTTTGTCGCCGGGGCGCGCAGTGGCTGCAGGGCGGTGCACTGCTGCGCTAGTGCGCTGATGCGCTGAATCTAAACTCGCAGGCATGAATTCACCGCATGCATCGACCGTGGCCTTCATCGGCGGCGGCAACATGGCTTCGGCCCTGATCGGGGGCCTGCTGCGGTCGGGCGCGTCGCCTGACCGCATCCTGGTGGTCGAACCTTTCGACGCCCAGCGCGACAAGCTGGCGTTGACCTTTGGCGTGCAGGCGCAGTCCGCACCCGACGCACGGCTGGCCGCAGCCGCCACGGTGGTGTGGGCCGTCAAGCCGCAGCTTTTCGCACAGGCCGCATCAAGCTGCGCCGCGTTCGTCGGTCAGGCGCTGCAGCTCAGCGTGATGGCCGGCATCCGCAGCGACGCCTTGGTGCAGGCCAGTGGCAGCGAGCGCGTGGTGCGGGCCATGCCCAACACGCCGGCGCTCATCGGGCAGGGCATTGCAGGCCTCTATGCACGGCCGGCGGTGGACGCTGCGGCGCGGGCCGAGGTGCAAGCCTTGTTCGTGCCCACGGGCGCATCGCTGTGGGTGGACCGTGAAGACGACCTGGACGCCGTGACCGCGCTGTCAGGCTCTGGGCCGGCCTACGTTTTTTACTTCCTTGAAGCCATGGTGCAGGCGGCGGCCGAGATGGGACTGTCTCCCGAGCAGGGCCGCGTGCTGGCGCAAAGCACCTTTGCCGGCGCTGCTGCGCTGGCCCAGCAAAGCCCGCTGACGCCGACCGCGCTGCGCGAGCAGGTTACGTCCAAGGGCGGTACTACCTTTGCTGCCATCACGTCGATGGACGACAGTGGCGTGAAAGCCGCCTTCGTGAAGGCGCTGCACGCGGCGCGCGACCGGGCGGCCGAACTGGGCCGCACCTGAAGGCGAGTGCTCGGCGGTTCAGCGGTTCAACGGTAGAAGGCCTCGACCTGGCCCTTGAGCTTGATCAGCAAGGGGTTGCCCTTGCGGTCCACCGATTTGCCGGCCGGCACTTTGATCCAGCCTTCGCTGACGCAGCACTCGGCCACGTCGTTGCGGTCCTTGCCGTTGAAGCGGATGCCGATGTCGTGCTCAAAGACCTGGGCGTCGTAGAACGGGCTCTTGGGGTCGGTGCACAGGCGGTCGGGGATGGGGGGTGCGGCTTCGGTCATGGCTTGGGGCCCTGGGTTTGTCGGAGCGAATATCGCACAGCGCCGGGCGCCTAAACTGAAGCGCGCACCGGCATTGATTGGCTGGCGCACCCCACCTCACGTCCGAACTCTGGTACCCACTGTCCCATGCTGACCTGGCTGTTCAAAAAACCCGCCGCATCCCCGTCAACGGCCGCCCCCGCTTCGGCCGCCCCCGCTGCGGCCCCACCCGCGGCGGCCCACACGGCGCCGGCGGTGGACTGGGCTGCACAGCTGACCACGGCCCAGGGTGACGAGCAGGCACTGCTGCGCCTGGCGCAGTCCGCAGCACCGCTGGCCACCAAACTGGCCGCCGTGCAGGCGCTGCAGGGCGAAGAGGCGCTGCGCCAGGCCGAACGTGAATTCCGCAGCCACGACCGCAAGGTGCACCGCCTGGCCAAGCAGCGGTTGGAAGCCACCGTGGCGCAGCGCGAGGCCCGCGCGCGCGCGCAGGCCCTGCTGCTGCAAGCGCAGACGCTGGTGACCGACCCGCAACTGCCCGCCAACTGGGTGGCCCAGCTGGACCGGGACTGGGCGGCCTTGCCCGCGGCACGGCTGGAAGCCGCGCACCTGAGCGAATTCGAGGCCCTGCGGGCCCGCCTGACCGTGGTGTTGCGCGAGCAGGCCGACACCTTGCAAATCCAACAGCGCTGGAAGGCCGAGGCCCAGCGCTGCCTGCAGCAATGGCCCGCAGAGTTGCGCCTGACCGCCGAGCAAGGCAGCAGTGCCGACGTCTTCACACTGAGCCAGCCGCTCAGCGAATTGCTGCAGTCACGGCCCGACGTGCCCGCCACCGCGCGTCTGGCCGCAGACCTTGAACAGGCGCTGCAGACTGCGGCCTGGGTGCAAGCCCAGCTGGCCCAGCCCCCATCCGATGAAGCTGCCCCCACCCCGGCAAGCAACCCGGCAACCCCATCAGCATCTTCACCAGCACCTGCTATCGACCCCGCATTGGCCGGCGCGTTGAAGAAGCGCATCGACGAGCAGACCCGCGCCAGCCAGCCGGCCCCTGCGGCCAGCCCAGCCCGCGCCGAGCCCCGCGCCACCAAGCCCAGAACCGAGGCCGCGGGCCCTGAACAGCTGCAGCAGGCCGAAGCCCTGTTGCAGCAGGCCGAAAGCGCGCTGGCCGAAGGCCAGTTGGGCGCCGTGCAGCAGCATCTGCAGACACTGCAGCCAATGCTGACCCGCAAACACACCAGCTGGCCCGATGCCTTGTGGGCGCGACACCAGGCGCTTTGGCTCGAGCAGGCGCGTCTGAAAGATTGGCAGCAGTGGGGTGGCGCGCGGGCGCGCGACGATCTGGTTGCCCAAGCGCAGGCCCTGGCGCTGCAGGTGGCACCGGCCGCCGCAGCGATTGAACCGGCCGCAGCGACTGAGTCGGCTGAAGTGGCCGAAGCGTCTGACACGCCCGAGACCTCTGCTGCTTGGCATCCCCTGAGACTGCCTGCTGCCAAGGCGCCCAGGAAGTTGAACCTGAAGGCGCTGGGCGACAGCATCCAGGCGCTGCGTCTGCGCTGGAAGGCGGTGGACCGTCAAGGTGCTGCAGCCACCCCCCGGCAGTGGCTGGCTTTCGACCAGGCCCTGCAAGTGGCGCACGGTCCAATTGCCGCGCAGCACGCAGCCACGCAATTGGCGCGGCAGGAAAACCTGGCTGCGCGTGAAGCGCTGCTGGGCACCCTGGAAGCGCTGGTGGCGCCGGATGAAGCGCCTGTAACTACCGCCTCAGCCGCCTCAGCGGCCTCAACTGTCACCGACCGGCGCGAGTTGCAGCGCCAGCTGTTCAACTTCCAGGCCGCCTGGCGCAAGCTGGGGCCCACCCAACATACGGCACCTGCCGCATCGCGCCGAGGCCTGGAACAGCGACTGCAGCAAGCCGTGGCTCGCCTCGAGGCACCGCTGCGCGCGCAGCAAGACGCGGCGGTGGCCGAACGCGAGCGGCTGATCCGGCTTGCACAGGCCTGTCTGCCGGGTGAGGGCGCGGCATCACACGCCGACGCCGCCCGCCAGGTGCGCGAACTGCAGGCCGACTGGCAGCACCAGGCGCGGGGCCTGCCGCTGCCGCGTGGCCTTGAAAACGCGCTGTGGACCCGTTTCAAGGCCGCCACCGACGCGGTGTTTGAGCAGCGTGAGGCCGCCCTGGGCGCACGCGATGCAGAACGTGCAGCCCACCTGGCCGCCGCTGAAGCGCTGGTGCAGCGCCTGGTGGCCGCCGGCACCGACTTGGCGCTGGACGACATCGGCCGCACCCTGACCGAAGTGGACCGCGCCTGGCGCCAAGGCGGTGAGCTGCCGCCTGGCACCGTCGACGCGCTGCAGGTCCGCTACCGCAGCGCACACGCCGCCGCCGTGCAGCGGCAGAGCGATGGCCAGCGCCTGCAATGGCAGGCCCAGTGCGATGCCTTGGCGGCCCGTTTGCGCCAGTGCGAAGCATGGGAAGACGCGGGCGCCCGCTTGGCGCCTGCTGCCGACGAGGCCGGGTCAGAAACAGCCCCGACGGCGGCCGATCAGAACCCCTTGCCCAGGGCCTGGGAACAGCCGCTGGCCCAGCGCCGGTCGCGGGCCGTGGGCACCGGCCCGCTGCCAGCCAGCGACGTGGACGACTTGCTGCTGCGCCTGGAGATTCACCTGAACCTGCCCGCCGCCCCTGAATGGCAGGCGTCACGCCAGCAGCTGAAGCTGCGCGCGCTGAAAGATGCCATGGAAGGCAGCCAGCCGCCCGCCCACGCTCAGCCTGCCGAAGGGCTGCGCGCGGCCTTGCTGCAAGCGGGCCTGAGTCCGGTTCAGCGCCAGCGGCTGCAGGTCCTGGTCGCGGCCCTGCGCGAGCGAATATCAAGGGATTTCCCTTAGACAGGTTCTATCGCCTGCTTAGCCAAAGCAAATTGGCCTGAGTTGATAAATACAGAGAAACTATCGTTCGTTGGTCGGCAAGAGCCGCGCTCTAACAGAGCCGGCGCCGACGTCCCGGTTTTTCTCTTCTTTCAACCTCAGACCTGCGAGACCCCACATGTCGATCATCAATACCACCGTCCAGCCCTTCAAGACCACCGCCTTCCACAACGGCAAGTTCGTTGAAGTCAGCAATGAAAGCATCAAGGGCCAGTGGGCCGCTTTCATCTTCATGCCCGCCGCCTTCACCTTCAACTGCCCCACCGAAGTAGAAGACGCAGCCACCCACTACGCTGAATTCCAGAAGCTGGAAACGCAGGTCTACATCATCACCACCGACACGCACTTCTCACACAAGGTGTGGCACGAAACCTCGCCCGCCGTGGGCAAGGCGCAGTTCCCGCTGGTGGGCGACCCCACCCACACGCTGACGCGCATGTTCGGTGTGCACATCGAAGAAGAAGGCCTGGCGCTGCGCGGCACCTTCGTCATCAACCCCGACGGTGTGATCAAGACCGCCGAAGTGCACTCGAACGAAATCGCCCGCGACGTGAAGGAAACCCTGCGCAAGCTGAAGGCTGCCCAGTACACCGCCAAGCACCCCGGCCAGGTGTGCCCTGCCAAGTGGAACGAAGGTGCGGCCGCGCTGACGCCGTCGCTGGACCTGGTCGGAAAAATCTGATTCGACCCGGCTCCGAAGGGAGCCCGCCAGGCGGTGCGGGCGCGGCCCAACAAGTCGCGCCTGCTCACCTTTTCCGAAGCCCGGTTTCGGAGCCCCATTCAACCAGCAGGACCCACCATGCTCGACGCCAGCCTCAAGACGCAACTGCGCGCCTACATGGAGCGCATCACGCAACCGGTGGAGCTGATCGCTTCACTCGACGAACGCCCGGCATCGGCCGAGATGCGTGCCCTGCTGGAAGACATCGTGGCGCTCAGCGACAAGGTCACGCTGCGCACCGATGGCGCCGACGCGCGCCGCCCGTCGTTCCAGATCACCCGCGCCGGCCACGACATGGGCCTGCGTTTTGCCGCCGTGCCGCTGGGCCACGAATTCACTTCGCTGGTGCTGGCGCTGCTGCAGGCCGGTGGCCACCCGCCCAAGATCGACGCCGAGACCATCGAGCGCATCCGCGGCCTGGACGGCGACTACCAGTTCGAAACCTGGATGAGCCTGACCTGCCACAACTGCCCCGACGTGGTCCAGGCCTTCAACCTGATGGCGGTGCTGAACCCGCGCATCCGCCACACCGCCATCGACGGCGGCCTGTTCCAGGAAGAAGTGGACCGGCGCCAGATCATGGCCGTGCCGCTGGTGTTCCTGAATGGCGAAGTGTTCGCCTCGGGCCGCATGGACGTGGCCGAGATCGTCGCCAGGCTGGACACCAATTCCGCCGCGCGTGACGCGGCCAAACTGGCGGCCAAGGAGACTTTCGACGTGCTGATCGTCGGCGGTGGCCCGGCCGGCGCTGCGGCTGCGGTCTATGCCGCGCGCAAGGGCATCCGCACCGGCATCGTGACCGAAAAGGTCGGCGGCCAGACGCTGGACACGATGGGCATCGAAAACTTCGTGTCCGTGCTGGAAACCCAGGGCCCCAAGTTCGCGGCCGCGCTGGAAGCGCACGCCAAGGCCTACGACGTGGACATCATGAGCGGCCAGTTGGTCCAGGCGCTGATCGCCGACCCGGTCGACGACACACAGCCGGTGCAGATCAAGCTGGCCAACGGTTCGGTGCTGCGTGCCCGCTCGGTGGTGTTGGCCACCGGCGCGCGCTGGCGCACGGCCAACGTGCCGGGCGAAGCCGAGTACAAAAACAAGGGCGTGGCCTACTGCCCGCATTGCGACGGCCCGCTGTTCAAGGGCAAGAAGGTGGCCGTCATCGGCGGCGGCAACTCGGGTGTCGAGGCCGCCATCGACCTGGCCGGCGTGGTGCAACACGTCACGCTGGTCGAGTTTGCCGAGCAGCTGAAGGCCGACGCGGTGCTGGTGAAAAGGCTGCACAGCCTGCCCAACGTCACCGTACACACGAATGCGCAGACGACGGCGATCACCGGCGACGGTCAGAAGGTCAGCGCGCTGAAGTTCAAGGACCGTGTCAGCGGCATCGAACAGCAGGTGGACCTGGCCGGTGTGTTCGTGCAGATCGGCCTGGTGCCGAACACCGAGTGGCTGCGCGGTGCAGTGGAACTCAGCCGTTATGGAGAGATCGTCGTCGACGGCAAGGCGGCCACCAGCGTGCCGGGTGTGTTTGCTGCGGGTGACGCGACGACGGTGCCGTTCAAGCAGATCATCATCGCTGCGGGTGATGGCGCCAAGGCGGCGTTGTCGGCCTTCGACCACTTGATACGGCACGCCGCGCCGCGCTGATTTCAGGGACGCTGTTCCGCGATCCAGGCCGCCATGCGCATCTCCAGCGCCGCCAGCGGCACCGATCCGGTGGCCAGCACCGCGTCATTGAAGTCGCGCAGGTCGAAGCGTGAACCCAGCTCACGCTCGGCCCGTGCGCGCAGTTCGCTGATGCGGATCTGGCCGATCTTGTAGGCCAGTGCCTGGCCCGGCCAGGCGATGTAGCGGTCGATCTCGTTGACGATGTCCTGCTCGGTCTTGGCCGTGTGGGCGCGGAAGTAGTCGATGGCCCGTTCACGGCTCCAGCCGAAGGTGTGCATGCCGGTGTCCACCACCAGGCGCACGGCGCGCCACATCTCGTAGGTCAGCTGGCCGAAGCGGTCGTAAGGGTCGTCGTACAGGCCCATGTCGTGGCCCAGCTGTTCGGCGTAGAGCGCCCAGCCTTCGCCATAGGCCACGAAGTAGGCGGTCTTGCGGAACATGGGCATGTCCGGCAGTTCCAGCGCGCGCGCAAACTGGAAGTGGTGGCCCGGCACGGCTTCATGCAGGGTGAGCGCCATCATTTCCCAAGTTGGGCGTGTCTCGGGCCTGTACAGGTTGACGGCGAAATAACCGGGCCGTGAGCCGTCGGTCGCAGCGCCCATGTAGTAGGCGGTGGTGGTGTCGGGTGCGATGTTGTCGGGGATGGCCTTCACGCCATAAGGCAGGCGCGGGATCACCTTGCTGATCTTCACCAGCTCGGGGTCGATTCGCTTGGCCACCACCTGGTAGGCCTGCAGCAGCTCTTGCGGCGTCTTCTTGAAGAAACGTTCGTCGGTGCGCACAAAGGTGAAGAAGGCCGCCATGCTGCCGGTGAAGCCGGTTTCGACCTTGACCTTTTCCATTGCCGCCTGCAGCCGCGCCACTTCCTGCAGGCCGATGTCGTGGATCTCTCGCGCCGTCAACGCCGTGGTCGTGAAGCTCTTCACCAGCAGTTCATAGTGCGCCGCACCGTCGGGCTGTGCGCTGGCCGCGATGGTGTCGCGCGTGTACGGCAGGTAGTCGCGTTCGAAGCTGTCCTTGAGCTTGCGGTAGGCCGGCACCACCGCTTGCTGGATGAGCCGGCGAGCCTCGGCCTCCAGCGCCGCACGTTCGGCTTCGGGCAGCGTGGCAGGCATGCGCTTGAAAGGTGCGTAAAAAGGGCTCTGCCTGGCGTCGTCTACCAGCTGCGTGGCCATCTGCGCCGGCACGCGGTTCATCAGCACCCGCGGCGGCATGCGGCCCTGGCGCCGGCCTTCCTGCATCAACAGCAGCGTCTGGTCCACCAGCGCGGAGATGCCGGCCAGCCGCGCCAGGTACTGCCGGTAATGCAAAGCCGTGCTGAAGGGCGTGGTTTGCTGGATGGTGTTGAGCGTCTGCACGCCGCCCTGGTGGCCGATGGGCTGCAGATGTTCCTTGAAGGCCTGGCGCTGCACGGCCAGTTGCAGCTGCCATTCGAAGGTGTCGAAGTGCAGCTGATCGGCGGCATTCAGCGCCTGACGCGGGATGCCGCGCAGGCGCTGCAGCGTGGTGCGGTCGGCGGCCTGGCGGGCCTCGATGGCGGTCAGGCTCATGTCGGTCCAGCGGTCGTTGTAGCGGATGTCGCCCTGGTAGCTGGCCCGTTCAGGGCGTTCGCGCAGGCCGCGCTCCCACTCGTCGGCAAACAGGGTGTGCAGGGTCTGCGACGGGGTCGGGGAACTGGTTTGTGCTTGGGCCATCGTCATCGTCACTCCCAGGGCGCAGGCGAGCAGCCGCAACCGCCCCTGCTTGATCAGCACAGCGTGTGTCATGCCACAAACAGGTCCAGCGCCACGCCGGCAAACACGGCAAAGCCCAGCCAGTGGTTCAGGCGAAAGGCCTTGAAGCAGCCTTCGCGTTGGCGCCCCCGGATCAGGCTGAAGTGCCAGCTGGCCTGCGCCGCCGCGGCCACGATGCCCAGCAGGAACACCGGCCCCAGGCCCAGCGCGCGCCCCAGCAGTGCCCAGCTGACCAGGTACACGGCATAGAAGGCCATCACGGCTGCCACGTCGAAGCGGCCCAGCGTGATGGCGCTGGTCTTCATGCCGATGCGCATGTCGTCGTCGCGGTCGACCATGGCGTACTCGGTGTCGTAGGCCAGCACCCAGAACAGGTTGGACAGCAGCAGCAGCCAGGCGTGCGGCGGCACGGCGGCGTGGATGGCGGCCAGGCTCCATTCCGTGCCCCCCTGCGCCGCGGCAAAGGCCATCGGGATGCCAAAGCTGAAGGCCAAGCCCAGCACGGCCTGCGGCATGCTCAGCACGCGCTTGGCGTAGGGATAGACCAGGGTCACGGCCAGCGCAACGAAGCTGAGCAAGATGGCCGGTGCGCTGGTCGTCAGCACCAGGCCAAAGGCCGCCAGGGCCAAAACCGCGCCCAGCAGCAGCGCTTCCTGTGTCGACACCGCACCGCGTGTCACCGGCCGCCCGGCCGTGCGCTTGACGTGTTTGTCGAAGTCCTGGTCGGCTACGTCGTTGATGCAGCAACCAGCGCTGCGCATCAGCACCGTGCCGGCGGTGAAGACGACCAGCAGGTGCCAGCCCGGCCAGCCGTCGGCGGCGATCCACAAGGCGCTGAGCGTGGGCCACAGCAGCAGCAACCAGCCGGCGGGGCGGTTCCAGCGGATGAGGTCCAGATAGAGGGCCAGCCGCGTGGGCGCGGCATGAGGCGCGGGCCGAGGCGCGGGAAGGGGGGCGGGAGGGGGGACGGGAGAACTCACGGCTCGATTATCGGCAGCGGCCATTGAACCGTTTGCGGCCGGTGGCGCACACACGGTCGTCGGGCCCGGAAAGACACCTGGGTACCGCGCCGTTCACCGTTCAACTCCAGGAGCCCGTATGCACCCTTACCCCCACATCGACTGCCCCGCCTTTCGCCCGCTGGCCCTCGCTTTGGCCAGCACCTTGGCCGTGGCGCTGGCCGCCTGCGGCGGTGGCGACGAAACCACCGCCAGCGCCGAGCTGCAACCCGCTGCCGGCTACGCCGTGGTGCAGGGTCAGCTCACCGACAGCAGTGGCGCGCCGCTGGCCGGGGCCCAG
>Ga0163144_10016678_pt1 | contig 15037 bp, 6 predicted proteins | sample OliLak19BULKMAT1_FD_123175 | JGI IMG/M metagenome (GOLD analysis project Ga0163144, IMG submission 123175) | Freshwater microbial mat bacterial communities from Lake Vanda, McMurdo Dry Valleys, Antarctica - Oligotrophic Lake LV.19.BULKMAT1 | ecosystem: Environmental > Aquatic > Freshwater > Lake... | reverse complement strand
TTTCCGGCACCAGCACGAACGTCTGCCCGCCGTCCGCGCCGCACGCCGGATGTCCCCCCGGCGTCGCAGACTCCGAGCCGGAGGCCGCCCCCGCGATGTGGCACGACCCGGACGACCGCATCCGCAAGGCCATGGAGCGGTTCGAGGAAGACGACGTCGAGGCGGCGCGTCGGATGCTCCGAGCCCTCGAGAAACAGGGGGTCGAGAGCCCCCGCATCGACCTCTACCTCGGGCACTGCCATCTCGAGGAGGGCAACGCCGAGGCGGCGCTCATGCGGTATCGCCGGGCCGCGCTCCGGGCACCGCGGCGCGCGGAGCCCTGGATCGGACTGGGCCTCGCGTTCGGCCGCGCCGGTCGCCTGCGGCGCGCCCGCGCGGCGTTTCGCCGGGCCACCCGGCTGGCGCCCGACCTCGAGGAGGCGCACTGCCAACTCGTCCACTGCCATGTCCTGCTCGGCGAGATGGACCAGGCGCTCACGGTCGCGCAGCGGGTGCTTGCCCTCGACCCCCGGTGCGCGCAGGTCCACCGCCATCTGGCGATCGGGTTCGCGTTGGAGGGGCGCCACGAGGACGCGCTGGCGGCCTGGCGACGGGTCGCCGAGCGCGACGCGGACCACCCCGAGTTGGCCGTCGGGCTCGCCCGGGCCTTCGCGAATCTCCGGCGGACGTCGGAAGCCCGGTCCGCGTTCCTCCGGGCGCTCGCGCGGGACCCTGCCGACCCGGAGGCGCGGATCGGGCTCGGCGACCTCTCGGCGGCCGAGGGGCGGTCCGAAGAGGCGTTCGAGCATTATCGGGCGGCCGTCGAAGCCGACCCGGACGACGCCGAAGCGCGGCTCCGATGGGTGGAGGCCCTGGTGGACGGCGGACGCCCGGCGGAGGGCCTCGAGGCCCTCACCGGGATCGCGTGCGACGACGAGGACGAGGCGCTCGTCGCCACCACGCTCGAGGCACGCGCGCTCGCGGCCCTCGGCCGGCGCGGGGCCGGCGTCGCCCTCCTGCGCGGATTGGTCGCCCGCCGTCCGCGGGCGGCGCAGGCGTGGCGCGCGCTCGGCGACTTCCTCCTCGTCGCGGGCCGCCCGCGGACGGCGCGGACCGTCCTCACCCGGGCGTGCCGCCTCGATCCGGAGGCGCCGGAGAGCCCGCGGCTGCTGGCGCGCGCGGTCGCCCGTTGCGGCCAGCGCAAGCGGGCGGCGGCCATCCTCGCGCACGCCGCCCGTCGCCACCCGCGGCTCGAGGAGCTGCACCTCGACGTCGCCGCGGCGCTCATCGCGCGCGGTCGGATCGACGGCGCGGAGCGCGCGCTGTTGCGGGGGATCTCGTTCCTGCCGTCCTCGGCGACGCTCTGGGCGGCCGCGGCCGAGATGGCGCTGGACCGGGGCCGGGCGGCCGAGGCGCGGTCGAGGCTCCGGGCGGCGCTCCGGCGCGATCGCCGGCAACCCCAGGCCCTGTCGTCGTTGGTTCGGTTGCTCGTGGCGCGGGGGGACTGGCGACGGGCGTCACACGCCGGTCGGGCCGCCGACCGGGTCGTCCCGGCGTCGGACCCCGCCGTCCGGGACCGCGGCCTCGCGCTGCTGCGTCGCGGGCGACCGGGCGAGGCGGTCGCCGTCTTGCGTCGGTACGTACTCGCGGCCCCCGCGGACCCGCGCGGGTACGCGCTGCTGGCGGAGGCCCTCGAGACCCTCGGCGACGCGACGGCGGCGAGCGCCCAGCGTCGGATCGCGGCGGCGCTCGGCGCCGCCTGACGTCCGTGGGCCACGAGGCGCTACGGAGAGGCGCTCACGGCGATGGGTGGGGCCACGGGTGGGGGGCGCCCGCGCTCGGCCCGCGCTCGGCCCGCGCTCGGCCCGCGCTCGGCCCGCGCTCGGCCCGCGGTGCGATCTGACGGGGGCCCCCCGGGCGACCGCGTCGCGTCGACCGGGGGGGGGCGTGCGATCGAGCGGGCCGGAGGACCCGGGACCCGCAACCCGTCTTCGCAGGCCCAGTCGCCGGCCCTCCGACTCGACCCGACCGACCTTGCGGATGGGGGCGGCGTCGGGCGAGCGATCCGTCCCTGGGACCCGGGGATGATCGTGCGGAATCGCTCGTTGCACCCGTCCGCTCGGGGAATGTCGGAGACGTCGATCCGTTGGATCTCTGGGAGGAGGAATGGGTTAGACACGCCCGGGGTGCGTGTCGTAAAGTGGCCCGCGACTTGCCCTACCCCGGGCAATCCCTTGCTGGGTTCCTTGGAGTTTTCCATGAACAGGTTTGGCGCGCGCTTCATGCGCTGGTCGGTGGCCTCTGTGGCCGTAGCCGCGGTCTCGCTCTCATCCGTGAGCTGCGGTGGCGGTACCGGTGGGTCCGGCACGGGCGACACCCTCCCGGGCGTCGTGCTCGTCGACTTCCTCCAGCAAGGCGAGGACAACGTCCCGCTGAACCGGACGCTCGAGTTCCTGTTCAGCAGCCCGCTCGATCCGGCGTCGGTGGGCCCGGCGTCCATCCAGATCCGCCAGGGGCCCGCGTTCGGCTCCGCGATCTTCGGCAAGTACATCATCCAGGGCGCACGCGTGTTCTTCGAACCCGCGCTCCCCGGCCTCTGCGACCTCTCGGACGGCGGGCTGCAGGCGGACACCGATTACCGCGTGACGGTCATCGGCCGGCCCGAGGAGTTCGCCATCCGGAACCTGACGGGCGACCCGCTCGAGAAGACGGTGACGGAGGGTCTCAGCTTCCACACGCGCGCCGAGACCGACCCGCAGCTCTTCGAGGACCAGAAGCCCGGCCTGCTGCCGCAGGTCGTTTCGGTCTCGCCCGTCAACAGCACCGCGAACGTGCCGGTGGGTCCGGGGAACAAGGTCGAGATCGTCTTCACCGAGAACATCAACCCCTGCACGATCTCGCAGAACACCGTCCTCATCCAGCAGGTGGCCGTGGGCCCGTTCTCGCCGGTGGACTCGACGCCCAGCGACCCGACGTCGTGGGGTAGCGGCACCGCGACGACGCCGGCGCGCACGATTCGCTGCGTCTACGACCTCCAGCAGGACACGCTCAACACGAAACTCACGCTCACGCCGGTGTTCGGCGAGTGGCCCGACAACGCGCTGATCCTCGTCCAGCTCTTCAACACCGTGACGGACTTCGGCAGCAACCCGCTGATCCCGCTGACGTTTGCCTTCACGACCGAGGACCGTCCGGTCCAGTTCGGCGCGCGCGTTCTCGAGTTCGACGGCGACGTGCCCATCGACGCGAACGGCTCGACGGCCGAGGTCAACACGGCGCGCTCGGTCGGGCGTGTCACCGGGTTCCTGCTCGTCTCGGGGGACGGCGACAACGGCGCGACCAGCAACATGAACGCGGGCTCCGGCCCGGACGCGTCGCTCGGCAACGTCATCGGCGGGGGCCCGTGCTCCACGCCCTTCCCCCCCTCGATCGCCACCCAGAACGACGGCAACCCCGAGGACTTCGACCCGGTGGCGGACGTGAACCTGAGCACGGGTTCGACGCGGAACACCTGCAAGAACAACACGGACGGCTCGGCCGCCGTGATCTTCGAGTACCGCTCGTTCCGGATCCGTGCCGGCGTGACGGTCCGGCTCTCCGGGCGCAACCCCGCGATCATCTTGGTTCGCGGTGACATCAACATCGAGGCTGGCGCCCGGCTCCTCACCCGGAGCGACGGCGGCAACGGTCTCCTGACCTCGGGCGGCTCGAACGGCGCCACCCAGAACAACACGACCAACTCGGAGGCTGGCGTCGGCTACGCCGGCGGCGGCACCGGTGGCCGCGCCCTCGCGGTCGGCTCGAACCTGCTCGTCTACAGCGAGAACGGCAACCCCGGCTACGGATCGCTCAACTACGGCGCAGCGTCGCCGGGCGTCGGCGGCCTGACGGACCCGATCCTCCAGGGCGCAGGGCGCGGCAACACCGGTACCCTCCTGGCGACCGTCACCGCGATGAACCGCATCTCCCCGTCGGGCGGCGGCGGCGGTCACGCGACCGCGGGTGTCGCCGGCACGGCGACCGGTAGCGGCACGAGCCCGCGCTACCTCATGACCGCGAACGTGGACGGGGCCGCAGGCGGCACGTACGGCGACAACTCCGGGCGCATGCCGACGGCCGAGGCCGGTTCCGGCGGCGGCGGCGGCGGATCGAACCAGTCGCTGCCATTCGGCACCGGCTTCTACTACGGCACGGGCGGCGGGGGTGGCGCCGGCGGCGGCTTCGTCGACCTCACCACCCAGGCGACGATCCGGATCTTCGGGTCGATCGACGCCCAGGGCGGTCGCGGCGGCAACGGCGGCTCGCCGGGCGGCGCGTTCTACGGCTCGGGCGGCGGCGGCGGCGGCGGTTCGGGCGGCGGCATCCGCCTGCTCACTCCGGGCTCGGTCGTCCTCGGCGCGGGCGCGGTGCTGACGACCGCCGGTGGCGCGGGCGGCACGAGCTCGGTCTACCCGGCGGGAGGTGCGACCGCGAACAACGGTGGCGCCGGCGGCGTTGGCCGCATCGTGATCGAGGACGCCGATTCGGTGATCCAGGGCATCGGCGGCGCGACGGTCGTCCCGGCCGACGGCGCGCCGGGCTTCTACCGTGGCGTGTTCGACGCGACCCGGTTCAAGGGCGGCGGCATCCGGCCGTTCGCCGTCACCTTGGTGATGGACATGGGGCCGTACGCCCCGACGTTCCTTTCGGCGACCGCCGCGGACTTCATCGCTGGCATCCCCGGCGTCGCCACCCGCGGCGTCGGCCTGACCTCGATCTTCGTCGAGGCCGAAGGGTTCCCCGCGAACCCCGACGGCACGGCGAGCGCGGTGGGCACGGGGTGGCACAGCGTCGGGTACTTCACGGACTCGGGCGCCGAGACGGCCCCCATCTTCGTTGCCGATCTGGCGCCGCCGCCCGCGGACGTCGCCTCGGCGGGTGGGCTGCTCCCCGGGAACATTCCGGGCAGTACCTTCCCGATGCTGAGCGGCCGCGAGTTCCTTCGGTTCCGCTTCACGTTCTTTCTGCCGACCACCGTGGGCCCGTTCGATCCGGGTCCGTATGTCGATCGCTGGCAGGTGAACTTCACCTACGACCAGTAGGCGCAGGTCTTCCTGAGAGGGGGCCCGCTGCCCCCTCCGCGCTCCCCGACGGGCTCGGCGACCGATCGCCGGGCCCGTCGTCTTTTTTGACGGTCACCGCGACCGGCCTGGCGTCGGTGAGCCCGCTGCGGGGCGCGTGCTGTGGCCCTATACTCCGAATCCCCATGACCTTGAACGCCCGTTGCGCCCCCGACGTCCCGGCGCCGCCCCAGAGCGTCGCGGAGGCCCGCGACCGTCTCGCGGCGGTCCTCGCGCCTCTCGGGGGCGGGGTCGTGGCGCTTTCGGGTGGGACGGACAGCGCGGTCGTCCTCGCGGCTGCCTCGAGGACGTGGACGCCCGCGCGATGCGTGGCCGTCACGAGCCGCTCCGACAGTCTGGCGCCCCGGGAACTCGACGATGCGCGGGCCCAGGCCGCGGCGGTGGGAGTCGAACACGTGGTCCTCGCCGGTCACGAGGTCGATCTCGATGCGTTCCGCCGCAACGCCCCCGACCGGTGCTTCCACTGCAAGGACACGCTGTACGGCGCCGCCCGGGCCGAAGCCGATCGCCGCGGGCTCCCGTGGGTCGTCGATGGCGCGAACGCGGACGACGTGGGCGACCACCGTCCGGGGCTCGCCGCGCGGGACCGGCACCGCGTCCGGTCGCCGCTGCTCGAGGCCGGGCTCACGAAGCCTTGGGTGCGGGCCGTCGGACGCGAGTTGGGCCTCCCGTGGTGGGACAAGCCGGCGGAGTCCTGCCTCTCGAGCCGTTTCCCTTACGGGACGGCCATCACGGTGGAGGGGCTCGCGCGCGTTCGCGACGCCGAGGAGGTGGTGCGTCGTCTCGGCTTCCGCGTGGTGCGGGTGCGGGTTCACGACCCGATCGCGCGGATCGAGGTCCCGCCGGCCGACCTCCCCGCGATCCTGGCCCCGGGGCTGCGGGAGCGGGTCGTCGAAGGGCTCAAGGCGCTCGGGTTCCTCTACGTCACGGTGGATGTCGAGGGGTTCCGCTCCGGGAGCATGAACGAGGCGCTCCGTCCGCCGGATGCGCCGACGATGGCGACGGGCCCGCGCTGAGCGCGTGGGAAGGAATCGAAGATTCCGTCACAGACCGTGAAAATCCGTCACGACGGCGATTTCTTCCCAAGCTCTGAACCGTCCTGCGCGGGGCGGGGCGGCGTCCGGGCTTGACGCGGGCCCGGCCGTGCCGACCGTCCGTCAGCGCTGGAAGATCGGCAGCACCTCATCGGGGATCGCGAGCGTGAGCACCGCGAACGCGGTGGGCAGCAGGTCGTGGAAGTGGAAGGTGTCGTTTTCGTCGTGCCACGACCCGTCGAGGCGTTGCTCGTCGAGCAGGGCGCGGAACACCTGCGTCCGCCACGAGCCCCAGAGGCGGGTTGGGTCGTCGTCGAGCCGAGCGTCGCGGGTCCCGCCCCCGTCGCCCTCCGTGCCCGACCCCCCGTCGGTACCGGAACCCCCGTCGAGTTGCCACGCGGCCCACGCGGCGTAGAAGTGCCCGTAGTAGTACCACTCCCGCCGCACCATCACGTCGTGCAACGAACGCTTCAGATAGCGCACCCCGTCCCGGATCCGCTGGCCGTCGCCTTCGACGTCGTCCTTCGCGTAGCGCCCGAGGAGCAGGAACGACGAGACCGCCGCGGCGGTGAGCGCATACGTCGAGCGATCCTGCTGGATGGAGTACTTGAAGGACCCGTCGGGCTTCTGGCTCTGGCGCAGGTACCGCAACCCGTTCGCGATGATGGTGCTGCTGACCTTGACCCCCGCGTCGTGCGCGGCGCGCAGACCCTGGGCGACCGTCACCGTGACGCTGCCCTCGTGGTCCTGGCTCGGCGTGGGGTTGTAGCCCCAGCCGCCGGTCGGCGTCTGGCTCGTCTCGGCGCAACGGACCGCCTGGCGGAGCACCTTCCGGATGCGGGTCGTGAGATCCTCGTCGGCCGAGCCCATGGCGGAGGCCAGCGCCAGCATGGCGTAGCCATGGCCATGCATCCGCGAGTCGACGTCGCCGTCGCGGAAGAAGTAGCCGGTGTCGTCGTGGGTTCGCCCCTTCGCGCCCGCCGCCTTCATCCGCTCCTCGACGAGGTTCACGAGGAAGCGCGTCCCCTTGGCGACCGCCTCGCCGTGCGGGCCGCGCCCGACGCCGGAACCGCCCGCGAGGAGCGCCAGCGTCGAGAGCGACGTGATGGCGACCGACGCGCGGCCCTCGCCGAAGTTGCCGTCCGGATTCATCTGCGACGCGATCCACGCGCAGCCGCGACGGATCGACGCGCGTCGCTCGACGTCGAGCGGGTCCTCGCGCGTGGCGTCGCGGTCCACCGGGTCGCCGGCGCCGGCGCCGCGGGCGCCGCCCAGCACGACGAGCAGGGGCATCAGCCAGCGTCCCGCGCGCCGCCCGCGGCGGGGGACGAGGCATCGGCGCGGGGGCGGCGGGGGGGGCGTCATGGGAGCGCGGGGCGCCGGCAACATCCTACCGCGCACCGCGCCTCAGGGGGGCGGGCGCGGTTGTCCGGTCGGGCCCGCGCGCGCTACTTCCGGTCGTGGGCCTGCTTCGCGAGCCACTTCCGGTACATCTCGATCCGGGCGCGGTACTTCGGCGGGATGTCGTCGGTCTTGCCGGTGACGATCGCGCGGCGGACGGTGTCGGGGAGCGACGTGAACCACGCCGGAGGTCCGCCCTCCGGGGCCGTGCCCTTCTCCGCGTCCGGCGGCGGCTTCTCGCCGTCGGGCTTGGGCGGGTCGCCCTCCTTCTTGCCGTCCTGTGGGGACGGCTGCGGCTCGTCCGGGTTCGGGAGATCGCGGCGCGGGTCGTTCCCGCTGCTCGGGTCCGATCCGTCGCCGCCCCCGCCGCCGCCCCCCTGTGTGGGGATCATGCGGACGAGTTCCTCGAGCTCGTTGGGGATCGCGCCGCCCGTCGCCTGGGTCGTGCGGATCAATTCCTCGATCTTGCGGCGGACGTCGTCGCCCTCCCCGCCGGGCGGCGGCGAGCCGCCGCCCATGCCCGGGTCGCCACCGGCCATGCCGGCCTCGCCCGACGGGGAGGGGGGAGCCTCCGGGGTGTCGGGCGGCTTCACCTCGGCGCCCTCGGGCTTCTTGCCGCTGCCGAGGGAGGCCTCGAGCAGCGCCTGCTGGTTCTCGCGCATCAGCCGGATCACCTTCTCCATCTGCGCCTTGATCTTGGCCTGGAGCGCCTCGGGGCTGTCGCCGCCTTCGCCGTCCTCGGCGCGGACGGGCCCCGCGAGGACGGGGAGCAGGGCGACGCCGGCGGCGACCGCGAGGAGCCGACGGAGGAGGCGGCGGAGGAGCGGGCGGGAAGGGGCGGTGCGCATGGGAATCTCCGGCGTCACGAGTCGCGGTAGACCGACTTCATCAGGGCTTCGAGGTCGTCGGCCATCTTCTGCTGCTGGTGGTGGAGCCGCTCGAGCGTGCGACGCTGGCGCTCGTCGACCTCGCCCCGGCGCACGGCCTCGTTGGCGCGCCAGAACGTCTCCACCTTCGTGTTCAGGTCCATCTGCATGCGGCGGAGGAGTTTCAGCTCCACCGACGGCGGCACGAGCACGGGCTTCGGCGGCGGCTGCTGGCCGTCCGGCTTGTCCTGCTTCTGTTGCGGCTGCTTGCGCCGGGTGATCTCGTCCTCGAAGGCCTGGATGAGTTGGGTCACCTCGACGATCACCTCGGACGCGAGGCCCTGCACGTGGGCGTCGTGCTGGTCGTCGCCGAGGAGCCGCGCGAGCTCGCCCATGTCGATCGACACGCCCTCGAGGGCGCTCGCGAAGGCGACGGACGCCTCCTCGCGGACGGCCTTCACGCGCTCGTCCACCTTCTCGCGCAGCTTCGTCTGGTCTTCGGCGAGCGCGCGCAGGGCGCGCCGCTGCACGCGCGCGAGCGCGGCGCCCGCGGCCGCGTCCGAGATCGACTTCACTTGGCCGCGGATCCGCTCCTCCTCGAGCTTGAAGTCCTTCAGGTCCTGGACGAGGCGGAAGAGCATTTCCTCCTGGCGGAGCTGCTCGTAGCGCCGCTGCTCGCGTTCGAGTTCCTGGCGCGCCTGCTCGAGGTAGCGCCGGGCCTCTTCGGCGTTCTCCGACGCGGACGACGACGAGCCGGCGTCGAGGCTCTGCTCGGCGTCCTCCATCTTTTGCTGCGCCGACTGCGCGGACCGCTTCGCTTGCGGGTTCTCGGCCTTCGCGAGCAGGTCCTGGAGGTCCTTCATCTTCTCGCGGAGCCGCTTCTGCTCCGCCTCGAGCTCCTTCAGCTGGCGGCGCGTGTCGGCGGCGTCGCCGCTCTCGTCGGCGGCCTTCTCGAGCGCGTCCTTCGCCTGCTGCATCGACCGACCGGCCTGGGCCTGCGACCCGGCCGCCTGGCTGCGTTGGCCGCGTTGCGCCTCGCCCGCGGCCTGCTCCATCTTCTGCCCCGCCTCGGCGAGCGCGGCCTCCGCCGCCGCCGCCGCCCGCTTGGCCTCGTCGGACGTGGGCGCCAGGGCGGCCGCGGCCTTGCGGGCCTCCTCGGCCTGGTCCCGCAGGCGCCGCTGCGCCTCCGCGAGCGCGCGATCGCGTTCGGCCGCGTCCTCCCGGAGTTTGCGGGCCTCGGCCTCGAGCGCCTTGCGGGCCCGGTCGATCGCGGCCAGCGCCTCCTGTTGCGCCGCGGCGCTCGCAGCGCCCTTCCCCTGATCCATCGCGGCCTGGGCCTCCTGCATCCGCTGCGAGGCCTCCTTCATGTTGCGGGCCGCCTCGCGCGCCGCGGCGGCCTGAGGCTCGGACGACGGCGGGGGCGGGGTCTCGCCGCCCGCCATGCCGGCTTCGCCGCCCGCCATGCCGGCCTCGCCGCCGGCCATGCCGGCCTCGCCGCCGGCCATGCCGGCCTCGCCGCCGGCCATGCCCGCTTCACCGCCGGCCATGCCCGCTTCACCGCCCGCGTTCGTCGCGGCCTTGCGTTCCGCGGCTCGCGCGCGCGCTTCGAGCGCGTTCGCGACGGTGTCGGCGCTGCGGCGGACCCGGCTCTGCTCTTGCGCGAGTTCGGCCCGGACCGCACCCTCGCCGCCGAGGCGTTCGGCCGCGCGACCGAGACGGTCCGCCGCCTCGGCCTGGGCGGCCGACGCCTGCGCCGCGCCGGCCGCGCCATCGCCGCCAGCGCCGAGCGCCGCCTGCGCGCGCGCCATCGCCTCGGCCGCGGCACGGACCTCGCCGGCGGCGGCCTGGACGTCCTCGTGCTGCGGACGTCCGTCGGCGCCCGCCGTGCCGCCCGCGGTCCCCTCGGTGCCCGGGGCCGACCCGTCCGACCCCATCGCCGCGCCTTCGGAACCCATCGCCGCGCCTTCGGAACCCATCGCCGCGCCTTCGGAACCCATCGCCGCGCCTTCGGAACCCATCGCGGCCCCGTCCTTCGGTCCCGCGCCCGTCTCGCCGCCGGCCCCTTCGCGGAGCGACGACTCGAGTCGGTCCAACGCCTTCGCTAGGGCGTTGGCTTCGGCCCGACGCGCAGCCTCGGCCGTCGCGGGCGGCAGCTCGGTCGTGCCGCCGCTCCCCGCCGCGCCGCGTGCCGACGCGAGCGCACGGCGGAGCGCACCGGCCGCAGCGCCGAGCTCCGCACGCGCGCGTTCCGTGGCGGCACGCGCGGCCAGGTCGTCGCTCCGCTCGGCGGCCGCCGCTCCCGCCTTCAACGCGGCGCTGGCGGCCTCGAGCGCCTTCGCCGCCTCGCGGGCGGCCTCGCGGTCGCCGCCGGGACGATCGCCGAGGCGCTCGACGGCGGCGCGGAGCCCCGCCGTGCGGGCCGCAAGGTCTTCGAGTTCGCGCGCGTCGTCCGCGCGCCCCGACCGCGCGGCGCCCGCCGCGTCCCGGACCGCCTGCGCGGCCTTCGCCGTCGCGTCGCGGGCGCCCTCGCCGCTCGAGCCGGCCGCGGCGAGCGCGCGCAGGGCCGACCGCATCGCTTCCGCCGCCGGCGCGAGCGCCGTCGCCGAGGCTTCGGGGCGTCCGGTCTCCGGGGCCGCGGGCGGGTCGCCCGGCCCCCCTGCCCGGTCGGCCATCCCTGCCCCGTCGGCCTTCCCCGCGCCGTCGGCCATCGCCGCGTCGTTGCTGCCCATGCCGGGCGCGTCGGGGGCCGACGGCGTGGGCGCCCCCTCGGGGCGGCCCGGCGCCGCGCCGGCGAGCGGCTGCTTCCCGGCGGCGGCCAGTCGCTCGGCGAGCGCCTCGGCGGCCTTAGCGGCCTCGCGCGCCGCCTCGGCGCTCCCGGCCGGCGGCGTCGCCGCGGCGGGGGCCGTCGCGCGCTCCGCCGTCGCCGCGACGGCCTCGGCGTCCGGCGCGACCGCGCGCGCCTCCGTGGCAGACGTGCCGCGCGCGGTCGCCTTCGCGAGATCCGCGACGCGCTCCAGCGCCTCCGCGATCGACGCGGCGGTGGCCCCGCGGGCCGCGGCCTCGCGTTCGCGCCGCGCGAGGTCCTCGGCCTTCCCCGCGGCCTCGCGCGTCGCGTCCTGCGTCGCGCGCGCGCGGCGGGCCTCCGCCTCCTGCGTCCGGCGCAGCGACTCGGCCTGGGCCTGTCGCACCGCATCGACGCTGGCGAGGGCGCGCTCGACCGCGCGCTGCTCGTCGTCCTCCGTCGCGCGGCGGAGCGCGTCCTGCGCCGCCTTCAGCGCCTCCACTTCCTTCGCGAGGCGGTCGGCGGCCTCGGCGGCCGTCGTGCGGGCCTGCGCGCGGGCCTCGTCGATCTTCGCCTTGAGCGCCTGCTCCTCCTTCGCGAGCTCCCGTGCGGAGGTCGCCGCCGCCCGCACCGCCTCGAGGCGCTCCTCGATCTTGCGGCGATTTTGCTCGCGCGAACGGTCCTCGAGGATCGCCTGCAGTTCGCGCAGGCCCGCGAGGACCTTCTGCGACTCCGTCCGCGCCGTGCCCGAGCGCTGGTCCCGCAGCGCGCGCGCGATCTCCGACGCGACCCCCGCGAGGTTGCCCGTCTTCACCGCCTCGATGCCCGCGCGGAGGAGGTCCGCCTCGTGGCGGTAGTTCATCGACGTGAGCTCGGCGGCAAGCGACGTCATCTTCGCGACGAGATCCTGGATCCGGCGCTGGATCTCCTCCTGTGCGCCGGCGAGCCGTTCGGCCTCGGCGCGTGGGTCCGGCGCGGTGCCGGGCGCGTCCTCCGCGCGGGCCGGCAGGGCGCCGAACAGGAGCGCGAGGGGCAACACGCGGCGCAGGGCGCGGCGCCACCGGGAAGCAGACGACGGGCGGCCCGACGACCGGGGAAGGGGGGCGTACATGGCGGTCTCCGGGCGGGGCGTCGCCGGCGTCACTTGCCGGGGCCCGCGGGGGCTCGACGCGGGGGGGTGTCGAGGCCCTTGATGTCGTTGTCGATCCGCTCCTGCTCCTCGAGGAGCCGCCGCACGAACAGCGTGAGATCGGCGAGGTTCTGCCACTCCGCCATCGCGCCCGCGGCCGCGTCGAGCGACGCCCGCCAGGCCGCGACGGCCGTCTTCAGCGCCGGCAGGTCGGCGGCGGTGGGTGCGCGCGCGACGCGGACGGCGACGTCCTGCGCGGCCGGGCCGCGGACGGCCGCGGCGTCGAGCACGTGCTCGAGGACCGTGACCATCTTGTCGAGGACGCCGGTGTCGAAGAGCACGCGGTCGCGGCGCGCCTTCACCACCTCCCGGAACAGCTCCCACGGGAAGACGTCGGAGGGGTCGTCCACCGCGCCGCCGGGCGCGGGGGGCGCGCCCGCGCCGCGGGCGTCGGTGGCGCGCGTGAACGTCGCGCGGTGGCGGCGGTCGAGGAGCGCGAGGATCGTCGCCGTGGGGGCGTCGGCCCCCAGTCGCGCGTAGGCATAGGTCGTGAACAGCGCGGTCACGGCGCGCCCGGCGCGGTCGAGGTCGGCGCGGGCCTTGCTGACGCGGAATTGCACGTCGCGCAGCACGTTCCGCTCGGCCTCGCCCAGCGCCCCCTTGTCTTCCGACAGCGCCTGCGCCGCGAGTTGCGCGAGCAGTTCGTCGACGGCCACGACCTCCTTGCGGACCTCCTCGACGTCGGTCTTGGCGCGGACGCGCTGGGTCGCGAGGCCGCGCTCCACCTCGTCGGCGGCCAGCACGTCGACGGCGACGAGCGGCCCGGCCGACGCCTGGCCCTTGGCGTCGGTCGCGACCACGCGCACCTGCACGCGCGTCGGCACGACGAGCGGCTTCCCGGGGTCGGCCAGCGTCGCCAGCTCGAGGGGGACGTACGAGAGGATCGAAGTGGCGCCGAACGGCCGGTCGTTCGCGGCGTCGGGCGCGGTCGTCGTGCGGGGGGCGAGCGGCACGACCGTCGGCACGTCCGACGCGCCCGCAAAGACCTCCAGGCGCATCGACGCGATGCCGTGGTCGTCGACGGTATCGACGAACAGCGGCAGGCGGCCCTTCGCGGTGGTGGCGAGCCCGCCGCCGCGGGGCCAGATCCACTCGGCGCGGGGCGGCGTGTCGGGCTCCACCGTCACGTCGTACGTGTCCGACGCCGCGTCGTTTTCGCGGCCGTCCGCCGTGACGATCCGCAGGCGGTAGCGCGTCGTCGTCTCCGCGACGAAGCCGAAGCGGAAGGTGTCGCCCTCGCGCTCGACGGCGGCCGCCGCGTCGCCGAGGAACGCCTCGGCGCGGGCGACGCCGCCGGCCGGGGCGACGACGGCGTCCGCCGAGAACGCCACCGTGACCTTCGTCCCCGCGGGCACCTGGACGGCCCCGCTCTCCACGCGCCGCGGCGGCAGCGCCAGGTACGCCGGGTAGACGAGATCGGCGCGCAGCGCGGTGATCCGCGGCGGGACCCGCACGACGACCGCGTACGCCGGGACCTCGTCGTCGTCGTCGCCCCCGCGCAGGACGAACGCGAAGTCGCGGCGCACGTCGCGGAACTCGTGTTCGAACAGGCCCGGGCGGTCGGCCACGGGGCGCATGCGGTGCGCGAGCGGACGGTCGTCGGCGCCGCGGGTCGTCACGCGGTCGACGATCTCGACCTCCGTGGGCACGCGGCCCTGCGCCCGCGCGAGGACCACCAGCGACTGCCCGAGCGCGGCCACGTACGGCGTGGACGGGTCCTGCGCGCGCTCGACGCCGTCGGCGCCGACGCCGACGGCGACGATCGTCGTGCGGCGCGGCCACGGCACGTCCTCGAGCACCAGCGACCGCCGGGCCCACAGCGAGGCGTCGGCCCCGAGCGCCAGGAACACCACGCCCGCCGCCACGGCCGCGCCGACGCCCGCGAACGCTGCGCGCCGGGCCGTGCGTGCCGAGGCCACGGTCGAGAACTCGAGCCGGTCCGTCTCGATGGCCGCCTCGTCGACGACGCGCGCCATCATGGCGGGGCTCTCGCCGCGCGTCGGCGCCGCGATCTCGCGGTCAAAGTCGAGGGCGGCGGCCAGCCGGTCCTCGAGCCCGCGGAAGCGCGCCTCCACGCTCAACGCGAGGGCGTCGTCCGACAGCGGGATGCGCAGCGGCGCCCACAGGTGACGTGCGGCCACCCAGACGAGGACGCCGGGCACGCCCGCCGTCGTGTACGCGAACACGCCCGCCAGGGGGCTCCCGTGGCGCACGGTGAGCACGAGCAGGCCGATGGACGTCGCGAGGAGCGCCGCGCCCACGGCGAACCCAAGCTCCGCCGGACGGTCGAGCAGGCCGAGGCGGACGAAGCGGCGGACGCCGAGCGGCAGGTCGAGCACGACGTCGGCGAGGCACCACGCGACGAGCAGGGCCGCCGTCCACGCGAGCACGCGCCCGAGGCCGGCGACCGCGAAGATCCGACGGACCCGGCCGCGGAGCCGCGCGAGGCGCTCGAGGATCCGCGCAACGCCCGACCCGCGGGCGGGAGGCGGGGGACGCGCGGGATCCGGGGCTCGGGGCGGGAACGGCGACGTCGTCATGGGTCAGCGCACCGTGAGGAGGGCCTCCGGCGAGCGCGGTGGTTCCACGGCGTCGGCGGGGCGGTAGACGGCTCGGAGACGGTACGCCCCCGGCGAGGCGAAGGTGCGCTGGAACTGCACCCGGAC
>Ga0163144_10016677_pt1 | contig 15037 bp, 13 predicted proteins | sample OliLak19BULKMAT1_FD_123175 | JGI IMG/M metagenome (GOLD analysis project Ga0163144, IMG submission 123175) | Freshwater microbial mat bacterial communities from Lake Vanda, McMurdo Dry Valleys, Antarctica - Oligotrophic Lake LV.19.BULKMAT1 | ecosystem: Environmental > Aquatic > Freshwater >... | reverse complement strand
GATTAAGTCATCAAAAACAAGAATTTAAATTATGAAAAAATTAATCGCAAGTGTGTTCGCTTTCGCAATGGTTTTCGCTCTCGTAGGTTCAGTTTCTGCTCCACAAGCACAAGCTCAAACTACGATGGCTGACCTCCAAGCTATGATCACTACGCTCCAAGCTCAGCTTGCAGCAATGAGTGGTGGTTCTGGATTGACAGGTGCAGCAGCTCAATCAATGTTTAATACTGACCTTACAATGGGCAGTAAGAACAGTGACGTTTCTTCTCTTCAGGCACTCCTCATCAGTAAGGGATACGCTATCCCAGCTGGTGCAACAGGATACTTCGGAGCACAGACACTATCTGCAGTTATGAAGTGGCAGGCAGACGCTGGAATCATGCCAGCAGCAGGTTACTTCGGTCCTAAGTCACGAGCAGCTGTAAACGCAATGTCTATGGGCGGAGGAACCCCAGTTGGTTCAACCGTTCCTGGATGCGGAGCAGGAGCAATGTTTAGTTCAACTACAGGAGCAGCATGTTCAGGTACTACCACCCCAGGTGGAACTACAGGAACTATCTCTACTCCAGGAGTAGAAGGAACTCTTTCTATTACATCAGCTCCAACTTCTGGAGGAACAGTGTATGAAGGTGAATCAATGAGGGAAGTGCTTGCTTTCAAAGCAAAGGCACAGTCTTCTGACATCGCTATTCAGAGAGTTAAGTTGGACTTAGGAACTGCTACAACTATCTACAACAAAATTTACTCAAAAGTATACCTCGTTGATGATAGCGGTAAGACCCTTGCTTCATCTGACTTGAATTCAAGTTCAGTTATAAAGGAAGGTTCTAGCTACTTCATCACTCTTTCTGGCTTTAGTTACGTAGTTTCTAAGGACACTACAAAGACTTTGACAGTAAAGATGGATGTTCGTAATTCTATCGACACTTCAGACATCAACAACTCGCCATACACTGTACGGCTAGCAGCTCTTGGTGTTCGTGGCATAGATGGAGCTGGTATTGACCAGTTCTCTCCTGCACTTGCAATTGATGTTTCAAAGGCAACTACTGTTAGCGCAAGCTTGACTGATAGTGCAGCTCTTACTCTTTCTGCAAACGTTAATAACCCACTTTCAACGGATGTTATCGCGGCAGATGGTTCAGCTGACAACGAGCTATTGGGAGTTACTCTTCTTTCCTTTGATGTAAAGGCTACGAAGGATAAGGTTCTTCTTACTGACCTTGTTGCTACTGTTACTCGAAGTGCTGGCACAGCTACTGCTTCATCTACATTCTTGTGGGTTGATGGCGTACAGATTGGCTCAGCTTCACTTTCTGGTTCTACAGCAACCTTCAGTGATATCGATTACACAATCGCAAAGGATTCAACCAAGACATTTATGCTCAAGGCTGACATCCGAAGTGCTTCATCTGTTACTACTACCATCAATGCATCTGTTGCAAATCTTGGTTTGACTGGTGAAAACACTATCGGTGATAGTGTAACTGACAGGTCTGGTTCAGCTACAGGAAACAATGTGTTCGTAAGAAATATTGGTCCTGAATTCAAACTTGTAGGCTCTTCAGCTACACGCACTTCAGTTTCAAGTAACGACCTTACAGGTTTTGCTACCTCAACTGGTGCCGCAACGTTCAACTTGGAGATCAAGGCAGTTGGAGGTGCTATCAGCTTCGGAAGTGTTGGTTCTACAACTCCAATGTTCTCGACGACAACGTCAACAACAATGGCCATTTCTAGAAACGGCGCTACCGCAGTATCATTGAGTTCTCAGGCAGCAGGAGGAACTTCAGCTGTTCTCTCTTATGGAGCTAACCCAACAGGATCTACAGCAGATACTGAAGGATTCACAGTTCCAGAAGGAGCAACTGTAAGTATCCCTGTTACTACTTCTCTCACTATTTCTGCAAATGCATCAAACAATTATGCATTCCAGATTAACGGTGTTCGATGGTATACAGCGGCTGCAGGTCAACAGACCTCAACTTCAATGCTTAACCAAGCACTATGGAGAACTTCAAGCATCAGCTTGCCGTAATGTATGTTAGTTTCAAGCTTTTGGGATTTTCCTAAAAATTGAAAAACAAAAAACCACCCTTCGGGGTGGTTTTTTGTTTTGTGCGATTGGCTTATTGTACGTTGCCGGAGTCATGCAATTTTTGTATTCTAATGAATACACATATGGCTTCAAAAAAAGACGAAGAGAAACCAAAAAAGAAAAAAAACAGTGACGACGGATTATTTTTTCTCGGCATTATCGGTGTTGTTGTACTTATTTTTTTATTTTATATATCACCAAACAAGAAGGCGACAGTGCAGAACAATCAAAACAGTGTAAACACAGAAGCCACAACTACGGTGACAAGGATGAAGTTCTTTGATCTGTTTAAGATACGATTTATCCCCAGTGCAGGAACGACAAGTTCGACACTAAACACATCATTATTTAATTCTAATGGAAATAAAATTACAGAAAATGCAGTAGGAACCCCAAACACAAACAACTATTCTAAGTGGAAAGGGAAGGTGTACTTGCAAGCTGGAAATGCAATGTATGAGGAGTTGCCGTATAAAGAATATGTGACAGTAAGCGCAAACACTGTCGGAGAAGCAGGTGTACGTATTACTGGTTGGAGTCTCCAAAACGGGAGGGGAAATAAGTTCTATAACCTAGGAGGGAACAATGTCATATACCCTTCGGAAACCGAAGTGATAGGAGATGGAGCAAAGATATTTCTTCCAGGAAGAATCAACTATTTTCAGCCAGTTACTCTGTACGACAACCAGTCTGCAACCATAGTAACCGGAAGTGCGTTAAATGTTGGTTCAAAAATATCTGGGTTTCAAGTAAACAAATGCGCTGGATATATCGAACAAGATAAAAGCTACCAATTCTTCCCACCACTTTCTACACAGTGTCCGATCCCACGAAAAGAAGCAGGAGTACACATGATGGAAAGGAGCTGTTATGAATTTGTACAGTCACTATCATCGTGTCGTACACCCAAGTTCCCTGAATTCGTATATATAAATGGCATTGCAGAGAGAGGCTACGTAGACAACACACCAGGGCTCTCAAGTCAGTGTAAAGACTATCTGAAATCACATTACAATTACAATTCATGTGTCGCAATCCACTCTGATGATGTTGATTTTTATGGAAACGAATGGCGATTATTTTTGAATCGTCCGCTTGAAATGTGGGGAAATGATCGAGAGTTATTTACACTCTACGATGAAGAAGGAAAGGTGGTAGATCAGATTGCGCCGGTGTATTGATGTGTTATGAATTGCAAATGATATAATAATCAAACGATGAAGTACTTTGACCATACATTTTTCAGATTCTTTTTTGGATTTATGGCGATACTTGTTGCAAGTTTTGCAATGCTCTATGTCGCAATACAGTGGAACCAAAATAAAACTGTGCAAGACCCACTTGATACGACAGCGCAAGTACGTTCAGCATACATTTGGTAATGTATGGGAGTAATCAATAGCAAGTTACTTGAGTACAGTACTTCTCACGACATTTTCCTCAACTAACGAGTTCTCGGTCAGAGCTATTGAAAATTGCACGCAATTAACTTGAGTCAAGTAACTATAAAGTATTGCAGGTATTGATACTAAATAAGTAATTTAAAAGGAGTATATGTAGTGCTATAGCGTGGTCTCAACTTAGGTACAGAGTTTTATTGTAAAAAAGTATTCAAAAGCAGAAAAAACTAAAACACAAATAAAAATAAAAGCAAGTTGATTTATTTCTGTATTCTTCTAGAAAGAGTATATGAGAAAACTCATATATGGAGCATTGCTAGTCGGGGCGGTACTTGTAGGTCCATTTGTCACATACGCAGAGACGCGTTTTTGTGGGTCTATACAGGGAGACGTGTTGTGGACACGAGAGAACAGTCCATATGTTATCGAATGTGGAACTCTACGGATAGACACAGGGTCTCGTCTAACCGTAGAAGATGGGGTAGTAGTAAAGTTTGTAGACCCGTATGCGCTGATGCAAGTGTACGGAAACCTTGTAGTGAATGGAACAAAAGAAGTGGGGGTAGTGTTTACCTCATATAGAGATGATACGAGTGGTGGTGATACAAACAACGATGGACAAGCGACAGTACCAAGTACAAAAGACTGGCAAGGGATACATATTGAATCTGGTTCGTCTGTAGATGTGACAGGACTCACTGTCCGCTATTCGGGTAAGGATTCACAGTTCGGAGGACTCGGTAGTTTCGGAGGTATACATAATAAAGGGGGAAATGTGAGTATCGTAGATTCTGATTTTGGATTTAATGGTTTGTATCAGTACTATCAGTTTTTTGGAACTACGACGATAGTGAGGTCAAACATGCATGATGCAGTAAACTGCCTGACTTCAGACAGTGGATCATTGAGCGTAAAACAATCAGTTATATCATCATGTAGTGCATACGGTATCAATACGTATCAGAACGGAACAATAGTCGAGATTGAAAATAATACATTTAGAGATAACGGAATTCCGATTTCATTCAACTTTGGTAATGCAACATTTCTTCACTCAGGAAATACATTTATACATAATACAAGAAATGCGATTTACCTCGCAGGGAATGCAATAAAAAATGAAGTGATTGTCGCTACAGATGGCCCGTATGTCGGCGGTTTTCGAGTAGAAGCAGGGAGTGAGGTGGCGCTAAACCCAGGTGTGATAGTAAAAGTAGAAAAAAACAACGCTATTGTCTCGAGAGGAAGACTAGTCTCAAACGGCACAAAAACAGAAAAAATATTTATTACATCTATCGATGATGATGCTGTGGGTGGTGATACCAATAACAATGGATCGACTACTCCTGTAAAAGGTTCATGGAATAATATGTGGGTCATAGGAGGGGTGATAGACCTAGATAACACCATAGTCCGCTATGGAGGTGATACTGTAGCAAATAATGCTTGGCGAGACAGGGTCGGCGGGGCACTCCTCAATACAAACGGAACTTTTGTAGTTAGAAATTCAGAAGTTTCTGACGCAATGACAGGGTTTACAAATGAAACGGGTTCTTTTGATATATCGTCTACCACATTTCGAAATGTTGATTATGGAATATATGTATTTGAAACAGCGACTGGGACAGTGTCGGGAAGTGATTTTTCTGGGACAAATCAAGCGGGGATTGTGCACACAGGCACTACCCGTATTGATGCTCGGAATAACTGGTGGGGAGATGCGAGTGGTCCAATCAATGAAACATCGAACCCAACAGGACTTGGAAAGCGTGTATGGGACAATGTCGAGTTCATCCCTTGGCACAGTACAAAACCAGGACAGGTAAGTGTATGTTGTTCAAATGTACTATTTTTACCTGGCCTCAAAGCAAGTAGGTTGTACAAACCAAAAACTGTATTAGGAGTCTCTGTTGAAGATCAATTATGGGAGCCGAACTTCTCAGCTTTTTCAACTGATGTTGATGAATTATATTTAAATGCTGATGGTGTTTCTTTAGATCAAAATATTTACACAAAAGATATAATTGATTCAACAAATACCGCTGGTCCATTAAAAAGTTTTGATATATATAAAAAAGTAATTGTAAAACTTAATTATTTAGTTACAACAGGAAAAATTAAGGACTGGAAACCATATGCATATGATTGGAGGTCGGGAATAAACGATGTATTAGAAAATGGAACAAAACGAGAAAACAATCAAGTGGTGTCACTCATCGATACTGTGCAGTCGCTCGTCACCAGTTCGCAAACGGGAAAAGTCACTATCGTAGCGCATAGTAATGGTGGACTGTTGGCAAAGGCCCTTATAAAAAAACTTGAAGATATGAAAGCATCAGGTCAAAGTGATTTGATTGATCATATCGATACTCTTGTACTCATTGCTTCTCCACAGCTTGGAACGCCAAGTGGTTTAGCCGCAACCATACACGGATATGATCAGTCATTAAAATTTAACTTAATGTCTGAAGTTCAAGCACGAAAATTGGCAATAAACATGTCATCTGCATATGGTTTAATGACGTCACAAAAATACTTTGAGCAATCTGGAATTATTGCACCCTATGTATTTGCATCCACATCAATCTCGCTCTATAGAAATACGTACGGAAATGATATACACAATTATCAAGAACAACACAATTTTGTACTGGGTCTAGAAGGCAGGACTCAACCAAGTGAATCCGATCTGATTAATCCCATCAAAGGAAATAGTGCATTACTTTTTCAAGCAGAAAGTCTCCATGCAACTATCGACAATATGGTTATTCCGCAACCTATTCAAGTGATAAATATTGCCGGCTGGGGGAAGTCGACTATCGCAAGTATGACCAATATTGGTGATGACTTACAACCCATCTTTACGATTCGAGGAGATAAAACTGTTGTCATGCAAAGTGCATTATACGGCCAAGGTACAAAGTATTGGCTGGATCTAAGTGATTCAAAGTTAGACCATTCTGACATATTGGAGGATACACAACTGCTCGATTTTCTTGGAAGCATCATTCAAAAAAATGATACTGGAAATCTAAACACCACTGAACCAATACAGATAGGAAATAGGCTACATGTCAGTGTGCATTCACCTGTTTCGGTCGACATAGAAGATAATCTGGGTAATTTCACAGGAAAAGTCTGTGACAGTACGACAGGAAGTTGTGCTGTACAAGAAGATATACCAGGAAGTACCTACTATGAATTTGGAGAAGGGAAGTATGTGCAATTAAGTCAGGAAAAGGCAAAAAAGATCGTACTCCAGGGAACTGACACCGGAACATTTACACTTGATGCAGATATCATCACTCCTTTTGGACAAACAACAACCTCTACATTTATAGATATACCAGTAACTACACAAACGCAAGGAGAGTTGGTAGTGGGCACCACTACAGTGCTTAAGCTTGATGTCACAGGTGATGGAGTAGTAGATGTGGTATTGAAACCAAGCAATACATTTGAACCGATAGTGTATTTACAGATTATCAAAGCGACCGTAAACTCGCTTGATATATCACCAGTGCAAATGAAGGCGTTTGATATTCGAGTAGACACTATTATCGAGTCTATTCATAAAGGTAAGATAGATAAAGCAAAATTGAAAGCAGAGTCTTTTGCAAAAGCGCTTGAGAAGAAAATCGCAAAACCTGATCCAAAACACCTCAAACCTAAAAAACTTTCAAAAACTGACGCACAGCTATTGCTTGATATGTTAAATAAATTGCTGGATAATTTAAATTAATGAAAAATATAAATATACCTAAAGCACTAACATTTTTTTGGATTTCAATCTTTGTTGTCGTATTTTTTTGTAATATTTTTTATACTAATTTATTTTTTTTGTTATTAGCTATTGTATTTTATTTGTCTCCATTCTTGTTAATAATTTTGTTCATTTATAAATTTTTTAATCGTAAAAATAAAAATGTATATTTTTCACTAGCAGTAATTCTATATATTTTTTCAACAGTCATAATGTGTTACTTGTGGTATACAACGCCTTATAATATTAATGTTGGTTAAAAATCATTGACATCTATGTTGAGAAGGGTAGGGTGTAGAAAGACTCAGTACTCCACATTTACACGAGGATATAATCTTGGATATCAGACACGAAATTGAAGTGTGGATGACCTTTGCACTCGTGATGTATGTTGGTGCCTACTTGTTGGTAAAACGAAGGTTTGTAGTGTCGCACATCTTGTGTGCACTTATGGGTTTCGTAGCCGACATCTATGCGACCATACTCATGATTCAGGTGCTGTTCACCACCCAGTTTTCATTTGCGCAAACACCAATCATGCTCAAGTTTCATCTCATGATGTCGCTGCTGGCGATAGGTGCCTTCCTCATTCAGGCGACACTGGGAACACTAGCTCTCACAGAGAGAGGATTCACCACTCAGCTCATCTTGATTCAGCGACACAGACGATTTGCAGTGTTTTCATTTTTCCCTGTCTGGGCAGTATCGTATGTAAGTGGGTTCGCACTGGCTTTTATCAAGTAAAGAAATATAACTGCACCAAACTTGGTGCGGTTTTCTTATATTGACACCTCATATTTTTCATGTAATCTAATGCTCATAAGGCCAAAGACAGTAGGCAAGGGTAGTTGTTAGTTTCTAGGTGTTAGTTGTTAGGAAATTCCTAAAAACTAAGACTTAATACGCTAGCTACTATGCAATAAGCTCCTACCGAGGCTCGAATTCTGAAAAGAATTCGTACGCAACTCCTGCGGCCTTTATATTGAAAGGTCGCTTTTTTTTATTAGAAAACAAGAAGTGTTAACGACTATATTTTCTTTAACCCTGAGAAATAACTTTTAAACTTTTGTTCAAATCTTATTTCACGGGGTAATGATTTTTATAGTCGCTCCGCTCCTTAAAAATCAATTATGGCTATAAACAAAGACAAAAAGAAAGTCATTTTGAGCAAAGTTGAAGGAGCGCTTTCTGAAGCGCAATCTGTTGTGTTCGTGAACTTCCACGGTCTGACCGTAGCAGGGATCACTGAAATGCGACGAGCGCTTCGTGCAGCAGGAGTACAATACTATGTTGCAAAGAAAAATCTCATTCGACGAGCTTTAAATGGTGCAGGGCTTACTGGTGACATGCCAGAGCTTCCTGGAGAAATAGCGATTGCGTGGTCATCTGATCTTATTGCGCCAGCTCGAGAAGTGTATGTGTTCCAAAAGAAAACACCAGATAATGTAAAAATTGTCGGAGGAATCTTTGAAAAAGCATTTATGAATCAAGCGACCATGATGGAGATGGCAACTATCCCAGCACTTCCTGTGCTTCATGGAAAGTTTGTAAACATCATAAACTCACCGATCCAACGATTTGTGATTGGACTTGGCGCTATCGCTTCAAAGAAGGCAGAATAGGTGGTAATCAGTAAAAGTATTCAGTAATTAGTAAATTAATATTAAAAACATGGAAGAAACAAAAATAGAAGTTCCAGCAAAATTCAAATCGATCGTAGAGGAAATCGAAAAGATGTCAGTGCTTGATTTGAACGAGCTTGTAAAGGTGTTCGAAAATAAATTTGGAGTATCAGCTACTGCAGTTGCAGCAGCGGGTCCTGCAGCAGGTCCAGTGGAAGAAGCAAAAGACACTATGAATGTTGAGCTTACAGACGCAGGAGCTACAAAGATTGCTGTTATCAAGGTTGTGAAGGAAGCTATGGGACTTGGACTCAAGGAAGCAAAGGATCTTGTAGACGCAGCACCATCTATGCTCAAGACAGACCTGAAGAAGGAAGACGCTGAAGCTCTCAAGAAATCTCTCGAAGAAGCTGGGGCTAAGGTAACATTGAAATAATCGGAGATTATTTCAAGTCACCTTAGAGCCGCAGCGACAAAGTCTGATTACACCAGTAATCAGCCGCGAGGCGGGTGAGAATCGAATACATGGAGCTTCGCAAGACCTTTGATAGTTTTTATGAGCAATGCGAAATAAAAACAGAAAAGGTGTACAGATTCTGTAAGAATCGTGGTGACAAAGTAACACTCAAAAAATCGGATGCACACGCATCCGATTTTTTGTATACAAAAAACCACGCTAGCGAATGCTAGCGTGGGTGTTGTTACAAAAGTCATTGAGTAGGACTGTCGTACCCTGCAGGAACTGTACGCACAGTTGTTCTGGGTTTTTTGGACTGAGCGCCTACTGCCACATTGGAACTGTTGCCTGTCGGCTGAGGCGGTGAGACCGGTCCGGATGAAACAGGGTAATCGTCTTCATCAGGGCCATCGTACGAATCACACATAGTTCCTCCTTGGGTAAGTAAAATGGTTCTGTATCTAAACTACCACATTTTATATCTTTGTATATAAAAGAAAACACCCCTCGATTGCTCGAGAGGTGACATACAGTTTCTATACAGATTCTAGCACTCTATCTTGTTGTGTGAGAGCTCTCACTCCCTCGACAGATTCGTGCATGTTTTCCTGGATGAAATCCACAAGTTCTGAAACAGCACTCCATTCTTGAAATCCTGATGCTCCGCGAGCGGTGAAGTACATGTTGTACGAGTTGATTGTACTTGTCGACCGGTATGTATGAAATCCGCGGAACGGATGTTCAGAGTGAATGATGACTGGACCGTTTGTACCACGAATGAGTCGTGGGTCTATGTCTATGTATGCGCCACTTTTCGTGACAAGCCAGTACCACGCAGTTCTGTTTTTCGGATGCACAATATCGAATCCTACATGAATCTCGAGCTTCAGCACTCGTGCGAGTGCAAACGTGATGAGCTTCGCAGAAACTGGTACGCGTTCTTCTCCACGTGAGTACGTCATGGTGTTCGGAATAGCATCTACGATTGCGCAAACGCTTTCAAGTATGAACACGTCGTGTAGAGCAAAAACTGGTCGATCATCTCCTTCGTTATGTACAAATCGCATGTAGCATCTCCTGAGTTAGAAAGGACAAAAATCTTGGTACAGAATTGTATAAAAGCGAGCCAATGTCAATACAGACGTACCGCTATGAATTGTTATACTATTCCTATGGAGACACTTATAAAACTACTCGGTTCATCTGCGAAAGTGAAGATGGTAAAACTCTTTGTATTCAATGAGAATCATGCGTACGACGTAAAGCAGATTGCAGAAAGAACAAAAGAAAGTATTTCAAAAATCCGCGCAGAGATTCATAACCTTGAAAAGATGGGACTTATACAATCTCGATCTTTTTTTAAAACTGTTGAAAAGAAGCGAAGTGGTAAAAAAGTAACATCAAAAGTCAAAACAACAGGATGGGTACTCGATGAAGATTTTGAATCAATAGCACCGCTTCGAAAATTTTTGATAGATATGAATCATATCACCCCAAAAGATATCATCCGTAAACTCAGTCATGGCGGAGCACTAAAATTTGTTCTTATATCGGGAGTCTTTATCCAAAGCAATGAAAGTCGCGTAGACCTACTCGTAGTCGGGGATCATATCAAGCGAGGGATAATGGAAAAAGCTATTCGAACACTCGAAGCAGAAATTGGTAAAGAAATACGATACGCGATTTTTGAAACTGCCGAATTTAAATATCGACAAGGTATGTACGACAAGCTTATCCGTGATATCCTGGATTTTCCACACGAAAAGATAGTGAACAAGTTTGGAGTCGTATAATTATTATTACTATATACACTGTATGAAATTTATCAAACACTTTTTAAGTGATGTAAAGAATTCGTTTTACAACCCTGCATTTTATTCAGAATTAAAAAATAGAACACTTGGAAATGGAGTTAAAAATATTCTATTTCTAAACTTTATATTAGGAGCTGTGTTCGCTATAGGCATCGTAGCTTTTGCAGTACCTGCATACAAGGACTTTCAAGAGAAAAAGTATGTTGAAACCTACTACCCACAAGAACTTACTGTGTATATTAAAGATGGACAAGCAAGTACGACTGTTTCAGAACCATATTTTATAAAAGCAAGCGCATATCATAAAACCAATAATCCTCAGATACAGAACTATCTGGTGATCAATACACAGAAAGATGTGTCACTTGATACAATCGCTTCGTATCAGTCATATGTAGTTCTAACAAAAGATGCTGTTATAGTGCAAGAATCACAGACTGAATCTAGTACATACTCACTCAATTCTGTAAAAGATCTCGTGATCAGTAAGGCACAGGTAACTATGTGGGAAAATGAAATAATAAGTAGGCTAAAAAAGTTTGCTGTACCTATCGCTTTATTATTCCTCGGTATGTTTACGCTCACTGCAACAGCATACTGGTTGTTCATAATGCTTTTATGGGCGTGGGTCCCGCTGTTGGTAGCGAGATTGCAAAAGAAAAAACTGACCTACAAAGAGTCGTATAAAACTGGTTTATATGCAGTCGTACCCGTGATACTTCTGTCCGTTGTTTTCATGGTGTTTGGAATAAGTATCGGAGGGATAACTTCGTTGTTACTCTACTCACTAATCTTGGTATTGAATATTGAAAAAGAAGCTACTGAAGTGTCAGATCCTACAGATCCTAACTAATATACTGTAAACAAAAATAACACCACTCATTGCTGAGTGGTGTGGTGAACTTGGGCAACTTCAATACTTTTGACCGAGTGGTATTTCATTGTCGGCCGCATCTTTTCACCCTGCCCGGGTTAGATTACGGTCTCCCACTTACTCTACACGAGTCAAATCGGCATATCAGTCCACTATTGGGGGATCGAACCCCTGACAACCTTCCCTAAGGACAGTGTTGCCCAAGTTCAAAACGATACTATACCGATCGTGTGCTTAAATCAAGTATACTGTGAGTGTGAAAGTAAACATGCTCATTGGTATAGTTTTTGTGGCGATTATTATTTTTTGTACTATCTATTTTTACCCAAAAAAAATCACAAACTATCCGTCGAACGGAATAGATATTGTAGCGTTCGGTGACAGTCTGATAGAAGGGGTTGGTGCAACACAAGGAAATGACCTTGTCTCACAGTTGTCAAAGCAAATCGGTCGACCGATTATAAATCTTGGTAAAGCGGGAGATACAACCTCGGATGGACTTGCCCGCATCAATCAACTTGATGAGTATAAACCAAAAGTCGTACTTCTCCTTCTTGGTGGAAACGACTATTTGAAAAAAGTTCCAATTACAGAAACACGGAAAAACGTATCTCAAATAATTCAAAACATACATTCACGAGGTGCGACAGTCTTACTTCTCGGTGTACGCGGGGGAATACTACAGGATAGATTTGAAACAGAATACGAGACATTGAGTGATGTATACAACACTGCATATGTAAGTGATGTACTCGAGGGCCTACTGGGAAATGCACAGTACATGTCTGATGCTGTGCATCCAAACGACAATGGATACAACAAAATCATGATGCGTGTAGCTCCAGAGCTCAAAAAGCTCATTGAGTAGCTGTCCACAGGTCTATCCTAAGGTATTTCCCCTTAGGGACAGCATGATATAATAGTGAGTAAGGCAGTAAGCCTATTATAAGTAATCGCTACAGTGATGTGGCACATCCCGCATTGCGGGAACACAAGAATTTTATGATTATCAATACATGGGGACAAGCGTTACAAACTTCATTTCAAAATTTGTGGTGGGGAATGATAGCGTATGTTCCAAACATCGTTGTCGCCATCATCATCTTTGTACTCGGATGGATTGTAGGGACAATCGTTGGACGAGGAATCCAGCAGCTCTTTCGGTCAGCTCATGTTGATGAGGCTCTCAAGAGAACTGGAGCAGATGAGATGATGCAAAAAGGCGGACTCTCACTCAACTCTGGTGCATTTGTTGGAGGGCTTGTACGTTGGTTCATTATCTTGGTTTTCCTTACAGCATCATTTGAAGTACTTGGACTCGCACAAGTCAATGCATTCTTACAAGGAGTTGTGCTTTCATATTTACCAAAAGTATTTGTAGCAGTACTCGTACTCCTCGTAGCTGGTGTTCTCGGTGATGCAGTACAAAAGTTTGTATCAGCATCAGCACGTGCAGCAGATGTGCGATCAGCAGGAATGCTCGGAGTTATATCAAAATGGTCTATCTGGATCTTTGCATTTCTTATCGCGCTTTCTCAGCTCGGTATCGCAACTCCGTTCTTCCAAACTCTGTTTACAGGATTTATCATCGCTCTCTCACTCGCATTTGGTCTTGCTTTCGGTCTTGGGGGTCAAGATGCAGCGTCAGATATCATCCGAAACGTGCGTGGTGAATGGAAAAATAAGTAAGTTTTCGACGTTTAAATGAGGTCTTTTTTAGGCTACAAAAACCCCCATGGAGGAGCTCTTCCATGGGGGTTTTTGTATATAAGAGAGAAGGCTTGGTTGAGCCCTATTTGCCTTTAAAAACACTAATGTAATTTGTGTTGACTTTTAGTTTTCTTTGGATATACTGTCTCTCTGTCTGTATGGTAATCAATATTTATTTATTTCATAAGCGAATTTGATAGCCCGACTTTCGTGCTAGCAGATTCCGCTCTATGAGCGGTTTTTTCTTAAAAATCGCGACCTACCGACCAGTTCGTTGACAACTTAATTCCCATCACATCACCGTTTCTTCTGTACCAACAGAGGGGTCTTCGGTTTTGGAGATGGGGCAGTAGTTTGAAACTTTTGTTTTGAACTACGATGTAGGTACCTGTTGTTTGAATTTGATTTCACGCAACAGGATGAAGTAAAAAATCGTGTGCACGGATTCGAGCAGAGTCTGTTGCACACAAAAAAGATCAACAAAATTTAAAACTTTGTTGAGATCCTTTCGATTCTTTCGTAGGGAAAAATCAAAAGGATAAAGCGGTCTTTACATTTCCTAATGGAATATGTAAGGGCATATGGTGGATGCCTAGACTCAAAAAGGCGATGAAGGACGTAGCATGGCTGCGATAAGCTTCGGGGAGGTGCCTAGCAACCTTTGATCCGGAGATTTCCGAATGGGGAAACCCTCCTACTTTTCAGTAGGAATGCAGGACTAGACGCCTGCATGCGCACCTGGGGAAGTAAAACATTTCATTACCCAGAGGAAAAGAAAACAAGCCCACGCAAGTGGGAACATCTCCTTAGTAGCGGCGAGCGAAAAGGAGACAGCTCAAACCCGCCTCCGTTCTTTGTTACGCAGTACGCAAGTATTGAGGAACAAGGATCGTAGGTGGGGGTTGTAAGACGGGAACGTCGCTTATTTATAAGCGAGAGGAGTTACAAAATTTTATATTAACGGAATGTGCTGGAAAGCACGACCCAAGAAGGTAATAGTCCTGTACGTGAAAATATAAAATCTCTTTTGTTCTTGTTCTTGAGTACCTCGAGACACGTATGGCTCGGGGGAATCTGCCGGAACTAACCGGTAAAGCTAAATACTTTTTGAGATCGATAGTGAACTAGTACCGTGAGGGAAAGGTGAAAAGAAGTCCGGTAAGGACAGTGAAATAGACCTGAAACCATATGCCTACAAGGAGTCAGAGCGGGTATTTATATCCGTCATGGCGTGCCTATTGAAGAATGAGCCAACGAGTTCTAGCATCCTGCTTGACTAAGCCCTTTATCGGGTGGAGT
>Ga0163144_10016673_pt1 | contig 15038 bp, 10 predicted proteins | sample OliLak19BULKMAT1_FD_123175 | JGI IMG/M metagenome (GOLD analysis project Ga0163144, IMG submission 123175) | Freshwater microbial mat bacterial communities from Lake Vanda, McMurdo Dry Valleys, Antarctica - Oligotrophic Lake LV.19.BULKMAT1 | ecosystem: Environmental > Aquatic > Freshwater >... | reverse complement strand
TCCACCTGAGATTAACTCCAAAGGCGAATGGCATGACCCGAAATCCTGACGAACCCTCCATCCCGTTCTCTCCTCCGCCCCGCTTCATCTGGCCGGGCGGGAAACGCTGTGCGGTGGTGCTCTGTTTCGACGTGGACGGGGAAACGACGGCTCTTTCGGAAGATCTTGAACTTTCCACCCGTCTCACGACGATGTCCCAATGCGAGTATGGCCCCCGCGTTGCCGTGCCTCGACTCCTTGGTCTGCTCGAACACCTCGGCCTTCCTGCGACCTTTTTCATTCCCTCCTATATTGTCGAGCATCACCCGCTCATGACCCGGGCCATTGCCGCAGCGGGGCACGAGATCGGAGCGCACGGGCATCTCCATGAGAAGCTCCATACTTTATCGCCGGAGGAGGAAGAGCATATTCTTCAAAAGAGCCTCGGTATCATCGAGAGCGTCACCGGGAAACGTCCGACCGGTTTTCGGGCTCCATGGTTTGAGATCAATCCGGGCACCACTGACCTCCTGTGCAAAGAGGGGCTGATCTACAATGCCAGTCTTATGAGCGACGACGTTCCTTTCATTCACGGAAACGGACTGGTCGAGATTCCCGGCAACTGGATGCTGGAGGACTGGGAGCAGTTCGCCTTCAACGCCGATCCGGCTTGGGGCGTCATTCCCGAGGATTGTGAGAAAGTTTATCAGCTGTGGTGGCAGGAGTTTGTCGCGATGCGGGACTTCGGCTGTTGTTTCGTCCTGACATTACACCCTTGGCTGAGCGGCAGGCCGTCCCGGGTCCGGCTCCTCGAGCGTCTTTTCAATGATACCATCTCGACAGGAGATGCCTGGTTCTGTCGGGGTGAGGAACTCGCCGACTGGGTGAGGGAACATCCCGAGCATCGGCGGGAGGTCGATTTCGATGCATGATAGTCCCACGCCCGCTCACGGTTACGATTCCGGCAGGGAGCTTTCTTATGGGAGCCTCTCCCGGAGACAAATTCGCAAATGCCACCGAGGAGCCGCGCCGCGCCGTCGAGATCACCAAGCCCTTCGCCCTCGGGGTGTCTCCTGTCACCGTTGCGGAATGGGCCGCCTTTGAAGCGGACCACGATTCCGGCCCGGCGGGAAAACTGCCCGTCGTCAATGTCTCCCTCAACGATGTGGAACGCTACCTTGCGTGGCTCAACTCGCTCTGGACCGGCCGGCTCTGGAGGCTTCCCACCGAGGAGGAGTGGGAATATGCCTGTCGCGCTGGAACGGAAACGATCTTCCACACGGGCGACCAACTCGGAAACGAGGAAGCCAATTTCCTTTTCAACGAAGCGATCGAGCGCAGCGGACCCGGGGGACGGACCCCGGTCGGCACTTATCCAACAAATCCCTGGGGCCTTCACGACATGCATGGCAACGTCGTCGAGTGGACTTCTTCCCCTTGGAAACGCGACCTCCACCCGGGTAGTGCGGCGATTCTAGAGCGCTACACGGTCCGTGGCGGGAGCTGGGACCTACTTCCCCGATTGCTGCGCAGCTCGTGGAGGGATGGCGTCCATCGATCCGCGCGTCGGGACAATCTCGGCTTCCGCGTCGCGAGGGACCTTGATTGAACCGGAGGTTCGACTCAAAGCCGGGATTCCCGCAACTGGAAACGAGCGTCGAACTGACCTCCGGCAAAAGTGCGGCTGCATGGGTAGCAAGCGACCCGGCGATTCAACCGGCGGACACGGGTGATCACTTGCTCACTCCCCGTAGCCGGGCATCCTGTTGCGCTTGAACTCGTCGAGGATGACCTCCCGTTGATCGGGCGAGACATGGACACGGCCCGACATGACGTTCTTGCGCGTCTCAACGGATGTGCCCGAATCAAGCGAAAACATCAAAGTGGATGCGCTCCGACGCTTCAGTTGCCGTCCTCAAGCGGCGCTCGCTTTTGCCCCGTTGAAGCCGCTCGCGGATGTTTGCGCCACTCGGGCTCTTTGGATTGCCCGTGTTTCGTCGCATTCCTCGTAGAATTTGTCGTGGCGCGAAACGGGAGAACTCCGCTAGACTATCGGCGAACCAATTCTCTCAACCACGCCATGCGTCTTCTGAACAAAGTTATTCTCGTGACCGGTAGCGCCACCGGTATCGGAAAAGCCATCGCGAAACAGTGTGTCGCTGAGGGAGCTAAAGTCATCATCCATGGGTTGGAGGCTGATCTCGCAGCGGAGGTAGCGGCGGAGATCGGACCGGAGCGGGCGATAGCCCATGTCGAGGATCTCACGGCGCCGGGATGCCCGGAACGTCTCGTCGCTCTGGCGGTATCGACTTTCGGTCGTCTCGATGCCCTGGTGAACAACGCGGCGTTGGTTGCCAGCGGTGACATTCATTCAACCGACTTGCCCTTTTTCGAGAAGCTCCTCGCGGTGAACACTCTGGCTCCCTTTGCCCTGATCAAGGCGGCCCTTCCGGAGTTGTCGAAGCACCGGGGTTGCGTGTTGAATATCGGCAGCGTAAATGCCTGGAGCGGGGAGCCGAATCTATTGCCCTATTCGGTCTCGAAGGGGGCGCTGATGACCATGACCCGCAACCTCGGCGATACCCTGATGCGAGAGAACGGAGTGAGGGTGAACCAGATCAATCCAGGTTGGGTGCTCACGGAAAACGAAGCCGCCCGCAAGCGCGAGCACGGCCTGCGCGAGGACTGGTATGCCGATCTTCCCAAAGTATATGCTCCCGCCGGACGCATCCTCTGGCCGGAGGAAATCGCGATGGCGGCGATCTATTGGTTGGCTGACGAAAGCGGACCCATCAGCGGGCAGGTGGTCGATCTGGAGCAGCATCCGTTTATCGGACGCAACCCCCCCAAGGATGCCTCGACGATTCCAACCAGATAAGTTTCAGCCCATGCCCCGTCTTTCCGCCTTCCCCAAAGCCTACATGCAGGCGCTCTGCAAAGATGGCACCATGACCGTCTCTGAGTGGATTACGCTTGCCGCCATCCTCGAAGTGGAGGGGCTTGAATGGTATGCGGGGTTCCTCGAAATGGCGGACGAGTCGAACTGGGTTCGTTTCCGCCGTGAGGTCGAGGAGACGGGCCGGGTCATTCCGATGATGTGTTGTTCGCCGGATTTCACGCATCGTGACAAAGCGTTTCGAGATCATGAAATCGCGAAGCAGAAACGCTGGATCGATATGACGCACACACTCGGCGGGAGCTACTGTCGGGTGTTGAGCGGACAGCGTCGGCCGGAGCTTACCGTCGATGAGGGAGTCAAACTCGCGGCGGATAGCATTCACACCTGTCTGCCTTATGCGGAGGAACGTGGCATCATCCTCATCCTCGAAAATCACTACAAAGACGACTTCTGGGAGTATCCCGAGTTCGCCCAGAAGATGGATGTTTTCTGCCAGCTCGTCGATGCGGTGGAGCATCCGAATTTCGGGGTGAATTATGATCCCAGCAACACCTACTTGGCGGGGGAAGATCCGCTCGAATTGCTGCGTCGGGTTTCGCACCGCGTCGTGACGATGCATGCGAGTGATCGTTACCTCGCGGAGGGAACGATCGAAGACCTTCGCCGCGAGGAGGGCGGGGCAACGGGGTATGCGAAGCGGTTGCGTCACGGGGAGATCGGCAAGGGACTTAATGACTACGACGCGATTTTCACGGAGTTGAAGCGAGTCGGCTTCGATGGTTGGATCAGCATCGAGGACGGTGTGGACGGGATCGATCAGTTGGCGCGGAGTGTCTCCTTCTTGCAGAAGAAGATTGCCCAGTATTGGGGGTAGATTGCGGCGATGCAGGTTTCCACTCTGGCTCGCCGGGTGTGAGTCCGACCTCTCTGAGGCCGGGTCAACGTGCAGGCTGCGTGCTCTTGATGAAGGACGTTTCGGGTGGCTCCTATTCGTGTCCATTCGTGTCCATTCGTGTTCGATATCAATCGTTGGTTCGGGCCCGGCTGGCAGTTGAGCAGAGGTTCGGACCACGAATGGGCAAAAATTTCACGAATACTCCTTGTTGGAAGTCACCGAGAGTGTCATGGGTGTGGGTTTGTTAGGACTTTCCATTGTCACTTCGGATGGCTGGTGGCGCCGGGATTCACGGAGGTCGGGGCGCCCAGGAAGCTACAACAGCTTCACGCTTCGTCCTTGACTCCGGGCGTGCTTGAGGCTTCTTCCTCCCCTTATGGCTTCGCCCCGCTGTGCAATTGGTTTCGTGTTTTTGGTCTTTGCGAGTTTCGCATCGGCAGAAGATGTCGTGCTTTCGCCGGATGGCCCGATTGCAAGGCCGGCTGCGGCGAGAGATGCGGCCCGCCTTGAGCCCAAGCCGGTTCGCATTCTGGTGAAGGAGGGAAGCTACTCCCTAACGGAACCACTCCTCCTGACCGAGGCGGACTCGGAAACGACTTGGGAGGCGTCTCCTGACGCAACCCCGATCTTTTCCGGTGGGAAGAAAATCGAAGGCTGGCAAGAGGTCGGCGATGGCTTGTGGAAGGCTCCGGTTCCAGAAGCAAAGGGCGGGGGATGGAACTTCGTGCAGCTGTGGATCAACGGGCGTCGGGCGACACTGGCTCGTTCGCCCAACCGGGGATACTTCAATCTCGCCGATTCCTGTGGGAAAGAGATCTTCCCAGACATGAAGGAGCCGGAATTTGAAGCGTTCAGCCTTTACCCGGAAGACTACAAACTTCTCCGGAAGATTCCGGCGTCTGAGCGTGCCGATGTTCTCATCACCGTAACGCACGCGTGGGCCGTCGCACAATGTCGCATCGCTGCGCTCGACGATGCAAGCTCCTCCGTTCGTATCGCGGGGCGGTCGCGTTATCCGTTCACCACCTATGAACCGGATCAACGATTTTGGCTGGAGAACTTCCGGGCCGCGCTCGATGCTCCGGGTGAGTGGTTCCTGGATCGCACGGCGGGCGAACTCTTCTACCGACCGCTTCCTGAAGAGGACATGGCGAAGGCGGAGGTGATCGCGCCCGTCTCGGAAAAGCTTCTTCAAATTAAGGGCGTCAAAGAGGTCCGATTTGAGGGCATCGGTTTTCGACATGCCCAATACTTGTATCCTGAAAAAGGACTGCATGACGGCCAGGCGGCGGCTTCGGTCGATGGAACGATCGAGATCGAGCGCAGTTCGGGCGTCCACTTTGAGAACTGTGAGATTGCCCATACCGGTCTGCACGGCATCTATTTTAAAGAGGGCTGTTCCGACTCGTCAGTGGTGCACTGTCACCTCCATGATCTGGGCGGGGGAGGGGTGCGGATTGGCGATACTGCAAAACCGAATGAGGAGGGGCTCTGCCACGATATCATCGTCGAGGACTGCATCATCCAGCACCTCGGGCGGCTCCACCCGAGCGCGTGTGGCGTGCTGATGACCCACGCCCGCAACTGCGCGGTCGTTCATTGTGACATCGGGGATCTTTACTACACCGGGGTGAGCATCGGATGGAACTGGGGCTATGGCGAAAGTCTCGGTCGTGAGAATCGGGTGGAGAATTGCCACATCCATCATTTGGGTTGGGCCTATCTCAGTGACATGGGCGGATTCTACGGGCTCGGCAATGCGCCCGGCACAGTGATCAAGGGGAATCACGTGCATGATGTTGTGAGTCACCGCTACGGAGGCTGGGGGCTCTATACGGATGAAGGGAGTGGCGACGTACTCATGGAGAACAATCTGGTTCACGATACGAGTGAGTCCGGTTTCCATCAGCACTACGGCTATGCCAATCGCATCCGGAACAATGTTTTCGCCTTTGGCGGCAAAGCGCAGATTCAACGCAGTCGCAATGAGACGAGGCTCTCCTTTGTTTACGAGAAGAATATCGTCGTGTGGAATCCTGGAGTACCGCTTCTCGATGGTGGCGAGTGGAACTGGAAGCTGAATGACAAAGCGGAGCGCGGAGATCCCAAGGACAGTCTCATCTTTCGCAACAACACCTATTGGCGGACCGACGGCAAGATTCCAGATACCTTGACGAAGACTCACTTCACTTGGGATGAATGGCGCAAGATGGGACGTGACAGCGGCAGCCAATTCGCCGATCCGAAGTTCGCTGATCTGGCGAAGCGCGACTTTCATCTGGCGGCGGATTCTCCGGCCCTGAAACTCGGATTTCGGATCTGGGACCTCGACGTGGCTGGTGTGAAGAACGACGATCCCGCGTGGCGAGCGCTCGCCGCTGAGGGTCATGTCTATCCGACTTGGGAGGCCGATGCCAAGCCGTGGCCGGCTCCACCCTATCGGGTTCTTGATCAAGGGTTCGAGAGCACCGCTTTAGGAGGTCTCGGCATTCGCAATGCCCGATGGTCGCGCGAGGACAAAGGGGAAAGTATCGGAGTCAGCGAGGATGCCGCCTCGCCCTTACCGCTTCGGGACGGGAGCGAACCGAAAATGTCACGTCGCAGTCTCAGAATCCAGGACGCGCCCGACTTGGTTCATAGCTACGATCCGGTGCTCGACGTCTATCCGACGACTTGGGAGGGCGGCACTTTCCGCGCGACCTTCGACATCATGGCTCAGGAGGGAGCGGATTGGTTTTTTGAGATGAGGGCGAAGGGGGGCGAGTTTGCGGACGGACCTTACGTTCGCTGGCAGAAGGGCAGACTGGTGGCGAACAATTCCCCATCAGTGGCGCTCGCCGATATTCCGGCCGGTGAATGGTTCCGTGTGCAGCTTACCGCGACGACAGAGTCCGGGAAATGGGCGGTCGAATTGACCCGTCAAGATGGGGCGAAGCAGAGGTTTCCTGATCTCCTTTGTCAGCCGAGTTGGGACAATGGCGGGTATTTACTGTGGAGCGCCCTCGGGACCACGAAAACCGCGTTCTTTATCGACAACCTGAGCCTCGAACAGCTACCGTGAGGCGCTGATCACACCCTGTCATGTGGGTGGCCGTACCCTGTTTGGTCGGCCATGCACGGCCTCAAACGAATTTGCCCATTTGTTCGAGCAGATCCTTACTAATCTTATGCAATCCCCCGGCTTCCCCTCCACCCGCCGCTCCTTCCTTGCGACCACGATGGCGCTTTCCGGCCTGCCGTCTCTGCGCGCAGCTGATCGGACTGCAGCCATCGCCGTCGCCGTGGCTCATTCCGAAATCTGGCGGCGCTTCATCGATGAATACAACATCATGATCGACTTCGCGGGTCTTGATGGTTCGGTCGCCCTGCCGACTCCAGAGGAATGTCGCGAAGGCAAACCGAATGCGCTGGGGTGGTGGTCGCCGATTGAGAACGGGGCCATGTTCAACGGGCAGTATATGGACGCGATGGTTAATCGCTGGAAGCAGACTGGTGAGGAGGAAACCGCAGCGAAGGCTCGGCGGCTCATGGAGGGCCTGCTCCACCTGAACAACATCAGCGACGTTCCTGGATTCATCGGACGGGGAGTGACGACGGACGGGAAGTCTCACTACCCCATGGGATCGAATGACCAGAGTTTCCCCTGGTTTGCCGGACTGTGGCGGTATTTGGAATCGGGACTGGCGACCGAGGACGAGCACGCTCTGATCAAAGCGCAACTTGTGAAAACCGCTGACATCATCGTCGGAGGAAATTGGCAGATGCCGGCCGAGGCCCCCTTCGGAATTCGGGGCACCTTCGCCGGATTTAGCTTCGAGGATTCACCGCGCCTGCTCTTTGTCTGCAAAATGATGCACGCGCTGACCGGGGAAGAAATTTGGGATACCCGATATCGTGAAGCACTTGAGGAACGGGGCGGGAAAGATGAAATTCTCAGCCGCATCGAATGGTGCGAGAAGGGTATGGTCTTCCCGGGACATCGGCACTCGTGGACCGCAGCCGGAGGCGTCGTCGCAGTGCGTGGACTTTGGGAAATGGAGAAGGACGAGGTGCTGCGGTCTCGTTACGCCCAGGGCCTTCAGGCGAGCGCTGACGAAGCCATGGGCAGTCTGGAGATTGCCCGGAAATGGGGCAATGCCGATACGAGCTACTTCGAGCACAACTGGCGGGTCATGAACGAAACGTGGGTCCCCCAGACCACCGAGCAGGAGGCGCAAAAGCTGGCGGAAGCGCAGCTTCGGGATTTCTCCAAGGTCTCGCCCCGGCGTGGACTGGAAACCAAGCTTGTCCGCGAGCCGACCTTCGCGGCGTGGATCGTGACGTTGGCGCCTGATCCTGTGATTCTGCGGGAGCGGGCCCCAGCGGTGGAGCAGGTCATCGCCCATTACGATTACGACAAGCTCATCTATTCTCAATTTTTTCCGGTCGAGTCCGCCTGGTGGAGACTGGAGGCGGCGCGTTCCTGACGTAACTTTGTTTCCCTTTCACGATCCGTAATGTATTGCCCAAGTTCTCCTATGAAGCTTTTTCTTCTCGCACTACTCCTGCCTTTGGCCCCACCCCTTCGCGCTGACGAGGCGGCGATTCAAACAGTTGTGAAGATTCCCGATCTCGTGGCTTTCTGGACCTTTGGCGAAGGAGTCGGGAAGCTCCGTGAATCGACTGGAACTCCGAACAAGCATCCTCTGTCCGAAGTCGGAGGGCCGATCGCCCGGGTCGAGGGCGGTCCGTATTCAGGCTACTCCGTCGAATGCAACGGCAAGCAATATCTCAAGATTCCTTATGCAGAAACCAAGGATCTGAATATCTCCGGTCCCGAGGCGCAGGTCTCGATGTTCGCTGTGGTGCGCATCATTGATCTGAGCCAGAGCCGCACGATTGCGGGGATGTGGAGCGAAGGAGCAGGCAAAGACGATGACACCGGAACTCGTCAATACGCCTTGCTCATGAACATGCCAACCTACGGTGGACCCAACAAACTCGTGCCCCACATTTCCAGCGAAGGCGGCGTGACTTATCGCGCCGACGGCAGCAAATTCCCGTGGTGCGCCGACTATGCGGTGAGCGCATCGGCGGTTCCCGAAGAGCAGTGGTGCACCGTTGGGTTCACCTACGATGGCATTTACATCCGCTCCTACCTGAACGGAGTGTGCGAACCCCTCGCCCTTGATCCCGGGAAGCACAAAAGGACCGACCCCTACTTCACCAACGAGGGACCCGATGGCAAGGACCGGGGCATGAATCCCTACTATCACGGTCGGGGGATCTTCCGCTACGATCCCGCGAAACATGTTGATACGAAAATTGAGCCATCACCATTTACGGTCGCTTCCCGCTTCGCCCTTGGAAAAGAGTTTCCCGAGGCTACCGTGGGTCGTTTTGGCGGGCTGGCGGTTTTTGCCAGAGCGTTGACGGAGGCGGAAATGGCGACTTTACACGATTCTGCCAAGGTGTCTGAACTGACGGGCCCGGGCCAGTGACGGGCGATCAGATTTCAATTCGTTCTGCCGGGAAGTCGAAGATTCAAACGCTAGCAGCCTGTCGGGATACGTCCGACAGGCTTCTAGACGCAATAAAGGCAGGCTCTTGATGAGGTATTTCACTTGGGGGGGATTGATTCCGGCGGAAAATTTCGTTATAAAAGGGGAATGTTGACGATATGTAGCCCCCTGAGAATGTTCGCCACTTTGGTTCTTTCGACCGTTGTTTCGGCAGTTTGCAGGGCGGAGTCCCCAGTCGGGATCGTTGAAGTCAAAAGGTTCCCTCGGATCGCGGGAGCTATGGCAGAGGCGAAAGATCCGCTCTTTCGCACGCTCTCGGCAGAGGAGTCCGGACTGAACTTTGTCATTCCGATCGACATCACTCACCCGGACAAGCGTCTTTATTATTCGGCAATGGCTTGTGGCGGTGTCGCCGCCGGCGACCTCGACGGGGACGGCTGGCCCGATCTATTTTTCTCGGTAGGGCCGACTAGCAATCGCCTCTTTCGAAATTCGGGGTCGACCGATGGACCGAGGTTTATCGAGGTGGAAGCAACGGGCGGGGTCGAGGCAACGGACAGTTGGTGCACGGGAGCTTCGATGATCGATATCGACGGGGACGGCGATCTCGATATCTATGTGTGTCGATACGATGCCCCGAATCTGCTGTTTTTGAATGAGTCAACCCCAGGATCTTTCCGCTTTCGAGAAGCCGCCGCTGACCGGGGGCTGGATCTTGTGGACGCCTTCTTGACGCCTTCTTTCGCGGACTATGATCGGGATGGCGATCTTGATTTGCTCCTTGTCACCAACGCCTTTTACCACAAAGGCGGAAGACCAGTGGATGGGATTCCCATGAAGATGACCAAGACGGGCTGGCAGGTTGTTGAACCGTGGGACAAATACTTTGCATTTTCGTCGATCGACCCCCAGAGCGGTTCTCCCAAGTTCTCCGAAGTCGCTCGTCCGAATCGCTTTCTGCGCAATGAAGGTGGCAAGTTTTTTGATGTCTCTGCAACTTGCGGCCTGCTCACCAATGCGGCGCATTCGAATGCGGCGGGTTGGCTTGACTACAATGGTGATGGCTGGCTGGATCTCTATGTAGCGAACGATTTCGCAGATCGGGACGAGCTCTACCTCAACGTAAAGAATGGCACCTTCTCCGAGGTGGCCCCGGATGTGTTACAGCACACCACCTGGTTTTCGATGGGACTTGCGGCGGAGGACCTGAACAACGACGGGATGACCGATCTCGTTGTCGCCGATATGCTCCCCACGACCCATTACCGCCAAAAGGTTACGATGGGGGACATGGGCGCCTCCTTTGATGCGATGTATCGGGCCGGGTTACCCAGGCAGAATATGGTGAATACTTATTTTGTGAATACCGGAACAGGATTCTTTCTTGAAGCGGCCAGAATGGCAGGGATTTCCAAAACCGATTGGACCTGGACAGTCAAGAGCGGAGACTTTGATGGGGATGGGCGGATTGATCTATATTTTCCGACGGGTCACACGCGCGATTTTAATCACTCGGATTTTCAGTCGTCTCCCTCTGAACGGATCGGCAAAACTGATTGGGATTTTTTCGAGAGTCGTCCAGAGCTACGCGAGCATGACTTGGTGTTTCGGAATGTGGCGGATTGGAAATTTACGAAGGTCGATAAGGAGTGGGGGTTAGGCTTGGAGGAGACCATGACCTACGGAGGTGCTTTGTCCGATTTTGACCGGGATGGCGATCTCGATTTGGTGACGATACCGCTTGAGGACAAACCGGCATATTTTCTAAATCAAAGCGTGGAGCAAGGCGGAGCGAACCACCTGCTGATCCGACTTCGTGGCAAAGGGAGCAATCGCTACGGTATCGGCTCAAAAGTTTCTATCACATTGGAGGATGGGACTACTCAGTGCCGGACCTTGTTGCCGTATGATGGATATCAGGAGAGTGATGACCCGCTGGTCCATTTTGGTTTGGGCAAGGCCGCAGTAATTTCCAAGCTCAAGGTGGAGTGGTCATCCGGTTCACGGTCGGAATTCGCAAACTTGGAAGGCGGTCGCTGGATCGAGATCACCGAGGGCGAAGGGTCCGCAGAGGAACCTGAAAAGAAGCAGCATTCTCCGTGGTTTCGTTTGCAGCCCGGCTTCGAATCATTGGCCGCCCCGGAGATTCCTTTCAATGATTTCGCCCGTCAGCCTCTCTTGCCGCATCAGCATTCTCAACTCGGCCCCGGACAGGCCTGGGGAGATGTCGATGGCGATGGTTCGCCCGATGTCTATCTGGGCGGGCCGAAAGGACAGCCGGGGCGACTGTTGTTGAATCGTGGGCTTGATGAGTCGGGGCAACCGACCTTCACCATGCGGATGCGTCCACCCTTCAGCGAAATGGGTGTCTATGAGGATCTCGGTGCATTGCTTATCGACGTGGATGGCGATGCTGACCTCGATCTGTTTGTTGTCAGTGGCAGTGTCGAGTGTGAACCGGGAGCGGACTCCCTGGCTGATCGACTGTATCTCAATGACGGGAAGGGTGAGTTTACCGAGACCGCTGATTGGCTGTCGGCTCCGGCTCCGGCGAACTACGCCAGCGGTAGCGTCGCCACTGCGGCTGATTTTGATCGGGATGGCGATCTCGATGTATTCATCGGCGGTCGGGTCGTTCCGGGCGAGTATCCGATTTCCGCGAGGAATCAGCTCCTCGTCAATGACGGTAGCGGTCGCTTCTCGGATGAGGCGGCCGCCTTCGAGCTGGCGGAGACAGGGCTCGTCACTTCTGCACTATGGAGCGACATTGATAGTGATGGCTGGATCGATCTTTTGATCACGCACGAGTGGGGGCCCATCCGGGTGTTTTCCAACGACTACGGAACGCTGAGCGAAGTGACCGCCTCCGCCGGGCTAGCGTCGGCGACGGGATTTTGGAATAGCATCGCAGGTCGGGATGTAAACGGCGATGGGCACATCGACTATATTGCGGGGAACCTCGGGCTGAATACGAAATACAGCGCCTCCGCCGAGGTTCCTGAGCTACTGTATTATGGGGATGTCGATGGAAGCGGAAAACGGAATATCGTGGAGGCCAAGTCCGATCCCTCTCTGAATTGTCTGCTGCCACGACGTGGGTTGAGTTGCTCCTCCCTGGCCATGCCGAACCTGCTCGGAAAGGTCAATACATACCAAGGTTGGGCTACTGCGGCACTTGACGAAATCTATGATCCCGTTCGATTGAATCGTGCCCTGAAGCTTGAGGCGACCACGCTTGAGTCCATGGCATTGATCAACGACGGCGAAGGACATTTCACCCTCCACGTCTTGTCGGCCATGGCGCAACTGGCTCCGGTCTTCGGGATCGCGATGAGCGACTTCGATGGCGATGGCTTCACGGATGTTGTGCTGGCCCAGAATTTCTTCACCACGCAGCAGGAGACCGGACCTTACGATGGAGGCCTTAGTCTGCTGCTACGCGGCGAACCGGCTTCGGGAGACAATCCGACAGGGGTGCGGGAAGTTTGGTCGATGGAAAGTGGCATCGTTGTTCCCGGCGATGCGAAAAGTCTCTGCGTGACGGACTTCGGTCGGACGGGGCGGCCGGATCTATTCTTTGGAGTGAACAACGCACCACCCGCCATATTCATGAATGAAAGCCAGTCCCGATCTGGAGGTCGTTCGCTCGCGGTTGAACTCATCGGCAAGCCGGGTAACCCGACGGCGATCGGGGCGCGGGTTACCGTTTTGATTCCGGGATTAGCGACTCAAACCGCCGAGGTGACTTCTGCCTCCGGATACCTCAGCCAGAGTGCTCCAACGCTCTACTTCGGTTGGGGGAATGGAAACAAAGAGGATCGGCAGGGGAAGGTGATCATTCGCTGGCCGAATGGTTCCACGAGTGAAGCGGAAATCTCCGCGAAAGATGGTCCGTATTTCCGCATTTCGGAGAACTGAATGGAGAAAGCGGAAGTGATCAGGCTGGTGCGGGCATATCTGGCCGAGCAGCATGCCCGGGCGGTGGCGGCCGTGGCAGGCGCTCGCGAGGCGGCGACGGGTGACGACACGAGAGCGGAAAACAAATACGACACCCGCGGGCTGGAGGCATCGTATCTGGCGGCTGGGCAAGCGGAGTTGGTTGAGGAACTTGAGTGGGCGCTCGGGAAGTTTGACGCCGTGTCCTTTGCGGCCATCCCGAGCGGAGGAGAGATCGCCCCCGGTGCCTTGGTGTTGGTGCAGACCGACTTGGGGCGGGCGGCCTACTTGCTCGCTCCGGCGGGCGGCGGCGCCGAGGTAGTGGTCCCAGGGGGGACCACGGTGACGGTGTTGGGGCCCGAGGCACCTTTGCGTCACCAGTTGTTGGGAAGAGTCGCTGGAGCATCACTTGAGCGCCCCCGGCTGAGGATCCTCGAAGTGTTGTGACTGTCCAGAATCCGGGTAGCGGGTGACTCTTTTTGAGGCAGTCGTAGCATTCTCCGTTTCAGATGAAACCAGTGAGATTGAATCCACTTCGCCACCGTGCGACTTTCCAGGGAGAAATCACTTGCGCGACAAGAGGGCTGCTTTATCTTGCAGACCGTTCCATCGGGAGTTTTTCTAAATCGCGGGGTGGAGCAGTCTGGTAGCTCGTTAGGCTCATAACCTAAAGGTCGTAGGTTCAAATCCTGCCTCCGCAATCTCTTTAAAAAGCCTGTAGCTCATTGAGTTACAGGCTTTTTTTGTTGGGGCCTACGGGATTGAGCCGGTTTCACTGATCGTTAGGAGTTGGCCCCCTTGGAGTGCTCGGTTGAGAGTTCCCTTCCGGCGATGGAACGTGGGGGAACTCCTCGTTGACCCGCCCCAGTCGCTCAGGAATTTTTCATCACCCACCGCAGTTCAGCGGTGAGTTGATCCATGGTGTAGGGCTTGGGCAGGATGCCGGCGAAGCCGTGCTCAAGGGCGGCTTTGCGGGCGTTGAGTTCCAAGTAGCCGCTGCTGACGACGATCCTGGCCCGGGGATCGATCTGCTTGATCGTGGAGGTGGCCTCGATGCCTGACATGCCGCCGGGCAGGGCGAGGTCCATGACGACCAGAGAGAATGGTTGGTTGCTCCGCATGGCGTCGCGATACATCGTGACGGCCTCCTCTCCGCTCGCCGCAGATTCGGTGTAGTAGCCGAGATTCTCCATCATGGACTTGGTAAGCAATCGCATGGCTTGCTCATCATCCACTACGAGGATGCTGAGTTTGCTGAGATTGCTCGGGGTAATATTGCTGGAGGAATCCCTCCCGGCGATGGTCTGAGGCGTGGCAACGGCGTTGTTCATGTTTTCTGGAGTGCTGGTCTTAGCAGGCGGTGTAGCTGACCTTTTTGATTTCGTCGAGAGTGGTATTTCCGGCGAGGACGTGGATGAGTCCTTCCTGATAGAGGGTCTTGTAACCGGTTTTGAGGGCGGCTTGGCGCAGTTGGGACTGGGTGGCGCGGGCTTCGATCAAATCGGAAAGTTCAGTGTTCACCTCGGCCATTTCCATGAGCGCGACGCGCCCGCTGTAGCCGGAGCCATTGCACTCGGGGCAACCGACGGAGGTGTAGATGGGTGAGTCCTCATTTTCACGGGTCACGCCCTGCCGTTGCAACATCTCCTGGATGTCGGGAGTCACGGGCGTGGGGCGTTTGCAGTAGTTGCAGAGGCGTCGCACGAGTCGCTGGGCCTGGGTGAGGGCGAGGCTGTCGCCGACGAGGTGTGGCTCCACTCCCATGGAAAGCAAGCGAGAGACGGCCCGGAGGGAATCGTTGGCGTGCAGGGTGGTGAGAACAAGGTGA
>Ga0163144_10016672_pt1 | contig 15039 bp, 8 predicted proteins | sample OliLak19BULKMAT1_FD_123175 | JGI IMG/M metagenome (GOLD analysis project Ga0163144, IMG submission 123175) | Freshwater microbial mat bacterial communities from Lake Vanda, McMurdo Dry Valleys, Antarctica - Oligotrophic Lake LV.19.BULKMAT1 | ecosystem: Environmental > Aquatic > Freshwater > Lake... | reverse complement strand
GCTGGGACTCCAGCGCCTCGACGACATCGCGCGAGCTTGGCTCGCCTTTGGGCCTCCAAGTCGAGCGCGAAAAACCAGTGCGCGGCCCGTGTCCAGAGGCAGCACTCATGGGCAATGAGAAGTACCTCGAACGGGCGTCCCGCACCGTCAAGTAGCCAGACCGACATCGGCTCCACGCCGCCCCTCCCGGCCTGGCTTGGCGGTATGGTCTCCGGCGAAATGGACATCAAGAACGTCACATCGAAGCCGCTCCGCGTCCCCTTGGCCGGCGGCAAGCGCCTCTTCCTCAGCCCCGGAGGCAAGGGCCAGATCGCGCCGAAGGCCGCCGAGCACCCGCCCGTCAAGGCCCTCATCGACGCCGGCGAGCTCGAGATCCAAGGCGTCAACCCCCTGCAGCGCAGCGCCGGCAGCGGCAAGCCCGGGGTGAAGAGCGCCGGCTCGGAGTCGTCAGATGAGTAGCGGGTCGATCCGGCGTGCCCCAGTCCCCCGGCGCGAACGGCGAGGCCTGGCATCTCGCGCGCCTACGGCAACATCTGCGGCGATCTTCGCACTTCGGAGGGGTTCAGCCGAGTCCGCAGTCCCCCTTACGCTTGAGAGTTCCGCTGGCCACGGCGCCCGCAGTCTCGAACCAAGCGAATCACGATGAGCGTCACCATTTACGAATCGGCGATCGAGCTGAAGTCGACCTCTAGCAGCAACGTCGTCGTGGCAGAAGTCTCGGGGAAGCTCGAGACGTCGGACTACGAGCTGCTGGCGCCGGCGATCGAGGAAGCGATCAAGAAGCACGGGAAGATCCGTCTCCTCTTCACCATGAAGGACTTCCACGGCTGGACCGCGGGGGCGCTTTGGGAGGACGTCAAGTTCGACGCGAAGCACTTCAAGGACCTCGAACGCCTCGCGATGGTCGGCGACAAAGCGTGGGAGCGAGGGATGGCCCTCTTTTGCAAGCCGTTCACGACGGCGAAGATCAAGTACTTCGACGCCTCGGAGCTCGACGTTGCCCGGGAGTGGATCAAGGCCTGAGCGGAGGGCGGAGCCCCACGGCGCCGACCTTCGAGTCGTGCCTGCTGCGGGTCATCGGGGGACGTCGACGCGCGTCGTCTCCCATTCCGTCACTGCGATTCTTGCGCGGGCCCTCCGCCGCCATCGAGGTCCAGCACCTGGATCCAGACGTTGCGGAACCGCACCTCGTTGTGGTGGCCCTGCAGCTTGACGGGGCGCGGCTCCGGCCCCTCTGGCTGGCCGGCGCCGGTCTTGCGCGGGAGCTGGACGTCGTCGTGGATCAACTGCTGATTCTGGTACACGGTGATCTTCGCGTTCGCGGTCTTCTGGTCGCCCTCGTAGCGCGCGGCGCAGAACACGATGTCGAACGTCTGCCATTCACCCGCTGGCTTGTTGACCAGACGGTCGGGTTTTTTCAATCGATAGAGACTGCCGCAGTAGCTCCCCTTGTAGTCCTTCGCGGTCACCCCGTAGGAGTCGAGGATCTGCAGCTCGTAGCGCTGCTGGATGTAGACACCGGAGTTGCCGTTCGCTTCCGGATCCGCCGATTCGCCCGCGTTCACGTTGAACTCGAGGTGCATGCGGAGGTCGCGATAGGACTCCGGCGTGATGACGCTGTCCCACTGCGGGGACGCGGTGAGGACGCCGTCCTTGAAGACCCAACCGCTCGCAGCGCCCGCTTCCTCGGGGATCAGCTTGGAGCCCTCGCCGCCCACCAGCTGAACCGCATCGGCCGGACGCCGAGAGTCGCGGACGTCGAGGATGCCCCTGGTGGTGCCGGGTCCTCTCTGCGCGTGGGTGATCACGAAGTCGACCAGCCGCTGGCTCTCGAACCATCCCGGCCACATGTCGTGGCCGCGGCCCTCGAGCGTCTCGAGCGCGATTGAGCCCTGCAGCTGCTCGTAGCGCTGCTTCAGCTCTCCCGAGTTCTGCGCCAGGGGAACGACCTCATCACGGTCGCCGTGAAGGTGCAGGATCGGGACCCTCGCCGCGGCCAGCGGAGCCAGCCGATCGATCGGGTTGTGGGCACGGAGCGCGTCGCTCAGCTGCGCCTCGGTCAGCCCGTAGGCGCCGCAGGCGCGCGCGAGTCCCGGATAGCTCTCGAGATTGCAGACCGGATAGATGCCCGCGATACACGCCACCGCGGTGGGATGCTCCGCAGCCCAGCTGTAGAGCATGAGCCCGCCGCGACTGCGCGCCAACAGGCACGCTTGCCTGGCCAGCCCGCGGTTCTCGACGAGCTCGCTGTACAGCGCCGAGTAGACCGCGCGACCGGTCGGGCTGCCGTACGACTCGCCGACGTCCACCCCGGCGATCGCGATGCCCGCGACGAGGAACCTGTCGAACATCCACTTCTCCTCCTTCGCCGGCAGCCCCGGGAGGGTCGGCGCATACCAGACCCAAGGCACGGGGCCGCCTGATCCGGGTGACGGCGGCAGGATCAGGAAGGCCGTCCGGCCTGCGACGGTGAACACCTCGCCTGGGATGGGCAGCGTTTTGTCCGCGCCCTGCCGAGACTGCGCCACCAATGGGAGCGACGCGAGGCACGCGCATGCCACGCCGAGCCAGAGCGATCGAGGACGGGTGTTCACACCTTGAAGTTTGCACACCGCGTCGTGTCTGTCGAGCGTCGCGACGCCCGACTCGAGTCGGAGGCGGACCAAGACCGAGTACCACGACAGCATCCTGCCGCGGCAGAGCCACCGGTTCGCGGAGCGGCTCGAGCGCGGCGCGCTGCTCGACTGCGGCGTGCTCAACCGCGCGATCCTGTATGTCACGGCGTTGATGGAGGTGAAGAGCTCGATGGGGGTCATCGTCGCCGCGCCGACGGCAGGCTCGTGCGCGACGTTCCCCGCGACGTGTCTCGCCGGCGCGGAAGCGCAGGGCTCGACCGAGGAGGAGACGCTGCGGGCGATGCTCGCCGCGGGCTAGATCGGCGTGTTCGTCGCGACGCGCTCGAGCTTCGCGGCCGAGGTCGGCGGCTGTCAGGCGGAGACGGGCGCAGGCGCAGCGATGGCTGCGACGGCCCTGGTCGAGCTCGCGGGCGGCACTGCCCGCCGAGGGCCTGTTCGCGGCGAGCCACGCGCTGCAGAACGTGCTCGGGCTGGTGTGCGACCCGATCGCGAACCGTGTCGAGGCGCCTTGCCTCGGCCGCAACATCGCTGGCGCGGCCAACGCGATCGCGTGCGCGAACATCGCGCTCTCCGGCTACGACCACCTGATCCTGCTCGACGAGGTGCTCGATGCGCACCGCGCGATCAGCGAGAGCATGGCGCGCGAGCTGCGCTGCACGGCGCTCGGCGGCCTCGCGATCACGCCGACGTCGAAAGCGCTCGAGGCACGCCTCTGCGGAGCGGCGAGTCCTGGGGCGGGCTGCGGTAGCTGCGACTGACGTCGGCCGCTGCAGGCTAGGCGGCTCTCGATCCGCCCCGCGGCGCCGACTCGGAGCAGTGTCGCAGGGTGGCTCTGGCCTGATACGAGCCCGTCGGCGCTCGGGGACGCCCTGCGCGTCGGCCGCTCGTGGGGCAGGTGAGCGCCACGCAGGGTCGTGGTACACGAAGACCGGTTTGCGGCACGGGCATGCGGGCTCGCGGCATGGGCTCGTGAGCCGGAGGTGATGGCGCGGGGCTTCCCAGCGGGTCGTGCCCGGCCCTCCACGCAACATTGGCGCAGCAGGTCTATCCTGGAGCTCGGCGCGCGGCTCCTCTTTGGCGGCGCGCCCCCGCGCCCATGCCCGCTCCTCGCCCCACCCGCCGGGAGGCCCTCGGCGTCGGCCTGTTGGCCGGCCTCGGCCTCGCCGACTTGCTCGCGCTGCGCGCGCGCGCCCAGGAGGCCGGCCTGCCAGCCGCGCCGCGCGCCAAGGGTGTCATCCACCTGTACCTGCCGGGCGGGCTGGCCCACCAGGAGACCTTCGACCCCAAGCCTCACGCGCCGGCTGCCTACCGCGGCGAGGTGCGGGCCATCGGCACCAAGGTCGACGGCCTCGAGCTGTCACGGCACCTGAAACGCCTCGCGGGCGTGGCTGACAAGCTGTGTGTCGTGCGCTCGATGAGCCACCGGGAGGCGGCCCACGAGCGCGGCGCCCACTCGATGCTGACGGGCTACGCGCCTAGCCCGGCGGTGGTCTACCCCAGCCTGGGCAGCGTCGTCGCGCACCAGCTCGGCGGGCGGCGGGCTCTGCCCCCGTACGTGTGTGTGCCGAACGCGCCGGACACCTTCGCTGGCCAGGGTTATCTGTCCACCAGCTACGCGCCCTTCGGGCTGGGCTCTGACCCGGCGGGGCGGGGTTTCGGCGTGCGCGACCTGGGCGCCACCGAGGGTGTCGACGAGGCCCGCGCTGCTCGCCGACGCGCCCTGCGCGAGGCGATCGACGCGCGCTTCGACGGGGACGTTGGCCAGGCGGATGGTCCCGCCGCCATGGCCGCCTTCTTCGAGCGCGCCTACGAGCTGCTCGACGCGCCCGAGGCGCGCGCGGCCTTCGACCTCGCGGCCGAGCCCGCCAAGCTGCGCGACGCCTACGGCCGCAGCCAGCCCGGGCAGCGCCTGCTCCTGGCCCGGCGCCTCGTGGAGGCTGGGGCGCGCTACGTGACCGTCGGCGCCGGCGGCTGGGACCACCACCAGAACATCGAGCGCAGCCTGGCGCGCGCCCTGCCACCCCTGGACCAGGCCCTGGCGGCGTTGCTCGAGGACCTCGACGCGCGCGGCCTCCTGGACGAGACGCTGGTGCTGGTCACCACCGAGTTCGGCCGCACGCCCAAGGTCAACCCGGACGGCGGCCGCGACCACTGGCCCGGCGCCTTCTCCATCCTGCTCGCGGGCGGCGGTGTGCGGCGCGGGTACGTGCACGGCCGCACCGACGCCACCGCGACGGCCGTCGAGGAGGACATGGTGCGCCCGGAGGACCTGGCGCGCACGGTGTTCACCCTGCTGGGCGTCGACCCCGACACTGAGCTGGCGGACGGCACGCGACCGATCCGGCTGGTCAAGGGCGGTCGGGTCTTGACGGAGATCTTGGCGTGAACGCGGTCCTTCCTCGGGCGGTGCAGCGGCGCCCGCGGGGCCGGTGGGGGGTGCTGCTGGCGCTCGCCTTGGCCGTCGCCGCTGCCGCCCAAACGCCCGCGCTGGCCCAAACGCCCGCGCTGGAGAAGCTCGCGCCGACGGGCGCAGCGCGCGGCGCGACCGTGACCCTGGCCCTGCGGGGCAAGACCCTGGGCGGCGCCCTCGACCTGTGTTTCGACCGGCCGGGGCTGGCGCTGGTGGCTCTGCGTCAAGAGCGTCCGGAGGCGGTCGACGCCGACGTGGCGATCGCCGCCGACGCGCCCCTCGGTCCGGTGGCCCTGCGCGTGCGCACGGCGCGCGGTCTGTCGAACCCCCTGCTGCTGCAGGTCGGGCCGTTCCCGACGCTCGACGAGGTCGAGCCCAACGGCGCGCTCGCCGAGGCCCAGGAGCTCCCCGGGCTCGGCGTGACGCTGCACGGCGCCCTGCCCGACGAGGACGAGGACGTCTTCGCCCTGACCCTGGAGCCGGGCGCGGTCTTCTCGGTCGGGGTCGAGGGCCTGCGGCTGGGCACCCAGGACTTCGATCCGCTGCTCGAGGTGCTGGGCGCCGATGGCTCGCTGCTGGCGCGCGCGGACGACACGACCCTCGTGCGCCGCGACGCGCTGCTGCAGGCCGTGGCGCCCGCCGACGGTCGTTGTTTTGTGCGCGTGCGCGAGGCCGCCCGCGGCGGCGGTGGAGCGCGCTACCGGCTGCACCTGGCGCCCGGCGCAACGCCCGTGATCTGCGCGCCGCTGGGCCTCGCGTTGGGAGGCCTGACGCCGGGGGGCCTGACGCCGGAAGGGCTGACGCCGGGGGGCCTGACGCCGGAAGGGCTGACGCCGGAAGGGCTGACGCCGGAAGGGCTGACGCCGGAAGGCCTGACGCCGGGAGGCCTGACGCCGGGAGGCCTGACGCCGGATGGCCTCGCGCCGCAGCCGGATGGCCTCGCGCCGCAGCCGGATGGCCTCGCGTCGCCGCCGAATGGCCTCGCAGCGGGCGGCGCGGCTGCCGGTCCCACGGCGCGCACCGCGGCGCGCGCCCTGATCGGCAGCGCGGGTCCCAGCGGCAGCCCAGGTCCCTTCGGGAGCGCGGTGCCCAGCGTCACCGAGCTGGGTCGGACGGGCGGCTGGGTGCCCGAGGGGACCCTCGCGTGGTGGCCCGAGGGCGCCCTCGCGCCCCTCTGGCTGCGCGCGTCCGAGCTGCCGACTGTGCTCGAGGTTGAACCCAACGAGCGGCGGGCCGACGCCACGCCGATGGCCGCGCCGGGCGCGGCCGAAGGCACCTTGGCCGCCCTTGGCGACGAAGACTCCTTCCGCTTCGACCTGAAGCAGGGCGACGTGCTCGAGGTGTCGCTCTGGGCGCGCCGCCTGCGCTCGCCCCTCGACGGCGTGCTCGCGGTGCGCGGCCCCGATGGACGCGGCGTCGCGAACGAGGACGACAGCGTCGGAACCGACCCCGTGGCGCGTGTCACGGCCAAGGCCGACGGCGCCCACGTCGTGACCGTGCGCGACCACCTGGGCCGCGGGGGCGCAGACTTTGTCTATCGGCTCGAGGTCGCCTTGCCACAGCCACGCGCCTCCTTGAGCGTCAGCGGCGCGACCAAACAATTCGCGGTGCCGCGCGGCGGCCGGACGGTGGCTGTGCTCAACGTCGAGCGTGTGGAGCTCGGCGGCGACCTCGCCATCGCGGCCCACGAGCTGCCCGCGGGGGTCTCGGCCAACGCGCAGCTCGTCCGCGACGGCAAGGGTCAGCCGCTGCTGCTCCTGGAGGCCGCGCCGGACGCGCCGCTGGGTCACGCCGCGGTGGACTTGGCGCTCGTCGCGCCCGGCGACGGCGGCGCCCGTCGCGGTGGACTGCGCGAGGCCCTCGAGCTCGTGCTGGGCCGCAACAACGTGCCCCTGTGGGCCCACACGATGGAGCGCCTCACGGTGGCGGTGACCGAGGCCGCGCCCTTCGCGGTGAATCTGGACACCCCGGGTGTGCCCTTGGTGCAGTCCGGGAAGATCACCGTGACCGCGCGCGTGACACGCGCCGAGGGTTACGCAGGCAAGCTCAGCGTCGGCCTCCTCGGCCTGCCGCCGGGCGTGCGCGGTCCGAGCGCGGTGCAGCTGGCCGAGGGCGCCGACGCGGCTGAGTTCCTGCTGGAGGCGGCCGGCGACGCGCGCCTCGGCGCCTGGGACCTCGCCGCCTTCGCCGATGCGCCGGTCGACGGCGTGATGGTGCGCGTCGCGAGCGCCCTGGCGCCGGTGAACGTGGCGGCGCCGTTCCTGACCGCGACGTCGCGCCCGAGCGCGGTCGAGCGCGAGGGCGCCACGGTCCTGCAGGTCGAGCTGACCCGCGCCGAGGGCGCGCCAGCCGTGGCGCCGGTGATCGCCCTGGTCGGTCTGCCATTCGACGTCGCGAGCGACGCGGCGCCCCTCGAGGCCGGCGCGGCGGCCGTGTTCCTGCCCCTGCGGGCCGGCCCGAAGGCGCCGCTCGGGCTGCACCGGGGACTCGCCCTGGAGGCGCGCTTTGAGCTGCCCGAGGGTGTCGTGGTCCAGGCCCTGCCGGGGGCCGAGGTGCGGGTGCTCGCGCCGGCGCTGACGCTGACGCCGACGCCGACGGCGGCCAGCGCGGCGCCCCCCGAGGCCGCGCCCTCCCGCCTCGAGCGCCTGCGCGCGGAGCACGCGGCCCGCCTCGACGCGGAGCGCGCCGCGCCCGCCGGCGCGCGCGCCGCGCTGACGGGCCTGGTTTGGGCGGGCCCCGTCGCGGCGCCGGCGCCGGCGGTGGTTCACGCCGACGGATCGCCGCCCAGCTTCCAGAACGACGTGATGCCAGTGCTGACCGCCCGCGGGTGCAGCGCGGGCGCTTGCCACGGCGCGTCCCGCGGCCAGGACGGGTTTCACCTCTCGCTGTTCGGCTACGACCCCGCGGGTGACCACGCGCGCCTCGTGTCCGAGCGCTTCGGACGGCGCCTCGACCTGGCCTTCCCCGAGGCCAGCCTGCTGGTCACCAAGGCCACCGGCGCCGTGCCCCACACGGGCGGCGCGCTGCTCGCGCCCGGGGACCCGGATTGGACCGCGCTCGTCGAGTGGATCCGCGCCGGCGCGCTTCTCGACCCGCCGGAAGCGCCGACCTTCGAGGGCCTGTCCCTGGAGCCCACCGAGCTCTTGCTCGACGAGCCCGGTGCCGAGGCCGCCCTGCGCGTCGTGGCGCGTTACAGCGACGGCGCCACGCGCGACGTGACGCGCCTCGCCCTGTGGCGCACCGACAACGCTTCCACGGCGGCGCTCGTGCCCAGCGGCCCTCTGCCCAGCGACCCTCTGCCCAGCGGCCCTCTGCCCGGCGGCCCAGTGCCAAGCAGCGGCCCGTTGCCCAAAGGTCTTGGGCCCAAAGGTCTTGTGCCCAGCGGCCGCGTGCGCGCTGGAGTCCCGGGCGAGGCCTTTGTGACCGCCAGCTTCGGCGACACCACCGTCGGTTTGCCGGTGTTGGTGCTGCCCGCCCTGGAGCCGGGCGCGGCGCCACCGGAGTGGCGCGATCCCGCCGAGGGCCAGGCCCCGCGCACCTGGATCGACGCGCTGGTCGAGGACAAGCTGCGTCAGCTGCGCCTGCCGCCCTCGCCCCTCTGCACGGACGAGGAGTTCCTGCGGCGTGTGTCCTTGGACCTGATCGGCCTGCCCCCGTCGAACGAGGAGCGCTCCGCGTTCCTAGCGGACCCGCGGCCCTCGGCAGAGCGGCGCGCCGCCCTCGTCGACGCGCTGGTGGCGCGGCCCGAGTTCACCGACCAGTGGGTCATGCGCCTGGCCGAGCTGCTGCGCGTGCGCTCCGGGGACAACGTGCCCGTCAAGGCCGCCCAGGGTTGGTTCGGGTGGCTGCAATCCGAGCTGCGGGCGGGCACGCGCCTCGACGAGTTGACCCGCCGCCTGTTGACCGCCTCGGGCAGCACCTACACCTCGCCGGCCGCGAACCTCTATTACGCGGAGCGCGACGAGAAGCTCGTGGCGGAGAACGTGGCGCAGGTCTTTCTCGGCGTGCGGTTGCAGTGCGCCCAGTGCCATAACCACCCCTTCGACCGCTGGACCCAAGACGACTACACGGGCTTTGTGGCCTTCTTCGCCCAGGTCGGGCGCAAGGCCGCGGAGGACCCGCGCGAGGGTGTTGTGTTCGACCGCGGCCGCGGGGACACGCGCCACCCGGTCACCAACCAGCCGGTGGCGCCGCGCTTCCTGGGCGGCGAGGCGCCCGACCTCGAGAAACGCGACCGGCGCGCGGCCCTGGCGGATTGGTTGACCGCGCCGGACAACCCCTGGTTCGCGCGCAACCTAGCCAACCGCGTCTGGGCCGCCTACTTGGGCCGCGGCCTGGTCGAACCCGTGGACGATGTGCGCGTCTCGAACCCGCCGTCGAACGCGGCCTTGCTCGACGCCTTGGCGGCGCGCCTGGTGGCGAGCGGCTTCGACCTGGCGGACCTGGCGCGCGAGGTCACCCGGAGCCGGGCTTATCAACGCGCCAGCCGCGCCACGCCCGAGAACGCCCACGACCGCCGCAACTTCGCCAGCTTCCAGGTGCGTCGCCTGCGCGCCGAGACCCTGGCGGACGCCCTGGCGGCGGTCACGGAGTCCCCCGACGACCACCCGCGCCTGCCCGCCGGCGGGCGCGCCGCGCTGATCGCCGACGGCGCCGAAGGCGGCTACTTCCTGACGACCTTCGGCCGCGCGCCGCGCCGCAGCGTGTGCGCCTGCGAGGTCTCCGATGCGCCCTCACTGGGCCAAGCCCTGCACTTGGTCAATGGCCCGACCCTGCAACGCAAGATCACACGCGGCGGCGTCGTCGCGCGCTTGGTGGCGCAAGAGGCGGACGACGGCGCGGTGGTCGACGCCCTCTACGGGCGCGCCCTCGGGCGGCTGCCCGACGAGGTCGAGCGCGCGGCCGTGCTGTCCCAGCTGGCGCCCGCAGGCGCCGCGCGGCGCGAGGCCTTCGAGGACTTGCTATGGGCCCTGCTCTCCAGCCGCGAGTTCCTGTTCCAGCACTGATTCCGGCACGGAATCCAGCATTGGAGCCGGCCCGGAATCCAGCATTTAAGCCGGCCCGGAATCCACCACTGATGAGGCGCGCCCATTCATCCCGCCGCGCGGCCCTCCTGGTCGCGCCCCTCGCCGCCCTGGTGGCGTCCGTGGCGCGCGCCGCGGACGACGCGCCGGAGGCGCCGAATTTCGTCGACCACGTGCAGCCGATCCTGCGCGACTCGTGCCTGGCGTGCCACCGCGGCAGCCGGGCCAAGAACGGCCTCGACCTGTCGAGCGTCCAGAAGATCCTGGCCGGCGGCAGCTCGGGCGCCGCGGTCGTGCCGGGCGACCCGGATGGGAGCCTCCTCCTGCAGGTCGTCGAGCACGCGCGTCAGCCCTTCATGCCGCCCGACGACGACCAGCTCGAGGCGACCCAGCGCGCGACCCTGCGGGCCTGGATCCAGGGCGGCGCGCGGGTCGACGCCGAAGACCCCGGCGCAGCGGCGGCGGCCACCGCGGAGGCCCCGACCCTGCCCGCGGCGCGGAGCGGCGCCGCGCCTATGCCGGACGGTCTCGCGACCCAGCCGGCCTGGTGGACCGACCGACCTGGCCCGGTGACCGCCCTGGCCACCAGCCCTGGCGCGCCTCTGGCCGCGGTAGGCGGACTCGGCCAGGTGAGTCTGTACGCCCTGCTGAGCGCCGACGGGAGCGGCGGCCCCGCCCTGGGCGCCTTGCTCGGCGTCCTGCCCTTTCCGGAGGGGCGGCCCGAGCGCGTGCGCTTCGACGCCTCGGGCCACGTGCTGCTGGCGGCGGGCGGTCGCGCCGGCGAGCGCGGCCTGGCGGTGGGCTGGGACGTCGCCACCGGCGCGCGCCTGTTCGCCCTCGGTGACGAGCCGGACACGGTCCTCGACGCGGACGTGGCGAGCGACCTCGGCACGGTGGTCCTCGGGGGGCCCGACCGGGTGGTGCGCGCCTACGACCCGCGCACGGGCGAGCTGCGCTGGGAGGCCAAGGCCCACACGGACTGGGTCACCGCGGTGGCCATCAGCCCGGACGGCCTGCTCGCCGCGAGCGGCGATCGAGCCGGCGGCGCCTACGTCTTTGAGGCCCTCACCGGCCGCGAATTCCATCGCCTCGACCCGGCCCGCGGGGCCATCAGCGCGATCGCCTGGCGCGCCGACGGCGGACGCTTCGCGGTCGTCGACGAGGCCGGCGGCGTGCGCGTGTTCGACGCCGAGGAGGGCCGGCAGCGCGGCAGCTGGAACGCCCATGGCGGCGCCTTGGGCGTGGCCTGGCTGCCCGACGGCGCCCTCGTGACCGTGGGCCGCGACGGCGCCGCGCGCGTGACCGACGCAGGCGGCCGCCAGCGCGTTTTGTTGGCCGGCGCCGCGGGCGCGTCCTTGGCCGTGGCCGCCGCCGCCGACGGCGCGCACGTGTTGGTGGGCGACGGCGCGGGGCGGGCGCGCGTGCTGGCGCTGGCGGGCGGCGCCGAGGTCGCTGCGCTGCCGGCGTACCCCGTGCCGGACGAGCGTCGCGCCCTCGACGAGGCCCGCGCGGCGGCCGAACGTCAGCGCGCGGCTCTGCCCGCGGCGCGCGAGGCCAGCGCCGCTGCGGAGGTGCTGTCTGCGGCCGCGGCCGCCGCGGCGTCTCTCGAGGGGCCACTGGCGGAGGCCGAGTCCACCCTGCGCGCCGCCGAGGTCGAGCTCCGCGTGGCGCGCGCCCGGGCCGAGGCCAGCGCCGCGGAGCGAGCGCGCTACGCCCCCGGCCTGGCCGCCCGCGCGGCGATCTTGAACGAGGCGACGCGTGTCGCCGACGCGGCGTCCCTTGCGTCGGCCGGCGCGCGCGCGGCCCTGGAGGCCGCCGTCGATGAGCTGCTGGCTGCCGAAGAGGCCCTGGCCAAGGCGGAGAACGACACCCAGCGCGAGGCCCGCGCGCGCGGCAGGGAGCTCGCCGCGCGCCTCGCTGACGGCGACGCTGCGGCCGCGCAGCTGGCGGCCGCCCGCGCCGCCGAGGCCGACGTGGCGCGCGCGCGCGCCACCTGGGACGAGGCCGGCTGGCGCGCACGCGCGGCGCCGGCGACCGCCCGCGCCGAGGCGGACGCCGCCCAGGTCGTGGGCCTCAGCGCCGCCGCCGCCGAGGGCGTCGCGGCCCGCAACCAGGCGCTGGCGGCCCAGGAAGCGGCCCGGACGACCGCCCGGGAACACGCAGAGGCCTTGGCCGCGGCGCGAGCCGCGGAGGCCGCGCTGGTCACGCGGCTAGCGGAGGTCGAGGGGCGTCTGCCCTCACTGGAGGTCGCTTGGTCCGCCCGGGCCGCCGCCCTCGAGACCTCCCGCGGCCGCGTGCACGGACCCTGAGCGACGCCGCGGTCGCGCGCAGGAGATCGCGCAGTCTGACCACCGCGCCGATCAGCGGAGCGGCGAGGGCGAGTCTTTGCGATGTGGGTCCTGCTGCCAGGCCCCGACGAACGTGAGCGGGTTGAACACAAAACCGCGTGTACGGTCGCGCCAAGGCCGGCGCAAATTCGAGATGACCTGGCCGCCTTCGCGCAACATCGCGCGCATCGGCGCGATCGTTCGTAGCGCAAAATGAACCGCTCCGCTTTTGGCGGTGCCGAAAGGCCTTCGGTGGGTTGAACTGGATTTTCCCGCGGGCTCTTTGCGGGGAGCACCCGCGCCCGCAACGCAATGAAGGGGCAGGGACACTCTCGTCCCGTCAGCCGCGGCTCACGACGGGAGTGTCGAGGATCCTGACGTCCGACCCCGCAGCCAGCCGCGCAATACATCGAGATCCGCGGGCTTCACCAAATGCTGGTCGAAGCCGGCCTCTTTCGACCGGGCGCGGTCCGCGTCGCTCCCGTAGCCGGTCATCGCCACAAGGAAGGCACCCTTCAGTTCCGGCATCGCCCGCAGCTTTCGCGCGACCTCGTAGCCGTCCATCCCGGGCAGGCCGATGTCCAGCAGCACGACCTCCGGCAGAAACTCCGGCGCGAGCGCCAGGGCCGCGGGACCGGTGTGGGCGGTGTGGGTCTGGTGGCCGCGCAATCTCTGAAGCAGCGCCATCGTTTCCGCGGCATCCACGTTGTCATCGACGATGAGCATTCGGAACAAGCTCTCAGTTCCTGATGCCACAGGAGGCGGCGACGGGGCGGTACGGCCGGGCAAGACCGGCAGGCGCACGACAAATTCGCTGCCGTGGCCCAAGCCCTCGCTATGCGCCTCGACGCTGCCGCCGTGCAAGGCCACCAGCCGCTGGACCACCGTGAGCCCGATGCCCAGCCCGCCATACGCGCGGTCCGACGCGCGGGCGTCCTGCACGAAGAGATCGAAGACGTGCGGCAATAGCTCCGGGGCAATGCCGATGCCGTTGTCGCGCACCCGGACGAGGACCTGAGGCGGTTCGTTTTCTCCCTTGGCTGGCACAAGCTCGGCGCAGAGCGAGATCTCGCAGCCGGAGTCGCTGTATTTGCACGCGTTGCCCAGGAGATTGCCGAAGACTTGATCGAGCCGCGTGGCATCGGCGTTGAGAAAGACTGGCTCGGTCGGCAAGGTCACGAAGAGTTTTTGCCCGCGTGCCTCGATGCGCGGATACGCCACGCTCACGGCAGCGTTGATGACCGCTTCCAGCGACACGACTTCCTTGCGCAGCTCGACCTTGCCCTCGGTGATCCGCGAGACATCCAGCAGGTCTTCGATCATCCGGGACATGTTTCCCACCTGCCGGGCCAGGATGTCGTGCGCCTGCTCGGTGGCCTCGGCGGGTGCGCCCGGGGCCTGCAAAATCTCCGCCGCATTGAGCAGGGGGGCCAGCGGGTTCCGCAGCTCGTGGGCGAGCATGGCGAGGAACTCGTCCTTGCTACGGTCGGTGCGGACCAGCTCTGAAGCGCGCGCGGCCAAGCTGTCCTCATGGGCGCGGCGGTCGGTGAGGTCCTCGATCGCCAGGACAATGAGCGGGTTGGTGCCGCCGCCCTGCACCAGGCGGCGGGCATTGAGGAGCATGATGCGCGGGCCGATCCACTCGAAGGTATGCCGCACCTCGAAATCATCGATGACTTCCTTCTTCGGCAGCAATTCCTCCAGCAGCATGCGCAACGCCGGAATGTTCCATTGGCCGTTGCCCAGATCGTAAATGAGGCGGCCCTCGGTCTTTGCGGGCGTGACTCGAAAGGTCTCATAAAACGCGGCGCTCGCCGTCTTGACCCGCAATCCCTCGTCCAGCACCACCAGCGGACTGCGCATGCTGGCCACGATGCTCTCGGCATAGTCGCGCGCCAGCTTCAGCGAGGCGTTGAGATCGCTGAGCTCGACGTTGCGGTTGTTCAGCTCCTCGTTGACGGTGGCCAGCTCCTCGTTGGTCGATTGGATCTCCTCCTTCGAGGTCTCCAGCTCCTCGTTGACGCTCTGCATCTCCTCGTTGGCCGACTGCGCCTCCTCGTTGGCGGATTGCAGCTCCTCGTTCGCGGTCTCCTGCTGCTCCACGATCGACTGCAAATACTCGCGGGTCGCCACCAGTTCTTGGGTGAGCCGGGAAATTTCGTCACCACCCTCATCCTCGGCCGGTTCTGTGCGCACATCTGCCTCGGCCCCGCCTCCCGCTGCGTGCGCTCCCTCCGCAGTGAACAACACCAGGAACCCGCCGGCATTCGGCTCGCCGGGCTGGATCGGGATTACCTCGACGGCCAGTTTGCGAACGCCTTTGCCGTCCTTCACGCGCAGGCCTTGCTCGCGCGACGGCCGGCCGTCCCGGCTCGCGTGCAGGATCGCCGCGCGGACGCCCCCGAGCAGCCCCTCGCGCAGCATCTTCAGGAGGTTCATGCTCGCCGCCCCGGCCTTCGGGCTGAGATAGGGGCCGGTATCGCCGCGGAACTGCAAGATCTCCATCGCCGGGGAAACGATGGCTCTCCTGCTGCTTTAGGGACGGCTCGGGAGCACATTTTCCGCACCGACCCCCCTCAAGATCGATGGCCGGACCACAACAGAACGGGCCCTGGAGGGGTCTGACGGCCGATTCAGGGCCT
>Ga0163144_10016671_pt1 | contig 15039 bp, 10 predicted proteins | sample OliLak19BULKMAT1_FD_123175 | JGI IMG/M metagenome (GOLD analysis project Ga0163144, IMG submission 123175) | Freshwater microbial mat bacterial communities from Lake Vanda, McMurdo Dry Valleys, Antarctica - Oligotrophic Lake LV.19.BULKMAT1 | ecosystem: Environmental > Aquatic > Freshwater >... | reverse complement strand
GATGCGAGCGAGCCGGCCAAGCAGCGGCTCGCCGGCGCATGGCTGGAACACCTTTGGCGCCATCGGCTCGGGCGAACCAGTACCCAGGTCCTGTCGGAGTACTACGTCAATCTCACCAGAAAGCTCGATCCCGGTCTGCCGGCCGAAGATGCGTGGGACGACGTGACCGCGCTGATGGCCTGGAATCCGCGTCCGGTCGATCGAGCTCTGCTGGTGCGCGGCCGTGCGATCGAATCGCGTTACCGGCTTTCGTGGTGGGACAGCCTGATCGTCGCGGCCGCGCAGATGGAGGAGTGTGCGGTGCTGCTGACCGAGGATCTGCAGGATGGCGCGGCATTCGACGGTGTGACGGTGCGAAGCCCCTTCACACTCTCGGCAGCCGAACCGAGGGCGGGCTATGCGCTTGCGCCACCGGTCTCACGCCACCGGCCGCGCGGACGGACGCGGCAACCGGGGTGAATACTTCGAGTCGCGGCAGCGTTGTCCGGGCAGCAGCCCGGTCGAGCCGCCACTCGCGAGCGCTCCGTCAGCAACGCGCTATCGATTGACCGGCGATTCCGGATCGAGCAGAAAGGCCACCGTGTCGGCGATCTCCTGCGGCGTCAGCCACGCGTTGGAGCCGAAGCGCGGCATGTACGAGCACGGATAGGTCGCCTGCGCGTTCCAGATCTTCTCGTACACGAATCGGGCCGCCTCGGGAGATGTACCGAAGCGCTTGCCGTAACCCGTTAGAGCGGGCCCGAGATTGCCGGCAGCGACTTCCTTCGTCGCGAGCACGTGACATGCGTAGCAATTGCCGCCCCTGCGCGTACCGGGCCGGTCGGGCTGGATCCTGCCGATGTGGCCGCCGGTGCCGATCGACGCGAGCTTCTCGCCGTTCTTCCAGTCCCCCATGAGCTTGCCGTCGTCCGGATAGCGCAGGGTCGCGCGGCTCGAAGCCGTGATGCGAGCCGCCACCTCGGGTGGTGGAACATTGCGATGCAGGCTGCACAAGGCCTGGACTTCGTCCTGCTCGAGGCGCGTCTTCCATTCTTCCGGCGTCGCCGTGGAGAACGACCCGTGCATCGTCGTTTCGGCCCGCTGCGCTAGCTCCGAGTCCACCGCGAAGCCGGGCATGGCGGCGCAAGCGAGCGCTATGGCGAGCCCGATGCGCCGTTTCATCGCTTGATCCCCGGTGCTGCCATGACCCCGCCGTTCGCCTGCTTCTGAAGATAGACCTGCAGCGCGATCACCGCTTCCGATCCGAAATCGGGCTCGGGGGCGCGCATCTGGCGCACGCAGTCGATCAGCCGTCGCTCCATGGTCCAGACGGCGCTCTGCGAAACGCGGTAGGCCGGCCAGGTGGTCATGGATTCCCGAGCGCTCTTCGGAACGAGGAAATTCGGGAGATCCTGCAGCCGGATGCGACGCGCATCCTGCGAGTGGCAGGTCGCGCAGGAAAAATCGAGCGGCCCGGCGCGGCGGAAGAACAGCACCTCGCCGATCGCCGCGAGCTCCGCTTCCTTCGGATGTTGCACCGGCGCATCGATCGGAACGCCGAGCGATTTCCCGGCGATGAAGGTCACCAGGGCCTCGATGTCCGAGCCCGGCCTGGTCCAGTCCTTCGTGGCTTCATCGACCGAGATTCCCTGCAACGTGGTCATGCAGGTGACCAGTCGCGATTCCACATCCTGCACGCGCGCGACATCGGAAAACCAGCGCGGCAACCGGGCATAGGCGCCGGCGAGCACGCCGGGCCCCAGGCCCAGGTCGCAGGCTTCGAGCGTGGCGTTGCGCGGTCCGCGCGGCGTGGTCCACAGGGTTTCACCCCGCAGCTCGCTCAGCTCGGCGGGATTGGCATCCTTCAGCATGTCGCGGTACTTCCGGATCTCGTCCACCGCGTGGTTGTCGGCTCCCGTGGCGGCCACGGTGGCGCCTATGAAGGCGGCTCCAAGCACGGCGGCGAACAAGCTCATTCGAACCGGCACACGGATCGCGTCAGATGATCGTCGCTTCATCGGTGCGCGAATCGCCCTTCGAATCGATCCAGGTGATGCGTACCTTGTCGCCAATCGCGCCGCCCTTGAACTTGAAACCGAGGAACGGATTCGCGGACACAGCCGGACCCCATTGCGCGGACAGCACGACACGCTCGCCACAAGTGGCCTCGACGTTCCGGATGAAATGCGCCGGGATGGTTGCGCCCGCCGCATTCTTGCGCTGGCCGGTTTCCATCACGTGCGCGATCAGCACTTTCACTTCCACCACGTCGCCGTTCGCACGTGCACGGATCTTCATCGGATTTGCCATTTGCCCGACTGCTAGCCCCCGCAACCGCCCAGGGTCACCTTGATCTCCTTCACGGCGTAGAAATTCTTCCCGCCCGCGCGCACCAGCGCATAGACGTTGCAGGATTCCGCCATCTTCACGCGCGCCATCACCTCCGGCAGCGTATCCGGAGGAATCGTGAATATCGCCGCGAGCGGGGACGGGTTCTTCTCGACTAGGAACGCGATCGACTCGGTGCCTGGCACGCCGCTTTTTGCCGCGAGCGGTACCACGGCACCGTTCTCGGCGATGTCCGGTGCATCGAATGCGATCGCGTCGCTCGCGACCGCCGGTTCGCCGCCCAGCATCGCCACCAGTTCTTCGAGCGATTTCGCGCCGAAGGCCGCCTGATCCCAATCCGCGGCCAGGATTGCACGCGGACTGAGCCAGCCTGCCGCCGCGAGCGCCGCGATCACGCCTGCAGTATTCGAAACGAAGCGCCTGCGCACTGCTTGCATATGCCTTTGCATCGTTACCTGTCGACCGTCGGGCATCATGAGACGCCGGAACACGCTGGATGATTCGTCAGCCTACCCGCGTTTTGCCGCAGCCGACACCCCCGCACGGCAGCCGGCACTTGCAAAGAACAGCGGCGCAACCGCAGAATCGACATCGGCTCGATCCTTTCCACTGCCGGCGCGCAAGGAGCATCACGATGGCGAAGAGAATCGCAATGGGTCCACGGCAATCGTTCGCCAGCATCGCGGACGAGCAATACGGCGATCGCAAGCTCGGCGCCGCGTTGGCGAGCTACAACGGCATCCGGGATCCGAAAGCGTTCGTGAAGGGGCAGGTGATCGAATTGCCGGCGAAACGCGAACTGGTCGGCCCGACCAGGGTGGCGACATCGCGCGACCTGGTTGCCCCTGGTACGCTCGCGCCGCCCAACGGCCTGCAGGAAATCATCGCGGCCTTCGGTGACATCTACAAATATCTCAAGACGGACGGTACGATCGATCCGAAATGGGAACTCGACCAGATGGCGTCCGCGCCATTGCCGTATCCGATTCCGCTCGCCTGGGACACCTCCAAGCAGGCGAAGAGCATGCGCGTGCACAAGAAGCTCGTGTCCGTCATGGGCGAGGTATTCACCGCGCTCGATGGGGCGGGTCTCAAGTCGAAAGTGCGTACCTACGGCGGCGGCTACAGCTTCCGGGCGAAGCGCACGAGCAGCAAATTGTCCACGCATTGCTGGGGCATCGCGATCGATCTCGATCCGACCACCAACGCGCTCGGCTCCAACGGGGACATGGACCCCGCTGTGGTCGAGGTGTTTCGCAGCTTCGGCTTCAAGTGGGGCGGCGACTGGACCGGCGCGGGCAAGGACCCGATGCATTTCCAGTTCTGTACCGGGTACTGACCGCAGCCATTGCATTACCGTTTGAGCGTTTTCCTCGCCTTGGAAGCCACCCGCTTCGGAGGCGCCGCGTCAGGCGCCGGCACGGTGAGGCTGGTGCGCAATGCGCCGAGGGCCGCGGCGATCGCGGGTTGCCGCTCCGCCATGCTGCCCAGCAATGCGATCTGGTCGAGCACCGAACGGAATTCGCGCGGGCTGCCGCGCTTCCTCGCTTCCAGATAGCGGTCGCGGATGTCGCCGATCACGGCAGGATCGAGCGTGGGTCGGGTCAGGGCTTCGATGAGGGCGACGTCGCCCACCATCGCGGCAGTCCAGAAATCGCGCTGGACCGCGGTCGTGGCCATCACCGCCGTGCCGAGGTTGAGAATGTCCGTGTTGAGCTTCTGCCGCGCGGCAGGAATCGCGGCCTTCCCGGATTGCCACCCGAGCATCAGTTCGAGCGTCAGCGCGTTCAGCAACGGATAGCTGTCCCCGTCCTTGGCGTAGGCCTTGCGGTAGCACTTGAGGCTTTCGCGCAGCCATGTTTCCCGGGTTCGGCCCGAGCTCATCAGGGCTTTGCGCTTGTAAGCACTGCCCAGCAACGAGAGCCGCTCGCGGGTCGCGCCGCTGCGCTCGGACGGGTCGCGGTCACCGGTCTGGGGTTCGGGGTCGGCCGTGCGCACCAGTGACTCGAGTCGCGCGATGGCCGTGTCGATGAGTACGGTTGCTTTTGCAGTGGCGCCCTGCTGTGCAAGCGCCATTGCGTGACGTGCCTCGAGATTGGCGAGCGTCTCCACGTCCTTGCAGCTCACCGTGCTGCCGTCGGCCCGCAGCGCCCGCCCCAGATAGTCGATGGCCGTTTCGAACTGCTCGGCCTCGCCGAACGCGCGCCCGAGGGCCGCGAGCACTTGCGGATGGGTTTGCCATTGCTGGTCGTCGAGGCGTTTCAGCAGCTGGTCGAGCTCGGCCACGTGGTTCTCGGAATCCGCGGCGGCCTTGCGCAGGCGGGCCGCGAGGTTGTCCAGTTCCGCCACGGCCTCCCAGGGACTGATGAAATGGTCGATCGCGCGTTCGTTCGCCACCGGCGAGATGTCACGGGTGAGCCGGAAGTCGGGATCGCCGTAGCACTGGTAGGCGCCCCAGGTATTGATGCCGGGCGCTTCGTCGTAGGTGGCGCGGCGCGCGTTGAGGACAGCCTTGCCGAATTTCTCGCCGGCGAACATCTCCCGGTAGAAGGTTTTCGCGAACACCGAGGCGGCGCCGTCGTCCACGGCCCAGCCGGCGGCGATGACCGCGCGCACGCCCATGCGGATGAATTCCGTGGAGACGTTGGCCGCGATCTTGTTGTAGTGGTGATGCTGCGTGAGTGTCGTCACATTGTCCGGCGCGGCCTCGATGTGGCCGAGATGGCAGCAGTTGATGAAGACGAATTCGGGTACGCGCCGCATCTGGCGCACTTCCACCGGGGTCAGGAAGGCATCGTCGCCGATCACCATCCCGGTGATGCGGTCGGCCTCGGCGAAGCGTTTGTCCAGCTCGTCGCCGGCGAGCGGTTGCCCGCAGGCGTTGCAGTCGAGCGCCTTCTGCTGCAGATAGCGATACACGCCGTGCCCGGCCAGATGAAGAATCCGGTAGGGTTGCTTGAACAGGGCTTGCAGCACCTCGGATGCGTTGGGCCCGATCAGGTCCTCGACCACGACGCCGTGGCGCCGCAGCTCCTGGACCACCGCCAGCGCCTCGCGTTTCGCGCCGGGCAGCGCCGGGAAACTGCTTTGCGGATCGCCGACCACGAGGGCGGTGTTCTGGTCGGCATAGCGGACGCTTTCGCGATAGGTGAACGATTCCAGCTGGCGCAGGACGCCGTGCTCGACGACCATCGGCTTGCCGTTCTTGTTGTACGGATCGCGCAGCAATTCCCACGGATAGTGCGCGGATTCGTCGTCGACCAGCAGCACGACGTCGTCCTGGTCCGGGGCCTGGTCCTTCAGTTCGTTCGGCAGCAGCAGTTCGAACAGCGTGCGCGCGACATATGCGTTGTCGGTCGTCTCGCGGATCGACTGCTCGACGAACTTGTCGACGAGTGCGCGCTGCGTCCGCTGCAACTGGACTTCCGTGCGCGCGCGCCGCGTGATGGCGGAGAACCGCAGCGTCCCTTCGGAGGGTCCGCCTTCCTTGCCGCCGCCGAGGATCTGGACGCGATGCCACCAGCCGGCGGATTCCTCGAAGCTCACGCGGCGGCGCCCGCCTGTGGCATAGGCGAGCGTATCGCGCACCGCGAAGGCCTGCCGGATGTCGGGCTGCCTCGAGAGATCGTTCAGCGTCCTGACGGCCTGGATCGCGAGATCCTCGTACAGCTCGAGGATCTCGACTGCGCTGATGCGTTCCGGTTGCTGGGCTTGGGCGAGCACTTCGTTCGCCGTCAATACGCCCTTCAACAGCGCGTAGGCCGAGTCCGCGACGGTGATGCCGCCGGCGCCCGTGCCGATCAGCAGAACCGACACGGCGAACTTCAGGGGCGCCGTCCCCATGTTGCCGGATGCATGCTGCGCGGCGCGCGCCTGGACTGCGGCGAGCACATGCTCGAGCAATCCGTGCTGGATACTGCGCGCGAGCGTCGCCGCCGTGAGCTGGCCGGGAGTGCCCAGTCCGATCACGATGGCGCCGCGCGGGCTCGCCGTGGAATCGACGGAGAGTCTCGGATTCATGAAAACGGCGCTCGTGCCGACCGGCCCGGGGTACAGGCCGAGCCGATGGCGCTTCGACAACGCGCCCTCGGGCGCATCGGTTCCCTTGAGCGCATCGTTGAGCGATTTCTCGGCGCTGATGATGGTGTCGCCGCTGTAGTGTCCGACCACGACCGGATAGCGTGCGTATGCGAGATCGGCATTGAGCACGCCCACGCTCACCGGTGTTTCGGCGGGCTTCGCCGCGCCGCGTTTGTGCGGACGGGCCCCGACCACCGTGGCGGCGAGCACCTCTTCCGACGGATAGAGTGCATCGGCGTCGCGCGGCATCGGAAACAGCACTTCGACGCCTCGGCTCACCTTCGGTGATTGCGGCAGGCGCGCGGTCTTGCCGGTTTCCAGCAGCTCCTGGATCGCGCGGAATGCGGGCGGGTGCGCGGAGAGATCGCCGTGCTCGGCGTCCATGTACCAGGTGGGGATGCCCTTCGGAATGCCGCTGTCCCAGGTGACCCGGCCATCGCCTTGGGCGGTCGCGAGGATCTCGATGCAGTTCTTTTCCGCGTTGAAGGTCATGCCGGCGGGCGTCGCGTCGGCAGTACCCGCGACGTAGATCATGTGCTCCGGATCGACTAGCGCCCGATCCATGATGTCGCGGAAGCGCCGGGCGTCTTTCAGGTCGTCGGCCGCCGGGGGTACCCAATCGTCGCCGGCATGGGCGGCATACTTCGCCCAGACGTCGGGATCGAAATAATCTTCACGTTCGTCGTTCGGCAGCATCGCGAGCACGCCGGGAAAACGCGTGACGATCCGGAGCAGATCCTGCGGTGTGTGTTTGAGGTCGAGCGTGCCCAGGCCTTTCATGGTCGAGGATTGGCCGACGAACATCTCGTTGATCGAGTGCGAACCGCCGTTGGGCGTGCCGAGCATCACCAACCGCGTGCCAGTTCGCTTGCACATGTCGACCCAGACATTCGGATGATTGGCGATCATGGTACGGGCGACCAATCCGCCCATCGAGTGCGCCAGGATGCGGATGGGCTGGCCTGTGTTTTCGGCCGATTCCAACTCGGCAGCGACGGCATCTGCCAGGCGTGCCGCTCCGTCTTCCGGGGGCAGGCGCCAGTCGTAGGCGAAATCGATGACCTTGTGCGAACTCTCGAGGAAGAGCGACAGGTCGCCGTAGTAGCGCACCACCGGCTGCCGCGGCCTGATGCCGGCGGTGTCGATCGAGAGTCTCGCGAGCCCGCCCATTCCCAGGCTCAACATGTTGAGCCAGATCGTGTCGTTCTTGACCATGAGTTCGCTGCCCATGATGCCCGGCAGCAGGAACACCACGGGGCGCGGCCCCGGTTTCGGCGCCAATACCAGTCCACGCGCAATCGGCTCGGCCGGTGGCATGAGCGGTTTGAAGCCGTTCTCGAGCGAGGCCTTGCCCCGGAGTGCGAGCACCAGGCGGCCCGCGCTGTCCGTGTTCTGGAAGTAGGTGAAGTGATTGACCGCGAGGCCCTGATGGAAACTCAGCAGCGCGGGATCGCCCCGTTTCGCCCCGCCGAACATCGAAGCCGTATTGACGACGAGGTCGTGCTCGCCGTCGTAGAAACGGTCGGTGACCCAGACCAGCAGCTTGGCCCACCACGCGTCCGGCGCGATGTCGCCGGCGATGACCGTCAAGTCGCCGCCCACGGTCACTTCCGACCAGTTCACCAGGCGGATCAAGCCCGAGTCCGGCATCATCGCCTCGAGTCCCGGCATCGTGGCCGGGTCGGTCTTCTCGGATATGACCGAGCCGATGAAATCGCCGATGTCCGAGAGCCAGTCCGACAGCGGCGTCTCGGGCAGCGCCGCGCTGCAGACGCTGCCGATGACCGACAGCCAGCGATCGAGGCGACGGGATGCGAGAGTGGTCCCGAGCGCCGGGCAGGCCACGCGCACGAAGCGCTCTACCACGATCTGTTTCGTGGCCAGCAGATCGTTCAACTCCTTCAGCGCGTCGAGGTGGCGCGCCTTGGCGCTGGGCTCCTTCAATTCCGTCGCACGCGCGTCGAGCGCCATGCCGTAGGCATCGATCTCGACGGTCTCGAACGGAACCCCGCTCGCGCGATTCGTCCGGCAGATCAATTCGCCGACCAGACCGCCGCGCGAATGGCTGACCATATGGAGATGGGCACCTTTCGGCAGCGCCTTCACCAGGTCGCGCGCATTCTCGATCGGGCTCTGGGACAGCGAAGCGTGTTCGAAGGCGAACACGCGATTGCCGTAGAGTTGCGCGAGTTCGGTCCGCTCGTGTTCGCGCCCCTGCGACCACAGTTCGCCGAAACTGCCCCAGGTACTCGATGCCGTGCCGTGGAGGAACAGCAGGATCGGTGCACCGTCCTTGCCGGGTTGCGCCGGGGGAGCGCTCAGGCTGAACTCGGCGGATTGCAGGCTGCATGCGTACAGGCCCAGTCCGGGGCGTTTGGCCGAGGCGCGCGTATCCACGCCGACGGCGATCTTCTGGGCGGTCTTCTCGCCGAGATCGATGCCGAACACCCGCAGGGCCTTGACCGCCCAGCCGATGGGTCCGCGGCTCTGCATGCCCACGGGCAGAACGTTGAGCGTTGCCGGAGGGGTGATCGGGCCGGCCGCGCGCACGTCACGCGCGGTGCCCTCGAGGAACCTCTCCCGGTAGTCCTCGCCGGACATCCAGAAGCGTATGCCGTCCTCGAATTCGACCTCGATCACGTCGTTGGAGAGGACCGTGACCTTCTCCGTCGGGCCGAGCGCGCGCGCCGTGCCCGGTTTGTAGCTGGCCTTGACCGTGGCCTTGACATCGTGGAACCGCAGCGAACTGCCGCCATCGGCCAGTGACGGCGAGCCCTCGAACTGGAAGACCGGGACCGGCGCGCGTGTCGGCGCCGGTCCCGGGTCGATGGCGGCGGGTCCATCGACTGCCGGTTTGTTTCGGATGCGCGAACTCGTGACGCGGGGTGCGGTGGATTTATTGGTGGGCTTTTTCTGTTGTGCCATCACTGTCTCCGGCAGTGGAACGCGTCGGACGGCGACGTGCGAACGCCGCCTCCCGCCACGGGGAATCCGACCGTGCAGGTCGGCGCTGCTGCCCTAGAGGTGGGTGCCGCGCCGCTAGATTTCGGGCGCCAGGAATGGCCGATCGAATTTCGCGCGCATCCCTTCGAGCTGCGGCACCTGGTCGAAGCCTCCGGTCTTGAGTTTCTGGATTGTCTTGGCGTGCAGATCGCGGTAGCTCGACTGGCCCTTGCCGTCCTTGATCGCGGCCACGAGGTTGTAGGTGAGAGCCCCGTTGAACGTGCCGCCGATGTGCGCGTCGGCGGAGGTCTGGGTGCTGCGGCAGCCGGTGAGAAGCAGTTCGCCGATCTCGGCGTTCACGATATCCGATTTCTTGCGCGACGCCGGTGCCGACGCACGTAGTCCGCCCCGGACCTTGCCCGTGAGCTTGCGACCCGACTCTTCCGCCATGATGTCCCACGGATTGGGCAGATACCGGGGGATCGATGGCGCGTCGGCCGGCAGGATCGCGCGGGTGTTCGAACCCGAGTGGCAGCAGTCCATGATCACCGTCAGGCTTACGCCCTTCTTCAGCTTGTCCAACGTGGTGCGCAGCCAGTCGTCGCGCAACGGGTCTTTCCAGTCGAGATCGGTCGGGCAGAGGATCTCGTCGCGATGATCGGCCTCGTCGCCGTTGTCGTCCGGCACGTTGGCGCCATGGCCGGAGTAGTGCAGTACCAGCACATCGCCCTTTGCCGCGCCCGCGATCAACGCCTTGATACCTGCCTGCATGTTCTTCTTGGTGGCCTGCGCATCGAGCAGCGTCTTGATGTTCGAGGCCGGGAAACCGTAGATCTGCGTCAGTACCGCCTGCATGTTCTTCACGTCGTTGACGCAACCCCGCAGGTTGGCCCCCGGAATCTGATACTTGTTGATGCCGATCAGCAGTGCTCGCTTGGCCATCGTTGCTCCTCCTCGTTGTTTGTGACTTGGTCTATTAGCAGTATCGGCTGTCGTCGGGCGGCGACGCGCAGGGTCTATTGCGCCCGCGTCATTTTGCGCGTTACGACGACTTTCGAAAATGGTCCGTAGAATCGAATTCTGCATTCGCGCGCCTTTCATCTCGCTGACAAGTCCATCGATTCGGGATGCCATCCGGGTGCGCAACGGTTTATCCTCGCGGCAACGGCAAAGGTTTCAGCGGGAGGGCATAAATGCATCCATCCGGCAGACTCGGTGGTTCCCTGTTTGCGATGTCGGTCGTCGCATTGAGCGGCTGCGCAACCGAACGGCTGAGCGGCGACCAGCTCGCCCGGGTAGCCAAGGACTGGGCCCTGGGCATTCGCGCGAGCCAGGTCATCCCCGTCTATCCGTTGACCGAGGATCTCCAGCCGGGCGACCTGTTCCTGGTGCAGACGCCGGTCGAGGAGCAGGCGCGGGTCTACATGGAAAAGGGTTTTCTGCCGCTCGAGAACCTGGTGGAGCGCCTGCATCCCAGCGGGTACGGGGATTTCTATCGCGGCTGGCCCGGCATGACCGACGGCAACGGTGCCCCGCCCAGGCCGTGGCAATTCCCTTCGCCCGAGGGCAGCGCCGATTTCACCCGTGCGCCACTGGCGGCATTTCCGACCTACAACTTTTCCGTGAGCCGCAGCGGTGGCCTGAGCCTGGCGGTGCCGGTCCAGAGCGTGCCCGTGGGACTCAACCTGCTCGATACGCGTTCTGCGAACGGCACCATCACGCTGAAAGATGCCTACACGTACGGCCTGCCGTCGCGCCTGCTGCACGATGCCGTCCTGGCCTGGAGTCTCGGCAGTCGCGATTTCCTGCGGCAGTTCGCATCGGTCGCCCCTGCGGCCGGCGACAAATCGCCCCGCAAGGATTTCTATCTACGCGTGGTCAATCGCGTCTACCTCGTCAAGACGGTCGACGTGACCCTGTTCGCGAATCGCGCCACGGCGGCCGACGGGTCCGCCGGTGTGCCGGGCAAGATCGACCTGCTCAACATCGGCGACGGAACCGAAGCGGCGAAGCGTTTCGACGAAGTGAACAAGGTCCTCGCCAGAGCCTCCGGACCGAAGTCCGACAACGCCGTCGTCGCGGACGAAAGCGCCGGTGCTCCGCCGATCGCGGCCGGTGGCAGCATCCGCGTGGCAATGGCCACGAGCCGATCGGTATCGATGGTGGAGTCGTTCGCACGGCCGCTCGCGATCGGCTACCTGGCGACGGACTACCGGATCCTCGCCAATGGCCAGCTCGATGCTCCGGTGTCGGCGCTGCCGATGCTCGAAGGGCGCAAGCAATCGCAGGGCGTGCCGGTGCGCTACACCGGCTGCGATTCCAATTGCGAGCGCCTGTCGGCCTGGATCGCCGACCAGGCGAACGCGAAGAAGCTGAAAGCATGGCTCGAGCGACAGCCCACGCCCATGGCCATCGCCGATCTGTTGACGGGAGACCATCCGGACATGCGGAGCCGCGCCGTTGCCGAGCTCCTGGACCACTGACCGCACGAAGGAAACGATCATGCCGCTACCCCCACCGAGCCCGAAGACCGATGTGCCGCGCGATGCCGTGTCGAAAGAGGTCGCGCTGATGCTTCTGGACGATGACGTGAAATGGATCGCCGTGGTGTTCCAGAAGAACGACGGAACCGACGATCTGTTTCAGGTCACGCCGTGGACCACGAATCCGACCGGCGGGTGACGATCAGGCTTTGACGCTCGCCGGTTCGCGCAGATCCTTCAGGATCTCCTTCACCCGCACCACCCGCATCGCAACTTCGGACAGTTTCGTCTCGATGCGCAGTTTCTCCGGTCCCGCCAGACGCCAGTTCTTGCGCGTCTGCACAAGCTGGATGATGCGTGCCGGGTCGATGGGCGGATCCGGCTTGAACTGAAGCTGGATCGATTCGCTCGAAGCGTCGATCCGCGAGACGCCGAGCGGCTCGGCGAGGATGCGCAGGCGGTGCGTATCGAGCAGCGCCTTGACCGGATCGGTCGGTCGGCCGAAGCGGTCGACCAGCTCTTCGGTCAGATGTTCCAGGGCTTCGAGATTCTCGCAACTCGCCATCCGTTTGTAGAGCACCAGCCGCTCGTGCACGTCGGCGCAATAGGCTTCGGGCAGCAGGGCAGGTACGTGCAGATTGATGTCGATGCCGGCGTGCAAGGGGCCTTCCAGGTCGGGCTCCTTGCCGTTACGGAGCGACTTCACCGCGTGATTGAGCAGGTCGATGAACAGGCTGAAGCCCACCTCCTGCATCTCGCCGCTCTGCGAATCGCCGAGCACTTCCCCGGCGCCACGGATCTCCAGGTCGTGCATCGCGAGATAGAAGCCCGAGCCCAGCTCTTCCATCATCTGGATCGCCTCGAGCCGCTTCTTCGCCTGCGAGGTGATGGCCTCTTCGTCGGGCGTGAGCAGGTAGGCGTAGGCCTGGTGGTGCGAACGGCCCACGCGTCCGCGCAACTGGTGCAGTTGCGCCAATCCGAAGCGGTCGGCGCGGTTGATGATGATCGTGTTGGCGGTCGGCACGTCGATCCCGGTTTCGATGATGGTCGTGCACAGCAGCACGTTGAAGCGGGCCGCATAGAAGTCGCGCATCGCCTGTTCGAGGTCGCGCTCGCCCATCTGGCCGTGGGCCACGCGGATGCGCGCTTCGGGCAGCAGGGCGAGCAACTTCGCTTCCCAATTGCCGATTGTCTCGACCTCGTTGTGCAGGAAGTACACCTGGCCGCCGCGCTTCAGTTCGCGCAGCACGGCCTCGCGCACCAGGCCTTCGGAATAGCGCGACACGAAGGTCTTGATGGCGAGCCGTTTCTGCGGGGCGGTGGCGATGACGGAGAAGTCGCGCAGCCCTTCGAGCGACATCGCGAGCGTGCGCGGGATCGGCGTGGCGGTGAGCGTCAGCACGTCCACCTCGGAGCGCATCTGCTTCAGCAGCTCCTTCTGGCGGACGCCGAAGCGGTGTTCCTCGTCGATGATGACGAGGCCGAGATTCTTGAACCGCACGTCCTTCGACAGCAGCTTGTGCGTGCCGATGACGATGTCGATCGCACCGTCCTCGAGCCCCTTCAGCACCGCGACGGCCTCCTTGGCGGAGCGGAAACGCGACAGTTCGGCGAGCTTCACCGGCCAGTCGGCGAAGCGGTCGGAGAAATTCTGGAAATGCTGCTCGGCGAGCAGCGTGGTCGGCACCAGCACCGCCACCTGCTTGCCGTCGGCGACAGCGACGAAGGCTGCGCGCAACGCGACTTCGGTCTTGCCGAAACCGACGTCGCCGCAGATCAACCGGTCCATGGGCTTGCCGGACTCGAGATCCTTGATGACCGCTTCGATGGCGGAAGCCTGGTCCGGCGTCTCTTCGAAGGCGAAGCCGGCGCGGAAGGCTTCATAGTCGGCGTGCTGCAACTGGAATGCGTGGCCCTGGCGCGCTGCGCGCTGTGCATACAGATGCAGCAGCTCCGCCGCGGTGTCGCGGACCTGCTTGGCGGCGCGCCGGCGCGCCTTCTGCCATTCGCCGCTGCCGAGCTTGTGCAGCGGCGCATTCTCCGGCGCCATGCCGGCATAGCGGCTGATGAGCTGGAGCTGCGACACGGGCACATAGAGCTTGTCGCCGCCGTTGTATTCGAGCGAAAGGAATTCCGAAGGACCATCGCCGAGATCCATCGTGATGAGCCCGAGATAGCGGCCGATCCCGTGGCTCTCGTGCACCACCGGATCGCCGATCTTGACCTCGGACAGGTCGCGCAGCACGTTCTCGGCGGAGGTGCGGCGCTCGCGATCCCGGGCACGGGTGCGCGCCGTCGCGGCGTACAGCTCGGTCTCGGTGACGATCGCGAAGCCGGCCTCCGGCAGCGCGAAACCGTCGTAGAGCGGGGCGACCGCCAGCATCAGTCGCTCTGCGCTCGCCTCGAACGCGGCGAACGTGTCCGCGGGGATCGGCGTCAGCGAGTACTCGGCGAGATACTCCAGCATCGTTTCGCGCCGGCCCATGCTCTCCGCGATGAGCAGGATCCGGCCGGGAAACGCTGCGCTGTACTGCTTCAGCAGGCTCAGCGGATCGGCTGCGCGCCGGTCGACCGCCAGCGCCGGCAAGGCGATGGCAGGAGAGGGCGCGACCGAAGTTGCATTGCGCGGCAAATCGACGCGGGAGTAGGGCTTCACCGCGCCGAAGAATTCGTCCTCGCGCAGATACAGCGCGCTGGGCGGCAACAGCGGCTGGTTCGCGTCGCCTCGGAGCAGGTCGAAGCGTGACTGGGTATCGCGCCAGAATTGTGTGATCGCGCCGGCCACGTCACCGTGCAGCGCGATCAACGCAGTCGCCGGCAGATAGTCGGTGAGGATGGCCGTGTTCTCGAAGAACAGGGGCAGGTAGTACTCGATGCCGGCCGGCGCGACGTTGTTGCCGATGTCCTTGTACAGGCGGCGCTTGGACGGATCACCTTCGAACACTTCGCGGAAACGCTGGCGAAAGCGGGTGCGGCCCGCGTCATCCATCGGAAACTCGCGCGCGGGCAGCAGGCGCACTTCTCGCACCTTGTAGATACTGCGCTGGGTGTCGACGTCGAAGGTGCGGATCGATTCGATCTCGTCGTCCATCAGATCGAGGCGATAGGGCAGCGTCGATCCCATCGGGAACAGGTCGATCAGTCGACCGCGATAGCTGACCTCGCCCGGCGCGACCACCTGCGACACGTTGGCGTAGCCCGACAT
>Ga0163144_10016667_pt1 | contig 15041 bp, 10 predicted proteins | sample OliLak19BULKMAT1_FD_123175 | JGI IMG/M metagenome (GOLD analysis project Ga0163144, IMG submission 123175) | Freshwater microbial mat bacterial communities from Lake Vanda, McMurdo Dry Valleys, Antarctica - Oligotrophic Lake LV.19.BULKMAT1 | ecosystem: Environmental > Aquatic > Freshwater >... | reverse complement strand
CCATCCGTCCGATAACACATTAGAGAAAACCATTTTTTCAGGAAAGACGATGCACATGAATAACAAACGATTTGGATTGGCTGTTTTGATGATTTCGTGCCTGAGCTTTGCGATGGCGGGTGTTGGCTGCGCCGGACGCGCGGAGCTGATACCAAATAAGAATCCCGCCCTCCGCAAGACCGCCGCCGAGTTTGCGGCGGATGCGGCCAAGCGCTTCCCATACAAATCCGGCGCGCCCCGCGGCGGCAATGCGCAGGCGCGCGCTCAGGTGGGCTATACCCTCAACGTCGTGGAGATCGTCAACCTCTCTGGCAATGATCTCGCGGATGTTGAAATCTGGATCAACAGCACGCATGTAGTGTATGTCCCGCTGCTCAAGCCCAACCAGCTTCAGAAGATCCCCTTCCAGGCGATCTATGATGACAACGGAAAATCCTTCCCCACCGACAACAGCAAGACACTGGTGAACAAGGTCGAAATTTACACCGGAGAGAAGATGTGGGATGTGCCGAAGCAGATGGCGGACTGACGCAATGCCAAGCCTCAATGTCCAAGCAAACTTTCAATGTGCAAGCATTGCGACCCAACCCGACTTGAAACTCGGGATTTGGGTGTTTATTGATCAAGGTACCTTGGTCATTGCATTGCATGCGACCTTTCAGATCGACCCGGGAAACGCAACTCCCACCCGCGCCAACAGCTTCACCGCGTTGTCGTGGTACAGCTTCTGCAAAACCTCATCCGGCAGCGCGAGCCCGCGCAATAACGGCTGCTGATCTGCGGGTAAATCGGGATCGATGATCGGCGTGCAGCCGATGTGCGCGGTCTCCCACAATTTGCGGTGACACCACCATCGACTCGCCAGGAAATCAAAATCGCGGTTGTCTTCGCTGACCTGATCGGATCCGAACAAGATCCGATCCTGATTTCGGATCATGAACTCTCTGGCCTGCTCTCGCCGTGAGCTGATCTCCCGGACGATCCACCGTGTCGCCGAGCTGTCGAGATACAGATTGGGAAACCTGTCCAGCAGACTTTGCACCCGAATCAGATCTTCCGGATTCCCGCCAAGATGCGCCCCAATCCACGGCCAATCGCGAAAGCTTTCGAGCGTGTGCTCCCACATCTCATAGTGCCGGTCGCGCAGGCCGTATTTCTTGACATCGGTGGCGTATTTTCCGCGATACCAGATTTCCGGATCGCCCACATGACTCATCAGAATCATGCCGCGCGCCCGGGCGTCGGCCATGATTTTTCGGACTGGCGGGGAATCGAAGCTGACATTCCGCCCGGCCATCGTCGCCGGCGCCATGTGGAATTTGATGATCCGGCTGCCGATGTTGTAGAAGGCCTCGATCCGCCGCATCCAGTCGTCGTAGTCAAACAGAGCCGCGCGCCAGTTCGGCACCGCAATGAAATGAAACTTGCCCGGATATTCACGCTGGACGATGACCATTTCTTCAAGCGGCCCCATCGTCCAGAAGAGATCGATGCCATAGTGCCTGGCCGCCTTGAGCCAGATCGGCGCATGACGCGCCGCCAGCAGATGGTTGTGCGCGTCAATCACCGGCCCGCGCACCTTCGGGCGCGGCACGGGCGCGCAATAGTCACATCCGGTCTGATTGAATTCGGGAGGCTGGGGCGTTTCTACGGAACTCATGGTTGATTCTATCGACCAAATCCGGCGTTTTGCCGTCGCCCGCCGAAACAGACTTCATTGGCAACTTCGACCTGTTCGGCGCTGGTCTGATTTGTCATTTGATTGCACCACAAACCTGTGATGAACGGAAGCCGAACTTGACGGGATGCCCCGCGCGATGGTTCGATATTGCAGAGAGGCGAACACGCGAGATGCCGTAACGACTTGAACGGCTGTGCCGTCTGTATTGAGAGGCTCCATTGACAGGAATTGGCGGGCCCTTGACAATCCGGTGGCACCCGCGGCGATCCAATCCGTTTTTCGCCGCATACCGGGCATTCCTTTTATCACAGGTTTTGAAGTATGCACCATCGAGATTCACACCAGGGTAAGCGTCGCGGTCGTCTTGCGCGTGCAGCCAAATGCGTCGTCGAAACGCTGGAAAAGCGTCAACTGCTTGCCAGCGATGTCTTCAACATCAATAAGCTGCCCGTCTACACTCCCACAAGCGGTGATATCAACGACTTTAAGAACGGGCCGCTTGGCAATGTGGGTACGCAGCTCGGATCGCTTTACATCGACTACAAAAAATTTGTGAACAAGGGCGGAAAACCTTCACAATTTGCGGCCGACGCGGACAGTCAGATTGCTTTCAAGGGCAAACTCGTCAGTGTGTCCATGCGCGTGAGATCCACTGTCGAGGACGCAACCGATTACATCCGCGGGATGGGCGGTGAGATCATTATCCGAAGCAAGATGTATCGGGTGATCGATGCGTATGTGCCGGTGTCGATGATTTCGACGATTGCGGATGACTCTCGCATTGCGACCGTGAGCGCCAACCGCAGAGCCATCACCAAACAACAAGGCCAAGCGAACAATCAGGCCGATCAAGGCCTCAACGCCGACAGCCTGCGGCAGGCGCTTCAGTTGACCGGCGACGGCATCAAAATCGGCGTGGTTTCTGACAGCGTCAACGCCGTTGGTGGCGGTCTGGCCGATTCCTTCGCATCCGGCGATCTTCCTCCGCCATCTGATATCGATGTGCTGGAAGATGGGTCCGGCACAGATGAAGGCCGCGCGATGCTTGAACTGATTCACGACATCGCCCCCAAGGCATCACTCGCATTCGCGACGTCCACAGATACACAGCTCGGCTTTGCCACCAACATTCGCCGTCTCTTTGATGCTGGATGTGACGTAATTGTGGACGACGTCGGACTACCTGATGAGCCAATCTTTCAGGAAGGCATCATCAGTCAGGCGATCACCAATGTGACCGAAGACGGAGCGGTTTTCGTGTCAGCCGCGAGCAACTTCGGCGGTGCTGGATTCCAGGATGTGGGACGCTGGGTTGACGGGCCGGATAGACGCGTGTTCATGGATTGGGATCCCAGTGAACGCGTTGATACTCATCTTCTTGTCGATGTGGAGTCGGGCGGTACGTTCGAGTTTTTCTGGGATAATCCCTTTAATGGCATCGCGGGCGCGGCCACTACAGATCTGGACGTAACCTTCACTGATCCGATAAGCGGTCAGATTGTTGCACAGGGACGTGAGAACAACCTCGCGACCGGGATACCCAAGGAGGAGATTCCTGTTCCCCCGGGGACATGGAACATGGAAGTCTGGATCGACAACATTCAGGAAGGTACCGAGCGACCGAGGCGACTGGGATTCTATGTGGCTGGCGATCCTTCCAATCTGCAAGATATTGAGTATGTCGGTAAGAGCCGATTTACCGCGTGGGGGCACTCCTCCGGAGCAGATACGTTTTCCGTTGCCGCAGTTCCGTTCTTTGAAACCCCCGCATTTGACACCGACGGAATTATCGAGACCGAAGACTTCACCAGTTATGGTCCACCGACTTACATTTTCAAGATGAACGGCGAAAGACGCGCGCAGCCGATCAATTTGCTCAAGCCCGATGTAAGCGGCGTGGACAACGTGAACACCAGTTTCTTCGGCGGCTCGGACGTTGGACAAGACCCGGATCGATTCCCTAATTTCTCGGGAACATCCGCAGCGGCTCCGAACGTCGCGGCGACCGCTGCGCTGCTGCTGCAATTCGCCAAGCTTCGCGGCATCGCATTCACCCCCGACACAATCAAGAACGCCTTGATCGAATCTGCAAAACTTCAACCCACCAACGGCGCGGACCCGGGCGACTGGGACCGCCGGGGCGGGTTTGGTCTGGCCGACGGGCTTCAAGCCGCGCGGTTTCTCGAACCTAACATTCCGATCCCTGACATCATCGCGCCGACTCCTGACAACTCAGCAAGAGGGATCGATTCGGTGAGAATCGAGTTCAGTGAACCGGTCAACGGTTTTGATCTCTCGGACCTCACGCTCACCCGTTCGGGCCAGAGTGTTTCACTGAGTGACGCGACACTCACCACCGATGACAATCAGAATTTCGTCCTGGGTAATCTCAAGAAGATCACTCAGCGCCGCGGAACGTACAAGCTTTTGTTCAGCGGCGCGACTGTCACCGATGCGGATACGAACCTCTCTCTTGACGCGGGCGAACTATTCTACATTTCGGGCAAACCCACCAACGTCGTCGTCACCGCCATCTCTCCGAGTGAGCTCAACGTCACCTGGTTTGACAACGCTGTGGGCGAGCAGGGGTATCGTGTCTATCGCTCGCGCAGCGCGGGCTTCTCAGACTCTGAAGTTTTTGATCTAGGGCCCAACGTCACCAAGCTGCGCGACACCGGGCTGGAACCCGCGACACGGTATTACTACAAGGTGCTTCCGGTGTATCAGGATGTCGAGATCGAGAGTCTGCCGAGCACCACCGTCGATGGCTTCACGCTGGCGGCCAATGAGATTGTGCTGGACAACCTTTCGAGCAAGGGCGTTTCCATCGAAGGTGACTGGAAGAGCATCGCCTCGGGCAATAAGTGGGGCATCAACTATCTGAGCGACAACGGCACGGGCAAGGGTGACAAGAGCGTTACCTTCACGCCGAATATCGTACAGTCGGGCGAGTATCTGGTTTACATCCGCTGGACTGCGGATGACAACCGCTCGACCAAGGTGCCGGTGACGGTAAGTTCGTCCGGGGGAAGCAGGCAGACGACGAACGTCAATCAGCGGCAGAACACCACGTGGAAACTCATTGGCAAATTCGTCTTTGACAAGGGCCGCAAGGGATATGTGCAGATCAATACCGGCGGGACAAAGGGCATCGTGGTTGCGGATGCCGCGAGATTTGTCAAAGCCGACAACGGCGACGCGCCGCCGATCGATTCGGGCACGACGTTTAATTGAAGAGGGCTGATGAATTGCCCTGCGAAATCGTGGGGTGTGTTCGTCGCAGTAAGCCCCTGTAGGGTGGGCGTCCCGCCCACCATTGAAAGCGGTGGCCGGGACGCCCACCTACGGGATTTATCTAGTTTGCACGTATCATCAGCAGATCAAGAATGTCTGGCGCCAACAGGAGCGAGCACCCATGATCATCGCCGGCATTGACGAAGCTGGCTATGGCCCGTTGATCGGGCCGCTGATCGTCGGATGCTGCGCCTTCGAGACCGACGGCGATCACACCGCCGATGAACTGCCTTGCATCTGGAAGAGTCTGCGCAAACTGGTGAGTCGCAAGCGTTGCCAGAAAGGCCGACGCCTTCATGTGAATGACTCGAAGCTGGTGTATTCGCCTTCGGCCGGCCTCAAGGAACTCGAGCGCTCCATCCTCTGCATCGCGGGATCTGTATTGCGGGATTCGACGACACACACCTCAACACCGCCCTTCCCGAAAACACTTGATGACCTGATTTCTCTGGTCGCATCGCATTGCGTCGATGAGATGCGCCGCCGCAAGTGGTATGAAGCACCGGTGGATGAGGCATACCCGCTGGTGTGCGACACGATGTCGCTGCGGCTATTCTCCAATGGTCTCCGCGCTGAGTGCGCCCGCGTCAACACGCACTGCGTTCATCTGTCGGCCCGCGTGCTGTTTGAAAAACCGCTGAACGATCTTCTCGATCAGACCCGCAACAAGGCATCCGTTCTCTTCTCAACCGCGGCGATGCATCTGGATGAACTGATCCGCCGATTCTCCGATCGCGGGCTGGTGATCTTCTGCGATCGTCAGGGCGGGCGCGAGCACTACGGTTCGCTCTTGCGGCTGATGTTCGAGGATTGGTCCCTCGAAATCACCTGCGAAAAAGACGGACACAGCGAATATCGTCTGTCCAAACAGACAAGAATCGTCCGCATCCTTTTCCGCGAAAAAGCCGAGGCACAATGTCTCCCCGTGGCGGCGGCGTCGATGCTCAGCAAGTATCTCCGCGAAAGCTTCATGCGCCGTCTGAACCATTTCTGGCGCAACCACCTGCCGCAGCTTCAACCCACCGCCGGTTATTACAACGACGGACTGAGATTCCTGCAGGACATCCAGAGCAAGCGGGCCGAACTCGGCATCAGCGATGCAGAGATTATACGATCGCGATGAAGCCCCCCTTGCAGACGATTCGTCCGCAGGTAGGCTTCTGAACTTCACGCACCAAGGAATCGCTTATGCCCATCGATCAATGGTCCGAAGACATCTTCGTCGTGCGTCTGGGTGATGATCCGCAGTTCACTGATGACATGAACGCCATCGACCAGAACCTGTCGTATCACCGCCACGCTGATGTCATTCTCGATTTCAGCGGCGTGGGATTCATGAACTCAACCAACATTTCGCGTCTGCTCGCGCTGCGTCAGAAGACCATCCAGGGCGAGAACAAACTGATCCTTTGTTCGACAAGCCCGCGCCTGCGAAGCACGTTCACCGCGACGGGTCTGGACAAGGTCTTCAGCTTCAGTGACGACGTGACCACGTCGCTGGCGACACTGCAGTTATCGTGAGTTTGCAACCAGATGTCCGGTCCCCTCTCCCCTTGCGGTAGAGGGTTAGGGTGAGGGGTAAACGCAGTACGACAACCAGCATTTGACAGCGGCGTGACGCACCACGCTGACTCCTCACCCCAGCCCCCTCCCGCAAGGGGAGAGGGAGCAATACCCAAACCTCAATCCGCCAGATGCGCCCCGTGACATTTCTTGTACTTCTTCCCGCTGCCGCACGGGCACGGATCGTTTCTGCCGACTTTGGCATCCTCTCGCTGGATCGGTTTGGTGACGGTGGCTGTCGCTTCTTCGGCGCCTGAGCTGGCAACCTGCTCCTCGGGCTGCACGGTCTCGCCCACGCCATAACCGTCCACCGCATCGTGCCGCGTTTCGGTGACTTTGTACGCGCTCTTGCGCTCCTCGGGCTGTCCGCCGATGCGGGCGCGGAAGATCAGGTCAGTTGCCTTGTCGCGGATGCCCGCCATCATCTCCTCGAAGTACCGATAGCCTTCCTTTTTGTATTGAATCCTCGGATCCTTCTCCGCGAACGCCTGCAGGCCGATGGACGCCTTGAGCATATCCATCGCGTAAAGATGATCCTTCCAGGTGTTGTCGAAGATCGAGATCAGCACGAACTGTTCCAGTCCTGTGAGCTCATGTCTGAAATACGCGCGACCCTTCTCCAGCAGGAAACTTCGGAGTCCATCGGGACTTTGAATCGCCTTCAACTCCGCCGCCGACACTTCCTGCGAATATCTGTTGTAAGGCGGCAGGCTCACGCTGAAGCGCGCGGTCGCGGCCTTTGCCAGATCCTCCATAGATGATCCGTTCAGCTTGATCATCTCATCGACGGTTCTCTCAAGCCCACCATCCTTGACGAACTTCTCCTGCAGTCCGATTAACTCATCGCGCAACTGACGCACGCTCAGGTCGCGCAAGCGCTCGGCCGGAAGATCGGTCAGATATTTCTGCATCGCCCAGGCGCGGATGTAATCCACCGCATGAGGACTCGATGCCGGTGTCGAGCCGTCGCCGAAGGCGAAGCTCAGCGTGTGATCGACGGGATACTCCATCTCGCGGGGCCCGTATGCGGCGCGGGCGCGTTTGGTGATGATCTCGATAATCTCCTGCGCCGGCTTGGCGCGGCCGCGCGTCGCGTCCTCGATCAGTTCATCGGGTTCCGCCTTCACGTCGAACTTGTCCTGCGACCACTGGCACAGTTCCGTCACCGCATACTTTGGTTCGAGATACCGCGTGATGCCCGCGCAGTCGCGCGCCTCGATTTGTTCGAGTGCTGCCTCCTTCAAGGTGTGCTCGATTGCGATCGCGGTCATCTTCTTGAGCTGCGCGATCGACAGATTCACGCGATATTTTGTCATCGCCCAGGATTGCAGCCCTTTGAGATCCCAGTCAGTGGATTCCTCCGTGTCTTCACCGATGAACTCCTTGAGGGTTTCCGACAGGCTCGTTTCGACATCGGTTTTGGCGGTCGATTTAATGTAGTCCTCGATGTCGATGAACCGCCGAAGTCCCTTGAGATCGGCCGCGTCCAACGCAACTTCAAAATTCTGCCGCGCCCACTCGGCGATCGTCGCGGCGATGTAATCATCCACGACATACTTCTTCACTGCATCGTCGATCGACTGCCCGATCATCTCCCAGATCACGCCGGCGACATCGCGTCCCTCAAGCACCTGCTGGCGCATGCCGTAGAAAGTGCTGCGCTGATGATCCATCACTTCGTCATATTCCAGCAGATTCTTGCGCGCCAGGAAGTTGCGCTCCTCGACCTTCTTCTGAGCCTTGATGATGTTCCGCGTGAGCATGCCGCTTTCAAGCGCTTCGCCGTATTCCATGCCGATCTTTTTGAAGACGTTGATCGTCCATTCGGGCATGAACATTTTCAAAAGGTCATCCTGCAATGAGACATAGAATCGGGATGACCCCGGATCGCCCTGTCGTCCCGAACGGCCTCGCAACTGATTGTCAATTCGGCGGGAGGTATGCCGTTCGGTGCCGATGACATGCAGCCCATCGGCGGCGTGTGAATCCTTCGAGAGCTTGATGTCCGTCCCGCGACCGGCCATGTTCGTGGCGATCGTCACGTTGCCCGCCATCTCACCGAAGTTGTTCTTATGCTGCTGACCCGCGACCGCGACGATGTTGGCTTCGCGCTCGTGCTGCTTGGCGTTGAGCACTTCGTGGCCGATGCCGTGCTTTTGAGTGAGCATCTTGCTGAGTCGTTCCGATTTTTCAACGCTCGTCGTGCCCACCAGCACCGGACGGCCCTTGTCGGAAAACTCCTTGATCTCCTCAATGATCGCCTCCCATTTTTCGGGCTCGGTGCGATAGATGCGATCCTGATGATCCTCGCGAATCACAACGCGATTGGTCGGGATTGTCACCACCTCCAGCTGGTAGATCTTGCTGAACTCCTCGGCTTCGGTCTGCGCGGTGCCGGTCATGCCCGAGATGGTCTTATAGAGCTTGAAGAAGTTCTGCAGCGTGATGGTCGCCATCGTCTGCGTCTCCTGCTTGATCTTGAGACGTTCCTTGGCTTCAACCGCCTGATGCAATCCATCCGACCACTGCCGCCCGACCATTTTTCGGCCGGTGTATTCATCGACGATGATCACTTCAACCTCGCCGTTGCGCGGCGATCGCTCGACGACGTACTCCTTGTCCTTTTCATACACCACATGCGCCCGCAGCGACTGCTCCATGAGATGCGGCCATTCCATGTTTGATCCGACATAGAACGAACCCACACCGGCGGCTTCCTGAGCGGCGGCGATCCCTTCGTGCGTCAGGTGGACGCTCTTGCGATCCCATTCCACTTCATAGTAAGCGGTCAATCCTTCCTTCTTCGCATTCGCGGTCTCAAGCGCCTTCTCCGCTTCTTCAGCACGCTTGCGTGCGGCTTCCTTGTCCTCTTTGGTTGAAGCCTTGTCCAGATCACCCTCGGCGGCCTTGATCGAGCGCTTGCAGTTGTCGCATTCCTTCTCGATCGCACCGAACGGCTTGTGAAGTTCGATCACCGTTCGTGCGACATTGTCGGCCTCCAGATATTTCTTCGCGTCATCGTGAGCGGGTCCTGAGATGATCAGCGGCGTGCGGGCTTCGTCGATGAGAATCGAATCCACCTCATCGACAATCGCAAAATCCAGCTTGCCCTGCACCTGCGCCTCAACGCGTTCCTTCATGTTGTCGCGGAGATAGTCGAAACCGAACTCGCTGTTGGTTCCATAGGTGATGTCGCACTGATACATCTTGCGCCGCTGATCTCCGCCGGGATCAAGTTCTGATTGAATGAACCCGATGGAGATTCCGAGATTCTCAAACGCCGGGCGAACCCAGTTGGCGTCGCGGCGGACGAGATAATCATTCACCGTGACGACATGACAGTGGAATCCTTCAAGAACGCGCATGAAACACGCGAGCGGGCCAACAAATGTCTTGCCTTCGCCGGTCGCCATCTCGGCGATCTTGCCTTCGTACAAAACCAGTCCGCCAATGATCTGCACATCAAACGGCCGACAACGGAAAGGCGGTCGCGACTCGGGATAAATCTTCCGCACCGCGTCATACAACGCAGGCGGAATCTGCACATCCTTCCAGTCCGCACCCGTGCTGATCATGTGCCGCTGAACCGAGTCGTAGACATTCAGCATCTCATCATCCAACTGATCCGGATCAAACTTCGGCATGAGCGGATCCTCTTCGGGATTGAAGATGCTGCGGATGCCGATGTTGCGGTCCATCGATTCGCGGATGATCGCGAAGCACTCCGGTAGCACATCGTTAGACTTGAGCTTGCCGGAGGTCAGACCCGTGCGGATCTCAGTGGTGCGGGCGCGAAGCTGTTCATCGGTCAGCGACCGGACCTTCGGCTCAAGTGCGTTGATGGTCGTCACCATCAGGCGATACCGCTTGAGAAGCCGGTCGTTGCGGGAACCAAATATTTTGGTGAGAAACTTACCCAGCGTGGCCATGTGATACCTCGGGCGAATGGAATGCCATGTATAGCGTAAAACCAGAAGATGCCCGCAAAGTGTCCGCGGGACTTGACTCTGAACTGACAGGAGAAATCACAAAACCGGAGGCGGGAGATACAGTTGAAACACACTCAACAGCCCCGAACGGAACTTCGGGGTGCGTACCGATGAGATAATCGCAATCTCGTTCGGAGCCTGACCCCGTTCAAGCCGGACCAGTTGAATCCTCACCCCCACCACCACCCGCCGCAGATGCTGCGTGAGCCTTGTGACGAGGTTGCGATTCTCCGGCAACCGCGCGATCCGCTGCGAAGAAGCCGCCGCCAGCGCGCGATCCGATACCAGTGCCGTCGCCAGCAAAGTGATCGCAATAACCTGTCGAACGCGTGGTTTCATTCTGTGTAAGTAAGTATTGGACAAAGCATCCTCAGAATCAAGATTGTACGGATTCACTTTGGGTGCGCAGGCTGCGATGCCGGGGCGGGTTGATAACTTCTTGCGTGATCCCATGCGGTCTTTTGCAGATACGCGGTTTCCTCCGCCGTGAGCGTGCGGGCTTCCATCCCTTCTTCCTTAATCGTCGGTGCGGGAAGTCCAACGGGTGAATCCTGCAGAAGTGTTGAATAGAACGCGCACGCGACGAGGTACGTTCCGCAGGCGTTGGGATGGGATTTGTCGCTTCGATGCAGCGCGACATCCGGCCGCTGATTCAGCGATTGCCGCCAGACGTTTCCGGCGGGAACAACAATCGCATCCACCTCGCGGGCGATGGATTCGTAGGCATCGGTGATCGTCGCCTGTGTTTCCGGTTTGTTCTGTCTCGCCCAGGTCATGTACAGAATCGTTTTCGCGCCAACCTTGTCGATCTGGGCATCAAGCTTGCGGATGTACTCAAACATCACATCGCGTTTGTCGATCGCCTGCAGTGAGAAGTCCTGAAGGACGACAAAATCCCAGGTGCCCCCGCGAATTCTCTCAAGCGCCTTGCCCTCATTGAAATGCCACTCCAGCGACTTCCCGCCGGCGACGGAGTGATCGCAAATCAACTTCCTCCCCCGCGCTTCGGCCATCACCGGCAGCAATTTGTACAGCCCGCCGTTGTAGGCGGTGTAGCTGTTGCCGATGAAGAGGATGCGGATCGGTTTTTCCGGCGCTTCAGCGAGCGACGAAACACTCAACCCCATCAGGCACACCAGACAGCAGAGTATTCGCATAAAACGCACGGCAGTAATGAATGTCGAGGAGTTCAGTCAGTTCGCTCTCATTGAGAATGCAGCTTCGGCTCGTGCAGCGCCACTGGCTTGCCTCGTTTGCGAAGCTGCAGGTTCAGCATTTCCACACCGACCGAGAACGCCATCGCAAAGTAGATGTAACCCTTGGGAATATGCCGGTGCGAACTGTCCACCAGCAGCACCACGCCCACCAGGATCAGGAAGGAAAACGCCAGCATTTTGATGGTGGGATGATTGTTCACAAAATCAGCGATGGGCTTGGCGGCGAAGAGCATCACGCCGACGGCGATCACCACCGCGATGATCATGATCGTCAGCCCGACGTTGCGATGCTCCGGCGCGGTCTGCACCATGCCCACGGCGGTGATCACGCTGTCGAGGGAGAACACCAGATCCAATATCAGAATTTGTGTGATCACGCTGGCGAAGGAGATCCCGGCTTTGGCATCGGTGCCGTGTTCCTGGCCCTCCAGTTTCTCATGAATTTCGGTGACGCTCTTGTACATGAGGAATAATCCGCCCAACAGCAGGATGACATCGCGCCAGTTCAGAGGCTTGTCATCGCCCATGGCAAACCTCAGCCACGATCCGATGACCGGCACGGGAGCGGTCAGGCTCATGATCCAACTGATACAAAGTAGCAGCAGGATGCGCATGATCATCGCCAGCGACAGCCCGAGTTTCCTGGCCTTGCCCTGCTGTTCGACGGGAAGTTTATCGGCAAGGACGGAGATGAAGATGATATTGTCGATGCCCAGGACGATCTCCAGGACCGTCAGTGTGACCAGCGCGATCACCGCCTGGCTGGAAAAGAGCGACGTAATCCCCTGTGCGCCACCATGAGCATCCGCGGCGGCGAGGAGTGGCAGAAAAAAATCGAGCATGAGTGCCTTCCCCGGACAAGTCTTACCCCTTCTCCCACTGGAAGACGGGTTCGGATGAATTCTACTCCCTCTCCCCGTGGGAGAGCGGAACCGGAAGCTATCTGACTCGCATGATGACCTGCATGCAATTTTTCAGAGTATTGGGCAAACCGACTTCAGAATCAAAATTGACCACCTTCTCTTTCGGTTCGATTCTGACTTGTACAATCTCATCGTGTCGCCTTCTAATGTCTGAAAACTCATCCTCCCCCCTGCGCAGGCGGTGCGCTCTTGGCTAGACGGATTCAACGCATCGTAACGAACTGTGGCATACTCCCGAGGTTCAGCGTGATGCCTTTGTTAGGAATATTGCATTTGCCTTGACGCTTTCGCCTGCCCCTTGTAATTTCCCGAATTGGAATCCCCGGCGCATCACCTCGACGCGGGCGAATTCCATCAACGGGTTGTGTCGCTCACCTCTCTTCCCGCCCAGCGACGTGTGTTTCATCATTCTTTTTAGGAGCAGGAGAACTCATGCAGATACTGCATTCGTCCATTGCGCGTCGTTTTTTCTTCACTCTTTCCGGTGTGACTTTATCAGCGTTGTCGGCCAACGCGCAGGTGACCGGATATGGCGTCACCTCGGCTGGCGATCTGTTCCGGTTTGACCCGGCCGTGCCGGCGGTCTCGACGACCATGGGCAACCTGGGGTTTGTCCCCGAAGGCATTGATTTCCGTCCGGGCACGCAGACGCTTTACGCGATCGATGTCGGTGCGAACACGACGCAGTTGTACACCGTCAACACCAGCAACGGTGTGGCAACACCTGTCGGCGCGGGATTCACTTCCAACGGTGCAAATTACAACCTGACCTCGAACAATCGCTTCGGATTTGATTTCAATCCCCGCACGCTTCAGGCGGACACCAGCGTCCGCATCCGGCTGGTCTCGAACAACACCGCCGCCAATCTGCGATTGAATTCCGACACCGGGCAGATCGCCGTCGTCGATCTGCCGCTGGTGATTCAGCCCGGCAGTGCGTCGCCGTTTGTGGATGGCGCGGCCTACATCAACAGCGCCGCCTCCACCGCCGGCGGGGCGACCACTCTGTATGACATGGACTCGCGCAACGATGCGCTTTACACGCAAAATCCTCCGAATGACGGCACATTGAACTTTGTGGGTTCGTTCGGCGTGTCAATCGACGCCAACGCCGGTATCGGATTTGACATTGTGTCAACCAATCCGCTGGACGATACAACCGCCGATGAACTTGCATTCGCCGTGCTGACGCGCAGTGCGACTTCCGGTGGCGCGTATCTGCTTTATGATGTTAATCTCACCACCGGAACCATCGGCAACGGCCGATTGATTGACGGCGGGAGGGATTTCACCGGCGGGCTTGCTTTGATCGTCCCCGAGCCCGGCACGCTTTCGCTCGCCGCCATCGCCGCGTGCGCGTTGATCCGCCGACGTGACCGCCGCTAGAGCTTGCAGTTTCAGATATCCTCGCAAAGTCATCACTGACATGCGTCACAGCGCCTCTGTCAGTGATGGCTTTTTTTCGGCTGGGGGTGCTTCCCCGTTTCTTTCCGCCCCCTTATCGCGCACGACAAGTCTGTCACTAAGTGAAATTAAATTATTGACCTGTCTTGCCCACAAGCTGCATTCATCCCTGCTCAAACTGCGGGGTGTGGTTTGGGAAAGAAACGACTTCGACGGAAGATTAATAAGCCCGCCAGCTAGCAGGCGGTAGAAAACGGAAGCATCCGACGTTCCCGACACTGGAGTAAGACGCATGGCATCCATCATCCCGGTGACTCGTTTGAGCGGAGCGACGATGCATCACCTGCGTCCGGAGGTTCAGATTCCGGTATATGACCGGAGCGTATTGAGGCAGGGAATCGTTCACATCGGAGTCGGCGGTTTTCATCGGGCGCATCAGGCGGTTTATCTCGACGATCTTCTGCATCGGCCCGGCAGCGAGGCGTTCGGCCTTTGCGGCGTGGGCTTGCTGCCGCACGATCAGCACATGGGCGAGGTGCTGCGGGCTCAGGATTATCTTTACACCATGATCACCCGCGGCGCGGAAGGCGATCACGCGCGCGTCATCGGATCGATCGTGAACTTCCTCCATGCACCGGCGGACCCGGAGGCGGTCATCAAGAGGATGGCGTCGGCTGACACGAAAATTGTCTCATTGACGATCACCGACGCCGGTTATTGCCAGGACAAGGTAAGGGGTGAACTCGATGATGCGCATCCGTCGATTGTGCATGATCTGCGACATCCGGATCGACCACGCGGAGTGTATGGCTTTCTCGCCGAGGCGCTGCAACGGCGGAAGCTGGCCCGGGTGCCGCCATTCACAGTGATGTCCTGCGACAATCTTCTGAAGAACGGCGATCTCTGCCGGAGGATGACGTTGGCGTTTCTTGCAAAGCGCGACCCTGCGCTGGCAAGTTGGGTGGCGGAT
>Ga0163144_10016666_pt1 | contig 15041 bp, 12 predicted proteins | sample OliLak19BULKMAT1_FD_123175 | JGI IMG/M metagenome (GOLD analysis project Ga0163144, IMG submission 123175) | Freshwater microbial mat bacterial communities from Lake Vanda, McMurdo Dry Valleys, Antarctica - Oligotrophic Lake LV.19.BULKMAT1 | ecosystem: Environmental > Aquatic > Freshwater >... | reverse complement strand
TGGCCCGCAGCATGTAGCCGGTACCCTGTTCCATGTCGATGGCCTTCTTGACGCCGTTCGCGTCCTTGCCCGCGCCCGCTTCGCCGAAGGCGTAGAGGGTCTCCATGGTGAGGGTGGTGGTCTTGCCGTCGGACGCGACGGACATCCTCGTACCGCCGGTCGACAGACGTTTGCCGGCGGCATCGGTGTTGCCGTCGACAGCGATGAGCGGACGGGCCAGCGACCCAGTCTGCGCGAGCGTGACGCACGGCAGAACGATCAGGGCAGCGAGTGCCCAGGAAGTGAAGCGATTCTTCATGATTGGCCTTTCAAGGCAGGTTGAGTTGGTAAAGAGAGGTTCGCCATTTCCCGTCCGGGAAATGCCGGACACTGAGATGACACTACATAGTAGGCTAAAAAATAACTTTTGTCAACCCCACTTATATTGGCTTATCCATGGGTAAAAAGAGGGGTAGTAAAAAAGAAAAGGGCAGCCTCGATAGCGATCGATGCTGCCCTTGCGGAGGAAATTTTCCTCCGGCTGCTTACTGCTTACTCCACCACTTCGGGAGCGGGTTTGATGGTCAGACGTTCCGTCTTGAGCAATTCCGATCCAAAGCGGATGCTCTGGATATACCCACCATTTTCCTCGATCGTGATGCCACGCGCCGCTGCATCGGTAATCACCTGATGCTTGCGGTACACCGAACGCCCGACGCGAGCGCCTTGGATGGGATCGGCCCACCAGCCCCACGCGAGGACTGCATCGCCGCCGTTCTGGAAGTCCTTGTCGACACCGATACCGACGCCGACAATGCGAGCCGGATCAGCGATGCCGATCATGAGGTTTCCAGAAGCGCTCGTCGGGTGCTGAACGAAAATGCCACCTTCGACGAATGGGAGGACCGGCAGGTCCTCCGTCTCATAGGGCCACCAACGACCACCGGCCTGCACGCCCACCTTGAGGCGGGACATGCCGGATGTATCGGCGATGTTGGTACCCTTCCAGCTCTGGCTCATCTTGCTCGATATTGGGAGTGAGATGCCGCCGTAGTACTGGCGCTCTACGTCCCATGTCTCCCCCGCCAGACGCCGACGGTAGTCATTGGCGCTGAGCGAGAGAGCGAGCAGGGTGTAGCTCGTATCGGATGTGTACTCGTCTTGGCGGTAGCTTTCACGCTGCCGGCCAGGACCGAATGCCACACCCCCGTCATACCCCTCATCCATGATCTGGCGATAGGACACCATGACGGAAGCGTTCTTTCCCTTGTAGTGGCCGGCACCGCGATTGGCACTGCCCTTCCAGTCAGAGTAGTTCACTTTTCCGCCAAGTCCCCAGGAGCCGTCATTGCTTTCGAGGCGCTGAAGGCAATCCACCAGGAAGACGAGGAAGTTCGAGCCGGCATTGTCGCCGTTTTGAGTCGGGACATGGTGCTGACCAAGCGCGCCCGCCATGTCGATGCGATCACACCAGTGTCCGTCCTTGACCTCGACAGGCGGGGCCGGAGGGGCAGGCGGAGGGGCAATAGGTAGTTCCGGAGGAACAAGAAGCGCAATTGGGGGCTCCGCTGGAGGCGGAGGAAGAGCCGGTAGCTCCTTCTTCCCCTCGTGGAGGGTGACCCAATTGAAGCAGTTCCGCATCCAGATGACCGTTCGGCCACTCGGTAGTACGAAAAGCTCGCCCTTGACCGCCGGATGTCCGTCGGCCCAGTCGGTCCGCATCGGTCCCATGGCGACCACCTTGCCCTTGCGGCAGAAGGTGACCAGTTCCAGGAGCATGCCACTTGGCATATCGACGCGACCTTCGGCTTCCGTGTTGAGACGCGGACCTTGCTTCAGATCAGCATTGAGCGTGAGGTAGGCTTGATCGTCATTCGACAGACCGAGCACTTGCCACGCTTCACGGCTTACATCGGCGATGCCACGCTTGCCACAACCATTGAGGGGGGCCGTGCCGACGACGCGATACAGGATTTCGCCTGCATCATTCATCTTCGGGAGCGGCGCCAGACGCAAGGCCTTGGGCGAAACGGTCTTGACGACCTTCTTGCCTTGGGGCTTCTTCGCCTGGGCGCTCTTGTCCGTCGCTTGGACACCGTCGGGAAGCGAGAGCACTTGGCCGGCTTCGAGGTGTCCGCACCCCTTCTTCAGGATGTCGCGATTCAGTTTACAGACCGCCTTCCAGTCGTTCGGGAACACAATCGAGAGCCAGTCATACCGTTCGACCGTGTAGGTCTTGGGTTCAGTCACCGTGTCAGCTGCCGCCGGTTGCGGTTCAGCCGGGGTAGCAGCACTGGCAGCAGCTCCGGGAGCCGAAGCAACGTGACCAGTAGCACTCGCCGCAGCTGCCACCACCGGAGTGGTGGAGACTAACGCCGCCGATTGGCTCCAGGTCCAGGCCTGATACCAGAGAGCCAGAAGGGCCAGCAGCATCAGTACTGAAACCAGGAGTATCATGCTCAGGTAATTCCTGAGCCCGCGTCCGGCAAGACGAACTCGGTGAGTGCCGCCGTGGTGGGGGGTGAAGTTCATTTTCGGCCTCCTTCAGCCATGGGTTCGTAGAGAGAACACAGGAACAAAGGTGGGTCGATGATGTAGGCGACCCACGCTTGATTCCTGTACGGTTTCAAGTTATATGGGTCGCTCACGGATGAGCTCCTTTCTACAGGTCTTCTCGACTCATATCCGACGCCCCCTTGTGAGGAGCAGCGGGAAAGTCGAGTGGTTTCAGACAGTCCTCCTTCGCGAGTGCACTCACGGCTTGGTAGCCGTACAGTGCAGCAACGATCGGGAGAGCTGCGGCTGTCCCGGGCCCGAGTTTGAGACTCGTGCAGGAAATCAGTCGATCAGGAACGCCCTCAACCGAAGTGAATTCGGTGAGGACGGTCACGATGTCGGGCTTGCCCAGATATGCCTCGTCTTTTCCACGCAACCAGAACGGCTGCGGGAAAGAATGGGCGATTCCGAGGAGCGCACGGAGCGCATGCTCGTTGGCTCCCGGTTGGAGGTGAACTACCTGCGTCACCCGAGAACTCGGCTCTGCAGGAACTCGGTCAGGAGCGAACCCCTTTTCGAATTCCAACAGGCTGCCGAGTGTGGTCATCCCCCATTTCCCGTCCGAAGACAGGATATACAGGGACTTCCCTTCAATGTGACGCATGTCACTCACCGGCACGAGGACCCTGAAGCCCTTCACACCCTGATCGACGATGGCATCGTAGATCTTGGCATTGCCGGGACCATAGATCGCGACCGCCCGAAACACTTCGCGGACCAGTGGCTTCGGGACCTTGCGCCGACCCTCTTGCACCTCGTAGGTGCGATGCGGATCGACAAATTCTTTTTTCCACTTTTCCGGGAGCGGCTCCGGCAGTCTGACATAGACCAGCGCCACACCCTCCGGACGGAACACATCGCGACTAATCGCGCGGTTCTGCCAGGGTTCTTGGCGACCTATCGCCTCGACCTTTCGAACCTCGAACCCGCTATCGCGAGGGAGGGACGAACAGCCAGCGAGGAACGCCAGAGAAACGGCGAGAGCAAGCGATACGAATCGCATGTGATGACTCCTTAGTGTTGAGATTTGTAAGCAGTAAGTTTTAAACGAACTTTTTCGAAACCTTTCCTCTGGAGCACTTCCCTCGTGGGAGAGGAATGATCCAGAGGAGGCATCAGCCTCCCCTTTCTGAAACGTTATCCACGTTTCACTGAAGTATCAATCGACTTCACGGCAATCCAAGCAGAACGGATGAAGGCACCAGCTGCAAATCCGAGGAGCGAGAGCAAGATGAGCTCTTTCGGTGTTGGATTGCGGTCCCCGATCGGTCCAGACAAAACGCGGATCTCAATCGACTTCTCATCGCCACTGCGGAATTCTTTGTTGCGATTAATAAGAACATCAGAGAGCGCCTCCATCGTCTTCATCGCCTCTTTTTCGGTATCTGCCTTTACCGTGATTGAGAGCATGCCGAGCTCGGTATTCTTCGCGACGCTCACCATAGAGCGCCAGCTCTTGAGGCGATCTTTCTTGTTCGTCGGAAGAAAGCCCTGAGTGCTCACTTTTCCGGTCTCGATGACTGCATTGATGAAACGTTCGCTGTAGACGGATTCCGAGAGGACTCGGCTCAGATATTCGGACGATTTGAAGAGCGTATAGAAGTCCTGTGAGCCCGATGACTGTACCACCATGTAGTCCGTCCGGACAGCATAGCGCGGTGAGACAGCTGTCTCAGTGAAAAAGACGGCGGCAGACACAAAAGCACCAAACAGAAAGATGCCTCCCTTTTTTCCCCACAATAGAGCCAAAATATTGGTCATTGGCATAGCCTTTGGGTAATAATGAAGTAACATTAGATAATAGCAAAAAAGGAGCCTTTTGTCAACAGGTCTCCTTTTGCACTTGAAACGAGAGGAAGCTCAACCAACAGCCCAGAAGTCTATCCCGAAAAGCGGCTCCAGAAATCAAGCCGCAGGATATCATTCAGAGTCACAAATACCATAAGAAGGATGAGTAGGATGAATCCGATCTGGTGGACATACCCCTCGACAGACGTGCTCACTGGCGAACCCTTTATCTTCTCGATAAGGACGAAGAGGATACGTCCGCCGTCGAGCGCAGGAATTGGAAGAATATTGATGATACCGAGATTGATTGAGAGAATCGCCGTAAAGTACAGCAGGTATACGAAACCAAGTTCGCTCATCTCCTTGGTCAAATTCACGATACCGATTGGGCCAGCGATATCGACTTTGGACTCGGCCCCGGTGAAGAGTCCCACAATCATACCACCAAGTGCGCTGAGAATTTCCGCTGTCTTCACATAAGTCTGCTCGAAGCCAAGCCGGATTGCTTGGTACCAAGGATAGCGGACAATCGCCGTTTCAGAAAAACTGATTCCGAGCGCTCCTTCCCCCTCCGGGGTAGAGATTCTCGGAACGCCAGAAAACGACAGTTCCATTTCGCCGCGCCGCACTTTGACCAGGATCTCTTCACCGCGACGCTCCCGGATATGGGTCGAAACGAGCTCGAGCGAAGTCACGGGCGCACCATCGAGCGCGAGCAGTACATCACCCGCCTTCAGGCCAATAGTATCGGCCGGGCTATCTGGCTGAACCTGGAGAATTTGGATACTCGTCTGACCATGCTGCCCCCCTTCAGACGGATCAATCTGCTGTGGGAAACCAAACATGAGGACGATTGAAAACAAGAGCCACGCCAAGAGGAAATTCATCGCAACACCAGCACCAAGTACCTTCACCCTCGTCCAAGCACTCCGTGAGGCGAAGTTATCCGCTGCGACCGGAGCATTCCGATCCTCACCCTTAATCTTTACAAAGCCGCCGAGCGGAATCCAGTTGAGCGAATAGACTGTATTAGCACTTACGACTTCCTTGTTTCCTTTCACAAAACGGTATTTTCCAGTCGCATCATCTTTCACCACGCCGAACATTCGAGGCGGGAAACCAAAACCGAATTCATCGGCCTTGATCCCATGCCAGCGCGCCACCATAAAGTGTCCGAGCTCATGGACGAAGACGAGCACACCGAGGACGAGGATGAAGATAAGGATTGTCAGCATAAAAGGAAGCTTGCAACCTACAACCTGCGACCGACAATACGGATGCCGAATCGAGATTTTTTAAGGGTAGGTTGTTTATTTGTTGATTATAAGTGAGTTACACGGTCATGATCTCTCCCTCCTTCTTCTCTCGTACCGCTTCGAGCTTGCCATTGTAGAGATCCACCGCTTTCTGAAGCTCATCCTTGCCCCGAAACTTCTCATCCTCACTCATCAGACCTTCTTTCTCGGCTTCCTGAATCTCTTTCCAAGCGTCTTCCCTGGCATTTCGGATAGAGATGCGACCTTCTTCGGCACGGCTGTTCAGCGTTTTTACCAACTCATGGCGACGTTCCTCGGTGAGAGCTGGGAGTGTGATCCGAACAACAGAGCCATCATTCACCGGATTAAGCCCCAGGTCTGATTCGCGAACCGCCGCTTCGATCTGCGACAACACCCCCTTGTCCCAGGGAGAGATGACGAGTTGACGTGGCTCAGGCACCGAGATGCTCGCCATCTGAATGAGTGGTGTTTTGGCATTATAGTAATCAACCAGAAGCCCCTCGACGATTGCCGGATTGGCCCGGCCTGTTCGAAGCGTCCCAGACTCTTCGGTGAAGTGACTGAGCGCCTTTTCAAAGGCTATCTGTTTACTTTCGATGATTTCTTTAATCATAGTCGTGTGAGTAATTATTTCATCTTACGGAGCCCGAGGTAGAGCACTTCTGGATAGACCGGATCGTAGGCAATGACCGACACCTCTCGATCGACGCTGATCATTTCGACCGACCAGGTCTCACCCGCATTCATCGACTTGTAGAAAGTCCGACCTGCGACAAAGACGATTTCGTCTGAATTTTTCGGATTGACCGCGACGGCCCGAATTGGGAATTTCTCGGCGCTCTCGATGATATTGACTTTTTCAAAGCTGACGCCGAAATTTCGACTCCGGAATAAGCCCGTCTTGGCACCAGCATACAGCGTACCAGAGATATTAGGATCTGCGATGAGGATTGAGACCCCCTGCACCGCCACGGCGGGAGCCAGTGAAGCCTTCGGATCTTTCGCTCGGAGATCGCTCCGAAGCTTGTCAAGATCGAGCCACGTCTCGCCCGCATCCTTGGTGGTATAGATCTTGGCATTGAACGCCAAGAGATAGGCCGTGTTCTTTTCATCAGCATCGAACACCATCCCTGTAATTGGACCGTTCACCGCTGTTCCGACATTCTTCCACGTCTCGCCGCCATCACGACTGAGGACGACTGTCCCCATACTCGTTCCGGCATAGAGGAGATTGATGTCCATCGGATGCTCAGCGAGCGAAACAATCGTCGTGCCCGGACCAGGTTCGCTATAGACGTCTTTCCATGTCTCGCCGCCATCAATCGTCCGGAAAATCTTCCCTCGTCCGCCGACTGAACCAGTGGCATACATCCGGTCAATGCTCCGTTGCGACGCGATAAAACTGTAGACTTTCTGCGGTGGGAAATTGACTGGCTCCCACGTCTCAGCGCCGTCTGTCGTCCGGAAAATCATATCTTCGATTGTCCCAATATAGACATTGGGAGTACGCCTGATTTCTTCCGCCTTCACTCGACTATCTTCAGTGAGGAGGAAAGAGATACTGAGCACGTCTGCCTTGGTCACTTTCCGCTTTTCATCCACATACACCTTGGGGGCGAAGGTCTTGCCGCCATCGTCCGAACGCCAGATGCTACCCGGCTGGGAATGACTGTCGAATGGCGACGGCTCCTTGCCAAGATTCGGATTCCCAACTGTTGGCGGTTTCAGACTGCAACCGGAAAGGGCAAGGAGCGAGAAGAGAAGCGCACCAAAACTGGTAGTTTTTTTCAGCATAAGAATTTCTGATTCGCTCTCATTATATCATGCTCAGGAAAAGTAAAAACCGCCTCACTGGCGGTTTTCTTGAAGGTGGATGTGGAGGGAAGCAATATCCTTCGGACGGGAACCCTCGACACAATCTCGAGAGGACTTACTTCTCCAATAACTCCCGTCACATAAATTTTCCTCCTGGACTGATGGTGGGTGCGGGGGGAATCGAACCCTCGACCGTTGGCTTAAAAGGCCACTGCTCTACCGACTGAGCTACGCACCCAAAATGGTTATCCAAAACACAAGCATTGTACCAAAACCACCCTTTCGGTCAATGTTTGGCTTAGGCTTTCACCTGAATCACGGTTTTTCCCATGTATACCTGCAGCACTTTCGGAATCTGAATACTACCATCAGCTTGCTGATAATTCTCCATGATAGCAATAATCGCTCGACCGACTGCAAAGGCCGTCGCATCATTCATGTGGACGAATTCCGTCTCACCGTTTGTTCGCTTCACTCGCGTTTCAAGTCTCCGTGCCTGATAGTCACCCATGAGATCGGATGTGTGCGTCTCACGGTATTTTCCCTGCCCAGGGAGAAAACATTCGATATCAACCTGACGGACATCCGGCTTTCCCATGTCCCCCGTACAGATCGCAACCACCTGGTAGGGAATTTCCAAACCCTGAAGGAGGTGCTCCTGAATTGCCACGATGAAGTCTTGCTCTGCCACCGCCTGCTCCGGAAGCGTGAAGCTTTCCATTTCGAGCTTATCGAACTGATGAAGCCGAAGGATTCCCTTCATATCTTTGCCGTATGAGCCCGCTTCACGCCGAAATGCCGTCGAATAGCCGACATAGCGGATGGGAAGCTCTTTCTCTGCCAATGTCTCACCCATATGAATCGGCCCAAGTGTGTGCTCGGCACTCCCCACGAGATAGAGGTCATCTGAAGGGATATGGTAGCGTTCCTCTTTCGGTTCAAGCCGTGCCATTTTCGCCATCACTTCGGGGCGGACAAACACTGGCGGAACCACCGGAATGAATGGCGTTGAAGGCACTGAGAGCTTCGCTTTTTCGATAATTCCCTTGAGTGTCTCTTCATGCGTCAAAACCCCGAGCGTATACTGCACCAGAGCAAACTGGAGGAGAGCGAGATCACCCTTGAGATAGGCGAAACGAGCGCCCGAGACAGCAGCTGCCTTTTCGGTATCAATCAATCCGAGAGCCTTGCCAAGCTCCCAGTGTTCCTTCGGTTGGAAATCAAACGTTCGTAGCATTCCTACTTGCCGCAGCACTTGATTCCCCGATTCATCCGGACCAATCGGCGTATCTGGCGAGACAATGTTCGGAATGAGGAGCATCAACGCCGTATAAGCGTCTTTAACGAGCACATACGCCGCCTCTCTCTCATCCAGTTTTCCTTTGATTTCTTTTCCCTTGGCGATGATCTCTGCTTTTTCTCCCTCATTTGCCGCTTTCTGAATCAGCTCGTTGAGGTCATTCTTGAGCGAACGCAGTTCTTCTACTTCTTTCATGAGAAGGACACGCTCGGCATCTTTGGTCAAGAGGAGATCGATATCAACCACGACCTTTTTTTGCTCGGCTGCAAGCGCAACCTGATCACGATGACTGCGAATGAATGCAATATCAAGCATATGACGTAACTTAGTGGACAATGCTGGATTCGAACCAGCGACCCCAGCAATGTGAATGCTGTGCTCTAACCAACTGAGCTAATTGTCCAGAACCGCCTTACCAACTAGCCAACACAGCTCCCAATCTAACGTTTTTCCTTTGGACTGTCTACTCTTTCGTCTTCATCGGCGGAAAGATAACTGTCTCACGCACACTTTTATCCATGAGGACTGCAAAAAGCCGTTCGCTCATACCAAAACCGAAAGCCGGCGGCATACCGTACTCGAGTGCCTGGAGGAAATCTTCGTCGAGCATCTGTGCCTCACCGTCCCCGGCCTCACGAAGCTTCATCTGTGCCTGGAAACGCGCGCGCTGATCAATCGGATCATTCAGCTCCACAAAGCCATTGCCGAGTTCGCTCCGGCCCGCGATCGGCTGCATTCGAAGCGTCCGATGCGGATTCGCCGGGTCGAGTTTCGCCAAAGGTGACACCTCCACTGGGTGACCGACAAGGATACACGGCTGAATGAGCTTCTGCCGCACAGTCTTCTTATAAATTGTGTCAATGAGTCGGCCTTTTCCAGCAGCCGACTCGTACTTGATGCCAAGTTCGTCCGCCTTGGCACGGAGTGTATCAACCGTTACTTCATCTGAGAGATCGATACCCGTCTCAGTCTTGAACGCTTCGAAGTAATCGATGCGCAGGAACGGCTTCGACCAATTGAGTGTCTCGCCCTCATGTGTCGTCGTAAGCGCACCTCCTACAACCGCTCGAACAATGTTCCGGTACAGGTCTTCAACCATCGCACAGCCAGTCTCAAAATCAGTATAGGCACTGTAAAACTCGATATGATCAAATTCCTGGAGGTGCTCACGATCGATGCCCTCATTTCGGAATACACGGCCAATCTCGAACACTTTCTCATAGCCACCGACGAGGAGACGCTTGAGTGGCAGCTCAAGTGAGATGCGCAGGTAGAAATCATGATCAAGCGCATTATGATGGGTCACGAACGGTTCCGCTTCGGCACCGCCCGGCACGTGCTCGAGCACTGGTGTCTGGACCTCAAGGAAACCTCGCTCGACAAGGAAGCTGCGCACCGTCTGCCAGAAGCGATTCTTTTTCACGAAAAGTTCACGCGTCTCCGGATTCATGAGGAGATCAAGATAGCGTCGACGGAGGAGCTCCTCTTCGTCCTTGAGACCATAAAACTCGGTTGGGAGCGGGAGAAGTGATTTCGAAAGCATCTGCCAATTCTCAACACGAATACTTTTTTCATTCTGCTTCGTCAAAAAAACTGTACCCGTCATTGAGATGAAGTCTCCCAACTCAACTGTTTCCTTAAAAAGAGAAAATGTACTCACCGCTTGTGGCTCATTAACAGGAGCAAGTATCTCCTGAGAAAAAAATCCTTGAATCTTGCCACTCCCATCTTCAATGTGACAGAAGGCGATCTTGCCCATAACGCGCAGCGACCGGACACGGCCGACGACAGACACTTGGACAGCCCTCGCCTTCAATTCGTCAAAACGGTCGAGGATAGCCTGATTCGTATCTGTACGCTCTGCCTTTTCTGGATACGCCGAACCGAGTGCTGCAATCAGCTTTTGGAGCTTCTCATGTTTTACCGACAAGATATCTTCACGCATATACGTGTACTCTACCGATTTTTTTGGCTCTGAGCAAGCAAAACCCCGTCACTGTGGACGGGGCGGGAGGTATCTAAGGGTGTTACTTTACCGAGAGGATCTCGTACTTGATGTGGCCAGCGGGTGCAGCGACGGTGATAGTGTCGCCTTTTTCTTTGCCCATGAATTCTCTCCCGAGCGGTGATTCGCTCGAAATTTTTCCATTGGCTGGATCGACTTCGTTCGCACCCACAATCTCGAAATCCATTTCCTTGGTGTGGGCTTTGACCGAGAGCCGGGAACCGACTTGAACTTTTGAGGATTTCTTGTGCGGCGTCGCGACGATTGACTCCTTGATGAGTGCCTCAACCTCGGCGATGCGCGTTTCATTTTCGTTCTGATGGTGCTTTGCCTCACTATACTCGGCATTTTCAGACAAATCACCCTGCTCCTTCGCTTCTTTGATCGACTGTGCGATTTCCTGGCGGACCCGCGTCTTGCGGTCCTCGAGCTCTTGCTCTAGTTTTTTTAGGCCTTCTTCAGTAAAAATTCTTGACATAACAAAATCGATATGAGTGGTTATTGCATTTTTTGCTACTTCTCGACACACGATGCCACCCATCATACTCCCTCATTAAATCGCTGTCAACTCTCGATTTTCTGGCTTGATTAAGGCTTATTTCCGCGGGAAAAATACCATTGATAGACTGCATTCGTGATTGGAACTGCATGGTATGTGCTTTCCTTTGATTGTCCTTCGACGAGCACGATGAGGGCGAGTTCCGGGTTTTCATACGGAGCAAACGAGACGAACCAGCCATGCGTCTTGTCTTGGCTGCCGTACTGAGCCGTCCCCGTCTTGCCTGCGACTGCAACCGGGAGTGATTGGAGTGATTGGGCTGTCCCCTCTGTCACCGTCTCGCGCATCCCTTCACGGATGACACGGAGGATATCCGGCGCGACTTGAACCGAGCGCGAGGGAAGGCCACGAGGTGGAACTAGGGTGTCAGAGAGGACATGCGGTGTATAAAGTGTCCCCCCATTCGCGATAGCTGCAACCGAGTTCAGAATCTGCAGCGGGGTAGCCGTGATATAGCCCTGACCAATTGATGAATTGTAATCATCACCGATATACCAGCGCTCACCGATTTTTCTTTCTTTCCAATCTGAATCCGGAAGAAACCCATCTGCTTCACCAGGAAGATCGATACCTGTCTTCGCGCCATAACCGAAAGCTTGCTCATAACGCTTCATCCGGTCCATCCCGAGACCACCAATGCCACCATAACCTCCGCCGAGAGTATAAAAGTAGACGTCACTCGAGACCGCAATCGCCCGCCGAAGATCAGTAAAGCCATGAGCCTTCCAGTCACCGAAGAAAAATTTTCCGACGCTAATACCTCCCCGGCTTTCAATCGTCGTTTCCGGTGTGATGATGCGCTCCGCCAATGCTGCAGCCGCAACAACCGGCTTCAGTGTCGAAGCAGGTGGGTACTCACCGGCAATCGCCCGATTAAAAAGCGGTTTCTTCTCGTCATTGATGAGCGCAGCATACTCGCTTGATCCGATTCCGCCTGAAAAAAGATTATTGTCATAGCTCGGATACGACACGAGCGCACGGACTTCGCCTGAACGCGGATCGAGCGCAATCGCAGCACCAACCTTCAAATCATTGTTGGCAAACCAGTCGGCCATCGTCACATACAGCTTTTCAGAGAGATCCTTGTCAATTGCGAGCGTGATGTCTTGACCCGGCCTTGGCGGCACGGCACCGAGTTCTTGGCGCACCCGACCAAGGGAATCAACTTCGACAATCTCGCGGCCATGCACGCCGCGCAGAAGTGCTTCATAAGTCTTCTCGACTCCCTGTTTTCCAATCGAATCAGTGAACAGATACTCCGGATATTCAGCGAGCTCTTCCTTCCTAATTTTTCCTTCATACCCGAGAACGGGTGCGAAGACGGGGCCATTGATGTACTCACGCTGAGCCGATTTCTGGATGCCGATGCCCGGCAAAGTATTCGCTTGACTATAGTAGATAATCGCCTGCTCTTGCGAGATAGCTTCCCGCATAATGAACGCTTCACCAGGTCGGAAGGTCCGCTCTTCAGCTATCTCGCGCCACAGTGAAGTCTCTGGCTGAAAGAGGGCTTCTGCTGTATCTAGTACTCTTTGACGTTCCGATGAATCTTCGGGCAACCCGGCTGGGATGATGAGGCCATCGAGAGTCGGCGTATTCTTCACGAGAGGCTGACCTGAACGGTCTCTGATGATGCCGCGCGGCGCAGCGAGCAAGATGGAGCGGAGACTATTGTTCTTCGCTATTTCAGCATAGTATCCGCCTTGCCAGATATTGAGGTAAACGAGTCGCCCTCCTAAAACGGCAATAACCAGCACTATCACGAGAAAAAAATACCAGACTGGCCGGCGCTTGAGCGCCCATTCGAGACGCGCCGCTTCAGGGCGAGAAAGTGTCAGTACCGCATCGTCGATCTCACTCGATGCATACCGTTTCTCAGAATCACGTGAAAAAAGCATATGGATATCAAGTACGCAGACCCCGGAATTGGGACATGAAGCTGTTGCGTACGCGTCTCTCCCAAAGTTGAAGTAATATGAAGACAATCGGAAAGACGAGTAGGGTCTGAAGGGCATTGAGAATCATCATCATGAATGTAGGCAGGGTCTCCTGCGCCACCCCAAAGAGTACGCCGTAGAAAAGAAGCGTGAAGAGAACTGAAGTGATAGCGAGCACTAGACCACTCTCGAGCGTCCGCTCGATGACGAGCCGACGGGAAAGAAAGCTCGTTCCATAGGCCACAACGACCGCATACACTACGAAAAGATCTCCTCGGCCGAGGAGCGAGTAGATGAGAACCGCGAGGAGCGACCAGGCAAGGCCCTGTTCAAAGCCGAGGATAAAGACGAGGGAAACGACAAGCGCAATCATGATTGCCGGTGCCTGAAAATTTGGCCAGATGATGTCAAACCCAGAACGCTGGAGAATTGCTGCTCCGAGAAAGATAATAAAGCGTTGGAGAAAAAGGTTCATGGCTCTGGTGTCAGGAGTATCGATACAAAGCGGATATCGCCCATCACGACCGGAACAGCAACAACCGCTTGCTGAAAGAGTCGATCAAAAGATGGCCTCACCTCGCGGATCTCACCAATCGAGAGTTCTTTCGGTAAAGCATCGCCCAGACCCGAAGTAACAACCGGGGCACCCGGCTGAAGTACCTCGTCCGAAAGCGCCATATCAAACACTAGTCCAAGACCATGATTGCCACGGACCACTCCCTGGATAGCAGTACCAGCGATCCGGGCGGCGATTGTACTTTCGGCATGAGACAATAGACGGATTTCGGAACTCGTCAGGTGTACAGCCGATACCCGACCAATAATAACCCCGTCACCGACGACAACTGGCAGACCCACACGAACACGGTCAGTCGTCCCCCGATTCACTGTGATATCCATCGCAATGCCATTCACATTACGACTGATAACTTCAGCCGAAAGCTTTTCCGATCCCACTCGGTTTGGAAGCTTCAGCGCTTCACGGAGGAGCTCATTTTCATGTTCAAGCTCACGAAGCCGTGCTTCTTGCTGAAATAGGCCGAGCCGCTCACGTTCGAGCCGCTCATTCTCCCGCTTCAGATTCCCGATCGAAGCGAAAAAACTTGATGCTGTACGAACCTCAAAAGCTGACCAAGAAGCGATGCCTTGGAAAGGGGTTGCAATCGGTGCTAAAATCCCCCGGAAAACAGTGCCAACCCTGTCCGGAAGAAGGAACACAAGTCCGTACACTGTCAGGGCCATCAAAGCCGCCCGGACGCTTTTTTTTCGGAAAAAAGACGTTTCTTGTCGCATGTCTCTTTTATCTTAGCGGACTACCGCGCTCGTCCTCGATGAGTACATCCTTGAGCGTCTCCATATCATCAAGCACGATACCCGTCCCTCTCACGACAGCCGTAAGCGGGTCTTCGACGCGATGCACCGGCATCCCCGTCTGTGTCGCGAGGAGCCGGTCAAACCCGCGAATCAAACTACCACCGCCAGAAATCATTATGCCGCGCTGCATGATATCCGAGATGAGCTCAGGCGGTGTTTCTTCGATGAGTGTCTTGATGTTATTAACGACGATTCGAATCGAACGCGAGAGCGCTTCGCGGACATGTTCATCGGTGATGATGACCTCCTTTGGAAGTCCTGAGACGAGGTCGCGTCCACGAATTGAGTACTGAAGACGCTCTTTGAGAGGAAAAGCGCTTCCAATCGCAATTTTCACGTCTTCGGCGGTGCGCTCCCCAACGAGGAGATTGAACTCATCCCGGCAGTAACGAATAATATCCTCATTCATTTCATCTCCCGCGATTCGGAGACTGCGCGAGATCACCACGCC
>Ga0163144_10016665_pt1 | contig 15042 bp, 14 predicted proteins | sample OliLak19BULKMAT1_FD_123175 | JGI IMG/M metagenome (GOLD analysis project Ga0163144, IMG submission 123175) | Freshwater microbial mat bacterial communities from Lake Vanda, McMurdo Dry Valleys, Antarctica - Oligotrophic Lake LV.19.BULKMAT1 | ecosystem: Environmental > Aquatic > Freshwater >... | reverse complement strand
TTCGTATGGCCATTGCCGTTCGTGTGGTCGTTGCCATCGCCAATTTCGACGGTATAGGGAGCCAAGACTGCAAACATGGATGGATCGCCAGGCAGCATCTTATGGAAGCGGCCAGCCAAAATATACTGGGCGTCTTCTGGCGTATCGGCACGCTGCAGCCGATCCACCTCATCGGGTGTCAGCGCGGCCATCAGTTTCTGGGCGGCCTCGGCTAGGGCCGGATTCTGCTCCATGAACGTCTGAATATCATCGATCTGATCGAGCCCAAGGATCTCTGCATCACTATAGCCATCAAGGCCATCGAACTCGTCATCATCATCATCGTCAAAATCGTCACTCCACGACTCATCGGAATAGCTGCCCTGCTCAAGATTTTCTTCGATCTGTTCACGCTGATCCTGGAGTGTATCAACCGGATCGAGATAGACAACCGTTGATGTGCCTGCCTGGGTATCGAAGATCACCCGCGCCGTCGATGCACGTGGTGCTAGGCCATCCCATAGCCCCTGAGCGGCATCATCGCGCCGGCTGTTCATCAGTTCTGCCTGGAACGAATCGATCGCAGCCAGCAGTTGTGTATCGCTATCATCACGCTGTAGCTCTTCATCGCTGCCAAGAACCAGATCAAGCGGACGACGGAAACTGCTGCTGGCAATAAACAATTCATCAACCAATCGCAGGCGGCGATCATTGGTGATCAGCATTTGCCAGGGCCGGCCAGGGTAGGATGTGCGCCATTCCGCACGGGCATACAATGGCAGAATAGCCTCATCCGCCGGAATAAGGTTCGAACGGCTGCGTGTAATCAGTTTTGCGATGGCATCAACGAGTTCGTGCTCCTGACGCAGCACATCATCGGCATGGAATTCTGCGGCTGGCTCACGTTCAAGGCGTAACACCAGCGGCTCATGGGTCACAATGGTGAGAAGGATACTGTCGCCCTGCTCGAACCCACTGCGCCTGAACCAAGCACCAAGGCTCAGTATCGCACTGGCTGGGATAAACTCAGGGTCGCGGGGTTCAGTTGCCGAGGCAACAATTAGGCGATTCTCGGCATCCACCAACTGCACCACAACATCGTGCGGTGTCAGAAACGGTAGCAGCCGGTAGCGTGGAATTCCGTCCGTATGGTATTCCTCATCATTCGGGATGAGCCGGAAAGCAAGGCCCTCACGGACGATGCGCAATGGAATAACCTCGCCACCGCCGAGCCGAACCCAGCCGACATGTGAGCCATCCCAGCGTAATTTATCGCGAATGCTCGCGTATGGATCTTTCGCCGTACTGGGTCGCTGCTGCAGCACCCGTTCACATAGCTCGCGCTCACTGACAATCGAGTCGTACTCGTATGCCAGTTCCTGTAGGATATGAGAAATTGTCGGTTCGTGCAGGGCCATGACATCGCTCTCCGGTTGTTTGCGGGCGCGGTCCACACCACTTACCCTACGCCAATTATAGCACAGGGCTTGGCTCAGAAGTCGGTATAATAGCTATGAGCTGTATAAACATGTGCTGGTATCATAACGCAGGAATGCACTATGTTCACGATCCGCCCGATTATACTCCATTTTGCGCTGTGGGTGTTGCTCGCGCCACTGTTTATCTTGGAAGCACAAGCTCTGGATCAATTGCTCCAAACCATGGCATTACAGGATTCGCTGCATGTACGCACGGCACTAGCGGAAGTGACTGCCGAGCGCCTGAGTGTACGTGGCCCGGAACTGCGCTATGAATTTCAATCGGTGTCTGGGCAACGGATCAGTGCAATGAACACATCTGGGTGGGGCGAAACATGGATTCCTGTCTCACTCGAAACCTGGCAACATGCCCAGCAACACAAACAGATCGAGGTGATTTATTTGCCAGAACGCCCGCAAGCCAACCAGCCTGTTGGGCGTGTTGGCTCGCCAATCGGCGATAGTGCCTTTAGTTGGGGGTTCTTTCTGCTGATCGATCTTGTGTGGGTGGCAGAAACCATCATGATCGCTGCCAATTTCCTACGCTGCCAGATTGCCGCCGAACGCCGCCAACCAACCAGGGTGCGCTTCTGGCGAACAGTTCCGGTTCCGACGGCGATTGATAAATATGTTAACGGTAGGGGCGGTTTGTGAACGGCCCGCCTTGCACATCATCGGCGATCAGATGGGCGGTTCGCGAACCGCCCTACACCTTTGGCTATCGGCTATTTCCGTCAGGTGCGGTTCTCCACTGGCCGTGTTGCTGGATCGACGCGTCGCCGGGTTCTGAACAGGCGGCGAATGATTGGGAGCCGCAATGCCAACAGGAGTACCACTGCTGCACCATACAGCAGTGGTTCGCGAATATCGGATTTGACCAACCAGACGAAATGGACCACTACCAGTGGGGCCGCAATATACACCAGCCGATGCAGGATCTTCCAGCGCTTGCCCAGCCGCCGCTGCCAACCCTTCGTCGATGTGATCGCCAATGGCAGCAGCAGCAGTATCGCCGCCAAGCCAACTAGCACATATGGCTTCTCGGTGATTGTCTCCCAGATGAGACCAACATCTAACCCATAATCCACAACAAAGAAGATCAACATGTGGATGGTAGCATACAGGAATGCATACAACCCTAGTGGCCGCCGTAGCGTCAGCACCCGCTTCCAGCCAAAGAGTGTGTTGAGCGGTGTTGCAGCCAACGATAACACCAACAGCACTAATGCAGGTAATCCGGTTCGCAGCGTTGCCGCCTGAATCGGGTTGGCCGTCAGGTTATCATTGAAGAAATCCAGGATCAACAGCGCCAATGGGGCCAGTGCAAACGGATGAACCAGATGTGTCCAGTTTCGTTGTATGAACTTCAGAGTAGCCTCACGCATGTGGTTGTTCTCATATTAATAATTCGCCCGCAGATCCATGCCTGTATATAAATCGGCGACCTGTGCGGCATACCCATTGAACGGCAGTGTCTTGCGGCGGCTCAGTTCGCCGATCCGTCGTTCGCTTGATTGCGACCAGCGCGGGTGCGGCACATCCGGGTTCACATTGGCATAGAACCCATATTCATTTGCTGCTGCCGTCATCCATAGTGATGTTGGCTGTGTGTCGGTTAGTTCGATCTTGACGATCGATTTGATGCTCTTGAAGCCATACTTCCATGGAACAACCAGGCGTAATGGTGCGCCATTCTGCGGCAGCAGTTCCTTGCCATATAATCCAGTGCCAAGAATCGCCAGATCATTATTGGCTTCATCCAGGCGTAACCCTTCAACATATGGCCAACTGAACCATCCCGAACCCTGTGCCGGAAATTGCTCTGGATCCATCAGGGTTGTGAAGCGCACATATTTGGCCTGTGAGGTTGGCTCGACAAGCGCCAGCAGCTGTTTGAGCGGGAACCCCATCCAGGGAATCACCATCGACCAACCCTCGACGCAGCGCAGCCGATAGATTCGTTCCTCACTGGGAAAGCGCTTCAGAATATCCTCGATCGCAATCGTCTGTGGTTTTGCCACCATTCCAGTGACTTCCAGACTCCACGGGCGGGTCTTCAGGCTACCAGCAAGCGGTGCGACGCCCTCTTTATCCTGGCTAAACTCATAGAAATTATTATAGGTCGTCACATCCTGGTAGGGTGTCAGCTTATCACCAAGCTCATCAGCAGCGCCCTTGGCCATTGGTTCTGGCTGCGGAGTGCCATTTGTAGTGGCGGTTGGTTGTGCTGGCTTGCTCAACGGGCTGGCGCACGATGCCACGGCGGTGCCAAGGAGTGTCGCTCCAATGCCAATCATCAGGCGGCGGCGCTGCCGATAGATATGTTCGGGCGTGATCTCCGATGAGGGCAGTGTCGGAATTTTAGCCATTGTTTGTTCCTTTACATGGTATTGTTTTATGTTAGTTGCACATATTATGTCGATTAGCCTGATTATGCAGCAGATGTGTGAACAGGTTCACATGTATCTATTACGAAAGTGTTGCAGCTATCAGATCCATAACAATTGACCAATAATGGGCATTCCTGAAGAACCCGGATCGGCTATAATTCAACCTTCAAGCACAATACATGCCATACGACAGAAGCGAGCGAGCGTATGTTCACAATTGAAGAGCAACTGATCGGCCTGCGTAACGTTGGTATCTTCGCAATGATGCCAGAGCATGTGCTTATTCGGGCAGCCGAAACGCTCACGCCACTGGTTGCTGCCGCCGATCAGCCGATCTTCATGAAAGGCGATCCAGGCGATTCATTGTATATTATTGCCGAAGGCCAGGTACGTGTTCACGATGGCGATTTGCAGTTCAATCTGCTATACCGCGGTGATGTGTTTGGCGAAATGTCGGTGTTGGATAGCGAGCCGCGCAGTGCTTCGGTCACGGCAGTCGTCGAGACGCGCCTGTATTGGTTGAGCCAGGCAAGCCTCTATCGCCTGATGGGCGAACACGTTGAGATCGCCTTTGGTGTTATTCATGTGTTGTCTAGCTATCTGCGGGCCAGAATGGTCGATCAACTGCGCGATTTCTCCTATATTCGGCAGGTCACGCAGCTCACGTTGGCAGCTGAGGCGCTTGAGGCAGGCAGCTATACTGGTACATCAATCGGCGATGTCACCGGGCGCGAGGATGCGCTCGGCAATTTGGCGCGGGTGTTTGAACGAATGGCTGGCGAAGTCTATGCCCGCGAACAGAAACTTAAACAACAGGTCAGTGAGTTGCGGATCGAGATCGACCGTTCCCGTCAGGCAAAACAGGTCGCCGAGATCACTGAAACCGATTATTTTAAGTCGCTCCAACAGCGAGCAAAAGCACTCCGCGAACGTTAATGGCGTACATTTGTTCGGAGATCAGCCGAAAGTCCCTGGCAAATTGGCCTCCAATCAGGTATACTATTGGTCTACTATTCCCAAACCTTGTGTGAAAAGCCGACCTCGGTTCAGGGCTGGTGTAACGAAAGATCTGAGAAAGATCTGACAGGTCTATGAGGCAAGGGTGTGTTCATTCAGAGCACATACCTACCTTCATCTAGATAGAATAGCTGCTTTGTTGCTTCATTCTAACTTTTGACTCCTGCCTCCTGAATTTTCGGCTATCGGTTATCGGTCTATCGGTTATTAATACCAGGGAGTCATATGTCGTTTCGAGTTGTTGCCCCATTTGAGCCGAGTGGCGATCAGCCAAAGGCAATTGCCGAACTGACGGCTGGCGTTGCAAAGGGTCAGCGACATCAGACGTTGCTTGGTGCGACGGCCACTGGTAAGACGTTTGTTGTCTCGAAGCTCTTTGAGAAGCTCGAACGCCCGGCACTTGTGTTAGCCCATAATAAAACGCTGGTCTCGCAGTTGTATGCTGAGTTTCGTGAACTCCTGCCCGAGGCGGCTGTCGAGATGTTCATATCCTACTACGATATGTACACGCCTGAGGCGTATGTACCGAGTAAGGATCTGTATATCGAGAAGGAATCCGATATCAATGAGGAAATCGACCGGCTGCGCCATGCGGCCACCCAGGCGCTCCTTAGCCGCCGCGATGTGCTGATTGTCGCATCGGTTTCGGCGATCTTCGGCCTTGGTGCGCCACAGGATTATGGTCAGGTTGTGGTTCCAATCAGGGTTGGCGAGGTTCGTAATCGCGATAAGTTATTGCGCCAGTTGCTCGATCTGCAATTTGCGCGCAACGATGTCGATTTCCATCGTGGCACATTTCGGGTGCGTGGCGATACCCTCGATATCTTCCCAGCCAATGCCGAGGTCGCTGAACGAATTGAATTCTGGGGCGATGAAGTCGAGCGGATTACTGAGTTCGATCCATTGACGGGCGAAGTATTGCTTGTACGAACGGCGCTTGATGTCTTCCCGGCCAAACACTTTGTTGCCACCAACGAGAAGCTACGCCTGGCGATTATCGACATTCAGGACGAGCTGACGATGCGTCTGCAACAGCTTGAGTCTGAAGGAAAACTGCTCGAAGCAGCGCGGCTCAAGCAGCGAACCAGCTATGATATCGAGATGATGAGCGAGATGGGCTACTGCTCTGGCATCGAGAACTATTCGCGCCATATGGATCGCCGTGCGGCTGGGCAAACGCCCTGGACGCTACTGGATTATTTCCCTGATGATTTTATTCTGTTTGTGGACGAATCGCATATTACGTTGCCACAGGTGCGCGGCATGTATAACGGCGACCGTTCCCGTAAGCAGACGCTTGTTGATTATGGGTTTCGATTGCCATCGGCGCTCGATAACCGGCCATTGCGTTTTGAAGAGTTCGAGCAGCACATCCGCCAGGCGATCTATGTCTCGGCCACGCCAGGCCCATACGAATTGCAACACTCATCACAGGTTGTTGAGCAGATCATTCGCCCAACTGGCCTTGTCGATCCGCTGATCTTCGTCCGGCCAAGCAAAGGCCAGATCGATGATCTGCAGGCCGAAATAAAGAAACGGGTGACGAAGGGCCAGCGAGTACTCATCACAACATTGACGAAACGCATGGCCGAGGATCTGACCGACTACCTGAAAGAGCTTGGCATTCGCACCCAGTATCTGCACTCGGATATTGATACGATGGAGCGGGTTGAGATCCTGCGCGATCTGCGGCTTGGCGTGTTCGATGTGGTTGTCGGTATCAATCTACTGCGCGAAGGGCTTGATCTGCCCGAGGTTTCGTTGGTAGCGGTTCTGGATGCCGATAAAGAGGGCTTCCTGCGCAGTGGTTCATCGCTGATCCAGATCATGGGCCGCGCCGCTCGGCATCTTGAGGGCAGCGTGATCATGTATGCCGACACGATGACGAATTCGATGAACTTTGCAATCAGTGAGACAGATCGGCGGCGGGCGATTCAGGAAACCTATAATCGCGAGCATAATATTACACCAATTGGAATTGTTAAGGGCATCAAGGATCTGACAGACCGGGTTCGTAAGGTTGCCGAGGAGAAGGAGATCTATAAGAGCGGCAAGTCGCTTGATGAGATTCCCATTGGCAAGGATGAACTGACCAAGCTGATCAAGGATGTTGAGAAACAGATGAAGCAGGCAGCCAAGGATCTTGAGTTCGAAAAAGCAGCTGCCCTGCGTGACCAGATTATTGAGTTACGTCGGACACTCGCCTTGACCGAAGAAGTCGGCGTACGATAAGGCTCTATCAGATTAATTGCAATATTGCTAACAATATAACGCAACGTTCATTGAATAGTTCTTGCACATCAGGGTTGAGCAAGCGATAATACACATATCGAATGGTACCTGGGAAGGGGCACCGCCGTGGCGGTACAGGTTTGGATTGGTGAGAAACCAGAGCATCCGCAGGAGCGGCGAGCTATTGTTGCGCTGGCCAATGGGCTTCAGCGCCTTGATGGGCTGTATCTGATCCTGGCCAATTTCAGTGTTGGCGGGCGCAATATTGATCTTGTGATTATCAAACAGGATGGCATTTTCATCATCGAATTGAAATACTGCGATGGCAAGATCTTTGGAGATGTGAATGGCCCCTGGTTTGTGGAAGGTTCAAATGGCGAGCGTAAACGCCTGAACCCTGGCCGCAAGAACCCGTACAATCAGGTGATCTCATACTACTATAGCCTGATTAACTTCCTGAATGAGAACCGACCGCGCTTTCTATCCAGCCAAAAGGCAGCATCGATCGATTTCCGTACATGTCGGCGCTTGGTTGTGATTGCGCCAGTCATCCAGGATGGCTCGCAGGTCGAAACCGATTGGAAGGTCGATCTGAAAGGGCTCGATGAACTGCCAGCCTATCTTGTTACGGAACGTTCATCTGAGATTGACCTGACCGAAGAAGAGATGCTAGCTATCCCAGAACTATTGCACTGTACCGATTGGTCGGAGATCAACACGGTACTTGTCAGTGCAGGCGGCCGCACGGCTGCCGAGGAAGAAAGCGCACCTGTTGTAGCTGTGTTGCCCCAGCAAACCGCCACCATAGTTCCAGATGCAGTAGTAGCTGTTGCTGAACCTGGCATACAGAAGCGGCCAATCCTGCGCGAATGGCTCGTGAGAACCTGGTCGGGCAGGGCAGTTCTATCGCTTTCGCTGCTGACGCTTGCTCTGGTAGTTGCGCTGACGTTTGCACTCTGGCCGGTTTCTCGGCCACCAATTGCCGATCAGCCCGGCCCAATGACGGTCAGTACCAGCCTACCAGCTGGTGGTGCCGATGCTGGTTCTGTTGTTGAAAGTGTGAGCTGTACCTGGAGTGGATTTCAGCCGGTTGGGCGGCGGCGTGGGGTTCAGCCGGATACCTGGGAGACGGTTGGGATTGATGGGGTGGCCCAGGATCTCGCACCAGATGTTGTTGTCACGCTGGAAGAAGTGGCCTTCTGCGATGGCCAGATCAGCATTACCTGGAGCCTTCGGAATAATACCAATAACACCACGGTGAGCTTGCCATTGGATGGCGAGAATATTATCGTTCGTGATTCATTTGGCAATCAGTACCCAATCGCCGAGGGCCGTCCATCTGAGATCCAGGCCGAGCCATTGAGCAAGAGCCAGGGTACCGCGATCATTACGCAGCCGGTAAACCTCAGCGCTGCAACACTTGTCATTCAGGTCAAGAAACTGCCGTTTGGTGAGGCTACCTGGTTGGTTCCAGTGCAGGGGTCGTAGGGGCGGTTCGCGAACCCCGCCCCTACATGCTTCGCTACGGCTTCTCTCAGGTTGTCACCGCATCCAGGCTGCCATCCTCTGCTGGCTTCTTTGGTACCAGGCGTGCGAGCAGGATGCCCAACTCAAACAGCAAATACATCGGCACGGCCAGCAACAACAGGTTGAATGGATCGCCAGTTGGTGTGATCAGTGCAGCAATAATGGTGATCAGGACGATTGCATAGCGCCGCCATCCAGCTAGCATCGTGGCAGAAACGACGCCAAGTCGGGCAAGCAGATAGATGATCGCTGGCAGTTCAAAGATGATTCCATTCCATAGCAGCAGGGTTGTCGACAGATCAATAAAACTATCCCAGGTTGGTTGCGTTGCGACATTAGTTGTCTGGCCATAGCCAAGCAGAAACGATAATGCAGCGGGTACGGTAAAGAGCCAGCCAAATGCAAGCCCCGCCATAAATAATTCGGTCACAAACGGCAGCGCAACGAACACCATCCGTTTTTCGGCGGGAAGCAGCGCTGGCGCAAAGAAGGCCACTATCTGATAGACAATAATCGGCATGGCGATTGCAACACCAATGATCAGTGCAATGCGCATATAGCCCAGGAATAGTTCGCCGACGCCAATGGCCTGCAGTTTTGTACCAGCGGGTGTGAGATGCTCAACCATAAGGTCGGGAACCTGTTTGCCAAGAATAACCGGGCTATTGACCAGCCAGAAGCCAATCAGGGAGGCGATTGCAACGCCAAGCAGGATCTTCACCAGCCGATCACGGAGTTCCAGAAGATGGGGCACCATGCTCTGCCAGAAATCGCCAAGGGTTTCGAACCCTGGGCCAGCCTGCATTGCAGCGCCATCGGTTGCTAACTCAAAATCGGGTTCTGTAAGTGGAATGAAAATACGCACCAGTACCATCGTCACAATCGGAATGAGGATCAGAATGACGAGGATGGCAACAATATAGGGCAGTTGTTCAATGGACATCGTGGGCCTCTTCGGGCTGGCGAATTGGTTCAACTTCCGCAAGTGCTGCTTCGGTTGGGCGCAATTCGGCCTGAATCTGATGAATAAGTACCTGAAGCGTATGGAGCTGGTTGGTTACATTCTGGAGCTGTTGTTTGAGCGCCTCGATCTCGGTTCTGGTCGGATCATGTGATGCGTGCGCTGTCATCTCATCAGGCATCTGAATCCCGTCTTCGGGGGCCGAGGTATCAGCCGCAATGGCTGGCGCGTGTGGTTTGGTAGTGCGTGGAACCGTCAGTGGCACGCCATTCGATACTGCGGCCAACTCGGGTGGAGCAATAGTATGGATGCCATCATCCGGCAGTGTATCCGCGCCGAGATCCTGTGCAACTATGGCGATCTGATCAGATGGCGTATCCGTGATGTCAATTGGATTGACATAGACAGACGACACGGTGGGTGTGGTCAGTGTTTCCGTGCTGGTAAGTGTTGTATCGACGGTTTCCTGGATCGTTTCGATTGCCTCGTGGGTTGCTAGATCGATCTCGTGGGTTGCAGCATCGAGCTGGCGGCTCACATCAATGGTTGCCTCACGAGTAGCCTGAAGCACTTCGTTACGCACATTGACCATCTCATCGCGAACCGTCTGCATTTCCTGGGTGAGATCATCGCGGATCTCGCGCAGTTCCTGTTCGAGCTCATCGCGAGCGCGTAACAGCATCATTGCATCGGGTGAACGCTGCACCCAATTACGCAACGAGACGATCATCTTTCCGGCCTGGCGTGCGAACCCTGGCAGGCGCTCGGGCCCAACCACCACGAGCAAGATGATCAGAATAACAAATAATTCGCCTGGACCGATGCCAAGGAACGTCATGGCGTGCTCCAACCCAACAAATGATCCACAAAGATGATGCGTGTCATGAAGCCAAATGGTTTGCTCTCAGGATAACACGTATCATCTTTGCCGATACTGTACCATCACGCCTACGCCACATAGCGCGGCAGCTAGACCTGGTTCGCGTCGATATATTCGAGCGCGTCGCTGACCGACACAATTCCTTCGGCTTTGTCATCTGGGATTTCGATCCCAAATTCTTCCTCAAGTGCCATAATCATCTCGACAAGATCAAGCGAATCGGCACCGAGATCATCGATAAACTTGGCCGAGGGAACAACCTTTGCTTCTTCTACGTCGAGTTGCTCGACAACGATCTTCACCAGGCGAGCTTGCAATTCTGGAGAGGCCATGAGTGGGCTCCTTTCAACGGATGCGTTGGAGTATGCAATGTATCTGTCGCACGGGGCCAATTAGCCACCGCGAGCGAACACACAATTAATCGCCACCCTCAATATAACGGGTGACGATGGTTCCGAGAACGCCATTCACAAAGCGGCTTGAGTTATCGCTGCCAAAATGCTTGGCGAGTTCGACAGCCTCATTGATCACCGCCTTGACTGGCGTTTTTTCCTGTTCTTCGATCAGAATCTCGAATAGGGCAATGCGTAGGATCGCCTTATCAACCCCTGGCATTTGGTTGACAGGCCAGCTTGGTGCGGCTTCTTCGATCACCCGATCCAGATATGGGCGATGCTCCCAGGAGCCGAAGACGAGCCGACGCAGAAACGAATCACCATCTGGTGGCAGGAGTTCATCCTCAATCCAGCGCTGGGCGACGACGTCGGGCGCGTGATCGGTGGCGTCGATTTCGAATAGAATCTGGAGGGCAATTATGCGGACGCGATGTCGCAGGCTAGCCATAGTGGCGCTTCTTCCCCAACGGGTTGGACGTTCGCGGTACGGTTGCGCGCTCGTCGATATCAATAATATAGATGCCAACATTGCGCACATCCAACCCGACTGTACGTTTCAGCACCGCTGCGATGGCAAGTTGAACTGCAAGACCAACCGCATGCAGTTGGACATCTGGGCACGCCACGATGGTGCATTCAACACTCACGAGACCATCCTGAGCCAATTGTATCTGCACATCTGTACCCGCAACCCACGCGACGCCAGAAACGGCGCGCGCGGCTTTAGCTGCCAGATGAACCAATCTCTGTTGTGATGTTTGATCCGCGCTGCTTTGCATACAGATGCATTGCGCTCCACATATCGGGTCGGTATTCTAGCCGGACTTGCCATGGGCGTCAAGGCGCTGCTGCTAGGACATCACCATACCCCCATCGACAGTAATCGTCTGGCCAGTAATATAGGCAGCATAATCGGAGGCCAGAAAACAGACGGTATTGGCAATATCCTCTGGTGTACCAAGCCGCCCAAGCGGAATATTTTCCAGAATGGCCGTGCGGATCTGATCGCCAAGCCCGGCAGTCAGTTCTGTCTCGATATAGCCTGGCGCAATCGCATTGACTGTAATCGCCCGTGATGCCATCTCACGAGCAACCGCTTTGGTAAAGCCGATCAAGCCTGCTTTGGCAGCCGAATAGTTGGCCTGCCCGGCATTACCGATCAGCCCAACCACCGATGTGATGTTGATGATCCGCCCAGTGCGTGCTTTCGTCATCGGTCGCAGCGCTGCACGGCTACACAGATAGGCACCGCGTAGATTCGTATCCAGCACGGCATCGAAATCAGTTTCTTTCATCCGCAGCAACAGGGTATCGCGGGTGATGCCAGCATTATTCACCAGAATATCCAGCCGCCCATAGCGTTCCAGAACCGTCTTGAATAATCGATCAACATCATCGGCAAGGGCGATATCGGCCTGGATTGCCAGTGCTTGCCCTTCCTTGGCTTCGATTGTGGCAACGACCTCATCGGCGGCGGCCTGGTTGCCTTTATAATTGACAACAACAATTGCGCCAGTGTCGGCCAGGGCCAATGCAATCCCGCGCCCAATCCCACGCGATCCACCAGTGACAATTGCAACCTTTTCTTTGAGGCTGATCAGCATGTATGTTCCTACTCTGCAATTTCGTAGAGCGTTGGCCCATCAATCAACACGACTGGCCGATCCTTGGCCGATTTTAGCGCAGCAGGCGTGAATTCAGTTGACGTAATCACCACACCCCTACGGCTATTATCGCGCTTCATCTCCTGAAGCAGGCTTTCTATCGTTCCAGGGCTGATCTTATCGGCGACGGATATGCGCAGGTGCCATGGTTCGCCATCTTTTTCCATCCATAGATCAAGGTGCTTATCTTTATCCAGAAAGCGATAATCCTTGAAGGTGAAGCCCTTCTTTTTGAATAGGTTGTTGACATATGAGCCAAGCTGGGGCAGTGAAAGGCCGCGAATATCATCGGCAGTGCGGATGACGCCCGGCTTCTCTAGTTGCCCGCCACGGGCCATTACTTCTGCACGCAGCGCTTTATTGCGCTCTTCCATACGCCCCGAGGTGCTGGCACCAAAGGTACAGAATATCAGCAGCATGAAGGCTGGCAACATGCCACGAACAACCCATTCTTGGAGTAGTGGGCCACCGGCTCCCTTGGCTGCAAGCTCTGGGCCAAGCGGAGTCAGGAAGATAACGATTGCCAGTGCCACCAGGCTGACGAGCGCTGCGATTACGCCCGTCACAAAGCCGTGCAGCGCATAATGGCCACGAATACTGCGAACAAGTAGTAAGCCAGCCGATACCGGAATAATACCAGCCAGGAGTGCAAAAACGCTGGATGGATCCAAGAGGGCGAAGGTCATCAACAGGCCAGAAGCAAGGCCGTATAGAAGTGGCGGGATGATCTGAAGCTCACGGAAGCCGGTACGCAATTGAGCCGCCCAGCTTGGTTTCGCCTGCGGAGCGCCTGCCTCGGGTGGCGCGTTATTTGGCCCGGAAAGATCAACACTCATAGTGATTAACTGTCTCCGTTCGGAAGAGTTGGTTCAAGTGATGAGGCCTGGTCGAGCAGTTCGTCAACTGCCTCGCGGAGCTTGCCAATATCCGCAAATGACCGATACACGGAAGCAAAACGGATGTAGGCAACCTCATCGAGCTCACGTAAATGGCGCATGACCATATCGCCGATTGTCACCGATGCGATCTCTGGTTCGTCGAGCGCCATTATTGCCGATTCGACATCATTGGCGAACAGATCAAGTTGTTGTGCCGAAACCGGGCGTCGATAGCAGGCGGTTCGTACCCCGCGCATGAGCTTTTCCCGATCATATGGCTCGCGCTCACCATTCTTCTTCACGACGGTAAGGCTGACCGATTCAACGCGTTCGTAGGTTGTGAAACGCTTGCCACATGCCCCACACTTGCGGCGGCGGCGGATCGAATCACCCGCGCTGAGTTTGCGGGTATCGATCACATCGCTCTCTGGATACTGGCAGAATGGGCAGCGCATCACAAAGCCTTGTCTGCCATACCGTACATCTGGATGGCGTTGCAGTTGAGTATTATAGCATATTGCCGGTCAGCGACCGCACCAACCTTGTGAGCAGATACGCTGCTGCGGTGTTGCGCGCAACGCCAACTGGTTGCTCGCCCTGGCCGCCTTGTATGCGTAGTGTTGTCACAATCAGGTGGCCCTGCCCATATGTTAGCTGTGCAATATAGGCGTGGCTGGCCATGCTGCGTACGTCAACGCGCCGCAGAATTGGATATGCCTGTGGATGATTGCTGAGATCGAGTGCCCGATCGGTTGCACACCCAAAGAACTGTAAACCGGCCCATCCATCATGCGGGAAATCGCCCCATGCCGGATGCGGTTCGGCCACCCGTAATGCCTCACGCCAGAATGGCATTTCGATTGTCGGAAGCGGCCCGCCCTGTTCCTGGCCCTGTTCAAGCAGAAGTGCGCGGCCACCGGATTTGACATAACTATCGATTGTTGGTGTCCAGATCGTCGTAATGATCGCTGGCAGGTTGGTTAGTATGGCTGAAGTATTCTGATCAACTGGCACCAACCCAGAGATGAGACGTTCAATACCGGCCATGAGGTTGCGTGGATCGATCAATCCAACCTGTTCGAGGCCAGCCCATGGTGCTTTCGGAAAGAACCACAGTGGCCAGCTATTGGCGGTCTGTTCGTTGCCAATCGTCAGTTCGGCCCGCAATATCGCACGGCGCGGCGTGGTGAGCATAGGGGCGGCAAATTCGGCGATGGCAACCTCGCGGATTGTGCCTGGTGCCAGTGTGAATGCAGTTGTTGACTGATCCTCTGCAAATGGTGCTTCGCCATCCAAGGCCACACTCCAGCGCAGATCAGCCGAACCACTAGTGGCTCCATAGTGGGATATGATCAGATGGGGCCGGATCGTGCTACTCGCCCGGTAGCTCCAGGTATCCCAGTAGGCCGCCCGATCACCACCATTGACCCAATTGCGGCGTTTATCCCAGCCGATGGTGAGGACGAGATCGTGATTGAAGGCATGATACTCCTCGGCAGCGAATTTCAGGATGCCATGATCATCCCACATGCCAGCAGTACTGATTGGCGTATCGACCTCACCGGTGATGACATACCCGCCAATTTCGCGGTAGGATCGCACGGTTTCGAGCGTCCATTTGCGATGCAGCAGTGCGTGTTC
>Ga0163144_10016662_pt1 | contig 15043 bp, 17 predicted proteins | sample OliLak19BULKMAT1_FD_123175 | JGI IMG/M metagenome (GOLD analysis project Ga0163144, IMG submission 123175) | Freshwater microbial mat bacterial communities from Lake Vanda, McMurdo Dry Valleys, Antarctica - Oligotrophic Lake LV.19.BULKMAT1 | ecosystem: Environmental > Aquatic > Freshwater >... | reverse complement strand
CCGCAGCCCCCGCCGCAGCCCCCGCCGCAGCTCCAGCTCCAGCTCCGACCTCTGACCGTCCTCAGCGCGATCACCGCGGTGGGTTTGGTGGCGGTGGCGGCGGCTTTCGTGGACACGGTGGGAACCGCGGTCCGGGCGGCAATCGTGGTCCTCGTCGCGACAATCGCGACAAGCCGCAGGAAGGCGACGGCCCCCAGATGATCGAGAAGGTCGTCTTCATCAATCGTTGTGCCAAGGTCGTTAAGGGCGGCCGGCGGTTCTCGTTTGCCGCTCTCGCCGTCGTTGGCGATGGCAAGGGCAAGGTGGGAATCGGCTACGGAAAGGCCAATGAAGTCCCTGATGCGATCAAGAAGGGCACCGCAAATGCCCATAAGCATCTGATTTCCGTGAAGCTAAAGGGAGACACGATCCCTCACAGCGTGATGGGCGAATACGATGGCGGTCGCGTCATGCTGAAGCCCGCGTCCCCCGGTACGGGTTTGATTGCCGGTGGTGGTGTGCGTGCGGTCCTCGAAGCGGCTGGGGTGAAAAACATCCTCACGAAGTCCATGGGCTCCTCCAATCATATCGCCGTTGTCCATGCTACTCTCGAGGGGCTGCGTCAGCTCCGCCTGAAGGAGACCATCGACCACATTCGCCAAAGCAGCTGAGGCACCCTTGCCCAGTAAAATCCGAGTCGCTCGCGACCATAGGATCGCGAGCGGCGCCCACTAAAGGAACTAAATGAAACTCCACGAACTCAAAAATGTCCCCGGTGCGATTCACCGGAAGAAACGCGTCGGATGCGGTGAAGGCGGTGGCCATGGGAAGACCAGCGGTCGCGGCGGTAAGGGCCAAAGCGCTCGATCCGGTAGCAGCATCCGTCCTGGTTTCGAAGGCGGTCAGATGCCCCTTTATCGTAAGCTCCCCCATCGCGGTTTTAATAACTATAACCACCGGGTGGAAATGGCGATCGTGAACCTGGGCGACCTCGCCACGCTTGATGCCGCGATCACTGAAGTGAATCTGCAAGTCCTCGCCGGGAACGGATTGGTCCGTTCGGGTGAGCCCTGCGTCAAGATTCTGGGCGATGGCGAACTCACCCGCGCGCTGAAGATCACCGCCGCCAAGTTTTCCGAATCGGCCAAGGCCAAGATCGAGAAAGCCGGCGGTCAGGCTATCGTCCTTTGAATCGCTGAGGCGCGTCATTCCCTGACGCGCCTCTCCGCTCTTTCGCTCCTCGCGTTCAACCTTTCGTTCTCCCTGTGTTTTCTGCTTTTACGAATTCACTGAAGATTCCGGAGCTTCGCTCTCGCATCTTCTACACCCTGTCCCTGCTGTTTGTGGCGCGCGTCGCCGCCCACATTCCACTTCCTGGAATCGATCCGTATCCTTTGCAGAGGTTTTTCGGCGAGCAGGCCGCAAGCGGAGCTGGAAACCTGATCGGCCTCTATAATATGTTCACGGGTGGAGCCCTGACCAAGGGAGCCATCGCGGCACTGGGTATCATGCCCTATATTAGTGCTTCGATCATATTTCAGTTAATGACCGCAGTCGTACCCACGCTCAGTCGTTTGCAGCAGGAAGGGGACGTCGGACGTCAGAAACTGACGCAATATACCCGTTACGCCACGGTGGTCATCTGCGTGATCCAAGGTACGCTCCTTTTGCTCGCCTTGCAGAACCCTGGTCAGCTTTTCCCCGGATACGACGTCGCCACCTATGGCTCCATCGTTATAACCGAGAAGTGGAGTTTCATCCTTACGTCCGTGGTGTTCATGACGGCAGGAACGATGCTCCTCATGTGGCTCGGTGAGCAGATCACCCAGCGTGGTATCGGCAATGGTGTCTCTCTCCTCATTACCGTTGGTATTTTGGCGGATCTTCCCGGAGCTGCCCAACAAACCTATAGTTTGTTTGTCCGTCCTGTGGGCACCGGGCAGAGCCTCGGATTGATGCATGCGGTGGTCATGATTGCCTTGTTCCTGATTGTCACCATGGGAATCATCGCAGTGGTGCAAGGGCAGCGGAAGATTCCGGTTCAATATGCCAAGCGGGTCGTCGGCAACAAGGTCATGGGCGGGCAAAGCTCATTCCTGCCGCTGAAGGTAAATTACTCCGGCGTCATGCCGGTGATCTTTGCGAGCGCGATCCTTCTGTTCCCCCAGCAAATCTTTTCGTGGGTCGGCGCGCATTTCGAACTGAAGTTTCTGAGCGACTTCTCCAACAATCTCCTTCGGGGACATTGGACGTATTACGTGCTCTACACGATGCTGATCCTGTTTTTCAGCTACTTCTGGGTATCGGTCATGTTTAAACCAATCCAGATTGCGGATGATTTGAAAAAGTATGGTGGTTACATCCCCGGAGTTCGTCCGGGAGCACCCACGGCTCAATTCCTCGATTTCATCATGACGCGGCTGACGTTGGCCGGAGCGATCTTCCTGACAGTGATCGCTATTATGCCTGACGTTCTGCTTTTCGAGCTGAATGTTCCAACTCGCATCGCCTACTTCTTCGGTGGTACCGGCATGCTCATCACGGTTGGCGTTATCCTGGACACCATGCGTCAGATCGAAACCTTCCTCCTGCAGAGGCATTACGACGGCTTTCTTAAAAAGGGCCGGATTCGCGCCCGCAGCGCGAACCCACAACAAGGTGCGGCCAGCGAAGCTTTGAGCCACGAGGCGGTAATGAAGATTGCGCTCCCGATGTTAGGATTGCTGGTTCTCGGAACGGGAATCTGGGCATATAAAGCATTCTTAAAATAAGTTCTTTACTCCGGCGTCTGTGGCTGGCATCTACGATCCTTTTGCGGGAATTGGCCCCGCTGTTAAAGCCAAGTTGGTAGTCCTCGGTAACTTCGACCTTCATCTTGAAGGTCTTATCTCCCGAGCCCGTTCTTTGAATCTTGAGCACGTCTCTCCGCTTCGCCTCAAAAGGCCGGAGATTTCGCGACGCACGGCTTCGGCCGCTGCGACGGAAGCAAACTTGTTGGCGTTAATGCGCCGCTGGTTTTTCTCGCGCAAACCTGATGCGGGCTTTGTCTTAACGGACTTCCCGGCTACGCTGCTCCAAGCAAAAGTGTTGGATGAATGGCTCGATACTCGCGACGAGGGACTCAGCGGTGTAATTATCGCCCCTTCCGCTGATCCCTCCCTCATCCAACATTATAGCACGCTTGGTTTCTCTGTGAAACCAGCACTCTCGCAGTCACATGACGATACCAATTAAAAACAAAACTGGTATCGGCAAAATGCGGGAGGCATGCGCCATTGCAGCGACGGTCCTTGAACAACTCAAGCCGCTCGTAAAGCCAGGCGTTTCAACCCAAGACTTGGAAGAAGCCGGCCGCGATTGGATCGCGAGACTCGGCGCCCGCAGTGCCTGTTACGGGTACACCCACGGTTCGCGTCGCTACCCCGCCCATACCTGCATCTCTGTGAATGAAGAAGTCGTTCACGGGATACCCTCCTTCAAACGGATCCTTCGCGATGGCGATATCGTATCACTCGATGTCGTCGTCTGGCATGACGGTTACGTTGGAGATAACGCCTTTTCGGTTCCTGTAGGGGAGACTTCCCCAGACAAGCAAACCCTCTTAAGCGTTACTCGTGAGGCGCTTGACCTCGGAATTAAACAAGCCGTGGTCGGTAACCGCATCGGGGATATCTCTTACGCCATCCAGCGTTATGTTGAGGCAAACGGCTTCAGCGTCGTCCGCGATATGGTCGGCCACGGCGTCGGCGTTTCGATGCACGAACCACCGGAAATTCCGAATTTCGGTCGACGAGGAAGTGGAGACCGCATCAAGGCCGGTATGACGCTCGCGATCGAGCCAATGGTCAACATGGGCGGTTACAAAACAAAAACCCTCTCAGATGGGTGGACGATTGTAACCTCCGACGGTTCGTCCTCGGCTCATTTCGAACACACCGTCCTTACGACCGAACAGGGCCCCGAGATCCTCACTATTCCGCGCGCTTCATCTCCTCCGATCTCTCTTCCAGTATAATTCTTTCCCGTCTCTTCGCATCTTCTGCCCGGGGTTAAAACCCTGCATCACTCTAAACAAATTCCTCAACCAGACTAAACATCATGCCTCGTCTCCTCGGCGTCGACATCCCCGCGAAGAAAAAAGTCGCGTATTCCCTCCGTTATATTAACGGCATCGGTCCTACCCGTGCTGACCTGCTTGTTAAAGAAGCGGGCCTGAATCCTGACATGCGGGCGCAGGATCTTACGGAAGAGCACCTCAACAAGATCCTCCATCTTATCACCGAGCATAAGTGGGTTCTAGAAGGGGACCTTCGACGCGAGATTGCGAGCAACCTCAAGCGACTGCAGGCCATCAATTGCTATCGCGGCGTTCGTCACCGCCGCAGCCTTCCGGTCCGCGGTCAACGCACGAGCACGAATGCCCGCACGCGCAAGGGTCCCCGCAAGACCGTGGGCGTTACGAAATCAAAAGAATAACAAGAACCTCAGTGCTGACGGCAAGACGGTGCGCCTTCGCTCCCTTTTACCGGCATCCCTCTCCCCTTTACTCACATGGCCGAAGAAAAGTCCGCTCCCAAGAAAGAAAAGCCGATCAAGGCTGCCACCGCTCCCGTTGAGAGCTCTGTTGCCCCTGCTGGCGACAAGAAAGCCAAGGGCCCGAAGTCCGCTGGCGATAAAGCTGCCAAATCCGCTGAGGGTGCAGCCCCCGGCGCGCCTGCTGGTGGCGCTCCCGCCAACGAAGCGAAGCAGGTCGAAATGGTTCACGGGGTTGCCAAGCAGCCCACGGCCGAAGATCTTCTTAAGGAAGAGCTCGGCGCGATCAAAGTTCGGAAGGCCAAGGGCTCGAAGAACGTCAGCTCTGGTGTCGCCAACGTATTGGCCTCGTTTAACAATACAATTGTTTCGATTACCGACCCGAAGGGCGCGGTAATCGCCTGGTCGTCCGCTGGTAAATGTAATTTCCGCGGTTCCCGGAAATCAACCGCCTATGCCGCGCAAGTCGTGGCTCAGGATGCGGCCCGTAATGCGATGGCCCACGGTTTGAAGGACATTACGATTCGGGTTTCCGGCCCGGGTCTGGGTCGCGATTCCGCCATCCGGGCGCTTCAAGCGATCGGTCTCGAGATCACCTCGATCATCGATGTCACGCCGATCCCGCACAACGGTTGCCGGCCTCGCAAGCGGCGCCGCGTTTAATCCGACGCTCGACCTGTAACTTTACTAAACACTTCGTCCCTCTTTTAAAATGGCTCGTTATACCGGCCCTACTACTCGCATCAGCCGTCGTTTTGGTCAGCATCTGCTGGGTTCTGGCAAGGCTTTTGAACGCCGCGGCTATCCTCCGGGGCAGCACGGTCCCAAGCTCCGTCGCAAGGTCTCGGAATATGCCGTGGGCCTGAATGAAAAACAGAAGCTCCGTTATATTTACGGGCTTCTTGAGCGGCAATTCCGCCGGGTCTTCGAAAATGCGAAGAAGGAGCGCGGCGTCACAGGCGAACGTTTCCTGCAATTGCTCGAGACCCGCCTCGACAGCACCGTCTATCTTCTCGGCCTGGCCAAGAGCCGCGCGGCGGCGCGCCAGTTCGTCAATCACGGGCATATTCGCGTCAACGGCCATAAGGTTGATATTGCGAGTTATAATGTTCTGCCTGGTGACGAGATCGAGGTGAAGAATACCTCGGCATCCCGCCAGCTTGCCACCCGTTGTCTGGAAGAGAGTCGCATCCGCAATGTTCCTGGCTGGCTTACGATGAACGCAGAAACGTTTAAGGCCACTGTTGTACGTCTCCCGACGCGCGAAGAGATGACCCAGGACGTCAACGAGCAGCTCATCGTCGAGTTCTATTCGCGCTTCTAAGCCCGATCTCCGCCCAATCCCTATTTATACACGCTCCACGTCAGAACTCCCCAGCCATGCCAAAACGTCTCGGAAAGTTCGAACTCCCCAACAAGCTCACCAAGGTCGAGGAAGGCGCCACGCCAACCTACGCGAAGTTCATCGCAGAGCCTTTTGAAGCCGGTTACGGACACACGGTCGGTAATTCGCTCCGTCGCGTCCTCCTCAGTTCAATTGAGGGGGCTGCCATCTCTTCGATTAAAATCGATGGCGTAAATCACGAATTCCAGTCCATCGATGGAGTCGTCGAAGACGTGACCGATATTGTTCTTAATCTGAAAAAAGTTCTGATCGTTTCGCACAAGCGAGACTCCATCAGTCTTCAGATCAAAGCCAGCAAAGCGGGTGCCGTCACCGCTGCTGACATCCAAGTCGACGCCAATATCACGATCGTTAACCCTGACCAGGTGATTTGCACCCTCGACTCGAAGCGCAACTTCGAAGCCGAGATCGAGATCAAGACCGGTCGCGGCTATTATCCCGGCGAATCGAACAAAAAGGAAGAGCAGGCGATTGGGGTAATCCCGATTGATTCGCTTTTCTCTCCCGTTCGCCTGGTCAAGTACTCGGTCGAGGCAACCCGCGTCGGCCAGATCACAGATTACGATAAGCTGATTCTGGAAATCTGGACCGATGGCCGCATTACCCCCGATGATTCCCTCAAGCAGGCCGCTTCGATTCTGAAGCATCACCTCGATGTTTTCGATCGCGTCAGCGAGGAAGCCTACGAATTCGAGAACCAACAGTCGGAAGTAAGCGAGGAGCAGAACAAGCTTCGCAAGCTCCTGAACATGTCGGTTAACGAGATCGAGCTTTCCGTCCGTGCCGCGAATTGCTTGAACAACGCCAATATCACGACGGTCGGCGAATTGGCGATGAAGACCGAACAGGAGATGCTGAAGTATCGTAACTTCGGCAAAAAGTCCTTGAACGAAATCAAAGAGAAACTCGAGGCTTTGGGCCTTTCTCTTGGGATGAAGTTCGACGAGCGGCTCCTTGATACCAAGAAAGAATCCTGAGTAAAACCGGGGCCGTAATGGGCGCGCGGAACCCCGGGTTCCGCGTACCCATTGGCTACGTTCAAAACCATTTATAAATTTGGCCTCGCGCCGTCCGCTGCCGCCCAACGCTGCGACCGGATTGCCGATCGGGCGCCACTAAAAGCCAATAAATCATGCGTCACAATAAGCACCACGCCTCACTCGGCGTTACCCGCGAACATCGCGCGGCGATGTTATCCAATATGGCCGCCTCGTTGATCGAGCATGGCCGTATCCAGACCACTTTGACGAAAGCCAAGGTCCTGCGTCCGTTCATCGAGAAAGTTATCACCAAAGCCAAGCAGGCCGCGGCGAAGACCGAGAAGAAGGACCAGATCCATCTGCGTCGTCTCGCTCTGGCGGATGTTCGTAATGAGGATATGATCACGAAGCTGTTCAACGAAACCTACAAGGAATTCGCGAACCGCAACGGTGGTTACACCCGGATCTACAAGCTCGGCGCTCGTCAAAGCGACGCTGCTGAAATCGCGTTGATCGAGTTCGTGAAGGCCGATGATCCCGGCTATAAGAAACAGAGGAGCAGCTCGAAAAAGAACCGCAATGGCCCGAAGGCAAAGAAGCCAGCCGCCGCGGTCGAGGCACCCAAGGCCGAAGCTCCAGTCGCCGCCGAATCACCGGCGACTGAAGGCGAAGCCAAAGCCTGAGGTTAGTCCGATCGTGTTTTTCCGAATGCGCCGGCCTTTGGTCGGCGCGTTTTTTTTGGGTATTCCGCGCCTTGGATTTTCCCGTTGTCCGCGAGGTGTCGCCCGGAATGACGGACCGCGAGAGCGCGGGGAGGCGTGCTTTGGTTGGAATCATCCTGCCAAAGGCGGGTCGATACCGTCCCACAACGACGCGGCTATCAGCGTACGGCTTGGCGCGTCTGAGCGTGAGCATGCTTGGCGCCGGAGCTTTGATCCCTCACGTTGAGCGCGGATGTTCGAGTTCACCACCGCGATTGTCATCTACTGCTTCGGCCTGGCCGCAGCCTTTCTCGGCTTTTGGTTTTACTATGACCGCCGGGACTATCGGCGGTTTGAGTTGGAACGACGTAAAGCCAGCTTTCACTGTATTCGGTGTGATGCTCTCTACGCAGCACTGACCGGGACGGATCTTTGCCGGTGTCCAAAGTGCGGACACGAGAACGCCCGGTTGCATTTTTGATCGGGCCGACTCACCGCACGTTCCTCCGGCGTTCCCTTCTATTTCGAATAGTCCGCCTCCACTAGCCCTTCTCCGCCCCGCTCGTGCCATAGACGAGTATCGTCGATCCAGGCAGTGGATTCGCTCCGAGATACATGCGGGTGAAGTCGCGCTGGGCCTTGAATCCGAGACTATAGAGGTATCGGGCCGCATCGGGATTGGGGCCTGGAATATCCAGGAATAGTCGGCGGCCCGGAACCCGATCCATGAACGCGTTGAACAAGGAATGTGCGATCTCAGGGGATCGTGCCGCCCACGGGCCAAGTTGAAGTGTCGCCGCTCCTTCCCGCGCGATCAGATAGCCGCAGACGTGCGTCCGGTCGTAGGTCACGAAGCAAAGATCCGGAGATCGCGTGATCAACGATGAAAACACTTTTGGTCGCGCTACCCCAAATACCCTTATATCAAAATCAGTAACCTGCTGGATGTGGCCTGCGGTGAACGCCTGGACTTCGTGTTCGCCTGAACTCCGCGGCGTTGCCGTCGGCGTGGTCCCTTCGAAGCGGGTGAGGTTATATTCCTCGCAGAAGCCTAACGGCAAATAAACTTTTTTACCGGCCGGAGTAGCGTCGAGCTTAATCGAAATCGCTCCCTGCCTTTGCAGCCAGGCGACCGCATGGCGCAGCAAGGTGTTGCCCACTCCGCGCCGGCGTTTTTCCGGATGCACGAGTACCATGCCAATCCAGCCGATCTTTCCATCGTAGAGGATGGTGGTGGCGGTGCCGGCGGGTGCGCCACCGATGTCCGCGATGAAACAACCGTTAGGCGCATACTCCAGGAATCCGACCCAGTCGCGTGCGGTTTGGTTCCAGCCCGCGAGGGATCTCAGTGAATCCGCAAACGGTATATCTGCCGGCGTCATCACACGCACCGAGATCGAGGCCGAAGCTGGATTCATCGTGCGCCCTCGTTTCAATCGTCTTTTAGGGTCGTTCGCTCTCGGGCTTACAACGTCGCTTTGATCTTGGCGCTGATCGCGATGTAGTCTGCTTCCGAAAGGAGCTGTTTATTTGCCGGCATCATTTCAAAGGGCGCGCCCCACGCCGCGCCCCCTTCATACTTCGGAACGATATGCATGTGCAGGTGCGGCAGCTTGTCCGAATAGGCGCCGTAATTAATCCTAGTGGGACCAAAGGCGTTTTTGATCACCTGCGCGGCCCGCGCGACATCTCGCATGAACATCGTCAGTTCGTTGTCCGGCAATTCGTAGAGCTCGTTTACATGCGAGCGATACGCCACGACGCACCGACCGCGGTGGGTCTGCTCCTTGAATAAATAAAGGGTCGAGACCGACATCGGTGCGACTTCGATCATCAGATCTTTCAATCGTTGGTCTTGGCGGCAATTGAGCAGTCAGGGAGTTCGCTCATGCGCACGAAACGCTGGGATCACTCGAGTTCGTCGTCGATCGTGAACTCGAATGCGCCGTTGGTTTCAGAACGGAGGAGTTCGCTGATCTGCACGCTCAATTCAAAGCGAGCGTTCGGCGACGCGCCCGGGTGGTGAACATCTGAGGAAAGTCGATCACCACATTCACCTGAGGCTCGGAGCCGGGCGATTCATGGACCTCGATGGTGCCGCGCATTCCGGTCGGCGGATTGTGGCGGTCGTGGCGCGATTTCACCAGCACAAGGCTGCCGTGGAGCTGTCGGAGATTAATCATCATTGGCCCGGGTTCATCTGACGGTTGGAGATGTCACCGCAAAGACCCGATGGTTCGGCCCTGGTTCACCGTCACAGTTTGATCTGCGAATCGCGCTCGAGCGTGGTTGCCGGATGCCTGCTTGCAGGCGTGCGAATCCTCGGCCTATTTCTTCGTTCCCACGCGTGTCCACTCCTGCCTCAATCATTCCCTACTCGGACCCTTACGAGCCCCGTCCCACGTTCGCGCAGCGCAACCGTCCCTTGCTCGCCGCCGGAGCGGTTTTTTTCTTCACCGTGTTGTTGGCGGTGCTCTCGTTTCCGCCGTTTAAGATTCCTGAGCTCGCGTATGTGATGCTCTTACCGGGCATCTACTGGGCCTATACGCGCCCACCTCTCAAGCTCTTCGGCGTCACGATGTTCGCCGCTCAGGCGTTGGCTTGGACAATCCTGCTTGGATGGCTCCACCATGTTACTTGGTTCGGCCTCTTCTTATTGGGGCCTTTTGTTGGCGCTTGGGTCGGTACGTGGTACTTGGCTGCATGGTGGCTGCTCCCGCGAATCATCGGAAAGCCTACTCCGGTGCGACTCATGGTGATGCTTGGCTTGGCGGGTTTGTGGGTGGTCATCGAGTGGACGCGCTCGTGGCTCCTCGGCGGCTTTCCTTGGTTGCCGCTGTCGGCGAGCCAGTGGGAGCGCGCAAGTATTCTGCAGATCGCGGCGTTCACCGGCGCCTATGGGATCTCGTTCGTCCTGGTCATGATGAATTTAGGATTTGCGGCGTATGCCCATCGACTTTTCCGCGAAGGAGCGACCGGATTCAACAAGCGCAGCCAGGAATTCTTTCTCGCCCTCTTTGTGTTGCTCGCGACCGTCTCGGTGCACTTCCAGGAGCTCTTTAACCGCCGTGGTCACAGTCAGCCCTTGGCGAGGATTGCGGTGGTGCAGCCGTATATCCCGCAGGATGTGAAATGGGACCCAGCGCGTGCGGCCGATATCCTCGACGTGTTGCAGGCGACCACGCTGGCCGCGGCGCGGACGCGGCCTGATTTGATTCTCTGGCCCGAAGCGACCACGCCGATGGCCGTTCGCGGAGACTCAACTGCGAAGACCTTTGTCGAGTCGTTGGTGAAGTCCGCGGGCGTCCCGCTTCTGCTGGGCTCGATTGCCATCGAGAAAGCAAACACTCCCGAGGAAGCGTGGTACAATGGCGCGTTTCTGGTGACGCCGACCGGGGGTCTGGCGGAGGGTTACTATGCGAAGCGCAAGCTCGTGCCCTTTGGAGAATTCGTGCCCCTACGTCCGCTCCTGGGTTGGATTGGCAAATTCGTGCCCATCGGCGGCGACTTTGCCCGGGGTGAAACCTCCGCCCCCATCCTCGCTTTTCTGGGGAACACGCCGGTGGTGATTGGTTCGCTGATCTGCTACGAAGATATTTATCCCCATCTCGCCCGCTATAGTGCGCTGGGAGGTGCGACCTTGCTGACGGTTCTCACGAACAACGGCTGGTTCGGCGAAGGCGGTGCCGCTTATCAACACGCCGCGCATTCTGTCTTGCGCGCGGTCGAGACCCGCCGCCCGGTTCTCCGCGCGGGTAATGGCGGTTGGAGTGGTTGGATCGATGAATTTGGCAATATCAGAAGCGTCGTCACCAATGATACAGGGAGTATTTATTTCCGCGGCACGCGGACGATCGAGGTGCAGCGCGATGGGCGATGGATTGAGCAGAACACAGTCTATACTGAATACGGCGACTGGTTTGTCGTCGTGGGCGCCGGCCTTGCCTCCCTCGCATTTACTCTCCTGGCGAGTGGGGGAGGAGTGGTCCCCGTCTTCACCAAACCAGCCGACAGGGCACCCGAGGTTTTGTGAAGAGCCTTCACGCCGCGATCCCACCGGTGTCTTCATCGGAGTAACCGGAGGGAGCGACCAAGTGCAGGCTTCACATCCATGGCCGGAACGCCACGTTGAGAGCTCTCATGTCACTGCGTTACCCTGCTCCTGCCTTGTGCGAGTTCGCGGCCAGTCTCCTCCAGCACGCCGGTCTTGATTCCGAGAAAGCGGCGGTCGTCGCCGAGGTGCTGATCGAGGGCGACTTATTAGGCCACACCACCCACGGTCTGGCTTTGCTTCCCGGATATTTGGGCGAACTCGAAAAGGGCGCCATGACCAAGTCGGGGGAACCTCACGTGCTGGCGGACTATCCGGCGGCCGTCACTTGGGACGGGCAGCGTCTTCCCGGACCGTGGCTGACCGTCCGCGCCCTCGATCTGGCAATGGATCGGGCCCGGGTTAACGGCACGTGTACCGTGGTGATTCGTCGCAGTCATCATATCGCATGCCTCGCGGCCTATTTGCAGCGAGCCACGGATCGTGGTTTCATGGCCTTGGTGACATGCTCAGACCCGGCTGTGAGCAGCGTCGCGCCCCACGGTGGTCGACGCGATGTGTTTACGCCCAATCCGCTCGCCGCCGCTTGGCCCACCGAGGGGCTGCCGGTGATGATCGATATCTCGATGTCCGTCACCACCAACGCGCTGACCAAGCGTCTCTATACAGAAGGGAAACGATTTCCCGCCACGTGGGCTCTCACCGCTGACGGCGAGCCGACAGACGATCCGGCCGCCCTCTTTACCCAGCCACCGGGAACGCTACTCCCGATCGGCGGGATCGATCATGGACATAAAGGATATGCACTCGCCCTCCTCGTGGAGGCGTTGAGCGGTGGGCTTGCAGGCCATGGCCGCGCGGATCCGGTCGAGGGGTGGGGCGCCACCGTGTTTGTTCAGGTCTTCAACCCGGCGCTGTTCGGTGGCGCGGACGCCTTTCGACGTCAGACCGAATGCGTCGCCGCCAAGTGCCGCGCCACCCCGCCACGCCCCGGGTTCGAAAAGGTCCGACTCCCCGGTGAGTCCGGTTTGCACCAGCGGGCGGAACAACTGGAGCACGGCGTCGTGCTCTATCCTGGCATCCTGTCCAATTTAAAACCGTGGGCGGACCGATCCGGAGTCGCCCTGCCGTCCGCGTTATAGTTTAATATTAATCCTCGGAATAGGCTCGGCGCCGGGTTAGTCCTGAAAGGGATAAATACTGCCCAACGCGAGGAGCTGCGTCAGCTCGTCCAGGGCGCGTTGAGATTCCTCCAGGAGATCGGGATCGGCTAAATCAGCCGCACGCAATTTATCCCGGTAGTGGCGATTAACCCAGGCCACCAAACCGGCATGGAGTTCCGATGTGAAACGCACTCGAGGTGCCATGGCGTCGGCTTCGGCCGGCGTGAGCACAACCCGGAGACGCAGGCACGCGGGGCCGCCACCGTTCCGCATCGATTGCCGCAGACTCAAATAGTGAACGGCCTCAATTGGTGTCGTACCGGAAGCAACGAGCTGTTCGAGGAATCTCTGCACCGTGGGAGTTTCCCGGCATTCCACGGGGGCCAGCAGGGCCATTTTCCCCGAACCGAGCGTGACCAGTTGGGAGTTGAACAGGTACGTGCGGACGGCCTCCTCAAGCGGAACATCACGCGTCGCGACTTGAACCACGTTCAGTTCATCGCCGCGATTCAAGGCGGAATACTTCCGCCGCAGCGCACCGATCACGCTGCGCGAGTGGACAAAGGCCTGCTCATGAAACAGGAGAAGGTTCTCGTTTCCCACGGTAATCACGTCGTTGTGAAACACCCCCGCATCGATCGCCTCCGGGCTTTGCCGGGCGAACACCACCTGTGTATCAGCCAACTGGTGACGGCGCGCGACCGCCATCGAAGCTTCACGCGACTGTCGTGACGGGAAGCGCGTCGGGTTTGCTTCGCTGGTTCCCGCGGTCAGAGCGGTGTGGCCATGGACAAAAAAGTGCAGTCCCCGGGCTCCGTGCGTCGGGGCAAAGCGCGTATGATTGGCCGCGCCTTCATCCCCCAAGCCTTGCGCCGCCGGGACGGGTTCATGGATGTGGAACCGGGCCGGATCGCGAAAAATCGCGCGCAACGTTCGCATGGTCTGCGGTGGTTCAATCGAACGATGCAGCTTCGAGATCAGATTCGCCGGCGTGAAGTGAACGCGCCGATCCCGGGTGTCGTGGCTCGGCGCCACGGTCGCGGCATTCGCCACCCACATGCCGGCCGACGATGCGCTGTGGCGTAAAAGTTCGGGTGCCTGCCTGGCCGCGGCCCGGAGCACATCCCGGTCGCGCCCGCTGAAACCAAACGCGCGCAATAACCCGATGGCGGGGCGCGGGTGCGGCGGCAGCACTGCTTGCGGTATACCCAAGTCTGACAAGCGTTTCATTTTGGCGAGCCCCTCTAGAGCCGCGGCGCGCGGGTTCGAAACGGCTCCGCGATGGGTCATCGAGGCAATATTCCCAAGTGACAATCCAGCGTAGTTGTGCGTCGGGCCGACTAGGCCATCGAAATTATATTCGGCCGCAGTCATGGCATCACTCCAGTCCGGGGGGCAAGGGGGACGGCGGCTTGAGTTCCGGCACTTCGATGCTGGCGACCGGATACGCACAGTAGTCGGCGGCGAATAGCCCGCTGGGCCGATGATTGCCACTGCGACCGATCCCGCCGAAAGGCGCGGCACCACTCGCGCCGGTGAGCGGTTGATTCCAGTTAATGATTCCCGCCCGCACTGTGTCACGAAATTCCGAATACAGCGCGGCGTCGTCGCTGATCAGGCCGGCGGCCAAACCATAACGCGTCGCATTGGCCGTCGTGAGAGCCGCTTCAAAATCCGGCACGCGGATCACTTGAAGGAGCGGGCCGAAGATCTCTTCATCCGCGGGCGGGCGGGGCATCGGCGTGACGTCGACCAGCCCGGGACTGATCAAGCCACTGCCCGATTTCATCCGCTTCGCCTCAACGAGAAGGTGCGCGCCGCCTTCCGCGAGGCTGCTTTGCGCCGCGATGATTTCGTCTGCCGCCCGCGAAGAAATCACGGGACCGCAAAACGGTTCCGGCCTATCCGTAAACGGTCCCACTCGAATCCGGCCAATGCGTTCGCGCAATTGGTGGAGGAGAGCGTCACCGTCGTCCGAGTCCGCGATGATCAGGCGTCGTGCGCACGTGCAGCGTTGTCCCGCGGTGAGATAAGCGGATTGCGCCACGATCAGTGCCGCGGCGTGGAGGTCACGGGTGTTCCAGACCACGAGCGGATTGTTACCGCCCAGTTCGAGCGCGAGGATTTTTTCGGGGGTGGATGCAAAGTGCGCGGCGAGCCATTGGCCGGTCCGTGCCGAGCCGGTGAAAAAAAGTCCATCGATGCCGGGGTGTTGCGCGAGGGCCGCGCCT
>Ga0163144_10016661_pt1 | contig 15043 bp, 9 predicted proteins | sample OliLak19BULKMAT1_FD_123175 | JGI IMG/M metagenome (GOLD analysis project Ga0163144, IMG submission 123175) | Freshwater microbial mat bacterial communities from Lake Vanda, McMurdo Dry Valleys, Antarctica - Oligotrophic Lake LV.19.BULKMAT1 | ecosystem: Environmental > Aquatic > Freshwater > Lake... | reverse complement strand
TGCCTTCACAGCCCGGGAAACCGGGCTAGGGTGCCCCCAAATTGACACTTTCGGCGCCGGGGAGGCCCTTAAACATGTTCACCGAACTTCTGACCAGCTTTGAAGCGGGCGTCACGAATGTCAGCAACTTCCTCTGGGGGGGCGAGTGGAACGGAGTACAGATCCTTCCCGTGGCACCGCTGGTCGTCCTGCTGCTCGGCGCGGGCCTCTATTTCATGGTGCGCATCGGTTTCCGCCCCCTGCGCCGCCTTGGCCCGGCGATCGGTGAAGTGTGGGCCGGCCGCAAGGGCAATGGCGACCCGAGCGCCATCACGCCTTTCCAGGCACTGACCACCGCCCTGTCGGGTCAGGTCGGCACCGGCAACATCGTCGGCGTGGCGACGGCGATCACGCTGGGCGGTCCCGGCGCGGTGTTCTGGATGTGGATCACCGCCATTTTCGGCATGGCGCTGGCGTTTGCGGAAAGCTCGCTGGCGATCAAGTACCGCGAGCGCGACGAGTATGGACGCCTGAACGGCGGCCCGATGTATTACATCACCAATGGCCTCGGAAAGCATTGGAAGTGGCTGGCCATCTTCTTCTGTATTGGCACGATCATCTCCGCGACCGCGACGGGCGGCATGATCCAAGCGAATGGAATCACGCAGAACGTTGTGGCGGAGATGCAGCCGTTCGGTATTGATGTACCGACCTGGGTGATCGGCCTCGTCATGTCGATCCTCGTCTTCATCGTGATCATCGGCGGCATCAAGTCGATCGGCAGCGTGGCCGAAAAACTCGTCCCGGCGATGGCGGTGATTTACGTCGTCATGTGCCTCGTTGTGCTGGCGCTCAACGCGCAGGAAATTCCGGATGCCTTCAGCATGATCTTTGCGTCGGCCTTCGGGTTGCAGCAGGCGGTCGGAGGCCTCGCCGGCTACGCCGTGCTGTCCGCTATCCGTTTCGGCGTGGCGCGCGGCCTGTTCTCCAACGAGGCCGGACAGGGGTCTGCCCCGATCGCGCACGCCGCGTCGCAGATGAAGAACCCGGCGCGCCAGGGCGAGATCGCGATGATCGGCGTGTTCGTGGATACGCTGATCATCTGCACGATGACGGCGCTGGTGATCATCACGGCGGAAGGCACGTTCGCGACTTCGGCGCAGTTCCTCGCCAAGCCGGAAATGGTGGCGGCGGGCCTCACCGAAACCACGAGCCACCTCTGGATGGCTGAAGGTGCGAACCCCGCAACGCTTACCAACCGCGCCTTTACGGACGCCCTCCCGGGCCCGGTTGGCGGCTGGATCGTCACGCTCTGCCTGACGCTGTTCGCCTTCACGACGATCATCGGCTGGTCCTACTATGCCGAGCAGGCCGTGACCTTCCTGATCGGCGAATGGGCGACCAAACCGTTCCGCTTCATCTGGTGCGGCATCATCTTCATCGGTGCGATCGCGCAGGTGAACATCGTCTGGATGATGGGCGATATTGCCAACGCCTCGATGGCCGTCCCCAACCTGATTGCCATTCTTGCCCTGTCAGGTGTGGTCGTCGCGATCCACCGTAAAAACGGTGATCCGGACACGGCAGATGGCGACAGCATCATCGCGCTGTCAGACAAGGCCGCCGCACAGGCAAACGCGCCCGCCGAATAGGCGGGCGCGTGCCTCGGTTTCGCTGAGGGCGCGGACCTAGATTGTCAGGACGATCTTGCCGAAATGCTGCTGGCTGGCCTGGTGGGCGAAGGCAGCGGCGATCTGGTCGAGCGGATAGCGGCTGTCGATGACCGGTTTGAAGCCGGTCGCATCAATGGCGTCCACCATGTCTTCCTGCTGGCGGCGCGAGCCGACCGTGATGCCGGACAGGGTGATGTTGCGCGAGAAGAGCGCCGCCGTCGGCACTTCGCCGGAGACGCCGGTGAGCACGCCGATCAGCGAGATGTGGCCGCCCGGACGGCAGGCATTGATCGACTGGGCCATGGTGCCCGGGCCGCCGATTTCGACGACTTCGTCCACACCGCGCCCGCCGGTCAGCTCAAAGGCCTTTTTGCCCCAGTCCGGCGTTCCCTTATAGTTGATCACATGATCGGCGCCGAGGGCCCGCAACTTTTCCATTTTCGCTTCGGAAGAGGATGTCGCGATGACGCGCGCGCCGGTCGCCTTGGCAAACTGCAGCGCGAAGATCGAGACGCCGCCGGTGCCTTGCACGAGGACCCAGTCACCCGGCTTGGTGCGGGTCTCGACATACATGCCGCGCCAGGCGGTCAGCGCCGCGCAGGGGAGTGTCGCGGCCTCGTCGAACGTCCAGCCTTTCGGCATGCGGGTGAAAGCGGTCTCGGGACCGGCATACAGCTCGCAGCCAAAGCCGTCCGCGCCGTCGCCCGGGACACTGGCAAAGCCTGCCGCTTCGACCTGGCCCGACTGCCAGTTCGGGAAGAAAAGCGAGATGACCTTGTCGCCCGTCTTCCACTTCGTGACGCCTTCGCCGACGGCGACGACTTCGCCGGCGCCGTCCGACATCGGGATGCGGCCATCGGGCGTCGGAATGCCGCCGAGGGCGACGATGAAGTCGTGATAGTTCAGCGAACTGGCGCGTACGCGCACCAGCACTTCACCGGCTTTCGGTTTCGGGTCGGGGCGGTTCTCGATGACGAGGTTTCCGAGGCCTCCGGGCTTCTTGACGGCTGCAACTTTCATGGACGTGTCTCCCTTGTTTGCGGCACGAGGCGGGCCGCGCCCTAGGGGAAGTCAAGAGGTGGTCAGGCGGGCTTCCCTGAGGGCCTTGCGCCGCACCTTGCCGGCATCGTCGCGGACGGGCTCGTCCACATACTCGAAACTCTTGGGCACCTTGTAGCGGACGAGGCGTTCGGAAAGGTGCGCCTCCAGAGCTTTCGGATCGGCGGGACCTTCCGGCCGGTCGATCACTGCGTGTAGCCGCGCGCCCATGTCCTCGTCCGGCAGGCCGATCACGGCGGAGGAGCGCACGCCGGGGAAAGCATCGAGAGCGGCTTCGACTTCGGCCGGATAAATATTCGCGCCGCCGACGAGGATCATGTCGGATAACCGGTCGGTGAGATAGAGAAACCCGTCGGCGTCCATCCAGCCCATGTCGCCAAGGCTTTCCCAGCCGCCATCGATCGATTTCGCTTCGGCGCCGATGTAATGATAGGTCGTGCCCGCGCCGGCAAGCGGACGGATGAACACCTCGCCGACCTTGCCGGGCGGCAGCGTCTCACCGTCTTCGCCCACCACTTTCATCTCGCAGGTCTCGACCGGCTTGCCGACCGAGCCCTTGTGCTTCAACCATTCCGCACCCTGAATGGTGGTGGACCCCTGCCCTTCGGTGCCGCCATAAAGTTCCCAGATCACCTCCGGGCCAAGCCATTCGATGAAGCATTCCTTCAGCCAGGGCGGACAAGGCGCCGCAAGGTGCCAGAGCGCCTTGAGGCTGGCGAGATCGTACCGCGTACGGACCTCCTCGGGCAGCGCCCAGATGCGCCGCATCATCGTCGGCACCATGTAGACGACATCCACCTTGTGCGCCTCGATCAGGCGCAGCGTTTCCTCGGCGTCGAAGCGCGTGGTGACGACCACGGTGCAGCCCTTGAACAGCGCCGTCATCGCCCAGAGGAAAGGTCCGTTGTGATAGAGCGGCCCGGGAATCAGCATGCAGCCTTGCTGCGGGATTTCGAGCAGCGGCACATCCGGGTCGGACGCGGCCGGCGCCTTCGATACGATCAGCTTGGGCCGGCCGGTCGAGCCGCCCGAGGTCATCGCCTTGTAGCTGACGGAGGTGACTTCCGGCAGCGGTGTGTTGGGCAGCGCGCTGTCCGGCTTGTAACCTACAGGTATACAAGGCACCGGCGCATACTCGCCGGGCTCAACGCCGACCACCAGGCTCGGCGCGCCGACTTCGACGATCTGGTCGCGCTCGAACTTCGGCAGGCGCGAGGACACCGGCTGCGGCGTGGCGCCCGCTTTCCATGTCGCGAGGCAGGCTTCGAAAAACTCGATACCATTGGGCAGCGCGATCGTCACGAAGTCGTCCTTCTTGACGCCGAGGGCCTGATAGGCGCGCGCAAGGCGGTTGGTGCGCGCCTCCAGTTCGCCCCAGGTCAGGCTCGCGCCTTCATGGACGAGCGCGGTGCGGGCGGGCTGGACACCGGTCCAGTGCTCCACAATGCGGGACAGTGAAATCAGCGCCATGTCATTCCTCCGTTATTTTTTATCTGTAGACTGACGGTCAGATTCCGGCGCGCTTCAGGAGCCGCTGGAAACCCGACCAGAATTCCGCCCGCCGGTCGTCGCTCTCCATGAGGATCTCGTGCATGGCGCCCTTGACCGTGATGTGATCGCAGTCTTTCAGGCGGCGGCAGATTTCGACATGACTGGCATTGTCGACGAGTTTCTCTTCCGACGCCGAGGCCACGAATACCGGAATTGTCACCTTCGAGAGCGCCTTGGGCTTGGTGAAGGTCGCCAGGATATCCAGCGAAGCGCCAAGCCAGCCCCAGGTCACCGGGCCCAGCTCCAGATCCGGCGCCGCGTTGATGAGGTCGCGCTGCAGTTCCCACCGGCGCTTGTCATGCGTGACGATGTTGGTCTCGAACCTTTCCGGCGGTCCCGGCTGGATGGCGTAGTCGCCCGCGCGCCCGGTCGCCCGCATGGCCCAGACGAGATAGCTCATCCCGAAGAACTTGGACTTCAGCCCCCACATAGGTGCCACGAAGGCCGCTGCCTCGACCTTCACGAGGTCCTGCGCAATGGCAGCCAACGCAATGGCCCCGCCCATCGAGTGGGCGAGCGCCACGTGCGGGCGGGGAAGCCTGTCCTGCAATTCTTCGAGTCCGTTCGCGAGCGCGCCCATGAACGTCTCGAACCGGTCTACATGACCCTTCTTGCTATCGCCGAGGAGACGGTCGGAGAGGCCCTGGCCGGGCCAGTCGAGGATCAGGATCGCGAAGCCCATCTTCTGGAGTTCGCGGCCGACCTCGAAATACTTCTCGATGAACTCGGTGCGGCCCGGACAGACAATCACGGTGCCCCGCGGCTTGGTGGCAGACAGGGCGGGCGCGGCGCAGGCGCGCAACTCTCGGCCGCCTTCGCCCTTGAACCAGACGACGGCGGCGCCTTCGGGCGCCGGATTGCCCTTCAGGGTCACGAAACCCGATTGTCTTACCGGCGCGTCAGCCATGGATCACGTCCCGAAAAGGAAAAGCCGCCCGAAGGTGTCTCCGGGCGGCCTCTCAGGTCAATGCCTTTGGGCAGGCCGGATCAGCCGGCGAGCTTTTTCATGAGGCCTTGGAGCTGCATGGCGACCGACATGTCACCGGCAACTTTCAGCTTGCCCTGCATGAAAGCCATCGTCGGATCCATGGCGCCCGAGGCGAGCTTCGTGAAGTCATCCCAGTTGATGCTGATGGTGGCATCTGCCGGATCGTCGGAATTGTCGACCTTGCCGTTGGCGCCGTCGATCAGCAGCTTGCCGACGCTGCCGAAATCGAACTTCACCTTTTTCTTGAAATCGCTGCCGCCGGAAAGGGCTTCCGAAGCGCGGGCAGTCAGTTGTGCGAGATCCATCCGGGTGTTCCTCCTTGGGAATTGGGTCTGAAGGGGGATAAAGCAAACCGGGGCGCGCGGAGCAAGAAGATTCCCGTTGACGGGCGCGGCGGCAAGGCGATCACCTGTCAGCCATGAGTTGGGAAAAATCGATCGAAGAACTGCGCCGGCGCGAGCGTCTGGCCGAGCATATGGGCGGGGAAGAACCTGTCGAACGCCAGCGCGGGCGCGGCAAACTGACCGTGCGGGAGCGCGTCGCCTTCCTCGCCGATCCCGGCAGTTTCCACGAGATCGGCAAGATTGCCGGCAAGGCGACCTACGGCGCCGACGACGAACTTTCGGGCTTTACCCCCTCCACGTCGGTGACCGGGCGGGCAAGGCTCGAGGGCCGGCCGGTGGTGATTCTGGCCGATGACTTCACCGTGCGCGGCGGGGCGTCGGATGCCTCGATCTGGCAGAAGATGGTCCAGATGATCAAGATGGCGACCGAATACCGGATGCCGCTGGTCCAGATGATCGACGGCACGGGCGGCGGCGGATCGGTCAAATCTCTCGAGAAGGATCCGCGCACCTATATTCCCGAGACGCCTGGCTGGAACGAGATCGTGACCGGACTCTCACAAGTCCCCTTCGTGTCGCTGGCACTCGGACCTTGCGCGGGCATGGGCGCCGGGCGGGTCGCGGCGAGCCATTTCTCGGTCATGGTCAAGGACCTCAGCCAGGTCTTCGTGGCCGGTCCGCCCGTGGCGATTGCCCTCGGCGAGAATGTCACCAAGGAGGAACTCGGCGGCTGGAAGATCCAGGGGCAGAACGGCACGGTGGACAATGTCGTCGACAGTGAAGCGGACGCCTTCGCGGCGGCCCGGTGTTTCCTGTCCTACCTGCCCCCTTCGGTGCACCATCTGCCGGAACGAATTCAGCCTACGGACGATCCGAAGCGGAAGGAAGAGAGCCTCATCTCCCTCGTGCCGAGCGATGGCCGCACGCCCTACAAGCCGCGCAGGATCATCGAGGCGACCACGGACCGGGGAAGCTTCTTCGAGATCGGCCATGACTGGGGACGCGGCATCGTCACGGGCCTCGCGCGCATCGACGGCTATGCGGTCGGCATCATGGCTGGCGATCCCTTCTTTCTCGATGGCGCCTGGACCGCAGATGTCTGCGACAAGGTCACCCGGCACATGGACCTGTGCTCGACTTTCCACCTGCCGGTCATCCATTTCGTTGATTGCCCCGGTTTCGCCGTGGGCGTGAAAGCGGAGACGGCCGGCGTCACCCGCGCCGGCGTGCGGGCGATGACAGCAGTTTACCAGGCTGATGTGCCGGTCTGTTCGATCGTCATCCGCAAGGCTTACGGGCTGGCAGGTTCGGCGATGATGAACCAGTCGAAGACCAAGTGGCGCTATTGCTGGCCGAGCGGCGACTGGGGCTCGCTGCCGATGGCGGGCGGGATCGAGGCGGCCTTCCGCAAGGAATTGTCCGAGGCGGAAAACCCCGAAGAGCTGAAAGCGGCGCTCTACAAGAAGTTCGAAGCGATCCGCTCGCCCTTCCGCACCGCGGAGAGCTTTCTGGCCGAAGAGATCATCGACCCGCGCGAGACACGCTCCCTGCTCGTCGATTTCGCCCACCACGCACAACGCGCCCTCGAAGCGGGCGAGCGCCGGATTTCCTTCCGGCCCTGAATGGCCTCAACTCTCCCTGAAAGCGGCGCCCTATTGCCATTTTCAGGGCGTTGGTGCGTGAGTGCGCACTAGAGCGGCGTTCCGAAAAGTGGGAACCGGTTTTCGGGAGAACGCCGCGACATAACAAAGATCTGGATTATCACGCTGATTCAAAGAATCAGCGTGATACTCCAGGGTATTCCGGGGAGGACCACATCCATGAAATTCCGAGTTTCGCTTGCCGCCGCTGCGTCAGCCATCCTGCTGGCCGCCTGCGGCGCCTCAGATCGCGCCTACGAGTCGAGCCCGGCCATGGCGCCGCCCGCGCCGGAGATGCTGGAGAAGATGGTAGGCGCTGAAGATGCGGCGGGCGGCGAAGCCGCGCCCGAGGCGCCGGGCGGCGTGCAATACATCGCCTACTCGCATTCTGTGGGCATGCGTCTGCCGCTGAAAGCGATCGAGCCGACACTGCAAAGTCACATTGCGGCGTGCAACGCTGCCGGGCCGGCGGTCTGTATCGTGACCAATTCCAATCTCTATTCCTATGCAGAGGGCGAGAGCTCGGGCTATCTGAACGTACGCGCCACGCCGGCCTGGATCGAAACCTTCCTGAGCGGGGTCGAAGCGGAAGCCAAGGCAGCGCGCGGCGAAATCTCCAACCGTCAGACCACGACCGAAGACCTGACCGTCTCGATCATCGACACCGGCGCCCGCGTGCAGGCGCTGGAGACCTTGCAAGGCAGGCTGCAGCAACTCTTGGCCGACCGTCCGGGCAATCTCGGCGAAATCCTGGAGACCGAACGCGAACTGGCCCGCGTCAACGGCGAGATCGACTCGCTGAAATCCACCCTCGCTGCGCTTCGCCAGCGCGTCGACATGAGCCAGCTCGCGGTGAGTTATGAAACGAAGCGCGACGCCGTCACACAGGGCGGCAGCTCCATCAGCCGCGCGTTCACGGAGTTCTTCGCAAACCTCGCTCAGGCGACCGCCACCGTCATTACGGCCTTTGCCTTCGGCCTGCCCTGGCTGCTCCTGCTCGGCGCCCTGCTCTGGATCTGGCTGCGCCTGATCTGGCCGCGCATCCGGCGGAAGAAGCCGCCGGCGGCGTAACGCGTCGCAAGACACGGCGCAAGCCAGGCCCAGGAAAGCTGGCGCCCGGCGTGCGCAACGAAAAGCGCGCCCTGCGGAAACAAAATCCGCAGGCGCATCAACGCGCTGTAAAAAAGACCGCCGGAACTTGCGCTACACCCCTCCACGCCAGGTTATACTCAGCTTCCCCCCCGCACCTCGCACCTCGTAGGTCGGATAGAGGCCAAAGGCCGAAATCCGACACAACCGAGAACCAGCGATAGCGGATCGATACCAAGTGATAAAAAATGAGAATCAATGAGAAGGAATCGCCATCAGAAGTGCAAAGCCTTCAACAGGATGAGACCCTCTGACGACGACAAGAGAGGACTTGCGCCTACACAACACCGCGCTGCGACGAAATAAAATCCATCCCGGTCAAGCCGTTATGAAATCCGCCCCCAATCCCTGTGCAACACCTCCGCCCACGGATCTATGAAAAAAACCGGCATTCAAGACCCTCACACCCTGTCGCGTTGGGGTCATTGGGTGATGAGCAAGGTTGCGGAACGCTAAGCCCGTTCGGCCTGTTTCTTTTTCGAGGGCGGTTTGCGGGCGAGCAGCATCGCGGCGACTTCCTTCGGCACGATCATCAGCATCTGGCTGAGGGTCGTCTCCCAGTTGTCGAGCAGGTCCTTGGCGCGCAGTGAACCGGTGCGCTTGGCGTGCTCCTCGATCAGGGCCTTCGCTTCGCCGACATGGTCTTCTGACATGTCCGCCAACGGATACCAGTCGATCGAGTCCGGGTTCACGACCTGGTGGAACCGGCTCGACGGATCCCAGACGAACGCTGCGCCGCCGGTCATGCCAGCCCCAAAGTTGTCGCCGACCGGGCCGAGGATCACCGCGCGCCCGTTCGTCATGTATTCGCAGCCATTCGCGCCGCAGCCTTCGACGACTGTGCGGGCGCCCGAGTTGCGCACGGCAAAGCGCACGCCGGCCGTGCCTGCCGCGAACAGCTTGCCGGCGGTGGCGCCATAGAGGCAGGTGTTGCCGATGATCGCATCACCGATGGCCGAGCGCCGGTCGCGAGGGCGGGGAGTAACAACGATGGTCGCCCCCGAGAGGCCCTTGCCGACATAGTCGTTGGCATCGCCGAGCACTTCCAGCAGCAGGCCCTGCACACTGAACGCGCCGAGCGACTGGCCGGCAGAGCCTTCGAGCCGGATATGCAGACGGCCTTCCGGCAGCGACTGCATGCCGAACTTGCGGGTGATGCGCGAGCTTGCCCGCGCGCCAATGGCCCGGGTCGTGTTCTCGACGCCGTATTCAAGCTGCATCTTCTCGCCGCGCTCGAAGAAGGGCTCGGCATCGCGCAGGATCTGTGCGTCCAACGTGTCGGGCACCGGCTCGCGGCGGTTCGGTTTGTAGACGACCGGCGTGTCGGTATCGACCTGCACGAGGAGCGGATTGAGATCGAGATCATCCAGATGCGACGCGCCGCGGCTGACCTGCTTGAGCAGGTCCGTGCGGCCGATGGCCTGGTCGAGAGACTTCAGTCCGAGCGAGGCGAGGATTTCGCGCACGTCTTCGGCAATGAAGCTCATCAGGTTCACGACCTTGTCGGGCGACCCCGAGAAGTGCGCGCGCAACGCCTCGTCCTGCGTACAGACACCGACCGGGCAGGTATTCGAATGGCACTGGCGCACCATGATACAGCCCATCGCTACCAGCGAGGCCGTACCGATGCCGTACTCCTCAGCGCCCAACATCGCCGCGATCACAATGTCGCGCCCCGTGCGCAGACCGCCATCCGTGCGGATGGTGATCTTGTCGCGCAAATTGTTGAGCGACAGCACCTGATGCGTTTCGGCAAGGCCGATTTCCCACGGCAGGCCTGCATACTTGATCGAGGTTTGCGGGCTCGCGCCTGTACCGCCGACACCGCCGGCGATCAGGATGATATCCGCCTTGGCCTTGGCGACACCAGCCGCGACCGTGCCCACGCCCGACTGGGCGACGAGCTTCACGCAGACCCGGCAATCCGGGTTGATCTGCTTGAGGTCGTAGATCAGCTGAGCGAGGTCTTCGATAGAATAGATGTCATGGTGCGGCGGCGGCGAGATCAGTGTGACGCCGGGCGTGGCATGGCGTAGCTTGGCGATCAGTTCCGTCACCTTGAAACCAGGTAGCTGGCCGCCCTCCCCGGGCTTTGCGCCCTGGGCGACCTTGATCTCGATCTCGCGGCACTCATTGAGATATTCGGCAGTGACACCGAAGCGGCCGGAAGCGATCTGCTTGACGGCCGAGTTCATATTGTCGCCGTTCGGCAGCGGCCGGTAGCGCGCGCGGTCCTCGCCGCCTTCTCCGGACACGGACTTTGCGCCGATGCGGTTCATCGCGACGTTCAGCGTGCCATGCGCTTCCGGTGACAGCGCGCCGAGCGACATTCCGGGCGTGACGAACCGCTTGCGGATTTCGTTGATCGACTGGACCTGGCTAAGCGGAATGGCCTCTCCAGCAGCCTTGAAGTCCAGCAGATCGCGCAGCTGGATCGGATCGCGGGCGTGCACAGCGTCGACATACTTGCGGTAGATCGCATAGTCGCCGCGGTCGCAGGCCGCCTGCAGCGTATGGATCAGCGTGCCGTCGAGGGCGTGCAGTTCATCCGACGCGCGCAGGCGATAGAACCCTCCGACAGGCAGCGAGATGACGTCCTCGTCGAACGCTTTCTGGTGGCGCACGAGTGCGTTCTCTTCGAGGCCGGCAAGGCCAAGGCCGGAGATGCGGCTGGACATGCCGGGGAAATAGTCCGCGACCAGCGCACGGCTGAGGCCGAGCGCTTCGAAATTGTATCCACCGCGATAGGACGAGATCACCGAGATGCCCATCTTCGAAATGATCTTCAGCAGGCCAGCCTCGACAGCTTCCTTGAAGTTTTTCACTGCGCGGCCCAGCGTCAGATCGCCCAGCAAGCCGCGCGCGTGCCGGTCGGCAATGGCATCTTGCGCGAGGTAGGCGTTGACGCAGGTAGCGCCGACGCCGATCAGAACCGCGAAATAGTGCGTGTCCAGACATTCTGCCGAACGCACCGTGATCGAACAGAAGGTGCGCAGACCCTGTGCAACGAGATGTGAATGCACGGCGCCGGTGGCAAGGATCATCGGGACGGCAATGCGTGTGGCCGACTGGTGCTCGTCCGTGAGGATGATGTGCTCGCGCCCTGCCCGAACGGCCTCTTCGGCCTCGCGGCGAATGCGTGCGAGCGCATCTTTCAAGGCTGCCCCCTCGGAAGTCACGGCATCGGCGTCGAAGGTGCAGTCGACGACTTCGGTACCGAGACCGAGGCGTGTGTGCATCCGCTCATACATGCCGGTGGTCAGCACCGGGCTTTCGAGCACGAAAACTTCCTGCTGGGATTTATCCGTATCGAGAACGTTACCGAGATTCTTGAACCGCGTACGCAGGCTCATCACCCGGCCTTCGCGCAGGGGATCAATCGGCGGGTTCGTGACCTGGCTGAAATTCTGACGGAAGAAATGGCTCATCGGGCGGTAGGCCGAAGAGAGCACGGCAGGCGCCGTGTCATCGCCCATCGAGCCAATCGCTTCCTTGGAGCTTTCGGCCATCGGCGCGAGAATCAGCTCCAACGTTTCCAGCGTGAAACCGGCCGCTGTCTGCCGCCGCAGAAGTTCTTCCCGGCTGAACAGGACCGGTTCCGGGCCGGGGCCGATCTCGGGCTCCAGTTCGACCACCGCTTGCAGCCATTCCTCGTAAGGGGCCTTCGCGGCAAGATGATCGACGATCTCCCGGTGGTCATAGAACTTGCCCGTCTCGAGGTCCGCCGCGATCATGCCGCCGGCGGGGATGGATCCGCGCCGGGCGATCTCGTGATTGCCGAGAGGACACATGCCGGTTTCCGAGCCCACCGCCAAGATACCGTCCGTGGTCAGAGCATAGCGCAGCGGGCGCAAACCGTTGCGGTCCAGCCCCGCGACAGCCCAGCGGCCATCGAAAGCGGCGATGCCGGCCGGGCCGTCCCATGGCTCCATCACCGAGTTGCAATAGTCATACAGCGCCCGGTGCGCCATCGGCATCACCGACTCGCGCTTCGACCAGGCCTCCGGAATCAGCATCGCCTTCGCCATCGGCGCAGAGCGGCCCGACTTGCAGAGCATTTCCCAGACCGCATCCAGCGCGCCGGAGTCCGAGGTGCCATCCGGGATGATCGGCTTGATGTCGTCCACATTGTCGCCGTAGGCCTCGGAGACCATCCGGATTTCGTGGCTTTTCATCCAGTTCTTGTTGCCGCGCAGCGTGTTGATCTCGCCGTTATGCGCGATCATCCGGAAAGGCTGGGCCAGCGCCCATTGCGGGAACGTGTTGGTCGAATAGCGCTGGTGATAGATGGCGAAAGCCGAGACGAAGCGCTCGTCACGCAGGTCGAGATAGAAATTGTCGATATCGGCGGCGAGGAACATGCCCTTGTAGATCAGCGACTTGTGATTCAACGAGCAGACATAGAAAGACGGGATGCTCGCCTCACGCGCGCGCCGCTCTATACGGCGGCGGCAGATGTAAAGCTCGCGCTCCATGTCTTCGGTGCTGCGGCCCCGGGCATCGCGAAACATGATCTGCTCGATGGCGGGACGGGTGTCCTTGGCCTTCTGGCCGATGACCGAGACATCCACTGGCGGCTGGCGCCAGCCATAGATGTAGAATCCGGAGCGCAGCACTTCGCGCTCGACAATCGTGCGGCCGGCTTCCTGCGCGGCGAAGTCCGTGCGCGGAAGGAAAATCTGGCCGACGCAGATGCGGTCGTCGGTCGGATTGTGGCCGGTGCGGCTGACATGCTCGCGGAAGAAATCCTGCGGCACGTCCAGGCGAATGCCCGCGCCGTCGCCGGTCTTGCCGTCCGCGTCCACCGCGCCGCGGTGCCAGACGTTCTTCAGAGCCGCGATTCCCATCGCGACGATCTCGCGCTTCGGCTTGCCATCGAGCGACACGACGAGGCCGACGCCGCAAGCATCCTTCTCGTCCTCGGGATTATAGGCGTGCCCATCGATCAATTTCTGGCGATTGGCTTCGTACTGTTTCACATAGTCCGACATCTGACTTACTCCGCCGCCACTTTGGTGGACGCCATGGCTTTCATCGCCTTGTGCATTGCTTCGGCCGCATCGCGGCCATCCTTGATCGCCCAGACGACGAGCGAGGCGCCGCGCACGATATCGCCCGCCGCGTAGACACCCGGCAGGCTGGTCTGCATTGTCGCGTAGTCGACCCGCACGGCGCCCCAGCGGTTCACCGTCAGCGCCGGCTCATTGAACAGCAGCGGCAGATCCTCCGGGTCAAACCCGAGCGCCTTGATCACCATGTCGGCCTTCACGTCGATCATCTCTCCCGACTTGACCGGTGTCTGGCGGCCGGAGGCATCCGGCTCTCCCAGCTTCATCTTGCTGGCGCGCACGGCTTTCACCTTGCCGTTCTTCGAATCGAGGATCGCTTCCGGCGCGCTGAGCCATTCGAATACGACGCCCTCTTCCTCGGCGTTCTGAACTTCGCGCTGCGAGCCCGGCATGTTGGCGCGGTCGCGGCGGTAAAGGCAGGTCACCGATTTGGCGCCCTGGCGCACGGCCGTCCGTACACAGTCCATCGCCGTGTCGCCGCCGCCGATCACCACGACGCGCTTGCCCTCGGCATTCAGTTCGCCAGATTCGAAGGCGTCCACGGTGTCGCCCAGTCCTTTGCGATTGGAGGCCGTCAGGTAATCCAGCGCTGCAAGCACGCCATCTGCGCCGCTGCCGGGACATTTGAGGTCCTTCGCCGCATAGACGCCGGTCGCGATCAGCACAGTATCATGTTCGACGCGCAGCTGCCCCAGCGAGACGTCCTTTCCGACGCGCGTGTTGAACCTGAACCGGATGCCGGACGCTTCGAGATGCCGGATGCGGCGCTCGACGACGTCTTTCTCCAGCTTGAAGCCCGGAATACCGTAAACGAGCAGCCCGCCGCCGCGGTCATAGGCGTCATACACCGTCACCTGATAGCCCTTGCGGCGCAGTTGCTCGGCAGCGGCGAGGCCGCCGGGCCCTGCCCCGATGATGCCGGCGGACTGCGCCCGCTCGCGCGGCGGCTTGATCGGCTGGATCCAGCCTTCGGCCCAGGCCGTGTCGGTGATGTGTTTCTCGATCGAACCGATCGTCACTGTGCCGTGGCCGGATTGCTCGATCGTGCAGATGCCTTCGCACAGCCGGTCCTGCGGGCAGATACGGCCGCAGATTTCCGGCATGTTGTTGGTGGCGGAGGAAACGCGCCAGGCCTCTTCCAGCCGGTCTTCGGCGGCAAGCTTCAGCCAGTCCGGAATATTGTTCTGCAAGGGGCAGCCCTGCTGGCAGAACGGCACGCCGCACTGCGAACAACGCCCAGCCTGGGCCTTTGCGGCCTCGGCGGAGAAGTCTGCATAGATTTCAGAGAAGTCTTCCGCACGAACCGGCGCCGGGCGTTTCGCAGGCATCGCGCGCGAGACTTTCGTAAACTGCAGCATCTTCTCGGCCATGGGGCGCTCTCCGATCATCGCGCCCTGTGCGCGCGAGCCCTGCATTTAGAGCGACGCATCACACACAGCAATATGGATACCTGATTCATAATATCATTATGATACACAATAAGTGTTTTCACACCCCTGGCGCTCTCAGAAGCGACGAAGCGCGCAACAATACATATCATTTTGGAGTCTCCCAATTTGATCGCCCGGCGCAGAAGGCGGCTCCAAAGCTT
>Ga0163144_10016660_pt1 | contig 15043 bp, 10 predicted proteins | sample OliLak19BULKMAT1_FD_123175 | JGI IMG/M metagenome (GOLD analysis project Ga0163144, IMG submission 123175) | Freshwater microbial mat bacterial communities from Lake Vanda, McMurdo Dry Valleys, Antarctica - Oligotrophic Lake LV.19.BULKMAT1 | ecosystem: Environmental > Aquatic > Freshwater >... | reverse complement strand
CATCGAGGGCATGGGCAAGCAGTGGGAACTCGCGGAGGTGCGCGCCACGTTGCACGACAATCACCACATCGCGGCGCACACGAAGAACGTCACCGCGCTCTCCTTTCCCGGCATGACGGCGTCGACCGTCGTGCTCGATGGCCAGCAACTCTCGGTCGCCGGCGCCGAGCTGAGCTTCGCCCGTCAGGGCGACACCTGGCAGCGCGCCGAAGCCTCCGCCGCACTCCGCAAACGCCCGGGCCTCACCGGTCCGGTGGACGATGCGTTCATGGACTCCTTCCTCTTCGTCCGTCCGACCGGCAAACCGCTCCATCCCGAAGTGGGGACCTGGGTCGAGAACGAGCTCACCGCCGCGCGCAATCTCTGGCGCGATGTCTACCGCGGCGAGGTGCGCGTGAAAGCCGATCGCAACGTCACCGACGCCGACAGCGCCCAGCACCATCTCATCCTCTGGGGCGACCCGTCGTCCAATGCCGTGCTGGCGAAGATCATCGCGCGCCTGCCCGTGCAATGGGACGCCAAGGCGCTGGTCTTTCGCGGCCGATCGTATCCGGCAACCCACCATGCGCCGATTCTCGTGTTTCCGAACCCGCTCAATCCGCAGCGCTACGTCGTGTTGAACAGCGGCATCGATTTCCGCAGCGACGGCTACGGCAACAATGCGCTGCAGACGCCAAAACTGCCCGACTGGTCGGTCATCGACCTGCGCACCCCGCCCGGCCCCCGCTGGCCGGGGAAGGTGGTCGACGCCGGGTTCTTCGACGAGAATTGGAAATGATGCCAATGCCTGGCGCGGCAGGAGCGGCGGGCGCCACTCCACGCTTTACGACCGGGCCCGGCTTCTTCACATCACTGGGAGCCTGCCTTTCTTCTTCTTTCGTTCTTTCTGTCCATGCGCCCCGCCCCGTTGCGTGAAAAACTGCCGGAACACTCCCTCCCGGCCGGAGGCTCGTCCACCGGCTGGTGGCCGACGCTCCTCGTCGTGGATCAGGACCCCGAGATGCTGCGGACCTTGGTGTGCTATTTTGAGCAGCGCGGTTTTCACGTTGCCGCCGGCACGAGCATGGCCGAGGCGAAGGCGTTTTTCCACCGTCACAAGTCTTGGGCGCTGGTCATTTCCGACTACCACCTGCCCGACGGCACCGGCCTGGAGCTCTGCTGCTGGGTCCGCGATCAAACGCGCGCGACGCCGTTCCTCCTGATGTCGGGCAGCCCGCAATGCGCCGCGCTCTGCGCCGGCACGGAATATCTCGCGAAGCCGTTCGCGCTCGACGTGCTCGCGACGCGCGTGCGTTCGCTCGTCGGTCGGTGAAAGGCCGCGCCGGGGCCGGCACGGAGGATTGCGTTCGCGCCAGCGAGCGCGGAGTTTCCGCCCCACCCCGCCCCGTCATGAACACCCGCGCCGCCTTCCTCCGCCTCGCGTGCATCGCCGTCACCGCCCTTGTCGCGCTTGTCGCCGCGCTGCCCGCCCAGACCCCGCCACCGCCGGCCAAGCGCCTGCCGCCCGCCGGTATCGCGATCCCGGATGCGGCCCGCACCGAGCTCACCGCCGGCGCCGCGGCGCTGCGCACCGGGATCGACGCGCTCGCGCGCGATCCCGCCTTCACCCGGCAGGCGGCGCTCGCCGCCCTGCTGCCCGACGCCGAGGTTTTCCACAAGGCCGTCGACTGGGCACTGCGCTACGACGAGTTCTTCGACGTGAAGCAGGTCGCGACCGCGCGCCACCTGCTCGCCGTCGGCCGCGAACGCGCGGCGCAGCTCCGCGCCGGCCAGGCCCCCTGGCTCGACGCCACCGGCCTCGTGATCCGCGGCTACCGTTCCAAGCTCGACCAGTCGGTGCAGCCCTACGCGCTGGTAGTGCCGGCCGACTGGAAACGCCACTCCGGCCCTGCCCGCCGGCTCGACGTGGTGCTCGCCGGCCGCAACGAAAAGCGCACCGAGCTCGCGTTCATCGCCGAGCACGAGAAAGGCCCGGGCGAGATTGTCCCGCCCGGCGCCATCGTGCTCCACCCCTACGGCCGGTTCTGCAACGCCACGAAATTCGCCGGCGAGGTCGATGTGTTCGAGGCGATGGAAGCCGTGCGCCGTCACTTCGCGATCGATGCGAATCGAATGGTGGTTCGCGGTTTCTCCATGGGCGGCGCGAGCACCTGGCACCTGACGGCCCACTATCCCGGGTTGTGGGCCGCCTCGTCACCCGGCGCGGGCTTTGCGGAAACCGCCGCCTACAACAAGGCGCTCGCCCCGGGCAAACCCGCGCGCACCGCGTGGGAGCAAAAACTCTGGCGCTGGTATGACGCCACAGGATACGCCGCCAATTTCGGCGGCGTCCCCACCCTCGCCTACGCCGGGGAGCTGGATCCGCAGAAACAGGCCTCCGATATCATGGAGGAAGCCATGGCGAAGGAGGGGCTGAAGCTCGAACGGTTCATCGGCCCGCAGACCGCGCACAAGTATCATCCGGAAACGAGGGCCGCGCTGGCGGCCCGGCTCGACGGGTTGGTGGCGACCGGCCGCAAAGTCTGGCCAGACGAGGATCATCTCACGACTTACACGCTGCGCTACGCCAGCTCGAGCCGGATCAAGATCATGGAGCAGGAGCTACCGTGGGAACGTTCCGACGTCCATGCACGCTTCCCCACGCACGACGAGCTCGTGATCACCACGCGCAATGTCGCCGCGTTCACGGTGAAGCTCGACCACACCGAGCGCCGCGCCGTCAACATCGATGGACAGGCGGTGACCCTGGGTGAGGTGGAACCCTATTACTGGTTCGTGAAGGACAGCGGTCGCTGGACATTCAAGGATGCGGGCTTCACCGACGCCCGCTGGCGTAAGCAGACGCGCAAGCAGCCGGGACTCAGCGGCCCAATCGACGACGCGTTCATGGACGCTTTTCTCTTCGTGCGCCCGACCGGCAAACCGTTGAATGAAAAAATCGGCGCCTGGGCCGCCGCCGAGCTTGCCCACGCCACCAAGATGTGGCGCGACATCTTCCGCGCCGAGCTGCGCGTGAAGGACGACACCGCTGTCACCGACGACGATCTGGCGAATCACCATGTCGTGCTCTGGGGCGACGCGTCCTCCAACCGGCTCCTCGCCCGCATGCTCGCGACACAGAAACTCCCGCTGACGTGGGACGCGCAGAAACTCATCTTCCGCGGCAAATCCTACGATGCCGCGCACCACGCTCCGGTCCTGATCTTTCCGAGTCCGCTCGCGTCCCCCCAACGCTACGTCGTCCTGAACAGCGGCATCGATTTCCGCGACGAAGCTTACGGCACGAACTCGCTCCAGACCCCCAAGCTCCCCGACTACGCCATCGTCGATCTCCGCGAAGCGCCGGGCCCGCGCTGGCCGGGCAAAATCGTGGATGCGGGCTTCTTCGACGCGGCGTGGAGGACCGCGCCATGAGCCGCCTGCCACTCCGCGCCTGCCGGGCTGCCGCTGCCTTCCTCTTCGCCGCCGTCAGCATTTCCGCCCAGGCACCCGTATCGCTGCTCACGCCAGGATTCACCGTCCGCGAGCTACCGGTCCGGCTCACCAACCTCAATAATCTGCGGTTCACCCCTGAAGGAAAACTCAGCGCCCTCGGCTATGACGGCCGGGTGCACATCCTGACGGATACGGACGGCGACGGTCTCGAAGACACCGCCGCGTTTTTCTGGGACAAGACGACGCTCAGCGTGCCGGTCGGCATGGCATGGTCGAAAGACGGCCTCTACGTCTCATCCAAAGGCAAAGTCTCGCTGCTGCGGGACACCGACGGTGATGGCAAAGCCGATACCGAAACCATTGTCGCCAGCGGCTGGCCCGCCACGGATGTGGCCTCCGGCGGAGTCGACGCCACCGCGGTGACCCTCGATGACGCGGGGAATGTCTACTTCGGGCTGCTCACGGCCAACTACGCCAACCCGTATCGCGTGAAGGACGGGGTCTCGCGCTACGACCTCAACAGCCCGCGCGGCACGATTCAAAAATGGTCGCTCATCACCCGGCAGCTCACGACGGTCGCCACGGGTATCCGAGTTCCTTACACGCTCGCCTTCAACCGGCACGGCGACCTTTTCGTGACTGATCAGGAAGGGGAGACGTGGTGCCCCGAGGGCAATCCACTCGATGAGCTCAATCACATCGTGCTCGGTCGTAACTACGGTTTTCCGCCGCGCCACGAGAAATACCTCCCGGATTTGATCAGCGAACCGCCGGTCGTGGGGTTCGGGCCGCAGCATCAGTCCACCTGCGGCTTCGTCTTCAACGAGCCCCATGCGCAACGCCGGCGTTTCGGGCCGGCGGCGTGGGAGAATGATGCCTTCGTCGCGGGCGAATCCCGCGGCAAAATCTGGCGCACCCGTCTCGTGAAAACCGCGGCCGGCTACATCGGCAAAGAGACCACCATCGCGCGTCTGGGTTTTCTCACGATGGATGTCGCGATCTCGCCCGCTGGCGATCTCTACGTGGCGTGTCACACGGGCACACCCGATTGGGGCACAGGCCCGAAAGGCCAGGGAAAACTCTTCAAGATTTCCTACACCGACTCCGCCGCTCCCCAACCGGTCGCCATCTGGGCTTCGGCCCCCATGGAGCTAAATGTCGCCTTCGACCGGCCGATCGATCCGTCCGGCACGCAGCAACCCGAGGCGATGAAGATCGAATTCGGTGATCACGTTTCCGCCGCCGACCGTTTCGAGGTGCTGAAGCCGCCTTACAAGACCGTGAAAAGCCAGGAGGCCACGCCGCGCGGGAAACTGCGCGTCGCCGCCGCGCGCCTTTCCACCGATCGCCGCACCCTCACGCTCACCACGGATCCCCACCCGCAATCCGTTTCCTACGCGCTCACGCTGCCGGACATCAAAGCCGCAGCGTCGGCTGGCGCGCCCTACCCGGTCGATCTCGCCTACGACTTGAATGGCGTCGAGGCCACGTGGGCCGCGAGCGACAACGCCTCGCCTTCCCACTGGAAAGGCTGGTTGCCGCATCTCGACCGCCACATCAACGAGGCTTTCACCGCCAACTCCGCCGACCACGAACGCCTGCGCGAACTCGCTCGACGCCCCGGCCGTCTGCACTTCCGCACGCAGTTCTCCGCACCCGGTCCGAATGCCACGCTCCGGCTCAGCAGCAGTGCGCCTTTCTCCGCCCAGCTCGGGCAACAGCGGCGGGCGGAGGCAACGACGGGCGTATCGGGCAAGTTCGTAATCGAGCTTTCACTCGGGCCTTCCGGCCAGGCGGATTTGCTGGCCCTGGAATTCCAAACCGGGCCTGACGTCACCGCCCTCCTCACCGCCACGACTGCCTCGGCGACTGATCCCACCGTGCGGCCGATTCCCCTGGCGGCATGGCTGCTGCCGTGGGCCGTTTTGCATCAACGCCCGCCCCCGTTGGAAAACGAGAAGACCGAACTCGCCGGCGGCGACTACGAGCGCGGTCGCGCGTTGTTTTTCGGCAAGCAGCTCGTCTGCGCCACTTGCCACCGCATCGGCAGCGAGGGCGGAACGCTCGGGCCCGATCTCAGCAATCTCGCGCATCGCGATGCGGCGTCCGTGCTGCGCGACATCAAGGAGCCTAGCGCGATGATCAACCCGGACTACGTCGCCTCCATCGTGCGGCTGCACACCGGAGGCGAGATCATGGGCTACGTGCGCGCGCAGGAGACAGATGGGCTGCGCATCGTGGGTCTCGACGGAAAAGATCAGGTGATCCGCCGCGCCGATGTCGTCGACCTGCGCCCGAGTCCGCTGTCGTTGATGCCGCCGGGGTTGTTGGAGGGTCTCAAGGAAAGCCAGGTCCGCGACCTCCTCACCTATCTCGTCAGCGCGCCCGCCGTGCGTTCCGCGGCTGACATTGCGGCGGTGCTGCGCCCGGGCCCCACGCCCGAAACGCCTTCGGTCAAGCCGTTGAAGATCGTGCTCGTCGCCAGCAAACAAGACCACGGCGCGGGCCAACACGACTACCCGGCCTGGCAGAAAAAATGGGCGGCCCTCCTCGCGCCCGCCGCCGGCGTCACGGTCATGACCGCGTGGGAGTGGCCCACCGCGGAACAGTGGCGCACGGCCGACGCCGTCGTGCTGAACTTCCGCAACAAGCTCTGGAGCGCCGCGCATTACGCCGACGTTGACGCCTTCCAGCAGCGCGGCGGCGGGCTCGTGCTGTTTCACGCCGCCACGATCGTGGACAAGGCGCCCGAGGAGCTCGCGCGGCGCATCGGTTTATCCGCCCAGCCCGGGCCCACCAAATACCGGCACATGCCGGTGACGCTCAAGTTCGTCGCGCCCGCCGGGCAGGCGATCACCCGGGGCTTCAAGCCCCTCGCCCTGCTCGACGAACCGTATTGGCCGATGTTTGGCGACGTCTCGCGCATCCAGATTCTGGCTACGGCCGAGATCGATGGCGCCGCCCGGCCCCTCGTGTGGACGTTCCAAAATGGACCCGGCCGGGTGTTCGGCAGTATTCCCGGCCACTACACGTGGACGTTTGACGATCCGCTGTTCCGCATCCTCGTGCTGCGCGGTGTCGCGTGGGTCTGCGGCGAACCCGGCACGCGATTTGAGCTCCTGCAGTGACCGCGCCACGGAAGGTCGCTCAGGTGTGCCGCGGCCCCGTCCAGTCGAAGAAAAATTCCAACCGCGTGTAACGGGCGGGTCATTGACAGTTTTTTCTGCGGTTAGCAGCGTCCGCGAAGTCCTCTTCAATTGCCCCTATGAAAACCCGTCTCGTTTCTGCGGCGCTGCCGCTCCTGCTGCTCGCGCTGCCGTTCACCGCCCGCGCGGCCGACGCGGCTCCCTCCGGCTGGCACGCCCAGACCCTCGGCCAGGCCATCGGCTATATGATTCTGTTTTCGGCCGTCGGCATCGTCGCCGCCATCGCGGGCTACAAACTCTTCGACAAATGCACGCCCGGCGACCTGCACAACGAGATCGTGCAGCACAAGAACATCGCCGCCGCGATCGTCGCAGGTTCGGTGATCCTCGGCGTGTGCATCATCATCGCCGCGGCGATGCTGGGCTGACCGCCCGGCGCGTCCTTCCCCGGTGAAACGCAGTGCCTCGATCCGGCTCGGGCTGCTCGGTGGCCTTTCCAGCGGGGCCATCGTGACGGCCGCAGCCGCCGAAGGCCGCATCACGCCGCAGAGCTACTATACGAACGACTACTTCATCGGTGGCGCCGGTTACTATCACGCGCCCTACCACAGCTTCTTCGCGCGACCTTACAACGACTTCGACCCGGGCCGGAAAATGTATTTCCACGGCGGCCAGTGGGCCGCCGCGCCGCATCGCAGCATCATCAATATCTCCGCGCCGACGCCGGAAGCCGCCAGACTCGCCGAGGATCGCCGCACGGATCGCCGGAGCAATTCCGCCGTCTCGCGCGGCGGCTTCGGCGCTTTCGCGGGCTCGCATTACTCCGGCTCCTGATGCAACGCCACCGCTGCCCACCCCGGCCCGACTGGCGCGAAAAAGTCGAACGCGTCGGGCTCAGCTACCACTCGCACGCGCACGTGCCCTACTGGGACGAATCCGCCTGCTACGAACTCACCGCGGCGGAGGTGCAGGCACTCGAAACGGCGGCGCGCACCCTGCACCAACTCTGTATCGACGCGGCGGAGACGACAATTCAACGCGGCTGGTGGGATCGGCTCGGCATTCCACCCGCGGCGGTGCCCGCCATCCTGCGCTCCTGGGAACGCGACGATTTCAGCATCTACGGCCGCTTCGATCTCGCGTTCGACGGACGCGGCGCGCCCAAGCTGCTCGAATACAATGCCGACACTCCGACCGCGCTCGTCGAGGCGGCCGTGGCCCAGTGGTTCTGGCTGCAGGACACGCACCCGGAGGCAGACCAGTTCAACTCGATCCACGAACGCTTGATCGCCGCGTGGCGGCGCTGGGCCGGGACGCGGGGTAGCGCACGCGTCCCGCCCGCTTCCGGCCTGCATGCGGGCGGGGCCGCCGGCGCTCCTCCCTTGGTCCATTTCAGCAGCGTCAAAGACAACCCCGAGGATGAGCAGACCGTCCTCTACCTGCGCGACACCTGCGAACAAGCGGGCGTGCCGACGCGCGCGGTGCCCATCGAGGATCTGGGGTGGGACTCGGCGCAACGCGCCTTCGTCGACCTCGACTGCCAGCGGATCACCGATTGCTTCAAGCTGTATCCGTGGGAATGGCTCTGGCACGAGGAGTTCGCGCCGCACCTCTCGCACGACGCGGTGCGGTTCATCGAACCGACCTGGAAAATGCTGCTGAGCAACAAGGGCCTCCTGCCGATCCTGTGGGAACTGTTTCCCGGCCACCCCAATCTGCTGCCGGCCTACGAGTCCGCCGCGCCGCTGGGCACGAGCTACGTGCGCAAGCCGAAGCTCAGCCGCGAGGGCGCGAACGTCACGTGGTTCGAGCGCGGCGTCGCCATCGAGGAGACCGGCGGCGACTACGGCGCGGAGGGCCACGTCTACCAGGCCACGGCGGCGCTGCCGGACTTCGACGGCCACCGTGCCGTGTGCGGCGTCTGGATCGTCGATCACGAACCCGCGGGCCTCGGTCTCCGCGAGGACACCCGCCGCATCACCGGCAACCTGAGCCGGTTCGTGCCGCACTTCTTCCGATGAACGCATTTCTTTGTCCTGGGTGGAGCGGCTTGACCTCGAGCCATTTCCGGGCGCACGGCCTTGCGCGAGTTTCCCCTGCCCCCGATCCGGCGTCTTGGGGTCAAGCCGCTCCACCTCGGGTCATTCGATCATGAGCACGGAAAATCCCACCTCGCTGCGCGTCGGAGCGACCGGCGCCCTGAACGGCTGGCGCGTGCGCGTCGCCGGCCGCGTCGTCCTCGGCGTGGAAATCGACGGCGAGACGTATCACTGGAACGAATTCAACTTGCTCGATGGCTTCGGGCGCAGCGCCACCCTCGTCTTCGAGGAAGGCGAGCACGGCCCGGAGTGGAAACTCTTCCAGGATTTCGTGCCACTGCGCGCGGTGACGGCTGCGGAGGCGGCGACAAAGCGGGTCGGGGATCGCGTCAGCCTCGATGGCACGCCCCGCCCGATCACCCTGGCCGATCAATCGCGCGTCATCCACATCGAGGGCACGGCGCCCGAGGGCGTGGAGGTCGGGGATGTGGCGCACTACTTCAACGTCGACACCGGCGAGCGGATGCTGGTCGCGAGCTGGACCGGCGACGAGATCGAGTTCTACGAGGGACACGACGTGCCGGGGCGACAGATCGCCGACGCCTTCGGCCTGGAGGCCGGTGGACCGGCGTTCGCCGCACCGGAACGCTCGTCCGCCGCCAGAACCTCCGCCGGGTCAAAGGGGGTGTTCCGGATCGTGGGTGTCGTCCTCATGGGCGTGGTGCTTTTCGGCATCTATTCCTGCAACGGGAGCGGGAGAAGCTCCCGCGCCGTCAGCGCGGCGCCGCCGCCGAAAAAAGCGGCGCCGGCGTTCCGCCTCGCCAACGGCGCCACCGGCGCGCTCGCGCAGAAATCCTACACGGTCGCCGGCCACGCGACGGTCGAGATCGCGCGGGTGGGAGCGCGGCACGATCGGCATGAGTATTCACTCACCGGTGACACCGGCGGGAGCGCCCTGCTGATCAACGGTCTCACGGGCGGGCCGCAGGAGTGGCACCTGTTCGTGCCGGTGGCCGCCGCCGGCTCGCTGGCCGCGCTCACGCCCTACGGAGCGGCGCAACGGAGGAAAGGAGCGCCCGTGCCGCTGGCGGAGCGGACGTTCCGCATCACGGAGCTGTTTCAGGCGAGAACCCAGGCAGTCGACGGACCCGGCCTGGGCGAAACCTGGCTGCCGCTGCACTACGGCTTTGTCGCCCGGGAAGCCGAGGATTGGCTGATCGCGCGCTGGACCGAGGCCGGCATCCGGTTTCACCGCGGCCGGCCGCTGACCCAGAGTGCGGTCATGGCGGCCTTCAGTCCGGGACCCGAAAAAGCGCGCTGAGCCGCGCGGTGCCGCCCTTCACCGCAGCAGCGTCCGCTGCGTCTTGCGCACGAGATCGATGAACTCGCCCCGGTAGCCGCCGGGATCGCCCGCGGGACCGATCGCGGCGTTCGCCGCCCACGCCACGACGTCGCTGAGCGTGCCCGTGCCCTTGTGCGGGGACTGGCGCAAGATCATCCCGAACTGCGCCACCGCCGCGGCGAAGCGGAAATCCGCACTCGCCTGCGCGAAGGACCCGCCCGCGTCCACCAGCTCGAATTCATTGCTGCGCGGAACGAAGCCATCGGGCCGCTTGTAGCGCACCGTGACCTTCAGCAGATCGTTGCTCGGCGGTTCCGGCGGCCCGATCGGCATCTCCAGCCGCGAGCTCACCGCGCCCTTCGCCTGATACTTCGGATCGGCGAGCGCCAGCGGGGTCGTGACCTGATCGCCCACGCCGACCGGCACGACCTCGTAGAGTGCGGTCACCGTGTGCCCCGCGCCGATCTCGCCCGCATCCACCTTGTCGGAGTTGAAATCCTCCCGCCGCAACTGCCGGTTCTCGTAGCCGATCAGGCGGTAGCTGGACACCTTCGCCGGATTGAATTCCACCTGGATCTTCACGTCCTTCGCCACCGGCACGAGCGTGCCGCTCACCTGCTCCTCCAGGGTTTTCTCCGCCTCGCGGCGCGAATCGATGTAGCCGTAATGGCCGTTGCCCTGGTGCGCGAGGGATTCGAGCGTGGCGTCCTTCCGATTGCCCATGCCGAAGCCGAGCACGGTCAGGAAGACGCCCGAGCCGGCCTTCTCCTCGATCAACCGCGTCAGCTCGCCGCGGTGCGTCGTGCCGACGTTGAAATCGCCGTCGGTGCACAGGATGACGCGGTTGATGCCGTCGCGGATGAAGTGCGCCTTCGCGATATCGTAGGCGAGATGGATTCCCATCGCACCGTTGGTCGCGCCGCCGGGCTTCAGCGCCTCGAGCGCATCCAGAATCTCGCGACGCCTCGCCACCGGAGTCGACGGCAGCGCCAGGCCCGACTCGCCGGCATAGACGACGAGCGCCACGCGGTCATCGGCCCGCAGCTTGCCCACGAGGAGCCGCATCGACTCCTTGACCAGGGGCAGCTTGTTCGCGTCGGACATCGACGCCGACACGTCGATCAGGAAGACCAGATTCGCCGGCGGGCGCTCCGCCGTGCTCACCTCGCGGCTCTTCAGGCCGATGCGCACCAGCCGGTGGCCCGGCGTCCACGGCGACTCGGCCACCTCGAGCGCAGCGGCGAAGGGCGGGGTGTCGCCCCGTGCCGCGACCGGGGCCGGATAACGATACGGGAAATAGTTCAGCAGCTCCTCGATGCGCACCGCGTCGCGCGGCGGCGGCGTGTCCTGTTCGATCATCCGGCGGATGTTGGCGTAGCTGGCGGTGTCGACCTCGGCTGCCAAGGTCGAGGTCGGGTGCTCCGCCACGCGGAGAAATGCGTTGTCCAGCGATTGTGAATACGCCTCGGTGTCGCGCGCGAACTGCGCCGCGGTGGGCGCCCGCGGCAGAATCCGGCGCTCTTCGATCCCGCGGCTGGCCGTGGCCGCCCGGTTGATCTCCGAGAGCGTGGTAAACCCATGCAGAATGTCCGCGCGCACCGTGAAGGCATCGAGCAGCACGATCTCGTCCTCCGGATTGGGCGGGAACGCGGCCTTGGCCTTCGGGGGCGAGCCCGCCTGCGCCAGGGTTTCGAGCGTCACCGGCCCGACCGCCCCGGCCGGCAGCGCATCGGAGGTCGCCGGATTCAGCCGGAGCAGCGACGGCGTAGCGGTATTCCCGGATACGGCGCCCCCGCCCAGCGGCAGCAGCCGCGGGCCGGTGCGCGGCAGGAGCGTCTCCGGCTGGCCTTGCTCCGCCTGTGCCAGGCCAACGCCGCCGCCCGGTGGCCGGACTGCCGGCTCGAACGCATCCCCCGACCCCGGAGTCGGCGCGACGGGCGCCGCACTCACCGCGATGGACTCGGTCGCGGGAACGGCGAGCGGCGCCGCCGCCCCGAGCGGAATGGCCACGAGCGTCGTCGTCTGCTGGCGCACGCGGGCTTCCGCCGCGAGCCGCTGCTGTTGGCGCAGCGCATGCTCGTCTTGATTCAACACCACCATCGCCGCGAAGCACGCCGCCGCGAGCCCGCCGATCACGAAATAGAACTGGGGAAACCGCATGAGTTTCCCGCGCCGGCCTCGCCGCCGGTAGGCATCGCCGCCCACGGTCGCGGTGGCCGCCTCCTCCCCGCCCGCGCGGCGATTCGCCGGCATGGGCATGCGCGGCAGGCCGCGACTCTGACCGCGCGCCGGGGGCAGGGCCGTGACGGACCGATCCGTTCCGGCCACAATCGGCTCCTCTTCCAGCGCCGCGGCGAGCTGCTGCGCCGTCGCGCGGATCTCCTCCACGATCGACCGCAACTCCGGCTGCTCGCGCAACGCGGCCTCGACCGCGGCACGCTCGTCGCCGCTCAGCTCTCCCAGGGCATAGGCGGTGAGTTTCGGATCGTCGGGCTGTAGCGCTTGGCCATTCATCGATGCAGTCTCCTTACGGCCGCTGGGCGGCAAATTCCGCGCGCAGGCGCGCGACGGCAGTGTGAATCAAAAAGCCCACGTTGGTGACCGACAGCGTGGTGATGCGGGAAATTTCCTTGTAGCTGAATCCGTTCTGGAACTTCAGCCGCACGCACTCCTGCTGGTTGCGCGGCAGCCGATCGATCATCCGCAGGATGGCGGCCTGCGTCTCGGCGTGCTCGAGCTCGCGTCCCGGCCGCGGGTCCCCGGCCGTCACCCGCTCCACCTGGCCCTCGTCGAATCGTTTCATCCGGCTCTCTTTGCGCAGCACGTCGAGCGCCCGGTGCCGGCAAACCGTGAAAAGCCACTCCACCGCGTGCCCGTTGATCGCCTCGGGCGGCTGGGCCATGAGCTTGACGAACGTATCCTGCACCACGTCCCGCGCCCGCTCGGGATCGCCCAACAGCCGCGCCGCATAGCGCGTAAGCGGGCCTTGTTGTTCCGCAAAGGTGCGTTCCAGAAAACCGGAGTCTTCATGCGACGAAGCCCGAGAGTTCGGTTGCGAGGTGAACATGCGGGTTCGTTGGTTAGACGCGCGAAGGGGCCGGTTCTTAGAAACTTTCGGAGAATACGAAACCGCTAATCCACGCTGAAGGACGCTAATCCAAATCCCATTTTCTCCCCATTGGCGACCCTCAGCGTCAATCAGCGGTTTCCCCACTGCTGCGAACCCCCAAAACTATTTTGCATCGCGCGAGCTCCGGCGTTCCCCTGTCGGTGCATGCGCGCGTCGCCGTTTCCCCGTCTCCTGTCTCCCGTCCCCTGGCTCCTGGTCACCCTCCTCACCCTCACTGGCTGCGCGAAACGCGAGACTCCCGCCGCCGCCGGCCTTCGGACGCATACGCTGCTCGTCGGCAACGCCGCCGAGCCCGCCGACCTCGACCCGCACCTCGCCTCGATTCTCAGCGACCAGATCGTCGTCAACACGCTCTTCGAAGGCCTCACCCTCCTCGACGAGCGCACCACTCAGCCGCTGCCCGCCGTCGCCGAGTCGTGGACCACCTCGGCCGACGGCCTCACCTGGACGTTCAAGCTCCGCGCCGGCTTGAAATGGTCGAACGGCGATGCCCTCACCGCCGGCGATTTCGTGGCCACCTGGCGCCGCGTGCTGAACCCCGCCTTCGCCGCCGACAACGCCTGGTATCTCTTCGCGCTGAAAAACGCCGAAGCCTACAACGCGAAGAAACTCGCCGACCCCGCCGCCGTGGGCTTCGCAGCTCCAGCCCCGCACACGATCGTGCTCACGCTCGAGCGCCCCACGCCCTACCTCGCGGCGCTCGTCTCCCTGCCCGCCTGGTTTCCGCTCAATCCGCGCGCGTTGGAGAAATTCGGCGCGCTGGAAAAACGCGGCACCGCCTGGACGCGCCCCGGCAATCTCGTGAGCAACGGCGCCTTCCAGCTCGCCGAGTGGCAGCCCAACGCCCGCATCGCCCTTGCGAAGAACCCGCACCATCGCGAAGCCGCGCAAAACCAGCTCCAGCGCGTCATCTTCTTCCCGATTGAAAACCCTGACGTCGAGGAGCGCGACTTCCGCGCCGGCCAGCTCCACGTCACGTTCAACCTGCCCGTCACCAAGGTCGCCGCCTGGCGCAAACAGGATGCCGCGCGGCTCCGGATCGATCCGACGCTCCAGATCAATTTTCTCCGTTTCAACACCGCCCGCCCGCCGCTCAACGACCCGCGCGTGCGTCGCGCGCTCTCGCTGGCGATCGATCGCGCCGCCATCGCCGCAAGCGTCCTGCAGGGCAGCCGCGCGCCCGCGCCCTCGATCACGCCGCCCGGCACCGGCGGCTACACCGCGCGCGCCCAGGTCACGACGAACGTCGCCGAGGCCCGCGCGCTGCTCGTCGCTTCGGGTTTCGCCGGGGGCCAGGGATTGCCGGTGATCGACATCCAGTGCCGCAACGACGAAATCATGCCCCGGCTGGCCGAAGCCTTGCAGGCGATGTGGCGGCGCGATCTCGGGCTGCGCACGACGATTTCGCCGGTCGAACAGAAAACCTGGATACAGAACCAGCAGACCCAGAACTACGGCATCTCCACCGCCGCATGGACGGCGGATTTTCCGGACCCGGTGACTTTCCTCGGCATGTTCACGGCGAACAGCGCCTACAACTGGACGGGCTGGAATCATCCCGGCTATGAGAAACTCATGAACGCCGCCGCCGAAATAGCCGACGCGCAGCAGCGCTACGAACTCTTCCAGCAGGCCGAAACGCTCTTGTTGCAGGAGTCACCTGTCGCGCCGATTTTCTACGGCGCGCAAACCTATCTCCTCCACGCCGCGGTGAAAGGCTGGGAACCCGCGCCGTTGATCTTCCGCCGCTTCCAGATCGTGCGACTGGAGTAAAAAACCGGAGCAAGCTCCGGGGCATTTGACCAAACCCACCTTGCGCCATTCGCCAATTCTTCGTAGCTGCGAGCGTGAGCGAGCGGACGGACCACCACTCGCTCACGCTCGCGGCCACACTCCAACCAAGCCGAAGCAAGCCCTGGTCGCCTCCGGCGCCGCCAAAGGCGGGTAAACT
>Ga0163144_10016659_pt1 | contig 15045 bp, 9 predicted proteins | sample OliLak19BULKMAT1_FD_123175 | JGI IMG/M metagenome (GOLD analysis project Ga0163144, IMG submission 123175) | Freshwater microbial mat bacterial communities from Lake Vanda, McMurdo Dry Valleys, Antarctica - Oligotrophic Lake LV.19.BULKMAT1 | ecosystem: Environmental > Aquatic > Freshwater > Lake... | reverse complement strand
GCATTATAGCTGGCTTCTTTTCGCCTCTGCAAGATCAGTGCGGCAGGCCATCCGCAGACAGCGCCGGTGCCGCGTCTGCCTTGGGCGCCGTGGCCGGGACGGTCACCGGTTCGTCTTCGGGCAGGGCCTGGGGCATACGCTCCAGCGCCAGTTCCAACACCTGGTCGATCCACTTGACCGGCACGATCTCGAGGTGGTTCTTGGCGTTTTCTGGAATGTCCTGCAGGTCCTTGACGTTCTCTTCCGGAATCAGCACCGTCTTCACACCGCCGCGGTGTGCCGCCAGCAACTTTTCCTTCAAGCCGCCAATGGCCGTGACTTGGCCGCGCAAGGTGATCTCACCCGTCATCGCCACGTCAGCACGCACCGGGATGCCGGTCAGCGCCGATACCAGCGCCGTGGTCATGGCCGCACCCGCGCTGGGGCCGTCCTTGGGCGTGGCGCCATCGGGCACGTGGATGTGGATGTCGCGCTTTTCAAACATCTCGTCCTTGATGCCCAGCCGGCGTGAACGCGAGCGCACGACCGTGCGCGCGGCCTCCACGGATTCCTTCATCACGTCACCCAGCGAACCGGTGCGCGTGATGGCACCCTTGCCAGGCATCACCGCCGCTTCGATGGTCAGCAGGTCGCCGCCGACTTCGGTCCACGCCAGACCGACCACCTGGCCCACCTGGTTTTTCATCTCGGCACGGCCAAAGTCGAACTTGCGCACACCCAGGAAGTCGTTCAGGTTTTCGTCGGTGACGACCACCTTGCCTTCGTACTTCTTCAGCGCAATGCCCTTGATCACCTTGCGGCAGATCTTGCCCACTTCGCGTTCGAGCGATCGCACGCCGGCTTCACGTGTGTAGTAGCGCAGGATGGCGCGCAGGGCGGACTCGGTGATCTCCATCTCACCGTCCTTCACGCCATTGTTCTTCTGCTGCTTGGGCAGCAGGTAGCGCTGGGCGATGTTGAGCTTTTCGTCCTCGGTGTAGCCGGCCAGGCGGATCACTTCCATCCGGTCCAGCAAGGCCGGGGGGATGTTCATGCTGTTGCTGGTGGCCACGAACATCACATCGCTGAGGTCGAAGTCGACCTCGACGTAGTGGTCGCTGAAGGTGTGGTTCTGCTCGGGGTCCAGCACTTCCAGCAGCGCCGACGACGGGTCACCACGAAAGTCCATGCCCAGCTTGTCGATCTCGTCCAGCAGGAACAGCGGGTTGCGAACGCCCACCTTGGACAGGCTCTGCAGCACCTTGCCCGGCATGCTGCCGATGTAAGTGCGGCGATGGCCGCGGATCTCGGCCTCGTCGCGCATGCCGCCCAGCGCCATGCGCACGAATTTGCGTCCGGTGGCACGGGCCACGCTCTGGCCTAGCGAGGTCTTGCCCACGCCCGGGGGGCCCACCAGGCACAGGATGGGCGCCTTGACCTTGTCCACGCGCTGCTGCACCGCAAGGTATTCAAGGATGCGGTCCTTGACCTTCTCCAGGCCGAAGTGGTCTTCGTTCAGCACGTTCTCTGCATTGCCCAGGTCGTGCTTGATCTTCGTCTTCTTGGCCCAGGGCAGGTTGACAAGGGTGTCGATGAAGTTGCGCACCACGGTGGCTTCGGCCGACATCGGCGACATGAGCTTGAGCTTCTTCAGTTCGCTCTCGGCCTTCTTGCGCGCTTCCTTGCTCATGCGCGCGGCCTTGATCTTCTTTTCCAGCTCTTCCAGGTCGGCGCCTTCTTCGCCGTCGCCCAGCTCCTTCTGAATGGCCTTGACCTGCTCGTTCAGGTAGTACTCGCGCTGGCTCTTTTCCATCTGGCGCTTGACGCGGCCGCGGATGCGCTTTTCGACCTGCAGGATGTCGACTTCGTGCTCCAGCAGCTCGAGCAGCTTTTCCAGCCGCTTGGGCACGCTGAACAGGTCCAGCACCGCCTGCTTGGCTTCCAGCTTCAGCGGCAGGTGCGCGGCAATGGTGTCGGCCAGACGGCCCGGGTCGTCGATGCCGGCGATGCTGGTCAGGATCTCGGGCGGGATCTTCTTGTTGAGCTTGACGTACTGGTCGAACTGTTGCGTCACTGCGCGGCGCAGGGCCTCGATTTCCGGCGTGGCTTCGCCTTCGGCCTGCACGGGCACGACTTCACCGACGAAAAAGTCGTTGGTTTCGGTGATGCTGGTGGTGTTGGCACGCTGCACACCTTCAACCAGCACTTTCACGGTGCCGTCGGGCAGCTTCAGCATCTGCAGGATGCTGCTGACACAACCCACGTCGAACATGTCGTCGGCCTTGGGCTCGTCCTTGCCAGCGGCCTTCTGCGCCACCAGCATGATCTGGCGGCCCTGCTCCATGGCGGCTTCAAGGGCCTTGATGGACTTCGGCCGACCCACGAACAGCGGAATGACCATGTGCGGGAACACCACCACATCGCGCAGCGGCAACAGCGGCAGCGTGATGGGGTCGGAAGGAAGAATGGGATGTCCGGACATTGAAACCTCTCTTTCTCAGAGCCACGTGGGGCCCGAGAACTGGAATGCAAGATGGGTGTGTCGACCACGGGCCGGCCGGGCCCTCTGGGCGCGCTCGCTCAGGCGCTTGCCTTCTTCTCGCGGTAGACGAGCAACGGCTTGGCGCCTTCTTCGACGATGTGCTCGTCGATCACGACCTTGGCCACGCCGTCCATCGTGGGCAGGTCGAACATCGTGTCGATGAGCGACTGCTCCAGGATGGAGCGCAAACCGCGTGCCCCGGTCTTGCGCGCCAAGGCCTTCCTGGCGATGGCGGTCAGGGCCGAGGGGCGGACCTCCAACTCGACGCCGTCCATGGCAAACAGCTTTTGGTACTGCTTGACAAAGGCGTTCTTGGGCTCGGTGAGGATCTGCACCATGGCGTCGATGGTGAGCTCACCCAGCGTGGCCACCACCGGCAAGCGGCCCACCAATTCGGGAATGAGGCCGAACTTGATCAGGTCTTCGGGTTCGACTTCGCGGAACAGGTCCGCAGCCCGCTTCTCGGTCTTGCTGTGCACGCTGGCGCCGAAGCCGATGCCGGACTTCTCGGTGCGGTTCTGGATGACCTTCTCCAGGCCGTCGAATGCGCCGCCGCAGATGAACAGGATGTTGGTCGTGTCGATCTGCAAAAAATCCTGATTCGGGTGCTTGCGCCCGCCCTGCGGCGGCACGCTGGCCATCGTGCCTTCCACCAGCTTCAGCAGCGCTTGCTGCACACCTTCGCCTGACACATCGCGCGTGATGCTGGGGTTGTCAGCCTTGCGGCTGATCTTGTCGATTTCGTCGATGTAGACGATGCCGCGCTGTGCACGTTCAACCTCGTAGTTGCAGTTCTGCAGCAGCTTCTGGATGATGTTTTCGACGTCTTCACCCACGTAGCCGGCTTCCGTGAGCGTGGTGGCGTCGGCAATGACAAACGGCACGTTCAGCAGGCGGGCCAGGGTCTGCGCCAACAGCGTCTTGCCGCTGCCCGTGGGGCCGATGAGCAAGATGTTGCTCTTGGTCAGTTCGACCTCGTCTTTCGAGGTCACCGCCGACATGTGCTTCAGGCGTTTGTAGTGGTTGTAGACCGCCACTGCCAGCGTGCGCTTGGCCACCTCCTGGCCGATCACGTACTGGTCCAGACTGGACTTGATCTCGGCAGGCACCGGCAGGTCGCTCTTGCTGGCCTTGGCGGTGGCACCTTCGGCTGGCACTTCATCGCGGATGATGTCGTTGCACAGCTCGATGCACTCGTCGCAGATGAACACCGACGGACCCGCGATGAGCTTCTTCACCTCGTGCTGGCTTTTGCCGCAGAAGGAGCAGTAAAGAACCTTTTCGCCAGAGGCGCCCTTCTTGTCGGCCATGGATGCTTTTTTGCAGGGGTGGTTGCGCGCGGAATGCGCCGCCATGATAGACCAAAGCCCTCCCGGGGCGCCGAAGCGAAAAGAGCCCCGATTGGGGCTCTTGACCGGGCTTGGCGGCGCGCCCGCTGCGGGGTCAACCGCGCTTGTCGAGCACCTGGTCGATGAGGCCGTAGTCCTTGGCCTCGGTCGGGCTCATCCACATGTCGCGTTCCATGTCGGCCACGATGCGTTCGTAGCTCTGGCCGGTGCGGTCGGCATAGATGCGGTTGAGCTGCTCGCGGGTCTTGATGATCTCGCGCGCCTGAATTTCGATGTCGGTGGCCTGGCCCTGCGCGCCGCCACTGGGCTGGTGGATCATGACGCGCGCATTGGGCAGCGCAGAACGTTTGCCCTTGGCACCAGCCATCAGCAGGAAGCTGCCCATGCTGGCGGCCATGCCCATGCACAAGGTGGACACGTCGGGCTTGACGAACTGCATGGTGTCGTAGATCGACAAGCCTGCGCTCACGCTGCCGCCCGGCGAGTTGATGTACAGGAAGATGTCCTTGTCCGGGTTTTCGCTTTCCAGGAACAGCATCTGCGCCACCACCAGGTTGGCGGTGCCGTCATTCACGGGCCCGACCAAAAAGATGATGCGTTCGCGAAGCAGACGGCTGTAGATGTCGTAGGCGCGTTCGCCCCGACCCGACTGTTCAATCACGATGGGCACCATGCCCAGGCCTGTCGTCTCGGTATAGCTCATGCGGTTCCTTCCAAGGTCATCTGCGGGTCCGGCTCCGCCAGCCTGCTGCATGCGCCCCCTGGTGGGGCAGCGACCGCAGGGCGCGTGGGGGCTGTGTTCAGGCTGCGGTCATCAAATCATCGAACGGTAGCACCTTGTCCACCACCTTGGCCGTGGCCAGGACGTACTCGGTCACGTTGTTCTCGATGACGACGGCTTCCACTTCGGACATGCGTTGGCGGTCGCCCAGATACCAGCGCATCACCTCGGCCGGCTTTTCGTAGCTCTGGCTCATCTCTTCGATATGCTTCTGCAGTTGCTCGGGCTTGGCTTGCAGCTTGTGCGTGCGCACCAGTTCAGCCACCACCAGGCCCAGACGCACACGGCGCTCGGCTTGCGGCTTGAAGATATCGGCCGGAATCGGCGCGGTGTCCGCGTCCTTCACGCCGCGCTGCTTGAGGTCGGCACGTGCACCTTCGATCAAGCGGTCGGTTTCTGACGCCACCAGCGCGTTCGGAATCTCCAGCTCGGCTACTTTGGAGAGCGCCTCCATGACGGCGCCCTTGTTGCGCGCCAGGACGCGGAACTTGACCTCGCGCTCCAGGTTTTTCTTCACGTCGGCGCGCAAGCCCTCGACCGTGCCTTCCTTGATGCCCAGGGCCTTGGCAAACCCTTCGTCCACGCTGGGCAGGTTCTGGGCTTCGATCTTCTTCACCGTGACCATGAAGTCGGCTTCCTTGCCGGCCACGTCCTTGCCCTGGTATTCGGCCGGAAACTGCAGGGGGAAGGTCTTGCTTTCGCCCACCTTCATGCCCCGCACGGCCTGGTCGAACTGCTCCAGCATCTGGCCTTCGCCAATGATGAACTGGGAGGCCTCGGCCTTGCCGCCGTCGAAGGGTTCGCCGTCGATCTTGCCTTCGAAGTCGATGGTCACACGGTCGGTTTCGACCGCGCCTTCTGCGGCCGGGCGCAGGCCGAAGGTGCGACGCTGCTTGCGCAGGATCTCGACCGTGCGGTCGATGGCTTCTTCGGTGACTTCAGTCGTGACGCGCGCGACCTCGGCGGTGCTCAAGTCGCCCAGCTTCACCTCGGGATAGACCTCGAAGGTGGCGTCAAAGGCCAGTTGGCCTTCGGGCGAGTCGTCCTTCTGCGAGATGCGCGGCTGGCCGGCCACGCGCAACTGGGCTTCGATGGCGGCGTCGTTGAAGGCCTGCCCGACGCGGTCATTGACCACCTCGTACTGCACCGAGTAGCCGTAGCGCTGGGTCACCACCGACATCGGCACCTTGCCCGGGCGAAAGCCGTCGGCCTTGACGGTGCGCGACAGGCGCTTCAAACGCGTCTGGACCTCGCCGTTGATGGTTTCGGCGGCCAGCGTCAGGGTGATGCGGCGCTCGAGCTTCTCTAGGGTTTCAACTTGGACGGCCATGGTGTCTCTTTGGGGCAGTGGAGTCTGTGGGATCGGGTCTGAGGGACTGTTCTGAGGGACTTAAGCTGCTGGTGCGCGGGGCCGGACTCGAACCGGCACGCCCGTGAAGGCGTCAGGACCTAAACCTGGTGCGTCTACCAATTTCGCCACCCGCGCGGGTGGTGCGCCGCCGAAGCAGCAAGCCCGACATTTTAGCGTCAGCCCGTCAGCCCGCGGCTGGCACCCCCTCACGCTTGACCCTGAACCTCGCCGCGAGCATCAGGCGGGCAGCCCGTTTTCGCGCGTCACGCGAAACCAGGCTGCGTACATCGCAGGCAGCGCCAGCAAGGTCAGCGCCGTGGCCACGATGAGCCCGCCCATGATCGCCACCGCCATCGGCCCCCAGAACACACTCCGGCTGAGCGGGATCATCGCCAGCACCGCCGCCGCTGCCGTCAGCACGATGGGCCGGAAACGCCGCACAGCCGATTCGACGATGGCGTCCCAGGTCGGCACACCCCGGGCGCGGTCCTGCTCGATCTGGTCGATCAGAATCACCGAGTTGCGCATGATCATGCCCATCAGCGCGATCACCCCCAGCAGTGCGACAAAGCCGAAGGGCCGGTTCAGGATCAGCAAGGCAGCGGCCACGCCGGCAATGCCCAGAGGCCCGGTCAGGAAGACCAGCATCGCGCGGCTGAAGCTCTGCAACTGCAGCATCAGCAACGTGAACATGATGAACAGTGCCAGCGGCAGGCCAGCCGCGATGCTGCCCTGCCCCTTGCTGCTTTCTTCCACCGCGCCGGCAATCTCGATGCGGTAGCCCGGCGGCATCTTCGCGGCCAGTGCCTGCAGTTGCGGCCACACCTGCGCCGTGACCGTGGGGCCTTGCAGCCCTTCGGCAACGTCGCCCTGGATCGTGATGGCGTAGTTGCGGCCTTCGCGCCACATCACGCCGGGCTCGAAAGCAAAGCTGACCTTGGCAATCTGGGTCAAGGGCACGCTACGGCCGCTGGCCGTGGGCATGTAGGCGTTGCCCAGGTCGGTGATGGCCTGACGCTCGGCAAGCGGCTGGCGCAGCACGATGTCGATGAGCTTGTCGCCTTCGCGGTACTGACCGATGTTGCTGCCCGACAAGATGGTGCGCGAGGCCTGCGCGATCATCTGGCTGGTCACGCCCAGGGCGCGTGCCTTGTCCTGGTCGATATCCAGGCGCAGCACCTTGATCTGTTCATTCCAGTTGTCGTTGACACCGCGCATGCTGGGGTTGGCACGCAGCAGTTCCTTGCCCTGATCGGCCCACTGGCGCAATTGCAGCGCATCGACCCCCACGACACGAAACTGCACCGGGTACGGCACGGGCGGCCCGTTGGGCAGCAGCTTGACGCGTCCGCGCACCTCGGGGAATTCGGTGGCCAGCAGTGCCGGCAGGCGCACACGCAATTCTTCGCGTTGTTTCAGGTCCTTGGGCAGCACGATGGCCTGGCTGACGTTGCTTTGCGCAAACACCTGGTCCAGTGGCAGATAAAAACGTGGCACGCCACTGCCCACCCACGTGGTGACGCTCTGCACGCCCTTTTCCTGCATCAGCCGCGCTTCGAAGCGGCGCGCGATGGCGTCACTTTGTTGCACGGTGGACCCTTCGGGCAACCACAGGTCGACCAGGATCTCGGGGCGGCTGCTGTCAGGAAAGAACTGTTGCTGCACGGCGCCCATGCCCACGATGCCGAGCGCAAAGCTGGCCACTGTCAGGCCAATGGTGATCCAGCGGTGCTGCACACACCAGTTCACGGCAGAACGGAAGCGGCTATAAAAGGGCGTGTCGAAGAGCTCGTGCGGGCCTTCTGCCCCCGCATCGCCCGCATGGCTTGCCTCACCCGCCTCTCCCGCCTTACCCGCAACGGCCGCCTTGCTGCGGGTGTGCAGCAAGCGAACGCCAAGATACGGCACGAAGTAGACCGACACCAGCCAGCTGATGACCAATGCTGCCGAGGTGACGGCAAAGATGGCAAAGGTGTACTCACCCGTCACCGACTGCGCCAGGCCGATGGGCAGGAAGCCCGCCGCGGTGATCAGCGTGCCGGTGAGCATGGGCATGGCCGTGACGTCGTAGGCGAAGGTGGCGGCGCGCATCTTGTCGTAGCCCTCTTCGAGCTTGCGCACCATCATCTCGACCGCAATGATGGCGTCGTCCACCAACAGGCCCAGTGCAATGATCAAGCTGCCCAGGCTGATCTTGTGCAGCCCCACGCCCCAATAGAACATGGTCACGAAAGTGATGGCCAGCACCAGCGGAATGGTGATGCCCACCACCAGGCCGGGCCAGATGTCGATACTGAACTTCATGAACCCGGGCTTCGTGTGCAGGCCCAGGCTGATGAAGCTGACCGCCAGCACGATGAGCACGGCCTCGATCAACACCTTCACGAACTCGCCGACCGACCGGCTCACGGCCGCCGGCTGGTCCTGCACGCGGCTGACCTCGATGCCCACCGGCAGGTCCAGCTGCACCTGCTTCATCGTCGCATCGAGCGCCTTGCCCAGGGCGATGATGTCGCCGCCCTTGGCCATCGAGACGCCCAGCGCGATGACCTCCTGCCCCTGGTGGCGCACCCGCACGGCGGGCGGGTCGACATAGTCGCGCCGGATGTCGGCAATGTCACCCAGCTGGATGCTGCTGGCCACGCCGGTGCTGGTGTTCACCGCGCGGATCGGGAAGCGTCTGAGTTCGTCCACTGAATTGAACTGACCCGCCACCCGCACCTGCAGGTTTTCTGCGCCGGCGTTCAGCACACCGGCGCCCTCCACGGCGTTCTGCGCGCCGATCTGGGCGATGACCTGGTTCATGTCCAGGCCCATCTGCGCCAGGCGCTTTTGCGAGATCTCGACAAACACCTTCTCGGCCTGCGCGCCGAAGACCTCGACCTTGGCCACGTCGGGCACCTGCAGCAGCCGCTGGCGCACGCGGTCGACCTGCACCCGCAACTCTTCGCGGCTGAAGCCGTCGGCGCTGAGCGCAAAGATGGAACCGTAGACGTCGCCGAAGTCGTCGTTGAACACCGGCCCGATGACACCCGCCGGCAAGGTGCTGCGCATGTCGCCCACACGTTTGCGCGCCTGGTACCAGCTGCCGGCCACTTCCTTGGGCGGTGACGAGTCCTTCAGCTGCAGGATCGTGAGCGACTCACCAGGCTTGGTGAACGAGCGAATCTTGTCGGCGTACGGCACCTCCTGCAGCGTCTTTTCGATCTTGTCCGTCACCTGCTCGGCCATCTGCTGCGCGCTGGCTCCAGGCCAGAAGGCCTGCACGATCATGGCGCGGAAGGTAAACGGCGGGTCCTCGTCCTGCCCCAGCTGGAAGTAGGCGGCAAAGCCCAACACCAGCATCACCACCATGAGGTAGCGCGTGAGCGCGGGATGCTCCAGCGCCCAGCGACTGATGTTGAAGCGTGAAGTGGGCACGCCGTCGTCGGCGTGAAGCGGGTTCGCCTTGTGATCGGTGTTCATGCGCCCGTCCGTTCAGCGGCTGACGCCTGATGCGGGGGCCGCAGCTGTCGCGGCCTCAGGCGGTGATTCGAACAACTTCACCTTCTGGCCCGGCGTCAGGGTGTGGACCCCGGCCGTGACCACGGTCTGGCCTGCGCTCAGGCCACTGGCCACCACCACGGCGTTGCCGTCGGCACCAGCCACCACCACGGGCTGCACCTTCACGGTCATCGTTGCGCGGTCCAGCAACCACACGACCGTCTGGCCCTGCTGCTGCAAAACGGCACTCAAGGGCAGGCGCGCGGCGGCGACACGGGGCGGCAGGTCGATGACCGCCGTCGCGGTCTGGCCCAGTTGCAGCGGCGCCGCGCCGATGTCGGCCTTGACCAGGAAGGTTCGTGTGGCGGGGTCCGCGGCGGCGGCCACTTCGCGCACCGTGGCCGGCAGCGGTGTGGCGGCACCCCAGGGCCGCACGCGGATGGCGCCGGTCTTGCCCAGCAGGGCACGCATGCCAGCCGCGCCGTCTTCGGGTACGGCAAACACGGCGTCGCGTGGTCCGTCGTGGGCCAATCTCACGACCGGAGAACCTGAAGTCACCACGGCACCAACTTCCACCTCGGCCGCCGTCACCACGCCAGCTGCCGTGGCCGTGAGTGCGGCATAGCTGGCCATGTTGCCCTGCATGCTGGCCTGCGACCGCGCCTGCTCCAGTTGCGCACGCTGCGCCTTCAGCGTCGTTTCACGGCGTTCGAGTTCCAGCGAGCTGATGAACCCTTGGTCGCGCAGTTCCTGGTAGCGCCTGAACTCGGCTCGCGCCAGCTCGTGGCTGGACTGCACCGACTGCAGGCCGGCATTGGCCGCGTCTTGCTGCAGGCGCAGATCGGCCGGGTCCAGCTGCGCCAGCAACTGCCCGGCGCGCACCCGCTGGCCCACCTCGGCCGGCCGCGCGGTGATCTTTCCTCCAACGCGGAAAGACAGACGGGACTCGGTTCGGGCGCGGATCTCGGCCGCGTACTCGTGGGCGCCGCCCACAGCTTCTGCGCTGACGGTCATGGTTCGAACGGCGCGCACGGGCTCGGGCGGGGACTCGGTTCTCGTGCAGGCCGCCAGCGTCACGGCGGCGCCCACGGCAAAGACTCTGAAAGCGCGGATATTCATGGGTGACAACCTGCTGTGGGGCGACTGCACCGCGCGATTGCACGGCGCACGATCGAGTTAATGACTGACTGGTCAGTAATGTATTTCCACGCCTGGCGACTGTCAATTTCTTGATTCCAGCCGGGGCCAGACCGGCCAGCGTCGGGTTCGCCAACGGCGTGCTGCCAGAAACCACCGCACAACTGGCCACCGCACAACTGGCGAGAATGTGACGGTGAGCGTTGACCACTACGAAAACTTCCCCGTCGCTTCGCTGCTGTGCCCGGCGCATCTGCGGCCTGCGGTGGCGGCGATCTACCACTTCGCTCGCACGGCTGACGACCTGGCCGATGAAGGTGAAGCCTCAGCGGCTCAGCGCCTGGCCGATCTGGCCCTCTTCCGCAGCGACTTGCAGGCCGTGCTGGCCGGCCAGGCGCCCGGCCCGCGTTGGTCCGGGGTGTTTGCCGCCCTGTCGCGCCAGCTGCACGCCTTTGCGATGCCGCCGCAGCTGCTGCACGACCTGCTGGACGCCTTCGAGCAGGATGTGCACAACCCGCCTTACGCCAACCGCCGGTCGCTTTTGGATTACTGCCGCCTGTCGGCCAATCCCGTGGGCCGCTTGCTGCTGCACCTGTACGACATCCACGACGAACGGTCGCTGCAGCAGTCCGACAACATCTGCAGCGCGCTGCAGCTCATCAACTTCTGGCAGGACCTGAGCGTGGACGGCCCGCGCGGCCGCTGCTACGTGCCGCAGCAGGACCGCGACACATTCGCTGTATCAGGGGCCGACCTGGCGCAGTGCCGCGACAGCCCGCAGGCGCGCCAACTCGTTCGCGTTTTGGTGGACTGGTCACACGGCTTGATGCAGCAAGGCGCGCCGCTGGCGCTGCGAGTGCCCGGGCGTGCGGGATGGGAGTTGCGGCTGGTGGTTCAAGGCGGCCTGCGCATTCTTGAGAAAATCCGCCAGATGGATCACGCCGCACTGACCGAACGCCCCCGCATTGGCCGCGGGGACGCCGCCGTGCTGCTGTGGCGCGCCGCCAACATGCGCCGAGGTGCGGCTTGACGCCCCAGCAGTACGTGCAGGACAAGGCCGCCGGCAGCGGCTCTTCCTTCTACTACGCCTTCCTCTTTCTGCCGCCCCCGCGACGGGCAGCGATCACCGCCTTCTACGCCTTCTGCCGCGAGGTGGACGATGTGGTGGACGAGACCACGGACAGCAGCGTGGCAGCCAACAAGCTGCAGTGGTGGCGCAAGGAAGTGGCGCAGGCCTACGGCGGCCAGGCCAGCCACCCGGTGATGCTGGCGCTGATGCCGCTGGCGCCCAGCTTCGGCATCGAGCAACAGCACCTGCAGGCGGTGATCGAAGGCTGCCAGACCGACCTGGAACAGACCCGTTTCCTGGACTACCCGGCCCTGCAGCGCTACTGCCATCTGGTGGCCGGCATCGTGGGCGAGGTGGCGGCCAATATCTTCGGCCGCACGCACGAAGCCACGGTGCGCTACGCGCACCAGCTGGGCCTGGCCATGCAGCTGACCAACATCATCCGCGACGTGGGTGACGACGCACGCCGGGGCCGCATCTACCTGCCGGTGGCCGAGCTGCAGCGCTTCGACGTCAAGGCGCATGAACTGTTGCAACGTACGGCGCCCTGGGGCTACAGCGACCGCTTCCAGGCGCTGATGCGCTTCCAGGCCGAACGGGCCCACGCCACCTTCGACAGCGCCATGCGGCTGCTGCCCGAGGCCGACCGCGCCGCGCAGAAGCCCGGGCTGATGATGGCCAACATCTACCGCACGCTGCTGCGCGAGATCGAAGCCCAGCAGTTCCAGGTGCTGCACCAGCGCACCTCGCTGACCCCGCTGCGCAAGCTGTGGATCGCCACCCGCACGCACGTGCGGGGGCGCTGAGCACGCAGTGCAACTGGCCGTCGTGGGCGGTGGCTGGGCCGGGCTGGCCGCCGCGGTGCGTGCCAGCGAAGCCGGGCATCAGGTCACCCTGTTCGAGATGGCCGCGCACTGGGGTGGCCGGGCGCGCGGTGTGGACGTCGATGGGCTGGCGCTGGACAACGGGCAGCACATCCTGATCGGCGCCTACACACGCACTTTGGCATTGATGACCACGGTGGGCGCCGATCTCGACGCCAAGCTGCATCGCCAGCCGCTGGAACTTCGCTACCCCGACGGCCGCGGCCTGCGCATGCCTGCCGGGCCGGCCTGGCTGGGCTTTGCTGCGGCCGTGGCGCACGGCGTGGGCTGGACCTGGCGCGACCGGCTGGCGCTGATGCAGGCGGCAGCCGGCTGGGCCTTGCGCGGATTTGCCTGCCCACCCGACTGGACCGTGCAGCGGCTGTGCGGCAACCTGCCCCGCGCCGTCCGGCAACTGCTGATCGACCCGCTGTGCGTGGCCGCGCTGAACACGCCGTCCACGGACGCCAGCGCCGCCGTCTTTTTGCGTGTCCTGCGCGACGCACTCTTCAGCGGACGCGGCTCTGCCGACCTGCTGTTGCCACGCTGCAGCCTGGATGAACTTCTGCCAGCGCCTGCGGTGCGATGGCTGCTGGCCCACGGCGCTACCCTGTGGCCATCCAGCCGGGTGGCGCTCATCGAGCCGGACGGTCAGGGCTGGCGCATCGACGGGCAGCGCTTCGATGCCGTCGTCCTGGCCTGCAGTGCGGCCGAAGCGACACGCCTGGCACAACCGCACGCCACCGGCTGGGCGCAGGGCGCACAAGGCATGGCCTATGAGCCCATCGTCACCGTGTACCTGCAATGCCCGGGCGGCCGCCTGCCCTGCCCGATGACGGCGTTGATCGAAGGTGCCGAAGCACCCGCGCAATTTGCCTTCGACCACGGCGCGCTGGGTGGCTCGCCCGGCATTTTTGCCTTTGTCGTCAGCGGCGCCAGGCCCTGGGTCGAGCGTGGGTTGGAGGCCACGGGCCAGGCCGTGTTGCGACAAGCCTTGTCGGCCCTGGGACCTGCGGCCTGGCCCTCGACGCCGCCCACGGTGCTGCGGGTGCTGGCAGAAAAGCGCGCCACGTTTCGATGCACACCGCAGCTGCAACGGCCGCCGAAACGGCTGGCACCCAGGCTGGTGGCGGCGGGTGACTACATCGAAGGGCCCTACCCGTCCACGCTGGAGGGTGCGGTGCGCAGCGGCGAAGCGGCTGTGGCTGCGCTGATGGCCGAAGGCTGATCAACGGGCGCTGGGTCTGGGTCAGGGTGCCTTTTCGGCCGCCGGTGCTGCAGACGCGGGTGTTGACGGCCTCGATGACGGCGAAAGGGGCGGCGAAAAAGGCGCCGCCAAGGGCTCGCCGATAAACAGGCTCTGCTGCGGCCAGGCCACGCTTTTCCAGTAGGCCTCGATCGCCGTCGCGCCCTGCAAGTAGTGCAGCAGAAGCACCTGCGGGTGCGGAAACTTCTGCGGGTGGTTGCAGGGCTCGCTGACCGCACCGTGGCTGGCCGTGGCGCCCGAGCTGATCCAGTCCAGCGCGGTGGCCTGGCCATGCAAACCTTGCAGGTCGCCGCCGAAGGAGGTCAGGTGGTCTGCCAACGCCCCCGGCACCCAGTCGGGCGGCGGCTGCAGTTCGAGCTTTTCGCTGCCCGTCGTGACCGTCAGCACCCGGCGGGCAGAGCGCAGCGTGGCGGTCGGTTCGACCCGCAGTTCCACACCCAGCGCGGGCGGCAATGCCGTGGGCGGATACAAGGCCATGCGCACGGCGCGGGCGCGATCGTCGGTGACCAGCATCAGCGCGCTGACGGGTTCCCGATCGACCATGAAGAGCGACCCGTCTGACGCGACGCCACGGTCGATCAAGGCCACAGCCTGCTCGACGTTGCGCGCCGCCAGAAGCATCGAAGGCCGCCAGCCTGGTGTGCTGAACGGCCGGGTCGTCGCCGAATTGAAGTAACCAGAAGGGCGCGAAACTGCACAGCCATTGCTGCACAAACCCGCGTCAAAGCCCAGCGCCAGCGCGCCGGTGATGGAGTTGCAAGCCACCGCGTAAGGCGCCGCCCAGGCCAGGGCCAGGGCCTGGGTCTGAGGCCCGAAGTGTTTTTCGATGGCCTGCCGCAGCGTGTCGAACTCTTCCGGCGACAGCACGGGTGCCACCGGCAGGCGCACGCGCAACACCTGCTGCGGACGCAGGCCGCGGGCACGCACATAGTGTTGCCCGACGGCCACCGAGTAGGGGTCGGCAGTGTTGATCACCAGGCCCAGGTCACGCGCCTGCAGCCGCGAACGCAGCCTGGGCACACTGACCCAGACCCGCGGTCGTGGCAAGGCAGCGCCGGGCTGCGCCGACGCCCCCGGTGCCGGGCCGCTGGCGCTGGCGCTGGCTTCAAGCAGCGGTGCCGCGCTGGCCGGACTTGCGGCTTGGGCCTGTGCCGAGATCGCGCAGGCCAGCAGCAAAGCTGCCATCAGTGCACGCGGCGCACCTGGCGCGCCCGGGAGCATGTC